>Ga0256404_1002033_pt1 | contig 46061 bp, 35 predicted proteins | sample RumenRJG_01DNA_FD_185990 | JGI IMG/M metagenome (GOLD analysis project Ga0256404, IMG submission 185990) | Bovine rumen microbial communities from Lethbridge, Alberta, Canada - RJG_01 | ecosystem: Host-associated > Mammals > Digestive system > Stomach > Rumen | place: Canada: Alberta | collected... | reverse complement strand
GGTTCTGTCAACCACAAACGTGACTAAGCCGCAGACGTATCAACCAAATATAAAAGTAATGTTTAACTGGGTCAACCGACATTAAAAATAAGGCTCAAAGTAGTCAACCAAAAGCGTTAAACTACAACGCGCTGATAAAATCACTCGCGTGGTACCGCTGTAGCACTTTAATGGTACCATGCGCGACGCTTTCAAGGTACCGCTCATATCACTCGCTTGGTACCGGTACCACCGAAGTGATATGAGCGGATAGGAATTAACCGCTCACGCGGTCAGGGATCAGAGCTTAATCTTCCGCTTGCGCATGGATGGTCCTGTAAGATTCACATGATGGGATGATCCGACAAGCCGGTCCATGATGGCATCAGCAAGAGTAGGCTCTGCAAGATAATCATACCATCTGTCCACGGGCAACTGTGAGATGATGATCAGTGATCCCTTCTCATGCATCTCCTGCAAGAGCGTAAGCAGGGCAAGACGGCATTCTTGCGTGAGCTCCTGCAGCCCGAAGTCATCAATCAGCAAAGCCTTGTTCTTTTCGATTTTTGTGAGTAGCTTGTTAAGCGTGCCATCGAGTTTGGCCTGCTTGAGAATCTCGATGAAACGGTTCATGTTCAGGTACAGGGTCTTTAACCCAAGCAAGCAGGCTTGTTCACCCAGCGCGCATCCGAGATACGTCTTGCCGGTCCCAGTCAGACCTGTTATGATCAGGTTTTCTCCGTTACGTATGAAACTGCAGTCCGCCAAAGAGGAGAGCGTTTCATTTGTCAGGTTCCTGGCCGTGGAACAGATTACATCCTCCACAGCAACATGCATGGGCAGCTTGCTGGCTTTTCTCAGGCGAGCGGCAATACTATCATCACGGTACCGTCTCTCTGCCTCTATCAGTCTCGCCACTGTGCCCTCAAGTCCGGGTCTCATCTGTACGGGCAGCTTTACCAGACTCTCTACAGCATCCATCATGCCATACAGCTTCAGCTCTCTGAGCTGAGTAATCAACATGTCACTCTCCATGGCTGTCATCCTCCTGTTTCTGGTCTGATTCTATGATACTGCGGAACGCATCCGCTCCTCTCACATTGTCGTTGAAAGGGGTACGTGATACCGTCTCGGAAGGATTGTCCGGAAGGTCACGGTTGTTCTTGAGGATATTATCCACCGCACGGTATGTGACTGTACCTGTGTTCTGCTGCATGATTTCACATGCACGTACGAGCCGGTTATACCCATACTTTTTGCCAAGTACGAGCAAGCCGTTGCACGTCCCGTACGCCTGTTGGGGAAACGTGGTGCGCTTGAGGATGCTCTCGATAGCCCACTTGACGGACGCTCCAATGCGCATGCCACGTTCTATGAGGGTGGCGGCATTCTGTCCCTGACCAGCCTCATATGCCGTGTGATTCTCCGGCATATGATCGTCAGACGTTGCATAACCGTAAGGTACAAGACTGCGCTGATGGAACGCCACACGGTCATCGCCGACATAGACCTCAACGAACTCTGCGTCCCACATCACCTTGACCATCTGACCGACGTACTTGTATGGGACACTGTAGAAATGACGTTCAGGCCCTACGCATACATGGTAGGTGCTGCCGAGCTTGACGGTCTTGCGACAGCGAAAACGGAACATGCGTTCGGGAAGCGGCTGCATCTTCGGCTTCTCATACTTGTTGAAGATCTCCCATCTTGTGCTTCCCTTATACGGCCGGTCACAATACTCGTCAAGAAGCTCCCACATACGGCTGTTGAGTGAATTGATGTCAAAGAACTCCTCGCTCTCAATGCGCGCGTATATGAACCGGTACAATTGATTCACGGCACCCTCTACAGGCCCTTTGTCACGTGGGGAACGAACTCGGCAGGCTGTAGTAGCTATGCCATAATAGAAACCCCATTCCACATTGGCATCAGAGAATGTAGGGCTGTAGCGGTCGGACTTCGTGACCCATTGCTTCATGTTGTCGCTCTTGGCGACCTTCGGCAATGCTCCCATGAACTCCAGTCCTTTGTTGAGACCATGATAGAAGTACTCTGTCTTGGCGCTTGGCAAGGCCATTATGAACGGAAGGTTGCTGTATGGCATGACGCAAACGAGCACGACTACCTTGATCTTCGACTTAGTCAGACGATCAGTAACATACAGGGGATCGCCGGCAAAGTCAATCTGCCACTCGTCTCCAGGCTCGTAGGTGTTGTGGTAGGATACGTCATGGTTCTTGCGGTACTCTGTGACATACTTCTTGAACTGTGTGTAGCCGTATCCGTCAGGACACTCCTTTCTGTAGTAGTCCTCAAAGACGTACTGAACGTGGGCGTGACGGCGAGAGAGGCGTCTCATGATCTCCGGCATCATAGATGCAAGTTTCTGCTTGCGTGCGTCCTCCGAAACGGAGCCTTCGCCATCCTTGGTGAGCAGCCGGTCCAGCTCGGCATCAGAAAGTAGAAGCAACTCCCCGATACCCCTGCCATCAACATCGACGAGACGACGTGTCGCCGATACTTTGCGCTTGCTACAATGGACTTCGCTGCAGATCTTGTTCTGCGACATCCCATCGCCAAGCAACTGAAGAATTTGTCTCAATTTAGATGTAGACATAGTTCTTTAATTTTAATGGTTAATGATGTGAATACAAACAGGCCTTACGGCCATGTTGCGAATTTAACCATAAAAATCAAGAACTTAGGTATAGATGACAACCGGTACCAAAATAGTGCTACAGAATGTTTTGAGGTGGTGCTTCACGCGGTCAAGGAACAATGTTATGACAACTAAATATGAGCGGTACCACAAGAGTGATATGAAATATTTGTCCGCATAAAACAGCGGTACCATAACAGCGCTACAGGCGGTACCCACCGAGCGATATTATCAACGCGCATCAGCCTATCGATATAACGGAGCGGAAACTGCCACATTGGAATCAGAACAATAAGTTCTATTTTGTCACCTTCCGCCTTGCTGACGCTATGCCGACAGAGGTGATGATGGAATATAAGAAGAGGGTGACGGATGTAGAGATGAGGTTTCCAATGCCTCGTACCAAGGAACAGCAGGCTGAGGTGGATAAGATCAAACATAATACGCTTGAGAAATATTTAGACGCTGGGCACGGTGCGTGTGTTTTAAGGGAAATTCGTTTGCGCCAGTTATTGGTGGAGACGTTGACGCATAACGAAGGACTTGACTACGAGCTCATCGCATACGTGATCATGCCGAATCATGTTCACCTGCTATTGGCTACTATCGGCGACAAGCCAATACAGTCGATCATGAATGCCATTAAAAGGGTATCAGGACACCGTATATGTAAGTTGGCAAAACATAGAGCTCCTCTATGGCAAAGGGAGTATTACGATAGGCTGATCAGAAATGCTCAACACTATGATGATGTGGTGACTTATATCATCAATAATCCGAAACATTGTTCTCCGGGGACGTATACGTTGTATGTAAGGCATTAATCCGGGAGGTCCGCATCCGGGAGGTCCGCATCCGGGAGTTCCGCTTCCGGGAGGTCCGCTGCCCTCAGCGGACATAAAGTGGAAAACGCAAGTTTTTAGATTGTGGTGGGCAGCGGATCTTTTGCTTGTAGTCCGCTGGGGGCAGCGGACCTCCCGGAAGCGGACCTCCCGGAAGAATGTGTCGCTTGTGTCCGCTGGGGGCAGCGGACCTCCCGGAAGCGACCTCCCCGAAATGATCCCCGCGAACTTCTCAATAAGACATAACGATAATTATGAAGATTCTTCAGGTAATAACAAATTTGCTGTCGGGTGGGGCAGAGACCTTAGTGGTCAACCTCGTGCCAAGGCTGAGAGCGTTGGGCAATGAAGTGGACGTGTGCGTGTTCGACGGACGCGAGACACCACTCATGCAGCGACTACGGGACGAGAACCCGGGCATCAAGATATGGAAGTTGGGACATGGCGTCTACAACCCGCTGTTTATCTTGAAGCTTATCCCGATTATGCAGAGGTATGACATCGTACACACGCATAACTCCTCGCCACAGCTCTTTGTCGCCCTCGCCTCGCTGTGCTGCCATTGCCGGATTTTCACAACAGAACATAATACGTCTAATCGGAAACGCCAATGGAAGTGGTACGCACCGATTGAGAGCTGGATGTATGGACGCTACGAACACGTGATCTGTATCTCTGAGATTGCGGAGGAGAAGTTGCGGGAGTATATGGGCGGTGACTGGCTCAATTCCGGATCGGTGCGTTATGACCATATCTCCACGGTGAACAATGGTGTGGATGTAGAGGCCTTCTATGAGGCAGAGCCTTTGCCGGATGTGCATCGCGACGGTACATTTGTCACGACGATGGTGGCCCGCTTCCGTGCTCAGAAGGATCAGGACACGCTTCTCAAGGCGCTTGCCCTGTTGCCAAAGAACTATGTCGCGTGGCTTGTCGGTGACGGAGAGCGCATGGATGAGGTGAAGGCTTTAGCTGAGCAGCTGGGCGTGGAGAACCGCGTGACGTTCTGGGGTGCACGCAATGACGTGCCGCGGATATTGAAGAGCAGTGACGTGGTTTGCATGTCCAGTCATTGGGAAGGACTCTCGCTGTCGAATATCGAAGGTATGAGTGTCGGCAAGCCGTTCGTCGCCTCGGATGTCAACGGGCTACGTGAGGTGACTAAGGACTATGGCCTGCTCTTCCCCGAAGGTGATGCGGAGACATTGGCGGATCTCTTGCGTAAGCTACACGACGACGCTGGCTTCTACACGGATGTGGCGAATCGGTGCTATGGTCGCGCCCGGCAGTTTGATATCAAGGCGACGGCAGAGAGATATAATGATGTCTACCGCAAGTTCGCAAAACAGTGATGCGATAGCTCGTACGCGACAGTTTCGTTATAGTGATACTGCTCCTCAAAAGGTTGCTTTTTGGTTAACGCTCCGCTACGCGGAATAATGAATATTGCCGAATATCACGAAAATATATTCTCGATATTCGATATTCGGCTATATTCTTGATGCCATCGCAGATGGTGCGTTAAAAGAAGACCACACGTTAGCGTTGGTATGATCTACCGCCAAGCCGCGAAGTCCGCAAAGGATCCGCAAAGAATATGCGAGTCTAAGATTAAATTGTTGTGGATACAGCGGTCAGTTGAAATATTTTTTATACTTTTGCAGTTAGTTTGTTGTTGTTAATATAGAATGAGAGATTGAGAACAGAATGAAACTCGATAGAAAGAAGATATTGCACGTGGTGAACATCTATTTTGTGCTGCCCTATTTCATTGGAGACCAGTTTAAGCACTTCGCACGGAAGGGATACACGTTGTTCGCCGCATGCAGCCAGAGTGAGTACCTGCCACAGTTTGCCCACGACAACGGATTCTCGTATATCGAGACACCCGTTCGCCGCAGCATCTCTATCGGAGATGACCTGCGCTCCATACGCAACGTCTACCGCTATATCCGTCACAACCGCATCGGCATTGTCGAGGGCCACACTCCTAAGGGCGGGCTGATAGCGATGGTGGCGGCATGGCTGGCACGAGTGCCCATCCGCATCTATTTCCGTCACGGCCTTGTCTATGAGACCAGCCACGGGTTGAAACGCTCGATACTGATGAATGTCGACAGGCTGACATCGGCGTTAGCGACGAAAGTGGTGTGCGTCAGTCCCTCTGTGATGACACGAAGCGTGGAGGATCATCTTTGTCCACGCAGCAAAATGACGATTCTCTCGAAAGGCACATGCAACGGCATCGACACTCAGGGAAAGTTCAACCCGGAGAATATCGATGCTCAGAAGTTGCAGGCGATGAGAGAAAGGTGGGGGCTGAATGAAAACGACTGGGTGCTGGGCTACACCGGCCGTCTTGTGCGCGACAAAGGCATCATAGAACTCGTCAGGGCTTTTAAAAAGTTGAAGGCGCAGGAGCCGAACGACACAGAGCATCCCATGAAGTTGTTGTTGGTGGGAATGTTTGAGAAGCGCGGTGTCTTGCCAGAGGATATTCATCGCACCATTGTTGAGGATAAGGATATCGTCTGGACTGATTTTCAGAACACCGACATGGAGTACTTCTATGCGATGATGAACGTCTATGTGCTGCCATCGTATCGGGAGGGCTTTCCCACGGGTGTGTTGGAGGCTCAGTCGATGGGCGTGCCCGTCGTCACGACGAAGTGCACAGGATGTATTGATGCCATCGTGGAGTGGCAGACAGGACTGCGGACGACGATCGACGCTGACGATGTGGCCCGCCAAGTAGCGAGGATCCATGACGAACAGCTCGACAAAAAGTGGAAGACGGCTGCCAGACAATGGGTCGTGGAAAACTTCGACGAGAAGATCATTTGGGACGAGATCGAGAAACTCTATCACTAAACGGAAATATTACTGTCAACATGAAAATATTGATTACAGGCCCCCACGGCTTTGTGGGAAAGAACCTGATACGATCGCTTTGTAACGATAATGAGCTATATGGTCTGGCTCGTCAGCACGATGCCATGCCAGGTGTGAAAGACGTCTTCACATGGGATGACCTCGCCAATGACACGCTTCCTTCCGTCGATGCCATCATCCATTTGGCCGGAAAGGCTCACGACACAAAGAACAGAACAGAGGCTGACGTCTATTTCAAGGTCAACCGTGACTTGACCCAAGAGCTCTATGACTATTATTTAGCGCATCCGTCAATCCGCACCTTTATCTTCTTCTCCTCGGTGAAGGCTGCTGCCGACCGTGTACAGGGCGACGTGCTGACAGAAGATGTGGTGCCTACGCCCGTCGGTCCTTACGGAGAGAGCAAGCATGAGGCAGAAGACTATCTGCTCGCCCATCCTGCCGATGACCAGCACAAGGTCTTCATTCTTCGCCCTTGTATGATGCACGGTGAGGGAAACAAAGGCAATCTCAACCTCCTGTGCAAGGTGCTTTCCAAAGGCTTGCCATGGCCGTTGGGTGCTTTTGAGAACCGCCGGTCTTTTGCCTCCATCGCCAACGTTTGCTATGTCGTAGGCCGCTTGCTCAACGAGGATGTGCCCTCCGGTATTTACAACCTTGCCGACGACGAAGCCCTCTCCACCAATGAACTCGTGGGTATCGCTTGTGAGGCTATGGGCCGCAAAACCCGCATCCTTACCTTTGGTCGTGGACTGATGACAGTAGCCGCAAAGGTCGGCGATCGCCTGCATCTGCCGCTCAACAGCGAGCGTCTGGGAAAGCTGACGGAAAACTATGTCGTATCGAATGAGAAAATCAAGAAGGCACTGCATATCGATCGCATGCCCGTGCACGCTAAGGATGGGCTGACAAAGACCATCCGTAGCTTTCATTTCTAATCTCTGACATTATTATAAACGTAATCTATGTTGTCCCCAGTCACCTTGTTGGTTAGTTTTGTTGGCTTGCTGATTTTGGAACTGCTTTATTTCAAGATCGCAGCCAAATTTAATATTGTTGACCGTCCGTCCCAGCGCGGCTCCTCCGACCGCATTACCTTGCGGGGCGGTGGTGTGATTTTTGTCTTTGGTGCGTACATCGCCTTTGCGCTCAGCGGATTTCTCTTCCCCTTATTCTTTCTGGGTCTGACCCTTGTCGCCGTGATCAGTTTTGTCGACGACATCCATTCTCTGTCGCCTCGTCTGCGCCTGGTGTTGCAGACGATTGGCGTGCTGCTGATGCTTGCGCAGGTGGCCATGCCACTCGTCACATCGGGAACGTGGAATCTGGCGACGTTCACCGGTCAGCAGTGGACAATCGTCTTGCTTTACGGACTTATCGGCCTCATTGTCGTGACGGGTGCCATCGATATTTTCAATTTCATGGACGGCATCAACGGCATCACGGGCGGCTATGCCCTCACTGTGCTGGCCGCCTTGGCCGTAGCTTGTCATCAGTTGGCAGCCACAGGCGCGCTTCCTCATGGCGAGGCCTTGCAGCAGCTCATCGTGCTGACGGGGCTTGCTGATGTTGTTTTTTGTTTTTTCAACTTTCGTCGTCGGGCCCGTTGCTTCGCCGGCGATGTGGGGTCGATCTCCATTGCGTTCATACTGCTCTTCGTGCTGTGCAGTCTTTGTGTAGCCACGGAAGATCTGTCGTGGTTTGCTTTCTTGGTCGTGTATGGCGTTGACGGCTGTCTGACCATTTTCCATCGCTTGATGCTTCACGAAGATATCACCACCCCTCACCGTAAGCATGCCTACCAGCTGATGGCCAACGAACTGCATATTCCGCATGTAGTGGTGTCGCTGATCTATATGGCTTTGCAGGGAGCTGTAGATGTCGTCTACTTCTGTTTCCCTGGCTATTTGACCTTGCTGTTGGTGATCGTTGTGCTATCGTTAGCATATGTCGTTTTTATGAAAAAGTACTATCACCTGCATCGTAATTGAAGACTTTTTCTTAATTTTGTACAGGATAATTGGTTTGAGTAATGAGAATGAAATTTATAAATAAACTTGCCAACTGGTATTTCACGCGTCGTGCGTTGCCTTATTGGATGGTGCTTCTGATTGACTGCCTGATTTGCTATTTGTCAGGACTCTTTGTGTTCTGGCTCTACTATCGCGGGGCTGTGACACTGGGCAATTTAGGCATTTTGTCCAAGACCATATTGCTGTATATGGTCTTCAATTTGATCGGTTTCCGCCTCTTCCGTACCTATTCCGGTATCATCCGCTACTCGTCGTTCGTCGACCTGATGCACGTGGCCATGGCGCAGGGCGTGTCACTTATCATCGCAGAGGTGATGCACTATGTGGTGTACGGCTGGCAGTTGCAGTTCGTCAGATTGGAGGGCCGGCAGATCGTGGCGATGTACGTGGTGGCGACGATCGGTATGATGATCTTCCGTGTGCTGGTCAAGACGGTCTATGATGTCGTCTTTGCCTCGGATACCGGTCAGCGTACGCTCATCTACGGTGTACGCGACGGCGGGGCCGCCCTGGCCAAGGCGATCCGTAATGAAAAGCCAGCACGTTTCCTGCTTAAAGGCTTTATCTCGCACGACAAGAAGTATGATAAGCATCGGCTGATGGGCGTGAGCGTCTATCCCGCTGATGAGAGGTTAGGGGCGATCATCGAAGCACAGCATATCAAGGCCGTGCTCGTCTCACCGCTGCAGGTGGAGCGTTTCCGCAACGACACAAAGTTGCAGGATCTGCTCATCGGGCATGGCGTACATATCTTTATGGAGGAGCCTGCCCAGCGCTTCGTGAAGGACAGCAGTCAAGGTTCCACTGACGCTTTGAAGGAGGTGAACGTCGAGGACCTGCTGCCGCGCGACCCGATCACGGTGGACATGCCGGCCATCGGTGCCATGCTGAAGGACAAGGTGATCCTCATTACCGGTTCGGCGGGCAGCATCGGTTCGGAGATGGTGCGTCAGATTGCTGTCTATCATCCCAAGAACCTCGTGCTCATCGATCAGGCTGAGACGCCGCAGCACGACATCCGCCTGATGATGCACTTCGACTATCCTAACGTGCCGGCGGAGACCATCGTGACGAGTATCGCCAAGGAGGGACGCATGGAGGCCATCTTCCGCAAGTACCGCCCGCAGTATGTCTTCCATGCCGCTGCCTACAAGCATGTGCCGATGATGGAAGACAACCCGGCGGAGAGCGTACAGAACAATATCAAGGGTACAAAGGTCATCGCTGACCTCTGTGTGAAATATGGTGTGAGCAAGATGGTGATGATCTCTACCGACAAGGCGGTGAATCCCACGAATGTCATGGGGTGCTCGAAGCGCATCTGTGAGATCTATTGCCAGAGTCTCAATCGAGCAGTCGCTGAGGGTAGTGTGAAGCAGGAGAATGGTGAGCCTGCGATCACCCAGTTCGTTACCACCCGCTTCGGCAATGTGCTCGGCAGCAATGGCAGTGTGATTCCCTTGTTCCGCAAGCAGATCGCCCAGGGAGGTCCTGTCACGGTGACCGATCCGCGTATCATCCGTTTCTTCATGCTCATCCCCGAGGCTTGTAAGCTCGTGCTGGAGGCTGGTACACATGGTCGTGGCGGCGAGATCTTTGTCTTCGACATGGGCAAGCCGGTGCGCATTGCCGACCTGGCCAAGCGCATGATCATGCTGTCGGGACGTAAAGATGTGCAAATCGAGTACGTGGGTCTGCGGGCCGGTGAGAAACTCTATGAGGAGGTGCTGTCCAACACCGAGAACACCTTGCCCTCCTTCCATCCCAAGATACGCATTGCCAAGGTGCGGGAGTATGACTACGCACAGGTGGAACGCGACATAGAAGATCTGATCAAGATCTCCTTCAGCTATGACCCGATGGCGATTGTGAAGAAGATGAAAGAAATCGTTCCGGAGTTTGTGTCGAACAATAGTGTGTATTCTGTATTGGATCATCAGAATCAAGCTTAATCCTTATTTATGGCAGAAGGACATAATCTTCAAGAGCAACAAGAGCGGAAGCAGACTGAGGTCTGTCTCCGCTTTGTGCGCTTTTGTCTTGACGACGCGGCAACGGAGTTCCAAGGCTTGGATCAGGTAGTGTGGCCTGAACTACTGAAGTTCGGTGTCAGGCAGACGATTATGGGTGTGCTTTTTCATGGTGTCCAGAAGCTGAGCAATGCCGACCATCTGCCCGACAAGTTCACCGTGGCTGCGCTGTATTCTGCCTATCTCGATATAGAGCAGCAGAACAAGCAGGTGTACCACGATTGTGTCGTTCTGAGTGAGAATGTCAAGAAACGATGGGGCATGCGCTCGGTCATCCTCAAGGGACAAGGCAATGCGCTGATGTATCCCGATCCGATGATGCGGTCGCCTGGCGACATTGATCTGTGGACAGATGCTGATACGATTACGGTGGTGAAAAGGGTGAAGAGTGTGTGTCCGGATGCTAAGATAGACTATCATCATATTGATGCTGAACTCGTGAAGACTCCCGTAGAGATTCATTTCTTTCCCTCGTTCATGGGGAATCTGTTTTATGAATACCGGTTGAGAAAGTATTTCAATAAAGAACGTGAGCGCCAGATGCAGCATGTTGTGGACCTTCCTGGCGGAAAGGGACGGATTGGTGTGCCGACAGATGACTTCAATCGTATTTTCCAACTTTCACATATCATGCACCATTTCTTCTTTGAGGGCATCGGCTTGAGGCAGATGATCGATTATTATTATCTGTTGCGCCGTGGTTTTACAGAGGAAGAACGACAGGAAACAGTGAAAGTGCTGAGATACACCAATATGGAGAAGTTTGCCTGCGCGGTGATGTATGTCATGCACGATGTGCTGGGCTTGCCACATCAATGTCTTTTGGTGGAGCCTGATGAGAAGCATGGACGCGTGTTGATAAGTGAAATTCTCAAGGCCGGTAACTTTGGCTTTTATGACCATCGCTATTCGTTTAACAATCATCACCTGGCATCCCAGTATCTCATGGAGACTTGGCGCAACCTTCACTATGCGTGGATGTATCCTTCGGAAGCTATTTGGGGACGGCCGCTGAGTCGTTTTTGGCATGCTGTCTATAAGCGCTATGTGGCCTATCGGGCGCGTAAGGCGTGAAGGCGGCTGCTTGTTAAGCAATATTAAATATCTGTAGTTTTTTGTAGATAGCCTTCTTGGTTTAACGGAAAAAGCGTAACTTTGCATCCGCATTTGCGAAAACAGATGCGATCGACATGGGCAAGTCTCTTACGGTCAGCTCCCTTGGAATCCCCCAGGACGGGAACGTAGCAAGGGTACTTGGTTGTAGCGACGCGATAAGAATCGCTTGCCCACCTGCCTCTTTAGCTCAGTTGGCCAGAGCACGTGATTTGTAATCTCGGGGTCGTTGGTTCGAATCCGACAAGAGGCTCATCAAAATCCTTCCTCACGGGGAAGGATTCTTTGTTTATACACCTTATTATATATAGGGCATATCAGTTCTGTTACTTTTGGCATATGAACATTCTCGATACTTTCCACTCTTTCTTTCAGCGCTTCAAGAAGCCTTCCAAGGATGTCGCCCTCGTTCTCGGCGGTGGCGGAGCACGTGGCTTTGCACACATCGGCGCCATTGAGGCCTTGCAGGCGCATGGCTTTCACATCACGTCGGTGGCGGGAACGTCGATGGGTGCCTTGGTCGGAGGGCTCTTCGTCGCTGGGAAGATGGAGGAGCTCAAAGTCATTGCTCATCGTCTGACCAAGATGCAGATGCTGAAGATGATGGATGTCTCGCCGGGTCTGGATCACCTGGCCAGTGGTGAGCGTCTGCTCAAGGAGCTGCGCCAGCTCGTGGGAGAGGTGCGTATCGAGGAACTTTCGATACCCTTTGCCTGCGTCGCCTCAGATGTTGTCAGTGGGCAGCCTCATGTTTTTCGGGAGGGCGAGTTGGCGCAGGCCATACGTGCTTCGGTGTCTATTCCTTGTTTTTTCAAACCTGTGGAGATTGACGGTGCGCTCTATGTCGACGGCAGTGTACACAATACGCTGCCCCTGGATGTGGTGAGCAGAAAGAAAGGAGACCTGCTCGTAGCTGTCAACGCCAGTGCGCCCGACGAGCATCCCCTGAGCAATACGGTGCCTGCGACAACGCGTGAGAACAGTAGCTTTTGGATGCGGTGGATCCCAGCCATGAAGTCAGGATTGTCAAGCAATTATGTCAATATGGCTGTGCGGGTGGCTTGTCTGTCCGTTCAGAACAACACGGTGATGGCCGAACGGCTGACGCCTCCTGATGTCCTTGCCGATGTCCCGATGGATGCCTTCGGGCTCTTCGACTTCACCCGGGCCGATGAAATCATCGCCTATGGGCGGCAGGCCATGGAAAAAGCTTTGAAAGAGAAAGACTTGAAGAAAGAATAACTGCCTGTTTGGCATATACTTTGCAGATGGCGAGTTAGAAACAAAGTTCGTTATGCCATGAAGCAGAGTAAGTTGAACAATAACAACAAGCCCCAACCGTCTATCGGATGGAGCGGTATCTTTGTGGGACTGTTGGTCTTGGTTTTACTCAACAGTCTCCTTTTCCCCTACGTTGGAAACCAACCAGTGAAGGACGCTGACTACAATACCTTTATCACAGCTGTGGATAAAGGTACGGTCAAGAGTGTCAACATCAAGGAAGGCAGCATCTATTATGAGGTCGCCGGAAAGAAAGGCGACCAGTATTTCCGTACCACAGAGGTCAACGATCCGCAGTTGGTCGATCGCCTGCTCAAGGCGAAGAGTCCGACAAAGGGCGGGCATATCACCTTCACAAAACAATTGCCACAGAAGAACTCGCCTATTCTTGATTTCTTCCTTTGGTGGATCTTGCCGGGTCTGATCTTCTATTGGATTTGGCGTGCGGGTGCCAATAAGATGATGAAAGGCACTAACGGAGGCTTTCTCTCCTTGGGAAACTCCGGTGCTAAGGTCTATGCTGAGAGCGACGTGAAGACCCGCTTCGCCGATGTCGCCGGACAAGACGAGGCCAAGGAGACACTCAAGGAACTCGTCGACTTCCTTCACAATCCACGGAAATACACGGCTTTAGGTGCCCGTCTGCCTAAGGGAGCGCTGCTCGTCGGACCTCCCGGAACGGGTAAGACGCTGATCGCACGTGCTGTGGCCGGTGAGGCCCATGTGCCTTTCTTCTCGATTTCCGGTTCCGAGTTCGTACAGATGTTCGTTGGTATGGGAGCTGCCAAGGTGCGTGATCTGTTCCGTCAGGCTGCGCAAAAAGCTCCGTGTATCATCTTCATCGATGAGATCGACGCCATCGGCAAGAGCCGTGACCAGGCCATGGGCAATGATGAACGCGAACAGACGCTCAACCAACTGCTCACCGAGATGGACGGTTTCGATGCCACCAAAGGTGTGGTGATTCTCGCCGCCACCAACCGGCCGGAGAGTTTGGACAAGGCATTGTTGCGTCCGGGACGTTTCGACCGCCGCATCATCATGGAACTGCCCGATCTCGAAGGGCGCAAAGCCATCTTCAAAGTACATCTGAAGAATGTGAAGCACGGCGACATCGACCTGGATGTAGTCGGTCGTGCTACTGCCGGATCCAGTGGCGCCGATATTGCCAACATCGTCAACGAGGCTGCCTTGCGGGCCGTGAGACTCGGTAAGAACGAGGTGGAGACCGACGACATCGAGGAGAGTGTGGAGACCGTGATTGCCGGTGAACAGAAGAAGGGTGCCGTCATCTCACCCGAGGAAAAGCGCATCATCTCGTATCATGAACTCGGTCATGCCATGGTGGCCGCCATGCAGACCCATTCCGCACCGGTGCAGAAGATCACCATCGTACCGCGTACGAGTGGCGCATTGGGCTATACCATGCAAGTTGACAGCGGAGAGAAGCATCTGATGAGCAAGGCCGAGATGCTTAACCAGATTGCCACGCTCACCGGAGGCCGCGCCGCTGAGGAGGTGATGTGCCACACGTGTACGACAGGCGCTTCCAACGACATCGAGAAAGCTACGCAGCTGGCCCGCGCCATGATCACCACTTATGGCATGAGCGACACGTTCGGCATGATGCAACTCGAACAGCAACGCTATAAGTATCTTGGCGGTGCCAGCAGTCTGACTTGCTCTCAGGAGACGGCAAAGGACATCGACACCGAGGTGCGTGACATCATCCGGCAAGCCCATGACAAAGCCGTCGGCATCATCAAAGCCCATGAGCCCGAGATGAACGCTGCCGCCGAGGTCTTGCTGCGCAAGGAGACGATCACGGGCGATGAGTTCATGGGTGTGCTCAAGCGCTACCAAAAGGATAAAGAATAATAAAAAAGCAGGGATTGCGTTGGCAGTCCCTGCTTTTTTATTTATTTTTGTCTTGTGGATGTGATGTTCCGTCAATGCTAATAACAAATCATACGAAAATACAATGACAAGAAACAAGAAGAGAATGATCACTCAGGGACTGTGTGCCCTGATGCTGATGTTGTCGCCACTGACTTCCCGGCAAGCTTTCGCTCAGCAGCCTGGACAGCAACATGGCGCAGCGATGATGATGCCACAGGACTTTGACAGCAAGTATGCCACTGACCTGGTGAAGGCTGGCAGCGAGGCGCCCGACTTCAAGATGAAGACCGTAGACGGTAAGACTTTCAAGCTTTCCAAGTTGCGCGGTAAATATGTTGTGCTTGACTTCTGGGCTTCGTGGTGTCCCGACTGTCGCCGCGACATCCCGGAGATGCTCAGGATGTACGACCACTTCCGTGGCAAAGGCGTGGAGTTCGTTGGCGTGTCATTTGATACCGACGCACAGAAATGGAAGAATGCCTTGCAGAAGTATGGCATTCGTTGGACGCAGGTCAGCGAACTTGTGAAGTTCCACGATACTCAGATCTCCAAGACCTATGGTGTGAAGTGGATACCCTCGATGGTGCTCATCGACCCTAAGGGCAAGGTGGTGTTGAGCACTGTGCTGTGGCCGAAGTTAGAGCGCACGCTGACCGAACTCTTCCCGGAAAGCAAGGCTAAGGCTGTGGAGGAGAAGCTCACCATTCCGGGCAGCAAGGGTCTGCTGTCTGCTATCGTCAGCCGTCCGGAAGGTGTGACGGGCCGCATGCCGACCGCTATCCTCATGCATGGCTTTGGTGGCAACAAAAACGACAGGCTGATGACACTGCTCTCCGACTCGTTGCTGCGCCATGGCATTGCCACGGTGCGTTTCGACTTCAACGGACACGGAGAGAGCGAGGGAAAGTTTGAGGAGATGACTGTACCCAACGAGATCGAGGATGCGAAGAAGGTATATGCTTATGTCTGCTCGCAGCCCTGGGCCGACAGCACGCGCGTGGCGCTGATCGGCCACTCCCAAGGTGGTGTGGTGGCCAGCATGACGGCAGGTGAGCTTGGAGAGAAATCTGTCGCCGCCGTGGCACTGTTGGCTCCGGCTGCTGTGTTGCGCGAAGATGCCATCCGCGGCAACACTTTCGGCACAGCTTACGATCCGCTTGATCCTCCGGCTGTGATCAACCTGATGGGCGGTCATCTGAAGTTGGGTGGCAACTATGTGCGTACGGCTTTCCGCTTGCCGATCTACGAGACTGCCGCCGGATATCATGGTCCGGCATGCATCGTCCATGGTACAGGAGACCGCATCGTGCCTTATACCTATGGCGAGCGCTACCACAAACTGTGGCAGGGCAGCGAATATGACGAGCTGCCCGGCTTCGATCACGGTTTCTCGCAGGATCCTTACCGTGCGGCGGAACTGGTCAGTGAATATGTGGCCAAGACGATTAATGGAAAATAAAAAAAGGAGAAGAGCCTTGCTCTTCTCCTTTTTTTATGGTTTTCATTCAAGAATTAGAGAATTCAAGAATTACGACGAACCTATGATGTCTTAAAGAATTACGACAAGCCCACGATGTTGCCGTCGACGATGTCGATATGGTTGGCTTGTGGATCTTTAGGCAGTCCCGGCATACGCATCATGCTACCGGCTACGGGCACGAGCATCTCTGCACCATTGTTGATGACGATGTCGTCGATCTCCATTGTGAAGCCGTCGGTGGGACCGTAGGCTTTCGCGTCGGTAGAGAAGCTGTATTGCGTCTTGGCAATGCAGACAGGATAACGGCTGATGCCCAGTTGCTCGATCAGTTTCAGCTGCTGCTTAGCCTTCTTGCTGTAGACAATCTTACCGGCACCATAGATCTTCTTGGCCACGGCAGCGATCTTGTCTTCCACGCTGTCCTCGTCTTGGTAGAGCAGCTGTAAAGGTTTGGACGGCTCTTTCTCCACAGCACCGACGACCATGCGGGCCAGTGCTGCCGCACCTTTTCCGCCCTCAGCATAAGCATCGTTGACAGCAAACATCACGTGCAGATCCTCCTCGCAGTGGCGGCGCACAGCCTCCATTTCTTCATACGAGTCGTCGGCATAGCGGTTGAAGGCAACGACTACTGTCTGGCCGAAGCGGCGCAAGTTCTCCACGTGCTTGTCGAGGTTCCACATGCCCTTCTTCACGCAATCGATGTTGCTTTCGCTGATCTTGTCATAGCAGGCACCGCCGTGCATCTTCAGGGCCTTGAGCGTCACCACGAGCACGGTGAGATCCGGTTGCAACCCCGCCTTACGGCATTTGATATCGTAGAATTTCTCTGCTCCTAAGTCAGCACCGAATCCTGCCTCCGTGATGGCGTAGTCGCCGTAGGTCAGTGCACAACGTGTGGCTACCACAGAGTTGCAGCCGTGGGCAATGTTGGCAAAAGGCCCGCAGTGCACCATGGCCGGCGTACCTTCTGTCGTCTGCACGAGGTTGGGGTTGAGTGCATCCTTGAGTAGTACGGTGATGGCACCTTCCACGCCCATGTCCTTGACATAGAACGGTGTGCCGTCGTACTGTATGCCGAGCAGGATGTTGCCGATGCGGCGGCGCAGGTCCTCCACGCTGGTGGCGAAGCACATGATGGCCATGATCTCGGATGCGGGCGTGATATCGAAGCCCGTCTCGGCGATCATGCCGTTGGTGCGGGGGCCGAGACCGGTGACGATATGTCGGAGTGCACGGTCGTTGATGTCCAGGACACGCTTCCACAGTACTTCTTTCAGTGCGAATCCGTCGGCAGCATGCTGATAGATATAGTTGTCGAGCAGAGCGGCAATCATGTTGTTAGCCGAGGTGATGGCATGGAAGTCGCCTGTGAAGTGGAGATTGATCTTGTCCATCGGCAGTACTTGTGCATAGCCTCCGCCGGCGGCACCGCCTTTCTGGCCAAAGCAAGGACCGAGGGAAGGCTCGCGCAGTGCCACCACAGCATTCTTGCCGATGGCATTCATGCCGAGCGCCAGACCCACGCTTACCGTCGTCTTGCCGATGCCGGCCTTGGTGGGACTGATAGCGGTCACGAGGATGAGGTGATGCTTGCGCACGGCTTCTTCCTTGATGGCGTTGATGTCCACCTTGGCGATGTACTTACCATAGCCTTCAGTCTTCTCCGGGTCGATGCCCAGCTGCCCGATGATGTCGTTGATGGGACGGAGAACTGTCGACTGTGCAATTTCAATATCCGATTTCATCTTTCTACTATAAAACGATTAATATATGGTTGTCCCAGACGGGGCTTTCCTGTATTTTATATGCAAAGTTACTTGTTTTTTCTCTTTTTTATTCATTATTAGCCTTAGAATTGAAGACAAAAGCACAAAAAAGCCCTAACTTTGCCGAAAACAATTTCATATGATGAACAATAGAACATTCCTCGTTATGGCTTTGAGCCTTTTGCTGTGTCTGCCCTCGCTGGCACAGGAAGACCGCAAGGCTATGCGTGACAGTCTGAAGCTGGCGATGGAACAGCTGTCATACCATCCTGATTCCGTAGACTTGAGGCTCCGTAAAGCCGCGTGGAACATGCAGCTGGGCGAATGGCAGTATGCCAAAGACGAATACGACTGGGTGATTGGCCACCATCCCGACAATCTGGCAGCAAGATACTATCGCGCTTACGCCAACACGCAGTTGCGGCGCTACAACTTCGCGCGGCTCGACTACGAGACTGTGCTGCGTGTGGTGCCCGGCAACTTCGACGCCCGGCTGGGACTGGCACTGCTCAATCAGAAGGATCATCACTATACCGAGGCTATGGACGGCGTGAACATGCTCGTCTCGTCCTATCCTGACTCGGCAACGGCCTGGGCGGCACGGGCTGGCATCGAGAAGGAGCGCGACATGAAGGAACTGGCGGTCTATGACTATGGCGAGGCCCTGCGCCGGGAGCCCGATAACCGCGACTGGCTGCTGGCACGTGCCGATCTGCTCATTGCCCTGCGAAGATATGAGGAGGCCAGGAAGAATCTCGACCGGCTGGTCAAGCTCGGCGTGGCAAGGGGAGAGCTGCGGAAAATGTATAAAGCCCTGCGATAGCGGGCCCTTCCCTAGCCCTCCCCAAGGGGAGGGAATGGAGATAAGGCTCGCCACCACAAGGGAGGAAGAATGCACGGCAAGCGCTCTCGTTGAGGCAGGGGCGGCGCGCCTTCGTTTTGGCGGTGGGCGCGGTGCCCTCTCGTTGAGGCGGTGGGTGCGGCGAGAGAGCAGTCAGGTGCGGCGAGAGATCAGTCTGGTGCGGCGAGTTATAACTCGCCGAACAGAACTACGATGGAAAAGCAGGCTAGGGAGGAGAGCCCCTCGGGCCGGAAACGAAAATACCCCAGGGATTCACTGACGTGAACCCTTGGGGTATTTTATGTTCACTCTTAGCTTCGCATCAGCGGGTGATGGGAAGCCAGAGAGGCTTTCTCTTTTTACTTTTACTGTGGAGATCCTTGATTAAGCGCAGCCATAGGAACCACCCTTCATCAGGGCATCTCCGTAAGCGTTCATGCACTCCAAGTAATTCTCCCAAACTTTCTTCAAAGTCATCTTAATGTTATCCATAAACTTTTTCATCTTTTTTCCTTTCTTACTTTAAAAGGTTACACATCTGTTAACTAACTCTCATGTCGGGAGCCTCACGGTTCCCATTCTTCAATGTTGTTATCCTGTATCTTAATACCTGACCGATACCTATGTTATCCTGTATCTTGATACCTTGTTTATCTTATACCTTTATCTTGTTTTCATCTTTTGACACTGCAAAGTTACGACCATTTCCCCATTCTCGCAACTAAAAAATGGGGAAAATGGCTTTTCGTGGGTGCATTTTGACGTGGGTCAAATGTTGTCAGTCGATTGCTTGACGCAGGTCAAATGTTGTCAGTGCATTCTCTGCTATATTGGCAACATTTGTTCTGTTTGTAACATAGATGCAATATATGCTTGTCTCTTTTTCCTATTTTGCTGTTTCTTTTCCTCTTGAGAGCACCAGGAGGATGACGGCGGAGAGGATGAGGACGATGCCGATGGCCAGGCGCAACGTGAAGCTTTCGCCAAAGATGCACACGCCGATGCACACGGCGGTGACGGGTTCTACGGCTCCCATGATGGCAGTCGGTGTGCTGCCGATATGCTCGATGGCAATGTTGATGAAGTAAAGGCTTAGCACGGTGGGAAGCAGGGCAAGCTGCAGGGCCGACGCCCATTCCAATGGAGTACGCAGCGGTTCGAGAGGCTCACTTATAAATAAAGTGTAGACGAGTAGTGCAAGGAGCCCGAAGAAGACGATCCAGAAGGTGAACTTCACGGGCGAGAGCTTCGTATGGGTTTGGTTGACACCGATGATGTAGAAGGCGTAGAGCAGCGAGGAGAGAATGACAAGAGACACGCCTACCGTGCTGAGCGTCACACCGCCTTTGCCATGATAGAGTAGGGCAATGCCGCAGACCGCCATGATGATGCACAGTGTGGTACTCCATGTCATGTGCTCGTGGTAGAAGACCACCATCAGCACGGCCACCATAATGGGATAGCTGAAGAGAATCGTGCTCGCCACACCGGCATCCATATAGCGGAAACTCAGATAGAGCGTGGCGGAGGACATCGACATCAGTGTGCCGAGGATGGCCAGACGGATGGCTGTACCCCACTTGATGGTCAGCGACTCGCGTTTGGCAGCCATCCAGATGAGGAACATCAAGGTGGCGAAAGCATACCGGTAGACGAGTACCGACGAGGGATTCATGCCGTCGGCATAGAGTTGCAAGGTACCCAAAGGATTGGTACCGTAGAAGATGGCGGCTAAGAGCGCTGCCGCAAAGCCTTTTAGTTTCATTGTTGAATGATGAGTGATGAATGAGGAATGGAGAGTGGCACAGCGGAAGGAGGGCGGCACAGCGGGAGGGCCGCTGCAATGCGCGAGACACGGTAAAGCGGGAGGGCCGCTGCATAACAGCGGCATACCGAACCGAGCGAGCTCGACGAAACAAGGGGTGAGGCCTCTACACGTGCATCAGGTCGCTCATGATCGTGTTGCTCAGCAAGATGCCTTGGCGGGTGAGATGGATGTGATGGCCGGTGATGGCCAGCATCTGCTTGTCGAGGTAGGGCTGGGCTTGTGCGAGGAGATAGGAGCGGTAGGGAGGCGAGAGTTTGTCGAGGTCGAGGCCTTCCCGTGTGCGCAGGGCCGTGGTGATGAGGTCGTCGTAGTGGGTGCTCTCGTCGATGGGCTCCTCGGTATAGGGCAGCCGGCCAGACTCGATGGCCGTGATATACTGCTTGAGATCGGCGATAGCCCAGTGGCGGGAATGACCGTCGTAGCTGTGTGCCGCCGCACCGAGTCCGACATATGGGATGTCATGCCAGTAGCTGCTGTTGTGGCGGCTGCGAAAGGACGAAGAGCGGTGCCGGGCTTTGTCGTCGTCTGTCAGTCTGGCAAAGTTGCTGATCTCGTAGTGCTCATAGCCTGCCGCTGTGAGGCGGTCGATGAGCGTGTCGTACATCTTGATGCTCAGTTCCTCATCGATTTCGCTGACCTTACCCTGTTCCAACATACGGTAGAGCGGTGTGCCCTCCTCGTACATCAGTCCGTAGGCAGAGACATGCTCGGGCTGTAGGCTTAGGGCGTGCTCGATGTCATGTACCCAGTCGTCCATCATCTCATTTGGGAAGCCGAACATCAGGTCGAGGCTGATGTTACGGATGCCGTCGGTGCGCAGAATGTCGAATGCGCGGTCCACTTCCTCTGACGTATGGCGTCGGTGGAGCAGGCGCAAACGGTCTTCGTCGAAGGTCTGTGCGCCCATGCTCACCCGGTTGACGGGCAGATCGCGGAACATCGATGGTTGGATGTCGTCGGGATTGCACTCCATGGTCACCTCCGCATCGTCGGCAACGGGGTACACCTTATATATATAGGTGAACAGCCGGAGCAGGTCGTCGTGGCTTAGCTGACTGGGCGTGCCACCCCCGAGATAGATCGTCTCTATGAGCGGATGGGTCTTTTGCAGACTGATCTCACGGCATAGCGCATCGACATATCGCGACCGCAACTCCAGCATGGTCGTGGAGTAGAAGCCGCAGTAGATGCACCGCGAGGCACAGAAAGGAATGTGAACATATAGTCCCGCCATGATACTCTATTGGTTATTTGCGACTGCAAAATTACTAATAAGTTTTAAAAAACAGTCCTCAAATAGTACTTTGATTTGCAACCTATTGATTTTTTTCCTATCTTTAACCGCAAATAAGCGGGACAAGTCCCGTTTACCTTGACCGAGACATATATCTAACAACTTTAAACCCTTTTGATATGAGAGTATATCAGACAGACGAAATCAAGAACATTGCCCTGCTGGGCAGTGCGGGAAGCGGCAAGACCACCCTTGCCGAGAGTATGCTTTATGAAGCCGGCGTCATCAAGCGGCGTGGTACAGTGGAAGGGAAGAACACTGTGAGCGATTACTTCCCTGTAGAGCTTGAGTATGGTTACTCCGTCTTCCCCACCGTGTTTCATGTGGAATGGAACAATAAGAAGCTCAATATCATCGACTGCCCGGGTAGTGACGACTTCATCGGCGGAGCCATCACTTCGCTCAATGTCACTGACCAGGCCGTGATTCTCATCAACGGACAGTTTGGTCCGGAGGTGGGTACACAAAACAACTTCCGTTATACCGAAAAGCTGAAGAAGCCCGTCATCTTCCTGATTAACCAGCTCGACTCAGACAAGTGCGACTATGACAACATCATCGAGCAGATGAAGGACATCTACGGCGGCAAGTGCGTGGAGATCCAGTATCCATTGGAGACGGGGCCAAACTTCCACAGCCTGATCGATGTACTCATCATGAAGAAACTCTCTTGGGGCCCCGATGGCGGTGAGCCCAAGCGTGAGGAGATTCCTGCTGAGGAAATGGATAAGGCCATGGAACTGCACAAAGCTCTCGTCGAGGCCGCGGCCGAGAACGACGACCAGCTCATGGAGAAATTTTTCGATACGGAGTCGCTTACCGAGGACGAGATGCGTGAGGGTATTCGTAAGGGACTTGTCACGCGCAGCATCTTCCCCGTGTTCTGTGTCGATGCGCATAAGGATATGGGCGTACAGCGACTGATGGAGTTCTTGGGCAATGTGGTGCCGTTTGTCAGCGAGATGCCCAAGGTGCGCAACACGCGCGGCGAAGAGGTGACGCCCGACAGCAATGGCCCTGAGAGCCTCTACTTCTTCAAGAGCGGCATAGAGCCGCATATCGGCGAGGTGTCTTACTTCAAGGTGATGAGTGGAAGTGTCAAGCCGGGCGATGATCTCTTCAATGCCGACCGTGGATCCAAGGAGCGTATGGGACAGATCTATGTCTGTGCCGGTGCCAACCGCATCCCCGTGGATCAGCTCAACGCCGGTGACATCGGCTGTACCGTGAAGCTGAAAGATGTGAAGACGGGCAACACGCTCGATGGTAAGGGTACCGAAGAGCGTTTTGACTTCATCAAGTATCCTAACCCGAAGTACAGCCGTGCCGTCAAAGCCAACAACCCACAAGATACCGAGAAGATGATGGCTGCATTGCTGAAGATGCGCCAGGAAGACCCGACATGGGTGGTGGAGCAGAGCAAAGAACTCCGGCAGACCATCGTGCATGGACAGGGTGAGTTCCACCTGCGCACGCTGAAATGGCGCTTGGAGAACAATGAGAAGATACCCGTGACCTTTGAAGAGCCAAAGATCCCGTATCGTGAGACGATCACCAAGAAGGCTAAGGCTGAGTATCGTCATAAGAAACAGAGTGGTGGTGCCGGACAGTTTGGTGAGGTGCATCTCATCGTGGAGCCTTATGCTGAGGGAATGCCCGATCCTGTGAGCTATAACTTCGGTGGTCAGGAGTTCAAGATGAACATCAAACAGAAGGAAGAGCGTGACCTGCCTTGGGGCGGAAAGCTGGTATTCATCAACTCTGTTGTCGGTGGTGCCATCGACCAGCGTTTCATGCCTGCCATCCTCAAGGGTGTGATGGACTGCATGGAGCATGGTCCGTTGACCGGCAGCTATGCGCGCGACGTGCGTGTGGTCGTCTATGACGGTAAGATGCATCCCGTGGACTCCAATGAGCTCAGCTTCACCTTGGCAGCGCGTCATGCTTTCTCCATGGCGTTCAAGGAGGCCGGACCGAAGATCTTGGAGCCGATCTATGATCTTGAGGTTTATGTGCCGAGCGACTACATGGGTGATGTGATGAGCGACTTGCAAGGCCGTCGCGCCATCATCATGGGTATGGACGCTGAGGCAGGCTATCAGAAGCTCAGTGCCAAGATACCTTTGAAGGAACTGTCGAACTATAGTGTGGCACTCAGCTCACTGACTGGTGGCCGCGCCAGCTTCACCACGAAGTTCGCGAGCTACGAGCTCGTGCCGAACGACATTCAGCAGAAGCTCATTGCCGCTCATGAGGCAGAGGCTGCCGCTGAGGAATAGTCTACTTTTTCCATTTGAAGTTAATATACAAGAGAGAGGGTCCCAAGCCGTTGATGGCTCGGGGCCTTTTTTCGTTTTATGGCGATTCAATGATTATGTGGGTTTTGTAGGGTCGGCCACGGCGGGCCGCCCCTACAAAACTTTACTCGATGCTGGCCTTATAGGACGAGCGGACGAGGGGACCACAGACGGCAGAACGGAAGCCCATCTGCAGGGCCTGCTCGTGATACCACCGGAATTTCTCCGGCGTGATATAGGCTTCGACGGGTAGATGCCGGGCTGTGGGCTGTAGATACTGTCCAATCGTCACACGCTCGACACCGCAGTCACGCAGGTCGCGCAAGGTCTGGAGCACTTCCTCTTCTGTCTCTCCCAGTCCGAGCATGAGGCCACTCTTCGTGACGAATCCGCTGTCGTGGATATGCTTAAGCACATGCAGGCTGCCGTCGTAGGTGGCCACGCTGTGCACCGACGGCGTCAGACGTCGCACCGTTTCGATGTTGTGTGCCACCACATCGGGACGACTCTGCAATACGATGTCCATCAGATCATCGCGTCCTTGGAAGTCGGGCAGAAGCACTTCTATCTTTGTCTGGCTTTTCTGCCGTACGGCTTCTACGGTTCGGCGCCAGTGTTCTGCTCCCATGTCAGGCAGGTCGTCGCGGTCTACCGAGGTGAGGACGACATATCTCAGGTTCATCTCCTTCACCGATTCCGCCACGCGTTGCGGCTCGTCGGGGTCGAGAGGGAGAGGACGACCGCTCAGCGTGTTACAGAAGCGGCAGTGGCGTGTGCAGATGTCGCCGCCAATCATCAGCGTGGCAGTACCCATACGCCAGCACTCGGCACGGTTGGGGCAAAGGCCGCTCTCGCAGATCGTGTGAAGGCGGTTGCCATGGATGATCTCAGAGGTGCTCTCGCTCTGCTTGTCTGAGCTGAGGTCGATCTTCAACCATTCGGGTTTCATCACGTGGGGCTTGCGACCAAAGAGCACACGCAGCAGGCCGTCGGTGGTCAGTCCGCGGATGATGTTGTTTAAGTCAAGCCCCTGCAGAGCTTTCTCTACGGCCTCGCGGGTGAAGGCCACATCGCGTAGACGGGGCAAGAGCTCCTCGTCGAGGTCACCGGTGAGGAAGTAGTCGCCGAAGAGGTCGATGTCGTGGATATGATTGTCTTTGATTTCCAGGCAGGCTTCAATGGTACCCACGCCGGGAAGACGGTGTTTCTTGGTAAGCTTGAAGAGCGGCTGCTTGCCATAGATGAAGTCGTCGGCGGCAAAGGCCTTTTGTAGTTCTCTGATTTCCGGCATCATCTCTTCTGTGATCGTGATGGCCTTGTCGCCACACATGGCCTGACGGAAGGACGCTTTCAGCTCCGGCAGCGACATCGTTGTGTATTGGCTGATGTTACCCACATGCTGCCGGACACTCTCCACGCCTTTGCTTTGCAGCTTTGCTTTGTCGGGCGTGATGACGTGTTCCAACATGCTGAGGTCGGAGTTGACGAGCAGTGTGTTGTGCATAATGCTGCGGTCGCCGGTACGGTAGAAGGCGGCACCGGAGACTTTCTTGCCGTCGAGCAGGATGTCGTTGCGCCCCGAGATCGTTACGGGAACGCCAATGCGATGCAGTGCGTCGGCGGCGAGATGCATGCAGTGCTCAAACATCTTCTGCACGTTCGGCTCACGGCTGATGAAGGAAAACATGACGTTGCCCTCATCGGAGTAGACGCAGCCGCCACCACTCTTGCGGCGCGAGATGAACACGCCGTGCTCGCGGCAGTAGTCCACGTTCACCTCGTTTTGCAGCAGTTGGTTGCGGCCTACGATGACGGTAGGCTTGGTCTGCCAGATGAAGAAATAGTCGTCGTCGCGGAAGTGACGGGCCACATACGCCTCGACGGCAAAGTCGTAGGTGATGGGGGGCAGCGTCTGCTGCTCGGGTAGAACAACGTAGGTCATGTGTTTTTCAGTTTGGTATCAGATTGCTAAGATTCCTTGACTTCAAGGCTTTCCGTATTATCCTTTGGCAAGCGTACTTTGCGCTTGGGATTTTCCTGTGCGCCGTATTTCAGGAGCTTGTTGGCCGCTGTGGCAATGCCCATGCCGGTAGGAGCTGTCGTCGTCTTCACGTCGTCGAAGGCTTTGCGCGTGCGGTCAAGCAGTTGATCGGCCGTCTGGAAGCGCTCATAGAAGAGTTGCACGCGGTTGATGATCTCGTCGGCGGCCTTGAGCATGGCATCCTGGTTCTCGGCCTGCCGCACCTGGCGCCACGTCATCTCCAGCACTCGCAGCATCATATAGAGGTTTTGCGATCCGGAGATGATCACGCCCTGGTCGTAAGCGTCTTTCCAAAGGGCCGGATCATGGGTGAGGGCCAGTTGCAGGGCACTCTCGCTGTAGACATACATCACCACAAAGTCAAGCTGTACCTTGCCGTTGGCTGCATATTTGGCGTATTTCTTCCGTGCCAGCTCCTTGACATGGCTTCGCACAGAGGTGAGATGGCGCTGCAGAGCCTCGTCGCGCTCCGTGTCTGTCGTAGCGTTGTGGTAGTCTTCGAAAGCCTTCAGCGACATCTTTGCGTCGATGATCACATCACGGTTGTCGGGGAAGTGGAGAATGACATCGGGAATCATCTTGTGCCCGTCCTCTTCGTGCACAGTACGTCCCTGCTCGTCTTTTAGCGTCACCTGTTCCTCGAACTGCACGCCCTCTTCGAGTCCCATCTGTTCCAAGAGTGTGCGCAGTCGCAGCTCGCCGAAGTTGCCTTGTGTCTTATTCTCGCCGGTGAGTGCCTCCGCCAACTTATCTGCTCGTTGTCCGACCTCGTGTGCCTGCTTCAAGTTTTCCTGAATGCTGGCATCGAGGCGCGACATCAGCACAGTCTGGTCATGGTCGCTCTTCTCCACGGCTTCCTTCATCTGCTTCAGGTTTTCATGTAGGGGACTGAGCAGAGCCGACATCTGTTGCTGGTTGACATTGTTGAGGTCGGCGGCCCGCCGCTTGAGGATCTCTTCCGACGCCGTGTTGATCTGCTCTTTAAGGAGAGAGGACTGCTGTTGCAGCTGGTCGGCCTGTTGCTGTCGCATGGTTTGTAGTTGCTCAGCCTGCTGTTGCTTCAGGGATTGCAGTTGTTCGGTTTGTTGCTGTCGAAGAGACTGCAACTGTTCTGTCTGCTGCTGACGAAGTGTTTGCAGTTGTTCAGCTTGCTGCTGTCGCATAGTCTGCTGCTGTTCAGCCTGTTGCTGCCGCTGATCTTGCAACTGCTGCTGAAAGTTGGCTTGCAGCTCTTCCTTCTGTTTGTTTGCGTCCTCTTCTAGTTTAGCGATCTGTTGTGTCAGCATGGTCACGCGTGTCTCCGCTGCCGCATTCTTGCTGTGCGCCACGAGATATCCGATGACGATACCGATCAACAGTCCGATAATGATGCTTATCACGTCCATTTCACCTGAGTTATGATTATGCTGCAAAGATAGTAAAAACAATCGAATAGGACAAATAAAAAAAGGAGTATGGGGGAACCATACTCCTTATTAATATATGTGTAAGACTAATGTCTACATCATTAGAACTCCAGGCGGAGACCAATCTGTGCGTGCCAACGGCTACCAGTGTCGCTTGCCACAGGCTTGCTGTTGGTGTTGAACTGGTAGACACCAGCGCCATTCTCAATCTTAGTCAGCGTCAGCGGGCTGAGGTTGTAAGCATTGCTGTAGTGAGCACCCCAGTGCTTGTTGAGCATGTTGGCGAAGTTCATCACGTCGAAGGTGATTTGGAACTTGCCAATACCCTTGATGTTGTAGATGTTCTGAGCGATGTGCAGGTCAACCTCGTTCTCCCAAGGAGTAAGGTTAGAGTTGCGCTTAGCGTACTCGCCACGGTGATTTTTAGCATAGTCATCGTTCTCAATCCACTGCTCGAAAGCTTCACGGCTCTGCTCAGCAGTCATGTTCTTTGTGCTTGCGAAGTTCATCTTAGCCAGCTCGTCCTTTGTCGGGATGTAGAGCAGGTTGTTGCCGCGGAAGCCATCATTGTTGTAATCAGCTTTCTCGTTCATCGTCAGAGAATAGCGGCCACCGCTGAAACCATTGTAGTTGATGGCTACCTCAGTGTTCATCCAACCGTTCCAGTATTTAGGAGAGTTGTAAGAAACCTGGATGCGAACCTGATGAGGAATGTCGAACTTCGACCAGCTCATCTCGTTCTTGTCATTGGTGTTGCGGCTGTAGTTGTATTTCCAGTTAGAGTAAGCAACAGAAGAAGTACCATCGTTGACACTGTAAGAGTGACCGAAGATATAGCTTGCCATAACATCAAGACCGAAGTCGAAGGACTTCTCAGCCTTGACAGAAACATTATAAGAATAGCCCTTGTTGGTATTCTTCAGATTGATGATGCTATAGTAAGGCAAGTTCTTTTCAATCTTGCTGTAAGAAGTAACAGCAGAAGCCTCTACACCAGGAACAGCATAGATCTTGTCGCCCTTGTCCTCATAGGCGAGGTTCTCAAAGAACACATTGTTGAGGTTCTTGGAATACAAGCCCTCAAGAGTCATCTTCACGTCGCCGGGAAGCATCTGCTCCAGAGCGAGGTTAGCACGGAGCACCTGCGGGAAGCGGAAGTTCTTAGCCACGGTCACGATGTCAGGGGACAGACCTGTCTTAGCGGTCTTAGCAGCTGCCATAGGATCTTTGGCGTACTGGCCGAGAGCAGGAGCGCTGTTGTTCTTCGTGTTGATGGTAGTACCCTTGGCCTCTACGCCATTGTTGACGAAAGCGTTGGAGAGCCAAACGTATGGAGCACGGCCGGAGAAGATACCTACACCGCCACGGAGCAATGTGCGATGGCTGGCATCAGTGTACCAGTTGAAACCTACACGGGGAGAAACGAGGAGCTTAGCGCTCGGCATCTTGCCTACCTCGACACCGAGGTTATGCTCAGAAGCGAAGGTGTTGAAGGCATCATTAGTGGTAGGAGAGTTCAATGTAGCGTTCAGATCGAAACGAATACCGTAAGTTACATTGATCAGCGGGGTGATGTCCCACTTATCTTGTGCATACAGACCGAAGAGACCGAACTTCATGTTCGGAGCCCACTTGGTGTCGCCACCTGTAAGCTCTGGGTCGGTATATTTATAAGTGAACTTGTAAGGAGTATCAGCAAGGAAATTATCGAGGTCGCTATAGTACCAAGCACCGTTTGCGCCCTGGATGAAGAGGTTCTTCATCTTGTAGAACTCGTTATGAGTACCGAATGTGATGGTGTGGTTGCCTTTGTACCAAGAGAGGTTGTCCTCTGCTGTCCAAATGTCCTGGTTAAGGTAGTTGGCTGCACTGCTGAATTCAGTACCGATGTTGACAGTGTTCATGGAAGTACCGTCACCACCGGCAACGCTACCGATCTGCACGCAAGGACCCATATAAGGTACATCGCGGCTGTCACGGATGAAGCTGGCGGATACACGAGCCTCGTTGTAGAGTACGGGGCTGATATGAGAGTTCAACTCAGCGACGAAAGAGTTCGTCTTGTTGTTCATACGATAGCTGGATTTGCTGAAGGTATAGGTGCTGCTGCTCAGACCGTCCTTGTCATCGTAAGAGTCGTTGTGCTGATAGCGGAAAGCCAAATGGTTGTTGACGTCGATGTTCCAGTCCAAGCGGGCCAGCAAGCCAAAGGACTTGGTGCCGAGCTCACCTCTGCCGTAGGAATCCTGGAAGCCGGTCAGCTTATTGTACTGATCGGCGATCTGCTTCAGTGTAGCTTCAGTGACATATTTGTTGGTATATCCTGGGTAGATAGTAGCAGGAGCTTCAGTCTTCTTATATTCAGCACTGGCGAAGAAGAAGAGCTTGTCCTTGATGATCGGGCCACCGAGGGTAGCACCGTAAGTCTTAGTAGAACGCTGCGAGAGTTTGTCCTCAACATAGTCGCGCAGGCGGTTGTACTTGCTGTACATGTCCTGGTTGGTGTAGTACATGTAAGCACTGCCGTGGAACTGGTTGGTACCACTCTTAGTGATAGCGTTGATAGCACCACCTGTGAAACCGCTCTGGCGGACATCAAACGGAGCAACGCTCACCTGCAACTCCTGGATTGCGTCCATGGAGATAGGATTGGCATTGGTCTGGCCGCCATTGGTACCGCTGCCGGCGAGTCCGAAGACATCGTTGCTCACCGTACCGTCGATCTGGAACGAGTTGTAGCGGTTGTTGATACCGGAGATGGAAACACCGCCTAAACGCGAATTGGAGACCAGTGGTGACAGCTTAGCAACATCGTAGAGGTTACGGCTGATGGTCGGTGTGTTCTCAATGCGCTGCTGGTTGAAGTTAGCGGCAGCACCACCACTGTTGCGTCCACTCTTGCCAAGTACGGTGACCTCACCGATTTGCTGAGCATCCTCCTTCATGTCGATGTTCAGCGTACGAGGCTGTCCCAGCGAAAGTTGGATGTTGTCAATGACCTCATCCTTGTAGCCGATGTAGTTGACGGTGACCTTGTAAGGTCCGCCGACACGCATACCCTGGATGGTAAAGCGTCCGCTTTCGTTAGTAACTGCATTGTAACGAGTACCGGAAGGCTCGTGGATGGCGGTGATCGTGGCGCCGATGACGTTTTCACCACCTGCCACCACCTTACCGTTGAGGCCAGAGGTGGTGACCTGTGCCATCATGGTTGATGAAATCATCAACAGAAGCATGATGAGCATAAAATGCAATCTTCTTTGCATACCTTTAATAATGAATAATTAATACCTTAGGGCTAAACCCCTGCTTAACGAATTCACTGCAAAATTAAGCAAAAATTTCCATAATACTGTTGCAAAGCCACTACAATTTTCTATTTTTCTCGCAAAAATATCAAAAATAGCCAATATATGGGGTAAAAAAGTGTTGTCACGGGAGTAGTTGAACCGTTACGCAATGTTTTTGTTTAGGTTGAAGACGATGGGTGACAAGCGTAGCCGGGCTGTTACACAGTGTTTTTTTGCACAAAAAAGTCTTTTTCTTAAGGAAAAGTTTTATAGTTATGCTTTTTTTGTTAACTTTGTGACTAGATATAGAATTAAAAACAGAAAAGCATTATGATTATCGATTTCGACAAGATACCCGAAGCACATATCGACGGCTTCAAAGGTGGAAAAGGAAGACTCGACACACGCAACTACGACGATGGCAAGGCAAAAATCATGTATTCCACACTTCGTCCCGGAGCATCATCGGGGTTGCATGTTCATGAAGGCAACTGCGAGATTGTCTTCGTCATCAGCGGCATCGCTACTTTCCATTACGATGGTCATGTGGAGGAGTGCCGCGCCGGTCAGTGCCATTATTGCCCCGAGGGACATAGTCACTACATGGAGAATCTGACCGATCACGACCTGGTCTACTTTGCCGTGGTAAAATAGTTCGTTTGCCATTTCCGTATTTGTTGCAGACGTCCTTCAGCTGACAGCCGTAGCAACGGCCGTGGGCATTGCGAAGGGCATAGACGATGCGGTAAACGACATAGGCGACGCAGATGGCGACGACGCATATTACTATGATGTGTTGTGTCATGGATCAATCTCTTTTTTAGTGATACCTTATTATTATATATACATTAACGCTTAGACAAACCATTTCAATATATGGCTCAACAAAATAATCATCTTGTCATCATGGCAGGCGGCATCGGCAGCCGTTTCTGGCCGATGAGTACAGAGGAGCGCCCCAAGCAGTTCATCGATGTGCTGGGAGTGGGTCGCACGCTGATACAGATGACTTTAGACCGCTTTCAGGGCGTATGCCCGATGGAGAACGTGTGGATCGTCACCAACGAACGTTACGCCGACTTGGTTCACGAACAGTTGCCCGATGTGCCCGTTGATCATATCCTGCAAGAACCGTGCCGCAGAAACACGGCGCCCTGCATCGCCTACGTCAGCTGGCGCATCAAGATGACGGACCCGAAGGCCAATGTCGTCGTATCACCCGCTGACCATATCGTCACTAACGTCGACGAGTTCCGTCGTGTCATTACCTCCTGCCTGAAGTTCGCAGGTGAGACCGATGCCGTGCTCACCTTGGGCATGAAGCCGACACGTCCGGAGACCGGTTATGGCTATATACAGGCAGACCTCACCTCCAACTCACCGCGCAACCGCGAGATCTATCGTGTCGACCAGTTCAAGGAAAAGCCGGACTTGGAGACCGCCAAGCACTATATCAGTGAGCATAACTTCTTCTGGAATGCCGGCATCTTTGTGTGGAGCGTCGAGACCATCGTCAATGCCCTGCGTGTCTATGCGCCGCGCATCAACAATATCTTTGAGCGCATACAGAATGTCATGGGCACGCCACAGGAGCAGGAGACTATTAATAAGGTGTATCCCGACTGCGACAACATTTCCATCGACTATGCCGTGATGGAGAATGCCGAGGAGATCTTCGTCTTCCCGGCAGACTTCGGCTGGAGCGACCTCGGCACATGGGGTTCTCTGCTGCTGCAAAGCCAGCGCGACATGTACGGCAACGGACTCATCGGCAAGAACATCCACACCTTTGAGTGCCGCAACTGCGTTGTGCACACAACCCAGGAGAAGAAGGTGATCCTGCAGGGACTCGACGGATATATCGTCGCTGAGCACGACGATACGTTGCTGGTCTGCAAGCTCTCGGAAGAGCAGCGCATCAAGCAGTTCCAAAACAATTAATGGGTTGCGGCCTTTACCATAGATAACTTTAAACACATCATACTATGCTGACCTTTCCTTGTGCCAAGATCAATCTTGGATTGAATATTGTCGCTGAGCGCCCCGATGGCTATCACGAAATACAGACGGTGTTTTATCCCATTCCGCTCACCGACGCCTTGGAGATCAAACACATGGACCCGGCTTTCCCCTCAGATCATCCCTGTGATCTGAAGGTCACGGGAAATGCCGTAGACTGTGATGAGCGCAGCAACCTTGTGGTGAAGGCTTATGACCTCCTTGCCGCCGACTTTGAGTTGCCGCCGATCCATGCTCATCTCTTCAAGCGCATCCCCTCGCAAGCAGGACTGGGAGGCGGCAGCTCTGATGGTGCTTTCATGATCCGCTTGCTCGACGAGCGCTTCCGGCTGAACATCGGCATTGCCGAGATGGAGCGCTATGCGGCTAAGTTGGGTTCCGATTGTGCTTTCTTCATCACCGCCGAACCGTCGTATGCTACCGGGCGTGGTGAGATTCTGGAGCCTGCTGACGGTCCCAAGGGCAATCTCCACGGCTATTCGATCGTGGTGGTGAAGCCCGATGTGGCTGTGTCTACACGTGATGCCTATGCGCAGATTGTCTGCCACATGCCCCGCAAGTCGTGCCGCGACATCGTGCGTCAACCGATTTCTACCTGGCGCGATGAGCTGACCAACGACTTTGAGGGTCCGGTCTTCAAGGCGCATCCCGAGTTGGCACGTATCAAGCAGAGTCTCTACGACATGGGTGCGCTCTATGCTCAGATGAGCGGCAGCGGCAGTGCGCTCTACGGCATCTTCCGTGAGATACCGCAAGGCGTGGAGGATCAGTTCAAAGGTTGCTTTGTGGCGACTGCTGCGCTATAGACAAAACGATGTATATCAGAAAAAAACGTTTTCTTATTCATCGTTTTGGTTTTTAACGCTCCATCTTCGATGGAATAAAGAATATAACCGAATATTGAGAATAATATAGATGTAGTTTATACCTGATATATATTCTCGATATTCGGTTATATTCTTTATTCCGCATAGCGGATCGTTAACCCTTCAAGACAATGTATGTTTCCATTAAATAGAGGTGACGGTTATTCGGCGCACAGGATATTTCCCGTGGCCCGATATTTGTAATCTTCTCTGTTACGGATCTATAATTGGTTAGAGAGATCAAAAGCTCAAGGAAAATAGTCATAGGCAGGCTTTAGCTCCCGATGGAGCTATGGTGTGGAAGTGATGGGGCAGCCTTTGCGAGCAAGCTCGCAAGACTACCCCATAGCTTTAGACCCATTGCTCCTTGAGGAGCATAAGCATGGCCATGATTTTCTTTTCTCTTTTCCGTTTGAAAGTACCAATGCGATAATGACAATATAAAGATTTATGTTTCCTCTCACTATGATTCCACGGAAAATATCAAGTGCGCCGGTTATTCCCCCTTCTCTGGCATGATCACCTCGCGATACTCGTTCTCGAAGTTCGGCGTGAACACACCTTTGCCGATCTTGTCCTTGATCTCTTCTGGGCTCCAGAAGCGGCCGCCGGCGAGCTCGTCCCTGCTTGGATGTACCTCGCCGTCGTAGACTGTGGTGAAGACCCACACCAGTTCCTTCTCGCGCTGGCTCTCGAAGACGTAGTGCTTGATGAAGCGTGGCGTGTAGTCGGTGATACCGAGTTCCTCGCTCACCTCGCGGTGGAGCGCCTGCTCGATGGTCTCGCCGTAGTCGACATGCCCGCCACATGCCGTGTCCCATTTGTCGGGCTGGATATCTTTCCAGTGCGGGCGCTGTTGCAGGTAGAGTTCGCCCCGGCTGTTGAACACATGCAGGTGCACCACCGGATGGAGCACTTTGCTGCCATCGTGGGCTTTGCCGCGTGTGATCTTGCCGAGCACGTGACCGTCCTCGTCGACGACGGGAAAGAGTTCGTCTTTGTTATCCATATTCATTTCGCGTCTGTTTAGCTTTTATTTTCCTTTTTATTTTGTTATCTCAAATCTTCTTGCTATCTTTACCAAAGAAAGAAAAAAGATAAAGAATCATATCCTATGGAAGTAAATCTCGACTTGATGTCTTTTGTCGAAACGAGCATCCTGCCTCGTTATGTGGCCTTTGGCCGCTCCCATGGCCTGAGCCATGTGCAGCGTGTCATCGCCAACTCGCTGGAGCTGGCGCGTCGCACGGGTGCAGATATTAATATGGTGTATGCCATTGCCGCCTATCACGACCTTGGCATGAGCGGTCCGCGTGCCATCCACCACATCACCGGCGGCAAGATTCTCGCTGCTGATGCCCGTTTGAAGAAGTGGTTCTCGCCCGAGCAGATCAATATCATGAAGGAAGCGGTGGAGGACCATCGCGCCTCAGCATCGCACGAGCCACGGAGTATCTACGGTAAGATCGTCGCTGAAGCTGACCGTGATCTCGATCCCGAGGTGGTGTTCCGCCGTGCCGTAGAGTTCGGTTTGGAGCGTGAGCCCAACAAAGACCGCGAGTGGCAGTGGCAGCGTTTCGACCGCCACATGGAAGAGAAGTACAGTGCCCGCGGCTATATCCGCCTGTGGATTCCCAACTCGCCCAATGAGGAGAAGCTCAAACAGGTGCGTGACATCATCGCCGACAAAACCCGGCTGCGCGAGGTCTTCAATCGTCTGTTTGATGAGGAGAGCTCGTCAAAGCGCTGAACGTCTTCTTTCCTTTGACATAGTATTGCCAGACGATACTCATCGGTAAGCGTTCGGGCACCGTCGTGAGCTTTCTGCTCATCTTGATGGCCTCACGGTCAGCGTCGAAGTCATGGCGCCATTTATAGAAAGCACGGCGCGCGCGCAGGATGGCGATGAAGTCATGCCAGTTGCGGTTGACGATCAGCGTCTCCAGTGCTGCGATGTGGTCGAGCAGCCAGCGCATGTGCATCACGGGACGGAGCTCCTCGTCGGGCAGGTTTTTGTAGAGCATCGTCAGGTTGTTGCGGAAGTTGAGGAAGGTCTTCATCGGGTTGCCCTGCGGCAGTGTGCCGCCGCCTACATGGTACACCTCGCTTTCGGGAATACACACCACGCGCCGTCCGCGCTGTCGCAGTCGCCAGCAGAGGTCGATTTCCTCGTTATGTGCAAAGAAGCGGGCGTCGAGAGCACCAGCCTCCCAATAGTCTTTGGCACGGATCATCAGACAGGCACCCGTAGCCCACAGCACATCCATCTTATAGTCGTACTGCCCATTGTCACGCTCCACGGTGTCGAAGACACGACCGCGGCAAAGAGGATAGCCGAAGCGGTCGAGAAAGCCGCCGGAGGCTCCGGCATACTCGAAGCTGTCCTTGTCGGACTCGCTGAGCAGCTTAGGCTGGCAGGCCGCCACGTCGTCGTGCGTGTCCATATACTCTTGCAGGGGCGTGAGCCAGTGGTGCGTCACCTCCACGTCGGAGTTGAGCAGCACATAGTAGTCGGCCTCTATCTGTCGCAGCGCACGGTTGTAGCCGTCGGCAAAGCCGTAGTTGCGGTCGAGCACGAGCGTCTTCACTTCCGGGAACTTCTGTGCGAGCATCTCCATCGAGCCGTCGGTCGAGGCATTGTCGGCCACCCATACCTCCGCGTCGTTGCGCGAGTATTTCAGCACGGTGGGCAGGAAGCGCTCCATCATCTTCCGTCCGTTCCAGTTCAATATGACGATTGCTGTCTTCATCGTTTAAATCGTTTATTTCTCTATGTTGGGCTTAGCCAACAGCGTTTCTTCTTTTCCACTCTTTCTGAAGTCGCCGAGTGTCACGTTGAGGATCTCGTTGTCGTACTCCTCGCGGGCCTCTGTGGCAGGCAGGGTGACGCGGATATAGTTGTCGGTGAAGCCGTGCATGGCATGTCCGGCGGGAGCTTTCTCGAAGAGTACGGGGCGAGTCTGTCCGATATAGTGGGCATAGAAGTCGTGCGTCTTCTTGTCGGAGAGTTCCAGGAGTCGTCTTGAGCGCTCCTTCTTGTCCTTGTCGCTGACCACGTAGGGGATGGCGAGTGCCGACGTTCCCGGTCGCTCGGAGTAGGGAAAGACGTGGAGCTGTGTCACGGGTAGGCTGTCGAGAAATTCGTAGCAGTCCTCGAAGTACTCAGGCCGTTCGCCACGGCAGCCCACCATCACGTCGACGCCGATGAACGCGTCGGGCATGAGCTCCTTGATCAGGTGGATCTTATGGGCAAAGACATCACGCGTGTAGCGACGGTGCATGAGCTTGAGCACCTCGTCATTGCCACTCTGCAAAGGGATATGGAAGTGCGGCATGAAGGCACGCGAGTGGGCACAGTACTCGATGAGCTCGTCGTCGATGAGGTCCGGCTCCAGTGAGCTGATGCGGTAACGCTGGATGCCCTCTACGCCATCGAGGGCTTTGACCAGGTCGAGGAACGTCTCGCCGGTGGTCTTGCCAAACTCTCCGATGTTCACGCCGGTGAGTACGATTTCCTTGCCGCCTTCGCGTGCAGCCTGTTCGGCCTGCTCCACGAGCGAGGCAATGGATGGGTTGCGTGAGAAGCCGCGGGCGTAGGGGATGGTGCAGTAAGTGCAGAAGTAGTCGCATCCGTCCTGTACCTTCAGAAAGTAACGGGTGCGGTTGCCGCGTGAGCACGACGGCTGGAAGGTTTTGATGTCCTTGGTCTTCTCGTGGTGGAAGGCGTGGAGATGTCCTTCGCGAGGCTGTGTCCACGCGTCGGAGAGATATTGTATGAGGTTGGCTTTCTCGTTGGAGCCGAGCACGAGGTCCACACCGTCGATGGCGCTCACCGTCTCGGGCTCAAGCTGGGCATAGCATCCTGTGACCACGACAAAGGCCCCGGGGTTCTCGCGTACCATGCGATGGATGGCCTGACGGCATTTGTGATCGGCCACCTCGGTCACCGAGCAGGTGTTGATGAGGCAGATGTCGGCGTGCTCACCTTCGTGGGCGGTTGTGACGCCCATCTCACTGAGCAGCTTGCCGAAGGTGGAGGTTTCCGAGAAGTTGAGCTTGCAGCCGAGTGTGTAGTAGGCTGCTTTCTTGCCTTGGAAGGCACTGGTATTGATCATGCTTCTTTTCTTTTTTATGCAAAGGTACTGTTTTCCCATGACAATCTCACTGTAGAAGCCGGGAAAAGTGAAGTTTCTCTGCTTTGGGTGTGCGAAATATTATCAAAGTTAATTGTGACTTTAAAAATAAAGTTGTATTTTTGCACTATAAAGAAAAGTAAATTAGAATGCGGGCAATAGGCAACAAAGAACAAGTAGAAAGACTGATTCGTAAATACGAGGCGGACAAATCTTATTATCACAGTGACCGTTATAATGAGACATTGCTCCGCAGCGATTTTCTTGACCCTTTGTTTGAAGCCTTAGGATGGGATATAAAAAACAACGCCGGTTTGTCAATCAGTGAGCGTGAGGTGTTGCTTGAAGAACCATTGAAGGCAGAAGCTGCTGAGCATACTAAAAAGCCGGATTATACATTCAGACTCTTTGCAGAAAGAAAGTTCTTCCTTGAGGCAAAGAAGCCTTCTGTAAGTATCCTTGCCAATCCAAGCCCAGCCCAACAAATTCGTAGATATGGTTTTACCGCAGGCTTGAAAATCAGTGTGTTGTCAAACTTTGAAGATTTGGCAATATACGACATGTCAGTATCAGTATCGCCAAATGACTCTGTAAGTAAAGCATTAATAAAAAAATACCATTACACGGAATATGCGGAGTGCTTTGATGAACTTGCAAGACTTCTCGGACACGACAGCGTGTATAATGGAACTTTCGATAAAGAATGGAATGATCTCGGCGCAAGAGTAGAGAAGACGGCACCCGTAGATGCCTTCTTCCTTGGCCAAATTAATTCCTGGAGAGTGATGTTGGGAAAAGAAATATATAATGCCTACCCAACCATAGACCTGGCCACCCTCAATGATAGTGTTCAAAGCTATATGAACAAAATACTATTCCTGCGTGTCTGCGAGGACAGAAACATTGAGGTGTACAAGGGGTTGTTGTCTTTGGCAGACAAAGGAGATTTCACGCAACTGATCTCCAAGTTCCATGCGGCAGATAGAAAATATAACTCGGGATTGTTTGCTTCCGCTGCAGCAGACAAGTTGTTGTCTTCAGAGGGAGTTTCTTTCTGGTCTATCATACGACAGCTTTATTACCCGGAATGTCCTTACTCATTCAGTGTGTTGTCATCTGACGTTCTCGGAAGAATCTACGAGTTGTTTCTTACCCAAAAACTCTCTGTTGTTGATGGTGAGCTACAGCTTGCTGATAAGCCCGAGAACGTTGACAAGGATGTAGTCTCAACGCCCACGTATATCATACGTGAGTTACTCTCCAAGAGTGTGAAAGTCAAATGTGAAGGACTCAGCTTTGAAGAAATCACGCAGATGTCTTTTGCTGATATAGCTTGTGGTTCTGGCGCTTTCCTTTTGGAATTGTATGGTCTGCTTTGCGACATAGCCATAGACTATTTCGTTGAGCATGACCGCTCGGCCTTGATACAAACAAGCGTGGGGACTTATCGGTTAGGATTCGCATACAAGAAAAAGATACTTACTTCCTGTATCTATGGCGTGGATAAAGATTATAACGCTGTAGAGGCAACTAAGTTCGGGCTGTTGCTTAAACTTCTCGAAAACGAGGATGTCAACACGGTATCTGACATTCATCCTATTCTTCCTCGACTTGATGACAATATTGTCTGGGGCAATAGCATTATTGACAGTAATATGGTGGAGGACCAGGATAGTGTTGTCGTCAATCCTTATGACTTTAAGGGAATAAGCTTCGATGTAATTGTCGGCAACCCACCCTATATGAAGACAGAGGACATGAAGAACATCACTCCTTTGGAATTTGGCCTTTATAAGCAATATTATCAGACGGCATACAAGCAGTTTGACAAGTATTTCTTGTTTATAGAGAGAGCCATCGGCTTACTGAAAGAAAAAGGAGTCTTGGCTTTTATAGTTCCCAATAAGTTCATGAAGGTTGGAGCTGGCATGAAGTTGCGTAAGATGATAAGTTCATCAAAGTGTCTTTCAGACCTTACTTCATTCGGTGCGAACTTAGTTTTTGCGGATAAGAGCACATATACTTGTCTTGTTGTGTTAAACAAACAGCCACAACAAAATTTCAGATATACGGAAGTTAATGACATAGATAGGTGGATTGCTAAAAACAATACAGCCTATTCTTGTGACATAAAATCGGAAAGCGCAATAGGGAAGGATACATGGATATTGTATCCTAATTCGTTAGATGATGTCTTCCATTCTATAATGGACAAGAGCGTCACCCTTTCAAGCATCGTCGGAAAGAACAATTTATTCAATGGCATTCAGACAAGTGCCGTTCAGACATACGTTATTGACTCTTTTACAACTGACGCAGAATACATTTACTTCAAGCATAATGGAAAAGATTATAAAATAGAGAAGAGATACACGCGCCCATTTTTCAAAACTTCACGAGGTGATAATGCCTTGAATACTTATCATACATTTAAGCCAAATTCTGTATTGATATATCCTTACGAAAGAAGAGAGGATGGAGTGATAGACATTGTCCCTTTGAAACAGATTCAAGTAGAGGCTCCAAATCTCTATGCGTATCTTGTTGACAACAAGAAGGTATTAGCAGCTCCAGGACGGAGTATTCTGCCGAAGCCTACTACAAATGATGAGTGGCATAGATATGGAAGACACCAAAGCCTTGGCATGGATAGTGTCAAGACCAAAATCATTGTTGGCGTTCTGTCTAGAGGTAACAAATATGGAATTGACACCAATGGCGTGTTCCTTGCTTCAGGAGGTACTGCGGGATACTGTGCTGTGGGAATACCAGATGACAGTCTTTATTCTCCTTACTATATCCAAGCTGTACTCAACTCAAAATATGTGGAGTGGATTGCTTCGTTGCGTGGCGAAATATTCCGCGGCGGATTTATCGCAAGAGGCACAAAGGTGCTGAAAGACATGCCAATTCGCGCTATCAACTTTAATGATGCTGACGAAAGAAAACTACACGACAAGATAGCCTTGCAGCAGAAAAAATTAATAGAGCTCGGTGATATGTATCTTCATGCCAAAGACGATAAAAGAAAGAGTATCGTTCTGCAACGAAAACTGAACCATGAGCTTGATATTCAGAATGAGAATTTGCGGATTCTTTATGACATTAGCGAATTGAAAGAAAAACAATTACCAATAATTAGTGAACTATATGCAGCTGATTGAAAACGCTTCTTCTGAAAAGCTTCGTGGAGGATATTATACTCCAAGGAAAATCGCAGACTTCATCTTGAAATGGGGTTTGCGTGACTTGCTATATACTGATATTCTGGAGCCGAGCTGTGGTGATGGGGCTTTTCTTAAAGCTTTGAAGTCATTGGGCTATTGTTTTCACTCTTTGACAGCCGTAGAGTATAATCAGGTCGAAGCTGAAAAGGCAATGCAAGTAGAAATTGGCGATGTAGTGAATGCAGATTTCCATGCTTTCTGCCGTGATACGGATAAAAGATTTAACTTGATCGTAGGCAATCCGCCTTTCATTCGTTACCAATATTATAATGAGGAGCAGCAACAAATAGCCGAGGAATTGTTCCAGAAAGCCGGATTGAAGTTTTCCAAGCTCACAAATGCCTGGGTAACGTTCGTCATTGGTTGCAGCCTTCTTCTACAGGAACGTGGGAGAATAGGCTTTGTTGTGCCTGCCGAATTGTTGCAGGTTGGCTATGCCTTGCAACTTAGGGAATACCTTTCAAACTTTTATAATAAGATAAACATTATAAGTTTTAAGAAATTAGTATTCGAGGGCATTCAGCAGGAAGTCGTATTGTTGTTGTGTGAGAAAGACGGCTCCTCAAACCACCTTATTGACCATTTGGAACTCAAGGATGCCGATGATTTGGCTACATTGGATGTCAACAAGCTGGGATGTCACTCAAAGACTATTGATTTTAGATCGGACAAATGGACATTTTATTTTCTGTCTCAAAAGGAAATCGACTTGTTGGAGCATGTCAGAAAAAACAATATGCCGACCATATCAGATTTTGCCGACGTGGAAGTAGGTATTACAACGGGGGCAAACGGATATTTTACGGTTCCACAGTCAGTCGTCAGAAGTTATCAAATGGAGCAGTATGCTTATCCTATGGTTGGCAGAAGCGTCCAGGTTTCAAGTTGTATTTTTACAAAACAAGATTGGAAAAACAACCAGACAAATGATGCCAAATCTAATCTGTTGATATTTCCGCCAAAGGCCAGGGAAGAAGCTAATGAAGGTACCAGAAATTATATTCTCAATGGTGAGATATTGGAAATCAACAAAGGATACAAGACAAGGATAAGAGATTACTGGTATGTAATACCATCCATTAAAATATCGGATGCCCTAATGGTTCGTAGAAACAACTTGTTTCCCAAATTGGTTCTTAATAAGGCTAAGGCATATACTACCGATACGATGCACCGTGTGTTCATTCACCCAAACGTGAATGAACTTGCTTTTGTAGCAAGTTTCTACAATTCAGTCTCTCTTGCCTTTTCAGAGATTTTGGGGAGAAGCTATGGAGGTGGAGTGTTGGAGCTCATGCCCGGGGAGGCTGCCAATATACCATTGCCTTACCATGCAGCCAACGCAGATCTTCTCGATAAGGTTGACTCTATGCTGCGTTGTGGTATGGACATTGAGAAGATTCTTGATTATACGGATGATGTCATATTGAGACAAAGAGCTGGATATTCGACCAGACAAATTCAAACAGCAAGGGATATATGGAAAAAGCTTTCTTCAAGACGACTTGAGAGAGGACATTCTGAAATAAAGCCTAAGAAGAAAATTAAAGTTTACACAATTCCCGAGGGACAAGTAGGCTACCAACTTTCTTTGTTCGAGCCCAATGCCATATACAAATGTAAGAATGACAACTCTCTTTTAGTTGCAACATGCCGACAAGGAACAAAGGAATGGATTACCTCACATTATCTGTATAATTATCCCATGACGGAGCAGGAACTTGCAGCGCATCCTGAATTGTTGGAAGTTAGACATCTTATTATTGTCCACAAGAAATCTTTTGTGGGATATTATCGAGTTTCCAAAGCATTCAAGGCCGACAAGTCTTGGCTTAGAGACCATGACTATCCCATAAAAAGTAGCAGACAAAAGAGCTTGGCAACATACATTGTCTATTCTTTGGAACCTACAGACACCATTCCTCCAGCCATAAATACAAAAGATTGGAGCCTTGTTATAGGTAAAGGCGTTAAAATGAATGAAGGACCGACAAGAGCCTGACAAGTAATCGAAAAGCCGAAGACTTGTCACGCACGGTTATTCCTCAAAGGATCACCGGTTCTTGTTCGTGGATTATGAGATTGCATTGAAGGTAATCACTCCCCCCTCTCCTTGGAAAGGAACATGGGGGCGTCCGCCCTCTTTTGTTGCATCGACCATAGACAAACGTCTGATTGTGAAAAACGTCACGTGTTTTCTTTGTCATGTGGAGATAATTGCTTAATTTTGCGATGACGATACAACAATCGCGTTTACAGCTACATAGGCACTAATCTTTAGATATACACCTATTACTATTACTGATTACTGTGTGGAGACCTATCTCCATGCAACAAATGTAGAAATTATGAAGAAAATACTGTTACTCTCCGCTATGGCAGCCTTTGTCGCTACCTCCATGGCACAGACCCTGCACGATGGCCCCACCATGGGATGGAGCTCGTGGAACACCTTCGCTTCTAAAATCAATGCGCAACTCATCGAAAGCCAGGCCAAGGCCATGGCCGACAAAGGCTTGAAGTCTGCGGGATATACCTATGTCAACATCGACGACGGCTTTCAGGGCGGTCGTGACAAGACCACTGGACAACTCATTATCAACCAAGACCGTTTCCCAGGCGGACTGAAACCTGTGGTGGACTATATCCACGGGCTCGGACTGAAGGCGGGCATCTACTCCGATGCCGGACACAACACCTGCGCCGGATACTACGGCGGGGAGAAGCAGGAAGACGGCACGGGACTCTATGAGCACGACCAGCAGGACTGCGACTACTTTTTCAAAGACTTGCACTTCGACTTCATCAAGGTAGACTACTGCGGTGGCGATGCCGGGCAGAACAGTGAGCGGCTCGGTCTCAACGAGCAGGAGCGCTATACTGCCATCAGCAAGGCCATCAAGAATACCGGACGCGAGGTGCGGTTCAACGTGTGCCGGTGGAACTATCCCGGCACGTGGGTGAGCGACGTGGCTACCTCGTGGCGTACGACCACCGACATCGCCGATGCCTGGAAATCGGTGCGCCGCATCATCGGTGAGAATCTGCCCCTCGCCGCATACAGCTGCCGTGGACACTACAATGATATGGATATGCTTGAGGTGGGACGCAGCATGACGGCAGAAGAGGACAAGACGCACTTCGGTATGTGGTGCGCGATGAACTCTCCGTTGCTCATCGGCTGCGATATGACACGCATCAAGGACAACACGCTGAAGCTCTTGACCAACCGTGATCTTATTGCCATCAACCAGGATCCCGTCGGCGAGCAGGCCTATGTAGTCAAATATGTCAACAGTTGCTACGTGCTCGTGCGTGATGTAGACCGTGCGCAGGGAACCCATCGCGTGCTCGTGGTCTACAACCCGTCGGACGCAGCGCATCAGGTCAAAGTGGATTTCCGCGATCTCTGCTTAGGCGGACGGGTGAGTATGCGCGACCTTTTTGAGCAGAAAGACCTCGGACGTTTCAACATTTCCTATATCGTTGACGTACCGGCCCATGGCTGTCGCATTTATCGTCTGCAAGGCCAGAAGCGACTGGAGCAAATCCGCTATGAGGCTGAGACCGCCTATATCAGCGACTATCAGGAGATCTACAACAACCAGGCGCTCAAGACAGGTATCTACGAAGTTGCTGACGGGCTCAGCGGACACTTCAAAGCTTCCTGGCTTGGATGCAGCGCAAAGAACGACCTCCGCTTCCGCAAAGTCTACAGTCAACATGGCGGCGACTACCGTCTCACCATCGCTTATCTCTGTGGCGAGAACCGCAGCGTCGATGTCGAAATCAATGGCGTACTTGTGAAGACACTCACCGTCAACTCCGGCAACGCTTCCACGGTGAAGACTTCGGCTCCCATCACCGTACATCTCAAGAAAGGCTACAACGAGATCCGTCTCTCAAATACAAAGAGCTGGATGCCAGACATCGACTACATCGAAGTTGCAAAGGGAAGATAAGGAAGCGGGGCTTTCGCTTTTTTCCCTTTCACATGAATATCCATGAATTAACCACGAATTTCTCATAAATTTATTAATTTGTGAATAATTCGTGGTTAATTTATGATGATTCAATGTTCAAAATAATAGAGTAGAACATTCTTGAGCTCTAATGAAATGTGCTGTGTTTTTATTGTTTTTGCATGGTAAAATTGCAGCATGCTGCAAAAATATCATGTAAAACAGAACAGAGATACACTGTTTTTTATTATCTTTACATGGTAAAATTGCAGCATGCTGCAATTTTACCATGCAGAATATGGAAATCAAAAGGGATATTCATCTCAAAAGACTCATTGCCAGCCAGCATGACGGTATGTAAAGGTGGATCAGGAAGTAGCATCTCTGCGCAGTATCAGCGACAGCTTCCGCAAGATCGTCATCACTGGTGGGTTGGCTCCAACCTATCAGAATGAGGATGGAATCATCTTCCTTAATATCCTTGACTTCCTGAAGGACGAGAATAGCCTGAACTTATAAAAGCATAAGAGACGGGTAGCGAGACGATCACACCTTGTTGAGAAAACTGACAAAAAACGGGCCATTATTTGGCGATTTTCTGCACGAAGGTGTACCTTGCCCGTATTTTTGCGAATTTTGGGCATGTTTTTGTTAATACCTAATAGATAAGATGTTAAGAGCTTTTCGATTTTGTCTTGGTGCAAATCCATCGGTAAACACTTGTCAAAAAGCCGTTTTCCGATGAAATTCTCCCTTAATTCCGCAACACTATAATTTAACTTTATTTATAAGTTCCTGAGCAACAAAAAGTTGCCCAGGATTTTGCCATGTCAGAATTTTCACTTATCTTAGTGTTGCAAAAAGAAAACAAGCAAAA
>Ga0256404_1002032_pt1 | contig 46063 bp, 37 predicted proteins | sample RumenRJG_01DNA_FD_185990 | JGI IMG/M metagenome (GOLD analysis project Ga0256404, IMG submission 185990) | Bovine rumen microbial communities from Lethbridge, Alberta, Canada - RJG_01 | ecosystem: Host-associated > Mammals > Digestive system > Stomach > Rumen | place: Canada: Alberta | collected... | reverse complement strand
GTCATAGAACACCGCCCAGTCAGCGGACGAAACCTCAACCTTGATGCCAAGATTCGTTTCCAGCATCTGCGCAATGGCCTCTGCCACCTTCTTTGCGGTATCATCCGAATAATAGGAAAGCTGCAGCGTCGGGAATGTGGAAGGATCCGAATAGCCCGCCTTTGCCAGGGCTTCCTTTGCCGCATCCGGATCGGCCTTCTCAGACAGATCAAAGGTGGAGCGTCCCTCCGTGATATCCTTTCCGTCTACGACATAGCCGGGCGCGAGGAAGCTGTAGGCCGGCTGCGCATCCAGCTGCACCACGTTGTTGATGAGCTCCGTGCGGTCGATCGCAAGGCAGAGTGCCTTTCTGACATCCGGATTGTTGTACGGCTCCTTCGCGCAGTTGATGTCATAATAGACGGTGCCGTAGCTGGAGGCCACCTGCAGTCCCGCATTTTCCGCCTTCAGGCGGGCAAGATCTCCGGTCGGCACGCTGCGGATGCCGTCCACCTCGTTGTTCTCATAGGCGGTAAGCGCCGTGGAGGTATCGGTGATGAAGCGGAAGGTCAGCTTATCGAGAGAAACCTTGTCAGCATCATAGTAGTTGTCATTTTTGACCAGAACATAGCTCTCATTCTCATTGATTTCACTGAGCTTGAACGGGCCGTCGCACACGTAGGTATCAGGCGAAAGCGTCCACTTGTCGCCGTTTGCCTCCACCGTCTTCTCCTGCAGCGGGGAATAGACCCACATACTGGCAAGGTCGACAAAATACGAGCAGGTATCCACCAGATCATATTCCACCGTCTTGTCGTCAATGGCCTTGACGCCAAAATCCGCGCTGGTATCGCCCTTATAGTAGTCCTCGGCGCCGACAATGTAATCCGTCATCATGTTTGCATACTGCGCCGTTGTCTCCGGCGTGCAGACATGCTTGGCCGCATAGACAAAATCATTTGCGGTGAGGTCGGAACCATCCGACCACTTGAGCCCGTCCCTGAGATGGAAGGTGTAAACCGTCATGTCGTCATTGACGTCCCAGCTCTCCGCAAGTCCGGGGACCGTCTCTCCCTTGTCATCCCGCGTAACAAGACCTTCGAAACAGTTCGCAAGAATCGGCGCCGCGAACGAATTGTTTGTATAACTGGGATCGATGGAATCCGGCGTGTTGCTGAGCACAAAGGTCATTTCCTGGGCGGCATCCGACGCCGCAGGAGCAGCTGTGGACGAGGCTGTTTCACTGGCCGCAGTCTCTGTGGACGCAGACGCTGCAGATTCCGACAGATCAATGGTTTCCTCGGAAGACCCCGCCGCGCCGGATGACGATGTGCTCCCGCATCCGGTGATAAGCATCGATGCGGCGAGCGCGGCAGTGAGCACTGCACTGACGTTCTTTTTCATAATTCACTCCTCCTCTGCCCGCCGGAGACGTCGCTCCGGCGGGAAACTGTCCCGCCGGGCGTTGTCTCCCTGCGGAATATCTCCCCGGCATCCCTTCCGGTATGCCGGATGTTCTTCCTGAACCAGAATGCATGCAGGTCAAGAATCTATCTCCCAACAGCAAAATTGCCGTTGTTTGCCTTATCTATGGGTCTCAGTCACTATATCCCTGTCCGGAAAATTTCATCCGGAACAGGTTTCCCGCTGTCGCCCGGCTTCCTCCCACTCCATTTTTCTCAATCATAGAGATGGCAGGCACACAGATGACCGCTGCCCTGGTCCTTCAGCACCGGCGTCTCCTCCGCACAGACCGGTTTTGCAAATGGGCATCTGGTATGGAACCGGCAGCCGGCCGGCGGATCGATCGGGCTTGGAATATCCCCCTCTATCCCGCTCTGGTTCCGCTGCCTGGCAAGCTTCGGGTTCGCCACCGGGATGCTGTTCAGCAGCCCCCTGGTATACGGATGCAGCGGATTGCGGTATAGCTCGTCGGTTTCCGCTGTTTCCACAAGTTCTCCGAGGTACATGACCCCGACGGCATCGGAGACATACCGCACCATCGACAGGTCATGCGCAATAAACAGGTATGCGATGCCGCTCTCTTCCTGATATTCCCGCAGCAGGTTGACCACCTGCGCCTGAATGGAGACATCCAGAGCAGAGATCGGCTCATCACAGATCACGAGCTTCGGCTGCAGGACCAGGGCGCGTGCGATGCCGACCCGCTGCCGCTGCCCTCCGGAAAACTCATGCGCATACCGGTTTGCATGCTCTCTGGTGAGCCCGACCCGCTCCAGCATACGGAAGACAATGTCGTTGGCTTCCTCCTTCTTTTTCACAATGTGGTGCGCCAGAAGCGGCTCCGCAATGATATCTCTGACCGTCATTCTGGCATTCAGAGAGGCATATGGATCCTGAAAGATCATCTGCATGTCCTTGCGGAGAGGCTGCAGGACCCTCTGCGGAAGATGGGAGACGTCCCTGCCCTCAAAAAAAATCGTTCCTTCTGTCGGCTCGTAGATCCGGATGATGGTGCGGGCACAGCTGGATTTTCCGCAGCCGGACTCTCCGACCAGCCCAAATGTCATGCCCTCGTCAACGGCAAAGCTGACATGATCGACCGCATGGACCTTCCGGCCTCTTCCTGCATCAAAATATTTTGTAAGATTACTGACTTCCAGCAGATGCTGGCTCTTCGTGGAACTATCCATTCGTTTCTCCTGTCGGGAATTTCTGCCCGAATGCCGGATTCTGTCCTTGTTTTACTTCGCAGCACCGCGGGCGAAATGCCCGGATAGGCTTTCTCCCGGATAGGGACATTGGTAGCAGCACCAATGTCAGTTTTGCCCCTCGCTTTCCGTCCTGAATGGATTATTTGAAGCCGGTGCCTCCGGGTCGAGCAGCCAGCAACGGGATCTGTGCTCCGTTCCGATGGCGGTAAATTCCGGCAGCGCCTCGGCACATATCCTGCGCGCATATGGACACCGCGGCGCGAACGGGCATCCTCTGGGCGGGTTGGTCATATCAGGCGGAGAGCCCGGGATTGGCTTCAGCCTTCTGCTTCTGTCCTGTTTCACACTGGGGATCGAATTCAGCAGTCCAAGCGTATACGGATGACGCGGTGAATCAAAAAGATCATCGATACGCGCCTCCTCCATGATCAGTCCACCGTACAGCACCTCCACCCGGTCACATAGCTCCGCGACCACGCCGAGATCATGGGTGATGAAGATAATGCTGGTCTGATAATCCCGCCGCAATTCCCGGAGCTGCTTCAAAATCTGATCCTGAATCGTCACATCCAGAGCTGTTGTCGGCTCGTCCGCGATCAGCAGATCAGGATGATTGGCAAGGGCCATGGCAATCATGATTCGCTGGCGCATTCCACCTGAAAATTCGTGCGGATAGCTGCTGAAACGCTTCTCCGGCTCCGGAATCCGAACCGCCCTGAACAAATCCAGTGTCTCTTTTTTCCTTTCCTCCCTGCTTTTCTCAGGATGATGAATCGCGATCATCTCCGCGACCTGCTTTCCCACCGGAATCAGCGGATTCAGAGAGGACATGGGATCCTGAAAGATCATCGCGATCTTCTCCCCACGGATATCCCGCATCTGTCTGCCCCGGATTCTCGTCAGATCGCTGCCTTCAAACAGCACCGCGGAATCCCTGTCAATCTCGGCGGTATCCGGGACAAGTCGTAGCATTGACATACAGGTCACGGATTTGCCGCTTCCCGATTCTCCGACTAGGCCGACGATCTCTCCCCTGTTCACATGGAAGGACACGCCGCGCACCGCCTGTACATCCCCGCGGCTTGTGTGAAAGGTCGTCTTCAGATTTTTTACCTGCAAAATAGTGTCTTCGCTCATATTGATTCCCTGTGCCGCGTCCTATGCGGTACCTGCGGGAGAAATGTCCGAATACGCTTTCCCCCGGATCGGGACAATGACACCGAAGATGCCATTGTCAGTTTGAATGTGACGTATCAACGTCGCATTCAAACCACTCACTTCTTCAGCTTCGGATCCAGCGCGTCGCGCAGGCCATCCCCGACAAAATTAAAGCCGAACATGATCAGCACAATGACAAGTGCCGGGATAAAGAGCTGATATGGACTGGTCCGGAGATTCTCTGTCGCGTCATTGCACATGGTGCCGAGACTTGCGAGCGGCGGCTGCAGGCCAATGCCGAGGAATCCCAGAAATGCCTCCATGAAAATGGCAGAGGGAATCAGCATGGTGACTGTGACGAGAATGGACCCCATCGCATTGGGGATCAGGTGCTGAAACAGAATCGTTCTCGTGGAAGATCCGATCGTCCTGGCCGCGACCACAAATTCCTGATTTTTGAGAGACAAAACCTGCCCGCGCACCACCCTGGCCATGTCCACCCAGTAGACACTGCCAAGTGCGACGATGATGCTCTGAAGACCGGACCCCATGATGACCATGATCAGGATGACATACAGTGTCAGAGGAATGGTGCTGATGATATCCACAATGCGCATCATGATCTGATCCGTCATGCCGCCGACATAGCCGGAGATTCCGCCATAGATAATGCCGACGATCATATTCACGAAAGCAGCGACAAAAGCTACCAGGAGGGAGACACGCGTTCCATACATCAGCCGTGTCAGAATATCTCTTCCAAGTGCATCTGTGCCCAGAAGATAGGAACGGTTCCAGATTTTGCGATGATGATATACGGTCAGCTTCTCCGGATTGCAGACCTTATACGGCGTCTTCCCGTAATACAGTCCGACCTCTGTCCCGCCGCAGTCGAAGATCGTCATCGATCTGGCATCATCATCCCGCACCCTGGTGAGCTGATCTCCCAGTCTGCCGTCCTGGTCCACCCGGAGGAGCTTCAGATTCTGCGTGATCGTCAGATAACCGTTACCATCCGGCGCATCATAGACTGTCATGCGCGGCGGAATATTAACTACCGTCAGATTCTGCTCGGCGTAATCATATTTTGTGAAAAACGGGCCAAAGAATGCAAACGCCATCAGAACCGCAATCAGGATCAGCCCGGCGAGCGCAGTCGGCTTGTGCCGGAAACGAAACCAGACGTCTCCCGCGAATGTCCTGCTCCTACCCCATATTTTCTCGCGGTCTTCATCAGAAGACGACAGTATTTCCCATTTTTGATCCATCGCTTTACCTCTTGCCACTCTCTTTGTATCCGCGCTTGTATTCCCGTGCTTTTATCCCCGCACTGTTTTGACCCGTGCTCTTCGTATCCGTGGGAGAAATGCCCGCAGAAATCTTCTTCCGGGTCCGTATGTCGAGATATGAAATGTGCCCTGTGAGATTACCGCGGCCTGATTCCCTGTATAAAACTCTCCCGAATCTGAACATCAGTCATATTTGATTCTCGGGTCGATCATGCAGTAGAACAGATCCACGATCAGCACCATGACCATCAGGAATGCTGCGTAGAAAATCGTGACGCCCATGATCGTGGTGTAATCGCGCTGGCTGACACTGTTGACAAAATAGACGCCCAGCCCGGGGATCGCGAAGATTTTCTCGATCACAAAGCTCCCGGTCATCAGATTGGCAATGGTCGGTCCGAGCACTGTGATCACCGGAATCAATGCATTTCGAAGTGCATGTCTGGTGATGACACGGAATTCCGACAGGCCCTTTGCCCGCGCCGTGCGGATGTAATCCTGCCCCATGACCTCGAGCAGACTCGATCTCATCAGACGCGCGATATAGCTGACAGAATACCCGCCAAGTGCAATCACGGGGAGAACATATCCCTTCCAGGAATCAATGCCGTAAGTCGGCAGCCAGTTCAGGCGAAAAGCAAAGAAATAAATGAGCAGAGAGGCGATGACAAAAGATGGAATCGTGACGCCGATGGTCGCAAGGGCCATGAGCAGCATATCCTGCCACTTTCCGTTCTTGACTGCTGCCACGATCCCCATTGGAATGGCTGCCAGCAGGACAAACAGGATGGTGATAAAGCCGAGCTTCGCGGATACAGGAAATCCCTGCTCTATAAATCCGTTGACCGTTTTGCCCGGATATTTATAGGACGGCCCAAAATCACCGTGCAGAACGCTGACCAGATAATCCTTGAACTGCACCGGGAGAGGGTCGTTCAGATGATATTTCTCGTTCATCGCTTCCTCGATCTGCGGAGAAAGCTTCTTGTCACTTGTAAACGGTCCTCCCGGTACAGCATGCATCATCAGAAACGTGAGCAGAATGATGAAAAACATGGCGACCAGCATCATCACAAGACGTTTGATAAAATATCGGAACATGTGATTTCCCCATTGATCCAGCAAAATTTTCAATTCTGATCCATTTCCTATAAGAAAAGGCAGACAGCATCCCTGCCGTCCGCCTCCTTGCGGGAATTGTCGCTATTATAGCCGCAAATAATGCTTTTGTAAATAAAAGAATCCCGTCATTACAACGGATCGTGTAATGACGGGAACGGGAAATGGAGATAGGGGGATTCGAACCCCTGACCTCTGCGTTGCGAACGCAGCGCTCTCCCAGCTGAGCTATATCCCCATGTGAGGAAGCCGGTTGAATAACCGACTTCTCCATTTTATCTTTTTTTTAAAAAAATGCAAGAATTATTTTCATCTTTCGGCGCTGTTTGACATTATTTCAGTGCTGTTTTACAGATTCATCCGGATTTATCTTTCGGCGCTGTTTGACAGAATAGCTGTTAAGCGCTGTATGACAGGCCTGCTCAGCGTCTGTGGAAGAGACTGCGGTTCTGTCCGTCGCCCGGCTCATCTTCCTCGTCAAAGGCATCCTCATCAGACGGTGCAGCACCGCCGCGGCTATTGTTATTCATAAACCCCGGCACATCAATCTTGATCAGATTCTTGCTCGGGCGGGGTGCCTGCGGCGCCTGGCCGAATGCTCCCTGCGGTCTTGCCTGTGTACGCGGCTGTGAATAGGCGCCGTTCTGGTAAATCGCCTGGGCATTTGTCTGAGGAATGGTATCCGTCAGGCTTGAGGTATCAAATACCGGAGCCTGTGCCTGCATCTCCGGCCGCGTTGCTGTCTGCTGCGGAACCGGCTGCGCGGCTGCCTGCTGCGGAACCGTGTTCTGCTGCACCGGATTCCCTGCGCTCATAAAAGAAGGTCTTGCCATTCCTGTCTGAGGAGCTGCCGTGCGGGCAGGCTGCGACGCCTTCGGCCGTTCCACTGCCTTCGGCCCTGCCGGCTGCTGCTGACCGATCCCGGTTGCGATGACGGTGATGCTGCAGGTGTCCTTTTTGGAATCGTCGTACATCACGCCAAAGATAATATTGACATCCGCCCCCGCGAGCTGCTGCACATAGCCGGCAGACTCATAGGCGTCATCCAGCGAAACGTCTCCTGTGATATTGATGATGACATCGGTAGCGCCATCAATGGAAGTTTCGAGAAGCGGACTGTCAACAGCCATTTTGACCGCATCCTGCGCCTTTTTCTCGCCCTTGCCGAATCCCATGCCGATATGAGCGATGCCCTTGTCTCGCATCGTCGTCTGAACATCCGCGAAATCAAGGTTGATGATCGCCGGCTTGTTGATCAGATCCGTAATGCCGGCTACCGCTTGCTGAAGAACCTCGTCTGCCTTGCGGAGTGCATCCGGCATAGATGTCTTGCGGTCCATGATCTCATACAGCTTGTCATTGGGAATGACAATCAGCGTGTCTACATTTGGACGAAGCTTTTCGATCCCGGCCAGTGCCTTCTTCATCCGGGAAGTTCCTTCAAACCGGAACGGCTTTGTGACCACCGCGACCGTCAGAATTCCCTGGTCCTTGGCAACCTTGGCAACGACCGGAGCTGCACCCGTTCCGGTTCCGCCTCCCTCACCGCAGGTGACAAAGACCATATCGGCGCCCTTAACGGCCTCCGCAATCTCCTCCTGGCTCTCCTCAGCGGCCTTCTCACCGACCTCCGGAATAGCCCCAGCTCCGAGGCCGTGTGTCGTCTTCTCACCGATCTGAATCACCTTCGGTGCCTTGCACAGATCCAGAGCCTGTTTATCCGTATTCACGCCAATAAACTTGACGCCAGTAATATCTTCCTCAACCATCCGGTTGACCGCGTTTCCACCGCCGCCGCCAACACCGATGACTACGATCTTTGCAGCCGCTTCCGTATTATCTTCCTTCACTTCAATCACGGTTATGGCTCCTCCTTAGCTAAAATTCGTCCTTTTCATCTTACAATTGAACCTGCAATTATTCAACTGAATTTTACATGACTTGTCACCTGTCAGTCCATAATCAAGCCCTCCCTATGGCGTGTTCTGTGTCTCCTGCCCGGCTTCTTTCTGGGCGTTCTGCGCCTCCTGCCCGGCTTGTTCTTCTGCGCCTCCATCGCCGCTCACATTCGTCTGCGGCTCCGCTCCACCATTTTCGTCAGCCCCGGCATTCGTACCGCTGTCTGCTTCGTCAGCCCCGGCATCCGACCCGCTGTCTGTTTCTACTGACCCGCCAGCCTGTTCCGCCGATGTCTGATCCGGGACAGTTCCACCCTGGGCCCCTGCCTCCTGGAAGGAAATGCTCGTCGTATCCGGTGTAAAATCCGACATGTCGATGCTTCCATTCTTTCCTGTCAAATCCGGCAGTATCTGGGAAAGATTGGCTATTTTTTCCTCTGTATAAGTATCCTGTCCGAGATTGACACGGACTTTACCATAGAACAGAGTCATATTGCTCGAGGCGTCAAAATATATTTTGTCAATCGTGAGACTGTACTTGCTGAGCAGCTGCGTGATATCCAGAATCCGGTCAAACACGCCCGCATCCGCCACAGGGAGTTTCCGGCCCAGAATGATGTGGCTGAATTTCAGCCCTGTCACCTCCGGCACGCCGTCAACCTTCTGAGTCGATGCCTCCACGACGGTTCCGTCTCTGGTAAAATACATGTAATCGCCGAGATAATCGACATACCCTGCCAGTACTTTTTCCACCACCCTGATCTCAATCGCATGCGGAGAGGTGATTTTGACCGTCATCTTCTCCACAAATGGCACACCCTCCACTGCGCGGTTATGATACTTCCAGGACAGATACAAGGAATTTCTCCCGAGTCCCAGCGGGCCCTGACATACGATGTCGGTGATTTCATCCTGCGAATGGAGCGTATTCCCGGTTACCTTCACCTCCGTCACGGTGTGTGTCACATACAGGAGAAGCACCGTGACTGCAAGCGCCGCCAATACACCTGCTGTGATGCCAAGCGTGATGAAAGCCCTGTGGTGTTTCTGCAGAAAGCGTTTCCTGGCCCTGCTCTTCAGCTCGCGTCTTCTGTCCCTGCTTCTTCTTTTCTCCTCCTGTCTCTCCTTCTCCTCCTCGAGACGAAGCTGCTGCGCGCGCTGCCTCCGGTTCTCCTCCGCCGCGCGCTGCCAGTCTCCGGGGTCCTCGCTACCATATGCAGTTTCTGCGCCTTCCTCCTGACTTTCTCCGTCGTCAAAATATCCGGTATCCTCCAGATATTCCGAGTCCTGCCGGTTGTCAGACTGCCGTCCCCGAAATTGAAACATGATTCGGCCTACTCTCCCGCCTGCCTCGATACATTCAGCACGATCCCCATCTCCGCCAGCGTGAACAATATGGATGTTCCGCCATAGCTGATAAATGGCAGCGTCACGCCGGTGTTCGGAATCGTATTTGTCGCAACGGCGATATTTAAGAACACCTGGATCGCGATATGGCAGAACACTCCCACCGCCAGATAGGAACCGGCAACATCCCTGGCTGTGAAAGCAATCCGCAGAAGTCTCCAGCACAGCAGCACAAACATGAGAATGACACAGACAGCGCCAAAGATCCCGAGCTCCTCGCAGATGACAGAAAATATCATATCGTTCTGCACCTCAGGGATATATCCCAGCTTCTGCATTCCCCTTCCAAGTCCCTTGCCGAACAGACCGCCTGACCCGATGGCATAAAGTGCCTGGATGGTCTGAAAGGCCTTCGAGCTCGCCTCCCCCTCCGGATCCAGCCAGGCAATGACACGGCGGAAACGGAAGTTGCCGCTCTCCCCGGTGGCATAATGCACAATGAACCACACTGCAGCAGCTGCCAGTGCCGCCCCTGCCATTGCCAGCAGAATAAACTTTCCATAGTCCGGTCTGGCCACAAAGAACATGCCAAACGCAACTGTAAAAACGATGATGGCTGAACTCAGATTTTCGGTGATGAAATAGATTTCCGCGCTGGCCAGCAGCGGAAAGGCCAGAAGCCTGATGGCCGCCCCTCTCCGGTACAGGCCGGTGCCCTCCCGGACAATCAACGTCGTCATAAATAATATAATGGCGATTTTGGAGAATTCAGCAGGCTGAAAGTTGAATCCTCCCAGCCGGATCCATCGCCTTGCGCCGTTCACCGGATCAAAAAGGAGGCAGGCCGCGACCAGGACCAGGGAAACCCGGTATGCCAGTACGGACAGCTTTCCGATATAGTGGTGATAATCAATCGCGGCGACGAGGAACATCAGCACCGTTCCTGCAATCATCCAAATCAGCTGCTTCTTGAGATAGAATGCCGGATCATAATTACAGGAGGCCTTCATGGAAGCCTCGTAATAGCTCGCAGAATACAGCATGATCAGTCCGATTGCCATCAGAAAGAAAATAATGACGACCAGGGAATAATCCATCTGTATCCAGGAGGCCCTGCTCCGTTTCCGGCCAGATGCCTTCCGTCTCGCCGGAAGCGGCTGCGTACCCGTGCGGGAGGAGCTATGCCTTACATCCTCCCAGCGGGAATCCTCCCGGTTAAATTGTCTGCTTCGGCTTCCAGTTTTCAAATTCCATATCCTCAAACTAAACTGCATTGCAAAAACGGATGCCTTCTCCCGGTCTGCACAGTTTCCTGCGGGAAAGCTGCGACTACCACCAGAGCGCTGTCAGCCCGGCAGCGCACAGAATCATCGTGATAACGGTGAATGTAGTGGTCACTCTGGTTTCCGACCATCCACCCAGCTCAAAATGGTGGTGAATCGGCGCCATACGGAAAAAGCGCTTTCCATGTGTCTTCTTGAAATACAGAACCTGGATGATGACGGAAATCACCTCCAGCATGTAAATAAATCCGACAATAGGAATGAAAAGTGGCAGCTGCATCATATATGCCATCCCGACCACAAAGCCGCCGAGTGCAAGAGAGCCGGTATCGCCCATAAAGATCTGTGCCGGGTGACAGTTATATAACAGAAATCCGAGCAGCGCGCCAATCATGGCAGCGCCTGCGCTCGCTGTGCCGGATCCGGTGAGCAGGGCAGCCACCGTGAAGAAAAGGGCTACCGCCGTGGTCACACTCGAGGACAGACCATCCACGCCGTCCGTAAAGTTCGTCCCGTTTACCGTTGCAACTGCTACAAACAGGAAGAGCAGGACATTTCCCACTCTGCCAAAATCCAGAACCATACCGGATGCAAACGGTACCTTCATGGAGAGCGGAATCTGGTGAATATGCGTGACATACCAGGCGTAGATCAGGGCAATGGCCACCTGAAACGCCATTTTCTGCTTCACAGACAGCCCATCGGAGCGCTTCTTCGCCGACTTGATGAAGTCGTCGGCAAATCCGACAATGCCGAATCCAACGGTCAGAATCAGCACCGGGATCACCTCCGGATGAGCCGGCGCCATGACGAGGCTGCCGGCAAGCAGTCCCGCCAGGATCATCAGCCCTCCCATGTTAGGGGTTCCGGTCTTCCCGAGATGAGATTTCGGTCCGTCATCCCGTTCCGTCTGCTGTGCTTTCCTCGCCTTCAGAAAGCGGATCATATGCGGCCCGATGAGCCACACCACCGCAAACGCAATAAGCATCGGCAGCACGACACTTCCAAATTTTGTAAATCCAGTCATGGCCATTCTCCCTCTTCCATTCGTTCCCTATCTATTCTTCATACAGCGGTCTGCCTTTGATGCAGCCCGGCGCCTCAGTTCGCATCTCCGCCCGCAGTGCCAGCATTGTTGTCCTCCGCTGCGCCGCCCGCAGTGCCTCCGTTCTGCGTCGTCTGATTCGCCGTATCCGCTCCGGTCAGATTCAGCGTTCCGACGCCGACTCCAGAGTCGTCCGTGACATTCACCTGGGAGTCATTATTCTGTGTGCCCGAAGCAGTGTCGGCAGAACCCTCTGCTGACGTATCTCCATTCGTCCCTGTGCCGGTCGCGGAACCTGTACCTGTAAACCCTTCCGGTCCGGTATCCAGCTCCTGTCCCGTCTGTGCATCGACATAGTGCCCTGTCGTCGGATTGATGTAATACCCGGTCACCTCGTCCTTCGGGAAGTTTCTCCAGTCTGTCTGCGCTGTACCTGTTCCGGAAGTTCCCTCACCGGAAGCTGCGGAAGATCCGTTCTCCGCGTTCTGGCCAGCCGCCTGAGCCTGACCATCATCGCCCTGGCTGTCCGTCCCGTCCTGCCCCGACGCAGTATCACTGTTTCCCAGCGCCGCCATTTCCGAGGCGCTCATGGCAAGCGTTCCGGAGGATTGCAGCTCCTGCAGCTCCTGCTTTTCCTCATCGGAAAGCTCCTCCGTCATCGGAATATTCATATAAGGAAGAATTTCCGTGAGGCAGTCCCGCACGATGCCGGTCGCGAATTTTGCATCCGCCTGGTAATCCGAATTCGGCCGGTCCACGACGACATAGATCAGAACCTTGGGATCATCGACGGGCGCAAAGCCCATGAAGGAGACAACATACTGCCCCATGTTTCTCGGGATGGTCTCAGCCGTGCCGGTCTTGCCGCCGATCATATATCCAGCCGGACGGGCCGTGTGGCCCGTGCCGTTCGCACCGGCAACGACCTGCTCGCAGTAGGATCTGATCCAGGCGCTGGTATCCTCCGAAACCGTCTTCTTGATCACGTGCGGTTCGATTGTCCTGATCGTGGCACCGGACGCACTGGTGATCTTGCTCACGACATGCGGCTGATAATAATCACCGCCGTTGATGAGAGAGCAGAAACCCGCGGCCATCTGAATCATCGTCACGTCAAAATTCTGCCCGAACGAATTGGTGGCGAGATCCGTGATCCCCATCTTGTCCGCCGTGTAAATCATGCTGTCCGTGCGGGCCTCATTGGCCAGATCGATGTTGGTCTTGAGCCCGAATCCAAAGATGTTCTGGAATTTGCAGAAGGTCTCCTTGCCAATGGCAAGCGCTTCCTGCATCAGAGCGACGTTGCAGGAACGCTCGATCGCCTCTCCCACCGTAAGGATGCCGTCACCGTTGGTATTGTGGCACTTGATCGGTGCAGTCCCCTCTGCCACGGTCAGACTTCCCTCGCACAGATAGGTCTGTGTCGGGGAGAAAGAACCGCTCTCGAGCCCGGCCGCTGTCGTGAACGGTTTTGCCGTGGAACCGGGCTCATAATAATCGGATATGCAGTAATTCTTCCAGAGCGCATTCAGATATTTTGTCTTCTCCTCATCCGTGAGGGCATCCACATCCTCCTGCGTCAGATATTCGTTCTCCATCGGCTGATCGTTGTGATCAAAATCCAGCTTCGTCATACCGACGAGCGGCGCCGTATCATACGGATTATTCAGATTGAAGCCCGGGTAGCTCGCCATGGCGAACACGCCGCCGGTATTCGGATCCATGACGATGACGCCGACATTGCGCGCACCGTTGCCGCTGCGCGCCTCGTCCTTGTGTTCATCGTTGAATTTCTGGAGATACTTTTCGCAGATTGCCTGAATATTGGCATCCAGCGTCAGCTGCAGATTGTCCCCGTCTGACGCAGGTATGGTCGTCTTCTCCACATCAGAGCCGCCGCTGATATATCCGTACTCGCGGCCCGGCGTTCCGTTCAGAATATCGTTGTAATATTCCTCCAGGCCATAGGAACCCTCATTATTCGAATTGGCAAAGCCGATCACATCCGATGCCAGGGAATCGTTCGGATAGCTTCGGATGTATGCCTGTTCAAAATAGATGCCCTGCACATTGCTGTCCGCGTTTTTGGCATCCATGTATGCATTGTATGTGGCAAGGTCAATGTTTTTCTTCAAAATATAATACTGGGAAGAAGGATTGTCCTTGACCAGTTCCCGCACCTTTGCTGAATCGATGTCCAGTGTGGATTGAATGGCCTTCAGCGACGGCTCGAGATATTCCTTTTTCTCCAGCATCTGCTTCGCATCCAGGATGACATTGTAAACCAGCGTGCTGGTCGCCAGAGTGGTGCCCTTCGCATCCGTGATCGCACCGCGCCGGAACGGCAGCGTTGTGCTGTCGTAGCTCTGCTGCATGAGTACCTGCCGCTTATATTCATCCCCGTTGTCCCGGTTGATGCGGATGATATTTCCTATCAGCATGGCAAAAAGAGCAAGCAGACAGAGAAACAGGAACATCAGCTTGCCGCGCATGCGCCGGTTGAAGGAATGAAACCGGTGCGGAGGGACCGGCGTCCGCTCTTCTCTTCCGTCTCTTTCCCTGCCAGCTGATCCTGTTCTGCTGTGATTACGATTCTGACTGCTCAAAAATATTCTCTCCCGCGATATACGAAAACGGACCGGTATCTGCCGGTCCGGTCCATAGTACCATCATTGCCAGCGCGGAGCAATCCTTCAGTTCCCCACCTCGGCGACCTGATGGACATAGTCATCCGCCTGACTGCTGTAAGTCTTAATCTGATCCTCATCCGCATACTTCATGCCGAGCTCGTTGATCGCGATCGACCGAATCTCATCCATGTTGATACTGGCGTCAATTTCTTCAAGCCGCTGGTCGTTCAGCGTCTTCTGCTTTTCGATCTGCGTCTCCAGCGCACTGATTTTCCGGGAGGAAACCGTCACACTGCTCAGCAGCCGGACATAACCGATGATCGCCGCCGTCAGCACCGTCATCATAAGCATCGTGATCGCTACGGAAAACCTGACTCTCGCCTGTGCATGTCTCAGTTCCCTGCGCCGCTGCAGTGCCTCCTCGCGTCTCCTCTCCTCCCGGATTCTGCGCTCCTGTTCCCTGCGGCGTGCCTCTCTGCGGGCAATCCTCTCTCTTTCCTCTTCCTCTTCCCCAAACAAATCCGGAACAGCATTGCCATAGACATAGCTGTCGGCCATGAGGTGTTCCCGCGTACCTCTCCAGCCGGACCCTTCCTCCCAATATTCTGTTGTTCGAATGGTACGGCTACTCATGATCCCTCACCTCGGTTCTGCGGCGGCCATCCCGCCGGGACGGATTCCTTCGTCTTTTCAAAAACTCTCAGCTTCGCGCTGGATGCCCTGCGGTTATGCTCGACCTCCGCCGCACTCGGCAAAATTGCCTTTCTTGTGATCACGGTTCCCTTTGATTTTCTGCCGCATACACAGACCGGGAACTCCGGCGGGCAGATACACGGATTCTCATTCTTGCGGAACGCCGTCTTGACAATCCGGTCTTCCAGAGACTGGAACGTGATGATTGCGATACGTCCCTCCGGCGCCAGAAGATCGATCATCGTATCCAGAGAGTCGCTCAGCACCTCCAGTTCCCTGTTGCATGCGATCCTCACCGCCTGGAACGTTCGCTTGCACGGATTTCCGCCCTTCTCCTGCATCTTCATCGGAATCGACCGGCGAACAATCTCTACCAGTTCAGAGGTACGCGATAGTGGTTTCTTCTCCCTCTGCCTGACAATATTTCTGGCGATGGCGGAAGCATACCGCTCCTCCCCGTACTCCCGGAGAATCCGCGCAAGCTCCTCCTCCGGCCACTCATTCAAAATCTTTGCCGCATCCAGCGGATTGCTCTGGTCCATCCGCATATCGAGCGGCGCGTCCTGCTGATAGGAGAACCCCCGCTCCGGATTGTCCAGCTGATAAGAGGAAACGCCCAGATCCAGCAGAATTCCATTTACCCTGCGGATTCCCCTCTCCTGCAGAATCGAGTCAATATCCTCATAATTATCATGAACCAGTTCCACGCGGTCCCTGTACACCGAAAGGTGCTTCGATGCCGCCCGGATCGCATCCATATCCTGGTCAATTCCGATCAGACGGCCGCCTTCCGTCAGCCTCTCCGCAATCCGGAAAGAATGCCCTCCGCCGCCCAGCGTGCCATCCACATAGATCCCATCCGGCCTGATATTCAAATTGTCGATCACTTCGTTGATCAGAACCGATTCATGCCTGAATTCCATGGACACCACCCGCGCTGCCGTTTATTTTGCCACGTGCTCTTCCGCGTTCTTATCGTCGTAAACCTTCTCACGGATCGCAGCCATCTGCTCCGGCCCGTTAAACCGATTCCAGTTCTCCGCGCTCCAGATCTCAAGCTTCCGGCCAATCCCGACAATCATCACATCGTCCCGGATTCCCGCTGCATCCCGCAGATACGACGGAATCAGGAAACGCCCCTGCCGGTCCATCTCCACCGCCGATGCCGTCCCAATGAAATAACGCCGGAAATCACGTTCATCCTTACTCCGTTCATCGATGTTCTCGTACTGCGAGACAAACTTCTCCCACTCCGCATTCGTGTAAGCGTACAGACAGTCATCGTAAGCTTTCGCAACCACGAATTCCCTGCCCAGCTCCTCTCTGAACTTTGAAGGTATGATCAGCCTCCCCTTGTCATCGAGGGAGTGACTGAACTGTCCAATGAACATCGGCCCTGCTCCGGTACACTTTTAACCATTTCGTGGCATTTTATTCCATTTCGTTCCATTTTCCACCACTTGACATAATAATAGCCCCCGGCGAGGATATTTTCAATAAAAATTGTCCCTGACGAGTTTAGCTTGTTTGGTACAAAAATTGTCCCAAACAAGCTAAACTCGTCAGGGACAAAAAATCCCCCGCAGATCTCTCGGACCTGCGGGGTTCATCTATTCCCTGCCGTACAAATCCCTTTCTTACGCAAGCAGCTGTACCGTAGAATATTTGCTGTTTAAACCAGTCTCCAGATAGAAAAATACCATCTATGTTTGGCTCTTATTAGACTTACTTTTCCGACTCAGCTCTTTAAGATTCTTCCTTCCTTTCTTTCACGGTTTTCTTTACGTATTCCGGCACCTCACTAAAGTCAATGGCAGCAAGCTCTCCCTGCCTGACGCGTCTGGCATTTGTAATCTGCAGTCCGATACTGACAGCCGCAACTGCTATGCCAAAAACACAGTTCACCGGGATGGTCGTTCCGGTGAAATAGAGCTGGTCCGTGCGCACCAGCTCGATCCACGTGCGTCCAATCCCATATCCGGCAAAATACACCAGCGCGATCTGACCGTGATACCGCTTCTTTTTCACAAGCGACAGCATCAGGAGCAGTACGCCGATGTTCCAGAGACTTTCATATAGAAACGTGGGGTGAACCTGAATGTAATTCGTCGAGCTGCTCATATGAGCTGCGATGGTGGCATCAATGTCCCTCTCCCGCACCATCTCCACAGGAAGCCGCATGGCAAACAGGCTGTCTGTCCAGCGCCCAAACACCTCCCGGTTAAAAAAATTGGCCCATCTTCCGATAATCTGTCCCAGAATGAGGCCGAATCCCGCCGTGTCCATCATCTGCAGAAGATTCTGCTTCTTGATTCTGGTGTAAATGAGAAGCGTTACAACACCGCCGATAATGCCGCCTGCAATCGCTAGACCGCCCTGCCGCAGATTGAAAATCGAGAGTGGATGCTCTCCGTAACCGCCCTGATCCCAGAAAAATATGACATAAAAAGTTCTCGCGCCGATCACGGAAAACACGATAAGCCAGATTGCCACATCCCAGTACAGATCCGGATTCTGACCGGTTTTTCTGGCAATCCTGCCGGCGAGCAGAATTCCGCACAGCATGGCGATGGCGATCACGACTCCGTACATGGCAATCGAGAAATTTCCAATTGTAAAGGATTTTGGAACATTGTGGAGATAAATCCCAAGATGCGGGAACGCAATGTCCATCTTGCCCATGATATCCGGCATAAAACAGTCCCCCTGTGGTTTGATGTGGTGACAAGTCCCACCGCTGAGTCGTTCTGCTGCAATTGGCACCGGTCTGAGGACCTATATTGCAAAGTACCGGACTGAGGATCCGTATACAAAGTTGCAAAATCAGTGATATGCATAGAAACTCAGTTATTTGCTATACGTTGAAGCGGAACAGGCACACATCGCCGTCCTGCACCACGTAATCCTTCCCTTCCACGCGCACGAGGCCCTTCTCTCTGGCCGCCGCAAGCGATCCCTCGCGGAGAAGATCCGCATAATTGATGACCTCTGCCCGGATAAACCCGCGCTCCATATCGGTGTGCACTTTTCCTGCTGCCTGAGGCGCCTTCGTCCCGATCCGGATCGTCCACGCACGGCACTCATCCTCGCCGGCCGTCAGGAAGCTCATCAGCCCCAGCGTCGTGTAGCTTGCCTTGATCAGCTTATCCAGGCCGGATTCCCTGATGCCGAGCGTCTCAAGATACTCCTGCTTCTCATCGTCGTCGAGCTCGGAGATCTCCTCTTCGATTTTAGCGCAGATCACGAAGCACTGGCTTCCGTTCTTCTGGCAGTACTCCCGCACACGCTTCACATAGTCATTGGAAGCGCCGTCGTCCGCCACATCATCCTCCGACACGTTGGCTGCATAGATCACCGGCTTGGAAGTGAGAAGCGCATATCCCGCCATCCATTTCGGCTCGTCCTCATCATCCGGTGTCAGTTCTACGGAGGAGGCCGGCCTGCCATCCTCCAGCGCCGCCTTGACTCTCTTCAGAAGGTCATATTCCTTCCCTGCAGTTTTATCCATCCGTGCCGTCTTTGCAACCTTGGAGATCCGGCGCTCCACCACTTCCAGATCGGCAAAGATCAACTCCAGATTGATGGTCTCGATATCGCGGATCGGGTCCACCGACCCGTCCACATGGACTACATTGTCATCGTCGAAGCACCTGACCACATGGACAATCGCATCGCATTCGCGGATATTAGCAAGGAACTGATTGCCGAGACCCTCACCCTTCGAAGCCCCCTTGACAAGGCCCGCGATGTCCACAAACTCGATAACCGCCGGGGTGACCTTTTTAGTATGATACATTTCCCCCAGCTTTTTGATCCGATCGTCCGGCACTGCGACAACACCTACATTCGGCTCGATCGTACAGAACGGATAATTGGCCGCCTCCGCCCCCGCCTTTGTAATCGAATTAAACAGCGTGCTCTTGCCGACGTTCGGCAGACCGACTATGCCCAGCTTCATGCTCTCTTATCTCCTTAAAATACTGATTGTAACAAATCTGAAAATGATATATCGACGCCGCCTTCAGATTTGAGACTGATGTTGATTATCTGATACCCTCGCCTGTTATCCGCATCAGAAACGCAGACAGCGCAAATACATTTTATACCACGAACTGTATAATTTCTCAACGAACCTTCTCATACATCCACGGGCTTGCCTGACGTAGGCCTGACTGAAAATTTCCCTTGGAGATCCCTCCGTCCTGACAAATCATATTCATGGAAGCCGCTTCAAATCCATGGGCTGCAAATTCCCGCATCGCGCTTTCCAGAATCTTTGCCTGCGCGGCCGCGTTTTTTCAATCTGTTTCATATTGGTGCCTCGTTAGTGAGAAAAGCATTAAAAAAAGACCACGTGGTCTATATTGCTTAAGATAGACCACGTGGTCAATATTTATTATCATCATTTCAGCGTCGGGAAGAAGCCCTCCACCTCGTTCGTTTTCATGAGTCCCTTCTCCACCCAGAAATCAGCGGCCATCTTCGCGATGTCCTCCACATTCTGATCCTTGGAGAGATCATTGAAGTCCGCGTTCTTCTCGCGGTCATAATATGTGATTCCGGCGCATTCGTCCTTGACATCCTGCACGTCGAGTCCAAGTCCGTCCGCCATGATCTGACATCCATCGTCAAAATTGCTGTTCAGATAATCGATCGCCTCATACCAGCATTCCGCGAGATCCTCATAAACCGTCGGATGTTCCGCTGCAAAATTCGAATTGACGGTGAGCACATCGATGATTGCCTTCGGATAGTCCGCACTGGTCACAAGCTTATGGCCTCCCTCCCGCTGACTGCAGTTCGACAGCTGCGGCTCCCAGGTCACTGCTGCATCCAGATTACCCGCAATAAAGGCATCTCCGGCCTCATCATTCGTCATTTCAATAATATTGCACTGATCCTCCGTGATGTGGCTGTCCGCGAGCGCCTGTAGAAAGAAAAAGTAGGAGGTTGCTGATTTGTCCATCCCGATCGTCTTTCCTGCGAGATCATCCATAGTCTGAATATCCGCAGTGGCGACTATGCCGTCGCCCCCTGTCGAGGCGTCCATGGTGCAGACGTACTGCTCCGGCGCGCCGGCTCCGTACTGGATAATGTCGCGGTCAAGCACCTGCCCGAGTGCCTGGATACTGTTCGACGCGAAGGCCGCACCATAAGTAGACTCGTCCTCCATGATGACGATGTCCGCGTCATAGCCCTTTTCGGCGAGATAGCCCTTTTCCTTCGCAATGTACATCGGCGCGTAGCCCGCCCATGTGCAGAACGCGATTTTTATGGGGATCAGCTTTCCCGAAGAGGCAGCGGATGCTCCCTCCGCGGTGCTCTTTTCTTCCGTCGTGGATGCTTCCTGCGAAGAGGCGCTGCCCGCAGGCGATGCCGTCCCGGTTTGGGAACTCCCTGCCGCTCCCCCGGAAGCCGTTCCACAGCCTGACAGGAGCGCTGCTCCCATGGACGCGGCAAGCATACAGCTGATAAAGCTCTTTTTCATAACGTTACCTCCTCGTATGATAGACACAAAAACGGATACTACTTCATCTCGGATTTCCCGGATCACGCCTGATGCCGCACGGTACATACGCCTGTGCGTTCTGTATCGTCACCGGTCCATCGCCGCATCCTGGCTCTCCTGCCAGAGCATATCCATGATCTCTTTCTTGATCTCAAGAAAATGTGGATCGACCAGCATGTTATGATTTCTCTCTCCGGACAGGTCAACGCGGATTTCCTTTCTGACCGTTCCCGGGCGGCGGCTCATCACATAAATTCTGTTTCCCAGCAGAATTGCCTCATCAATATCGTGGGTGATAAAAAGGATGGTATTCCGCGTCTTACGGCTGATGCCGGCCAGCAGCTCCTGCATGACGACGCGGGTCTGCGCGTCCAGTGCACCGAAGGGCTCATCCATGAGCAGGACCTCCGGATTTGCCGCCAGCGTCCGCGCAATAGCCACTCTCTGCTTCATGCCACCGGATAACTGCTTCGGAAGCGCATTTTCAAACCCCTCGAGGCCGACCATGCTGAGGTATTTCCTGGCAGTTTCCTCCCGCTCCTTTGTCCCGACCTTCTGCATCTTGAGACCGAACTCCACATTTTTCTGTACCGTCAGCCAGGGAAACAGACTATATCCCTGAAAGACCATGCCGCGGTCAGCGCCGGGCCCCTTCACCGGCTTTCCGTCGACCAGAACCTGTCCTCTCGTCGCCTTCTCGAGCCCTGCGATGATATTGAGCAGCGTCGATTTGCCGCATCCCGATGGCCCGACCAGCACGACAAAATCAGACTGATCCACCTCTATGCAGATATCCTTCAGTGCCGTCAGCGGCGCCTTGTTTTTCTCCTCGAACACTTTTGTGATGTGTTCAACCTTCAGCTTGCACTCCGCCATATCCTGCCTCCATGACAGATGATTCCCTTGTGACGCTCCTACTGCAGCAATGCGGTTTGCCACTGGTCACCTCACTGCTGATCTAGCCGGTCATGCCACGGCACGATGAGCTTTGTCAGAAGACGCATGAGCCAGTCGGTCAGCAGACCGATCGCGCCGATCAGAATGAGGCCGGCAAAAATGACATCCGTCGCCATGAATCGCTGCGATTTCAATATGATGTACCCAAGTCCCGAGCTCGCGGCGACCATTTCTGCGACCACCAGGTACGTCCACGCCCAGCCGATCGTGAGACGGAAATCATCCATGAGTCCCGGCAGCGAGGCCGGAAAAATGACTTCCTTATAGACCTGCCACCGGCTGGCCCCGAGCGTGAGAGCCGCATTGATCATGTTCCTGTCCACAGAGGAGACGGTATCAATGACCATCAGGATCAATTGGAAGAAGGTGCCGAGCCAGATGATGACATATTTCTGATTTTCATCGATACCAAGATATAAAATGGTGAGCGGAACAAGTGCAACAACTGGAAGATATCTGGCGAATTCAATGATCGGCTGAAGAAGCGCACTGACCACCTTTGAGCGGGCCATAATCATGCCGAGCGGCACAGCAATGAGCGCCGACCAGAACCATCCGACCATCACACGCCTTGTGGAATCCCAGCAGTTTACAAAAAGCGTCCCGTCCTTTGCCATTCCGACAATCGCCTGCCAGACAGCGGTCGGTGAGGGAACAAACAGACTGCTTGTGATTTTGCCATAGGTCAAAATACACCAAAGTGCGATGATGGAGAGAAAAGAAACCCAGGAGAGCCAGCGGTACTGCCTGCCCCCGGCCGCCTTTTCCATCACTGCCTCGCTGCCTGCGCTCTCTGAAATGACCGTTTCATTTTCCTGCATGAGCCATTGCCTCCGTCGTTCCCATACCACATACCGCATCCCCGGCGGTATCCAGGTCAAAATCCTTCGGTTCCCCGCAGATTGATTTTCCCGCTTCCCTGCCCACGCTGCTGCCCCTCGGATAGGGATATGAAAAAATGCGGAAAAATCCGCGTAGTTTCATAAATCATAATTATCTGCAATGCCAGAATTATATCCGGTGCTTTAGTGCGCTGTCAATTTACCTTGATAAAGTACTAAAAAAAGAACAATCCTCAATAAAAAAATCCGCAGCAAAAAACCGCCCGGCATAAGGGCGGCTTTCGTTCCGATTTCAATATTTTTATGCTTCACCCAAGCGCCACATCAAGCGCCATCATCAGGGTAAAGCCCACAGCAAACATCAGCACCCCGATATTGGAATGCTCCCCTTCCGACATCTCCGGGATCAGCTCCTCCACCACCACATACAGCATGGCGCCGGCGGCAAAGCTGAGCAGATACGGCATGGCAGGAATGAACAGTCTGGAAAACGCTATCATCAGCAGCGCTCCCGCAGGTTCCACAGCACCGGAGAGAACTCCCTGTGCAAAAGCCTTTTTCCTCGTCTCCCCCTGTGCATGGAGCGGCATGGAGATCACCGCACCTTCCGGAAAATTCTGGATGGCAATACCAAGGGCCAGGGCCATCGCCGCGCCTGCGGTGATGCCGCTCGTCCCATTCAGAAGTCCCGCAAATACAATACCGACCGCCATGCCCTCCGGGATATTGTGGATTGTCACAGCGAGGACCATCATGGTGGTTCTCTGCAGATGGCTGGCCGGTCCCTCCGCCTCCTCCGAAAAGGCGTGGAGATGCGGCGTGATGTGATCAATCAGAAGAAGGAAAAGCGTGCCGAGCCAGAAGCCGATCACCGCAGGAAGAAACGACAGCTTTCCCATCCCGGTGCTCTGCTCCATGGCGGGAATGAGCAGGCTCCAGACAGACGCCGCCACCATCACACCGGCTGCAAAGCCGGTCAGCGCGCGCTCCGCCATCGCGTTCATATCTTTCTTCATGAAAAAAACACAGGCAGCGCCAAGCGACGTGCCGATGAATGGGATCAGGATTCCTCTCAAAGCTTCCAGCATGCGTATTGCTCTCCATAATATAGGTTTGAAAGTTCTGCCGATGCAGAACTTTCAAACAGCAGCAACGGTGCCGGCGCACCGGCCGCCACATTCGTCAAAATCGCATTCGCGGATTTTGCCTCAGCGGGGAAAAGATATGATCTGGCTCTCTTAGCCCCTGCCGTTTCTTTCCTTTCGATACACCGGCTTCCGGTCCTTCAGCTCCAGAAACAGTGCGCGATAATTCTCATAACGGGCCACCGGTATCTGCCCTTCCTGCACAGCCTGACGGACCGCACATCCCGGCTCTTCCATGTGATTGCAGCCGTCAAAACGGCATTTCCCAAGGTAAGGAACAAACTCCGGATAATAATCCTTCAGCTCCTCCGCCTGCCCGGCCATCACATCAAGAGACGTGAACCCGGGCGTGTCCATCACAAAGGTACCTGTCCCGTCCTCCTCATCCACACGGAACAGCTCCACATGACGGGTTGTATTCTTACCCCTCTGGATCTTGCGGCTCAACTCACCGGTCTCCGCTTCCGCCTCCGGGCACAGCAGATTGATCAGTGTCGATTTGCCGACGCCGGACGGCCCCGCGAAAACGGTCGTTTTTCCCCGCAGCACCCGTCGGATCGCGTCAAGCCCGCTCCCCTCCTCCGTGCTGAGAAAAAGGATCTGGCAGCCGCAGCGCCCGTATATTCCGCGGAGTTCCTCCTTCTCCGCCTCCGGGGCGAGATCAGCCTTACTGAAACACAAAATAGCGGGAAGTTTTCTCTCCTGCATGGATATGAGGAATCTGTCCAGCATTTGATAGCTGGGTGCCGGATGGGTGATCGCAAAGACCAGGAGGGACTGGTCTATGTTGGCGACGCTCGGCCTGATGAGTTCATTTTTTCTCGGAAGGATACGGGTAATAGTGCCTTCCTTCGGCTCCGCGCTCTCCGCAATCACATCGAATTCGACATCATCTCCGACCAGCGGTTTTACACCCAGGGAACGGAAGACGCCCTTCGCCCTGCAGCGGTAAACGGCTCTCCCTGTATGCACTTCATAAAATCCGGAAAGACTCTTGATGATTTTGCCCGAGGGCATCGCTTCCTCCCCGGCCGCCGCAGTATCCGCCGCTGTGCTGTGTTATTTGACAACTCCGCTGTGGCCGCTGTATCACTCCTGTCTCTTCACCATGGCCTCGCGACGCCCGCCGCTGTACCAGAGCTATTGCTGAGCTCGGTTACTGCTGTGCCGTGAATGTCAATGGTCTCGTGAACATCACCAGATTCGAGGAGGCCGGTGTCGTCACCGTGTTTCCATTTTCATCCGTTGTTGTGGACTCCGGCACAGTATCATAGTATGCCATTGTCAGTGTCCCGGTCGCCGTTGTAATCTGTGTCAGACCGACAGGCTGCGGGAATCCGGAGACCGTCTGATTATAAAGCTGCGTCCCATTTGCATCCGTGATTGTACACTGTACGGCTGTGCCGGCAGTATAATTCGGATCCTCCGCCTGCGTGGGCGCGTCAATTTCGCCGGAATAATAATACGTACCGACTCCGGTGCTGACCTCCAGATCAACCGCCGTGCCGCTGTCTACATACTCACCGGCGTCTATGCTCTGCGAGCAGACCTTTCCGGTCAGGTTGGCATCGCTGTTGGTTACCTCAGTGACTTTACCCAGCTTCAGACCAGCCTCTTCGATCAGCTTCTGTGCCTCATCCTGCGTGATGCCAGTCAGGGTAGGGACCTGAACCTGGCCGGATTTATCCGGCCCGCTGCTCACTGTGATCGTTACAGAGGATCCGCTTGCCGCTGAGGTTCCGGCCTCCGGAGATTGGGAAATGACCTTCCCGCTGTCCACGGAATCGCTCGACTGTTCCTGCACATTGACGACAAAATTCTTCTTCTCGAGCTGTACCCGTGCCTCCTGCTTGGAGATACCGACTACATTCGGCACCTCGATCCCCTCGCTGCTCGCCGCCACGGTCAGACTCACCGTCGTCCCCGGGGTCACCGTCTTTCCGGCATCGATGCTCTGCTCCAGAACAGTTCCCGCTTCCTTGTCTGACTTCTCATAAGTGACCTGCGGATCAAGTCCGAGCGCCGTGAGACTTGATTTTGCAGACTCCTCGTCCTTGCCCACGACATTTGGCATGGAAACCGCTGTCGCGTTTTCGATAGCCGATTCACTGACACCGCCCCAGAGCCCCAGTGCGCGCCCTGCAAGAAAGATTACGATGATCCCGATGATCACTGCAGCCAGAACCGCCACCAGTGTCGTCAGATGCTCCGTTTTCCGTCCGCCGGACACGTCCTCCGCATAATCGTCTTCGTAGTCATCCTCTTCATAGCGTCTGCGCTCATCGCGCTCAAGACGCAGTCTCCCGTCATCCTGACGGCCGCGGTCCCTTCCCCGGACATTTTCCCGTCCGCGGACTGCCGTGTATCGCTCTGCCGTGGTTTCCGACGCTTCGGCCTCTCCTGCGAAACGCTCCCCATCCCGGTCTTCCGGAGACTGATTCGTTCCAGAATTCGCCGTGCCCTGATACTGTCTTCGCATCGAGCCGCGGTCTCCCGGCGTCACCATCCTTGTGGCGCCGTCTGTGTCCGGATCAATCCGCCTGACAAAATCTCCGTCCGGATCGACGAGAGACCGCTTCAGATCGTCGATCAGCTCTCCCATATTCTGATATCGTCTGTCCGGACTCTTCTCGCAGCACTTGAGCACTATCTGCTCCACACTGTGCGGAATCTCCGGAACAAACTCACACGGCGACGGCATCGGCTGCTGAATCTGCTTGATGGCGATTGCGACCGTCGTCTCGCCGTTGAACGGTACTCTGCCCGTCAGCATCTCAAACAACGTGATGCCCAGAGAGTAAATATCGCTCTTTTCGTCGCTGTATCCGCCCCTCGCCTGTTCCGGGCTTGTATAGTGAACCGATCCCATCACATTCGAGGTGATCGTATTGCTTGTCGCTGCCTTGGCAATGCCAAAATCCGTGACCTTTACCTTGCCGTCCTTTGAGATCATGATATTCTGCGGCTTGATGTCACGGTGAATAATATGCGCATTATGCGCAGCCTGCAGTCCCATGGATACCTGAATGGCAATGCTGATCGCCTCGCGGACAGACAGACGCGCCTTTTTCTCGATATACTTCTTCAGCGTGATGCCGTCGACCAGCTCCATGATGATATAGAACAGGCCCTTCTCTTCCCCCACATCATAGACATTGACGATATTGGGATGCATCAGCCCGGCAGAAACCTGTGCTTCCATGCGGAATTTTGAGACAAAATTCGCATTCTCATAAAATTCCTGCTTCAGGACCTTAATGGCCACGTATCGATTCAGTTTGTGATCCTTGCCCTTGTAGACATCGGACATTCCGCCGGTGCCGATTTTCTCAAGCACCTCATAGCGGTCTGCGATCAGCATTCCAATTTTAACCATCTATATACTCCGTGCAGCGTCTTTTTACGGCACCCGCGGGAGAAACGTCCGAAGAAGCTTTCTCCCGGATCAGGACAATGGTGCCTGTAGCACCATTGTCAGCCGGAGTGTGGCGTATCAACGCCACGTTCCGGCCTCATACTCCACAGAAAGGATCCATGACGATGACGGTGATATTGTCCCGTCCGCCGTTGCGATTCGCCTCACTTACCAGAGAGCGAACAGCCTCATCCTCTGCCGGTTCCGCAGCCAGAATCTCGGCAATCCGGTCATCCTCCACCATGTTGGTAAGTCCGTCCGTGCACATCAGAATCTTCTGTCCCACCTGAAGCTCCACCGTGAAATAGTCGATCTCCACGCGGTCCTCTGCGCCAATTGCTCTGGTGATGATATTTTTGTTCGGATGTGTCCGCGCAGTGCTGCTGTCAAGGCCGCCTGCAAGCACCATTTCTTCCACCAGCGAATGATCCACTGTGATCTGGCGGAGCTGTCCCCTGCCCTTTGCGTCCTTTTCAAACAGATAAAGTCGGCTGTCCCCGACATTGGCAACCTGGAGATAGCTTCCTGTCACGGTTGCTGCAACACAGGTGGTACCCATGCCGTAGTAATCGTCATTTCCTGCGGCAATGGTTCTCAGCTCACGATTCACGGCATGCAGAGCCCGATCGAGGATCTTCCTCGGATTCTGTTCAAAGGATTCCCTGACTTCAGAAACGACATGCTCTGTGACATAGCGGGAGGCATAATCCCCGGCCTTGTGGCCGCCCATGCCATCTGCGACAAGATAGAGATTCGGAAGATTCCCCACCGGATCATCCGACACAAAGAAGCTGTCCTGATTCATTTTTCGACGCTGGCCAATGTTGGTTACTGCAGCCGAACGGATCATTCTTCATCCACCCCGGAATCAGGCACGATCAGATTGTTTTCCCGAAGGGTTCCCTGTCCAGATGCCTGCGCCTTAACTGGCCGCAGGCACCATCGATGTCTCTGCCCAATTCTCTCCTAATAGTAACAGATATCCCGCTTTTTTCAAGTTTTGCCTTGAACCGCCGGGCTGCCTCCGCGCTGGGCTGCACAAAGCTTCTCTCCGCTACCGGATTCACCGGAATCAGATTGACGTGAGCCCTGATCGGTCCGGCAAGAGCTGCCAGTTCCGCGGCATCGATATCTGTATCATTGACATCCCGGATGAGACTGTACTCGAACGTCACCTGCCGTCCGGTCCTGTCAAAATAATACGCGGCGGCCTTCATAATCTCCTCTATGGAATATTGCTCCGCGATCGGCATGATCTTCCGCCTTTTCTCATCTGTTGTAGCATGAAGGGAGATGGCCAGGGTGATTTGTAGCCCTTCCTCTGCAAGCCGCCGGATCCCCGGTACAATGCCGCAGGTTGATACGGTGATATTGCGCTGACTGAGATTCTGCCCCTCCGGAGAAGACAGGAGGCGGATAAACCGCACCACATTGTCATAATTGTCCATCGGCTCCCCGGTGCCCATGACAACGAGATGAGATATCCGTTCCCCGGTCGCGCGCATGATGGCATACACCTGCTCCAGCATCTCCGAGGCGCGCAGATTTCGTTCCCAGCCGTTCAATGTCGAGGCACAGAACCGGCAGCCCATGCGGCAGCCGACCTGGGAAGAGACGCAGACACTGTTGCCAAACCGATAGCGCATGAATACGCTTTCCACCAGGTTGTCGTCGGGCAGCGCGAAGAGAAACTTCTGTGTCCCGTCCATTCGGGAGATCTGGCGGTCCACCGTTCTCAGCGTCACATACTCCCCCAGTTCCTCCATCTGCTGCCGGAACGTGCGGGGAAGATTCGACATCTGTTCCGGGCTTTCGGCGAGTTGAACATGCATCCATCGATACAGCTGATCCGCGCGGTAACGGGGAACGCCAAGCGGCTGCAGAGCCTCCCTCAGCTCCGGCAGAGTCATTGATTTTATATCCCTGTTTTCTGTCTTTCCGGCCAGTACCATACCTACTATCTCCTTGACTGCATCGCAGCTACATATTAGCGCTCTGGAAGGATGCCAGGAAAAAGCCGTCCGTTCCATGCAAATCCGGGTATAGCTGCAGATAATTCCGGTCCGGGCCGTACAGAGAGCGGCACAGAGATGCCGGGAGGAGCGGCTCCATCGTCCTCGGCATAAGTCCCAGCTCCTGCCCGATGAAATCCGCTGTCTCATCATTTTCCGTGCGGTCAATTGTGCATGTGCTGTAAATGAGCGTCCCGCCGGGCTTCAGATACCTGACGGCCTCCCGCAGAATGGATCTCTGCAGCGAGCCAAGGGAGGACAGATCATCCGGCTTCACGCGGTAGCGTATTTCCGGCTTTCTGCCGCAGACACCGAGTCCGGAGCAGGGAAGATCGCACAGCAGAATATCGGCACTGCCTTCTTCTGCCGGAGGGACCGGTTCCCGGGCGTCGCGCACGGAGGCTTTGATGAATGCTTCAAGGCGCATTCGCCGGACATTCTCCTGAATCCGGCTGATTTTGGCAGGATACAGGTCAAAGGCGCGGACCTGACCGCCCCTGCCTGCCGCCGCGAGGAGAGAGGCACAGTGCAGCGTTTTCCCTCCTGGAGCCGCGCAGATATCCAGAATCGTCTCCCCGCCGCGGATTCCGGCCGCAATTCCAACCACCATGGAGGAGGCATCCTGCACGGTACACCACCCTTCCGCGAATCCGGGAATATCCGATGGGTTGACGCCCTCCGGCAGATCAAATGCGAATGGAAGAATCCGGGATGGTCTGATATCAAGTCCTGCCTGCTTCCACCGGGAGCATAGGACATCGGGATCGATTCTGGCATCCACACGCACGGTGACCGGCCTTTCCTGATCGAGTGCCTTTGCGATGCCGTCAGCTCTGGCTCTGCCATACTGGCTGCTCCACATCGAAAAGATCCAGCGGGGAAGCGCGTATCGGATCTCCGGATCGCGGGAAGATGCGATGAAAGAAAGCAGTTCTTCTCTTTGTCTGGCCGCGGAGCGGAGCACTCCGTTGACAAACCCGGTCAGTCCATTCCGGTGCATCTGCCGTGTAAGGCGTACTGCCTCATCGCAAGCCGCTGAGACAGGGACCCGGTCCATGTACAGAATCTGATAAATCCCCATCCTCAGGATGTTCCGCACGACCGGGTCCATCCGGGACACAGGTTTGCTGCACAGCCGCTGCAGGACCGCATCGAGACGGATCCTCCCGCCGATGACGCCCAGCGACAGACGGCGCAAAAAGGACCGCTGTGCATGATCGAGTGATGCATAGCGGTCCTGCGCTCTGCGCACAAGCTGGCTTCCGTAGGAGCCGCTCTGCTCTGCCTCCATCAGGATATCCAGGACCAGACGGCGCACCGGCGGGTTCGAATTTTCTCTTCTTTCCGCCGGAATTTCAGTCGTCATCTCTTCTCCGTCCCACCCCGGCGATCAGCAGCACACGGAGAAACTGCAGAATGGAGGAGGCCGCTGCCGCCACGTAAGTCATGGCTGCCGCCGACAGAACCTTCCTGCTGTACGGAAGCTCCCTGTCATCCAGAATCTGATACTGTTTCAACATTTTCAGTGCGCGGTGCGAGGCGTCAAACTCCACCGGCAGCGTGACAAGCTGAAACAGAACGCCGAAGAAAAACAGAACGACACCGATTTCCACGAGAATGGTTCCGATTGATGTCCCACCATCCGTGTACCGGACACCTGCCCCGAGGAACAGGCCGATAATGACCATCGGGAGTCCCAGATTGGATCCGATATTCGCGGCCGGAACCAGTGCAGTGCGGATGCTGAGCGGGACATAGCCGCTGTGATGCTGCATCACATGGCCGCACTCGTGTGCGGCGACACCGATGGCCGCTACGGAGCGGGACCCATAGGTTGTATCCGACAGATTGACAATTTTTTTCGCCGGATCGTAATGATCTGTCAAAGTTCCTCTGACATGGCCGATGCTGACATCAGTGATTCCATTTGCCTGCAGAAGTCGGTACGCCACCTCGGCGCCGGTCAGTCCTGCCGAGCTCATCACACCGGCATACCGCCTGTACACGCTCTGTACATGTGCGCTTGCCGCCATGCAGATCACAGCGCCGATCACGACAAGAAAATATGTGGAATAATAAATCATCTGTTCTCTCTTTCTCTGGTGAACTGCTCACCCGGGCATACCCTCTCGCCCAGTAGGAAATCATGTACCGCCATACGGCGGTGTCCCTCGAGCTGCACCTCATTGAGCTGAAGAATTCCGTCCCCGGTCAGGACATAGATGTGATTTTTATCGCTGCCGAGAATGGTTCCGGGTGCCGCGCCCTGCTGCCCGTTCTGCAATACTGTCTCCGGCAGCGCCGGAATCACATCCGCATCCCACAGCTTCAGCGACTTTCCGCGGAGGAAGGTATAGGCACCCGGCCAGGAATTGAGTCCCCGGATCAGCCGCTCAAGTTTTGCCGCAGATCCATCCCAGACGAGGTTCCCCATCTCTCTCTTCAGCATTCCGGCATAGCAGGATTCTTCCTCCCGCTGCACGGTATGCACCGCGGTGCCATCAGCGATGGCAGGCAGGGTTCTGATGAGAAGCTCCCCACCCAGTGCGGAGAGTTTTTCATACAGACTCTCTCCTGTCTCCTTCGGCGCGAGAGTGACCTTTTCCTGCGCCAGAATATCGCCCGTGTCAAGTCCGGCATCCATCTGCATGATCGTGACGCCGGACTCCTTTTCTCCGTTGATCACCGCCCACTGGATTGGTGCCGCGCCGCGGTATTTCGGGAGAAGAGAGGCGTGCACATTGATGCAGCCATATCTGGGCAGATCCAGAATCTCCTGGGAGAGGATCTGGCCGAAGGCTGCGACGACAATCATATCCGCATGCTCTTCCCGGAGACGCTGCACCGCCTCCGGCCGCTTCACCCGCTCCGGCTGGTATACCGGGATATTCCACTTCTCCGCACACTGCTTCACCGGTGTCTTAAGCACCTCCCGGCCGCGGCCCCTGGCCCGGTCCGGCTGGGTCACCACAAGACTGACCTGCTGCCCGTCCCGGAGCAGTGCCTCCAGCACCGGCACGGCAAAATCCGGTGTTCCCATAAAAATAATCTTCATTTTCATACCCCGTGCCGCGTCGTCTGCGGTACCCGCTGGAGAAACGCCCGAATGGGTTTTCTCGCTTATTCTTCCTCCGCTGCGCCATCCTCACTCTCGTCGGAGTCCTCCGGGCTGACCAAGTCTCCCTCCACCTTCTCCGTGAAAAGATGTCCGTCCAGATGCTCAATCTCGTGGCAGAAGCAGCGCGCCAGCAGCTCCGTTCCCTCCAGAGTTCGCTCCTTCATGTTGCGGTCGAGCGCGGTCACCTTTACGTAATTCGGCCTTGTCACCTCGCCATATTCTCCGGGCAGAGAAAGGCAGCCCTCCAGCCCCGTCTGCTCGCCGCTGGTCTCCACGATCACCGGATTGATGAGCACAAGAGGCTCATTCTGCTCCGCCGACACATCGATGACAACGATGCGCTTCAGAACGCCGACCTGCGGCGCCGCGAGGCCGACGCCTCCCGCTTCATACATCGTGTCAAACATATCGTCTATCAGCTCATTGAGGCGGGGCGTGAGCTCCGTCACTTCCTTACAGTGCTTCTCCAGTACCGGATCGCCGAACCGGCGGATCGTTCTAAGTGCCATTTTTACCTCCATTGCCGCATTCCCGGCAGCGGCCGCGGGAGAAACGCCCGACTAAAACAGTTCCCATGTCATAAGGCAGGAGCTGCTCTTTGCGGGCGCATTGATATAGTCCGGAATTCCTCCCGGAGCTCTGCGAAGCTGTCCTGCTGCCATTCCGGTCCCTCAATACGGATTGACCGGATCAAAATCAAACTGGACCTGGGTGCCGCGGAATCGCGGTTCCGAGCGGATCAGTTCCTCCCACCGCTCTTCCATCCGGTCCTTATACCGGACAAGTTTATCATACTTCTCATTTTTTACATAGACCGCGTACCGGTAATAGTCCCGGATCCGGCTGATCTGCGCGGCTGCAGGCCCGATGATGATCGAGCCGTCCGATACATTTTTCTCCATTCCATCGCACAGACGTCGGAATTCTCCCGCCAGAAGCAACGCCGTGTCCTCGTCCCGGTCCTGAACCTGCACCGCCATCATATGCCACACCGGCGGGTAACACATCAGCCTCCTGTACTGGATTTCTTCCTCATAAAAGCCGCGGTAGTCCTGCGCCGCGGCATATCGGATGGCATAATGATCCGGCTCATACGTCTGGATCACAACCTCTCCCGGCCGTTCGCCCCGCCCCGCGCGTCCGGCCGCCTGCGTCAGAAGCTGAAAGGTCCGCTCTGCCGCGCGGTAATCGCTGCTTCCGAGCGAGAGATCGGCGAGCAGAATCCCGACCAGCGTCACCTTCGGAAAGTCGTGGCCCTTCACGATCATCTGTGTCCCGATCAGAATATCGGCTTCCTCATTTGCAAAATCCGACAGAATCTTCTCATAAGACCCTTTTCTTGCCGTCGTGTCTGCATCCATCCGGAGCACTCTGGCCGTCGGATACATTTTCTTCACAAGCTGCTCCACCTGCTCTGTGCCGGCCCGGAAACCGGCGATGTAGGGCGATCCGCAGACTGGGCAGACACGAACCTCCGGCTGCGTATACCCGCAGTAATGGCAGACCAGTTTTCCGCCTGCGTGCTGTGTCAGAGCGACGTCGCAGTGCGGACATTTCATGACATGGCCGCAGGCGCGGCATGAGACAAAGCCCATCACGCCGCGCCGGTTTAAAAAGAGCATGCTCTGCTCCCCGGCATTCAGGCGCTGCTCCAGAAGGGACTGCAGCTGCTCTGAGAAGATACTACGGTTCCCTGCCTTCATTTCCGCCCGCATGTCACAGATGTGCACAGAGGGCAGTGCCCCTCCCGTCAGCCGGCGGGACAGTATATAGCGGCGGTAGTCCCCTCGCTCCGCATGATAATAGGACTCCAGCGACGGCGTCGCGGAACCGAGCACCACAACTGCGTGGTGCATCCGGGCGATCTCAATCGCCACCTCGCGCGCATGGTATTTTGGCATGGCTTCATTTTTATAGCTTGGCTCATGCTCCTCATCAATCACGATGACCCCGATATGGCGAAACGGCGTAAACAGGGCAGATCTGGGACCGATGATGACATCAATCTCTCCGCGCCTTGCCCGCTCGAACTGATCCGCCCGCTCCCCCGCGGACAGCGTGGAATTGACGACAGAGACGCGGTTTCCGAAATGACGGTAGAAACGGATGAGCGTCTGATACGTCAGGGAGATCTCCGGGATCAGCATCACTGCCTGTCTGCCGCGTGCCACAATGCCTTCGATGATTTTGATGTAAACCTCTGTCTTGCCGCTTCCCGTGATACCGTGAATGAGGCTGACCCGTGGCACGAACGGGCTCTGTCCTGTCTCCGGGTTGTCCCCGGCCGTGCCCGGGATCGTTCTTCTGAACGCCTGTCTGGTATGGTCTTTCGGTCAGCCCACCCATGCTGCACGGAGGTTGTACTTTCCCCGTCGGGTTCCGGTACGCCATCGCCTGCTTCGACGCCGGTCCGGAAAGATTCGTCTGCATCCTGCAGCACATGATCCACGATCGCCTGCTGTTCCGGACTGAGCACGAGGGAATCCGCCCTGCCGTCCCCTGCGCCGGCCACCGGGTTGCGGAGACTTGCCGTCGCATGGACATGGAGCAGCCCTGCCTGTTCCATCGCCCGGACAGTGGCCGACGTCACATGAAGCTTCTCCGTAATCAGCGAATACGGCTGCTCCGGCGTCTCCACCAGGCTGCGGAGGAGACGAAGCCTTGCTACCTGATGCTTTCTCTCAAACAGGGACAGGCTGTCCCTGATCTGCTCCTCCCCTGCGGTCAGAATCACTGTCTTCTGCTCCAGCGGCCGGGCAGACTTCATCGCCGGAAGCACCGTGCGAAGTGCCAGAATAGCGGTAGAACCATACCGTTCCTTCATCCAAAGCGCAAGGTGCACGGCGTCCGTCTCTTCCCTGTCCCCGCCTTCCTCTGCCAGGCCGATGATTTCCTTCACACGGCTGTCCGGCAGGACGCAGGTCCTGGAGACTGCCAGCACATAGCCCTTCCGCACTGTGCTGCCCTTTCCGAACGGGACCTCCACCCGCATGCCCGGATGAATTATCCCGCACAGTCCCTCCGGGATACGATACGTAAAGGGATGGTCCACCGACCGGTGGGATATGTCAATGATCACCTCGGCATAGACCTTTGCCGCCTCTTTTTCAGCCACTGATTTGACGCTCCTGTCCTGTATCGTGATGTGTGGTTCTTCCTCGGTCACGCCTTTCCCTCTTCCCGGAGAATATCGCGGATGATCACACGCTCATCCATCGGATATTTCACCCCGCGGATTTCCTGATAATCCTCATGTCCCTTGCCTGCAAGGACAATGATGTCTCCGGTCTCTCCGTGATCCATCGCATAGCGGATTGCCTCTCTGCGGTCCGGGATCGTGACATATCTGCCTTCCGTCTTTTTCATGCCTGTGACAATATCCGCAATGATGTCCATCGGCTCCTCAAAGCGGGGATTGTCAGAGGTTATAATGGTGAAATCGGCGAGTCTTCCGCTGACCTCGCCCATCTCAAACCGGCGCAGTCTGCTCCGGTTGCCCCCGCAGCCAAACAGACAGATCAGCCTGTGCGGGTGATATTCCCGCAGGGTCGTCAGAAGACTCTCGAGTGCCACTGCATTGTGCGCATAATCAATCAGCAGCGTGTAATCTCCGCTCCCCTTCACCATCTCGATTCTGCCCTTTACATGGGCTGTGCGCAGCGCGCTCTCTATCTTCTCCTTTGACACGTCAAAATGCCGGCACACCGCGATGGCACAGAGCGCGTTATAGACGCTGAACCGGCCCGGTGTCGGCACCTCGGCATGAAGCCTGACAAGTCCCTCCGAATCGAAGGAGATGCCAAGCTCTCCCGGCTTGTGTATCAGCTCCAGATGGTCTGCCCAGAGGCCGTTCCCAGGCGTAAGGCCGAATGTCTCCATCTGGCAGGTGTGTCCGGCAAGGACCTGCGCCGTATGAGGATCATCCCCGTTCACAATGCCGATGTGGCACTGCCGGAACAGCAGTCCCTTGCACTGCATGTATTCCTCAAAGTCCACGTGCTCATTCGGCCCGATGTGATCCGGCGATATATTGGTGAATACTCCGATATCGAAGACAAACCCCTGGGTACGGTGCAGCTTCAGCGCCTGCGATGACACCTCCATGACCAGAATTTCAATTCCCGCATCCACCATCTCACGGAACGTCTTCTGCAGGACAATGGACTCCGGCGTCGTATTAGCCGAGGGGATATGCCGGTCCCCGATGATGGTCTCGATCGTTCCGACAAGACCGACCTTCCTGCCGGACGCCTCCAGGATGGATTTGATCAGATACGTCGTGGTAGTCTTACCCTTCGTGCCTGTGACGCCGATCGTACGGAGCTGCTCCGCGGGATATCCATACCACGCCGCCGAGAGATACGCCATCGCATAGCGTGCATCCGGAACACGGATGAGGATGACCCGCGCCGCCTTATTTTTCTCTGCTTCGGACAGATTGACCTCGTGGCTCACCACCAGAGCCGCCGCCCCGGCATTCACCGTCTGTGCGGCAAAATCATGCCCATCCCGGATTGCACCTGGGATACAGAAGAAAAGACATCCCTCCGAAACCGTTCTGGAATCATTGGTAATTCCTGTGATCACGGTATCCAGCGCCTCGTCAAGTGCCTCTCCCTCCAGCACTTTTCCATTCCGTTCCAGCGTATATTCTGAAAGACGTTCCAATAACGTTCTGATTTTCATCTGCTGACACTGCCCTTTCCCGCCGCCATCCCGCGGCTGAATCCTCAATTTGTACATGAAGCTGTCCTACACTGTCAGGACCTCATATGGATTCATTGTACCACAGGGAGTAACTCTGTCTGCCGGAACATTTTCCGACTGCTTTAGAAATGGTTAAGAAACTTTATAAATTTCTCACCCGAAAGACACATTCGCGACACATTTCCCGGGTATCTTAATAATCAGATAGTCAATTGACTATCTCCCCCCTCATAAGAAACCACAGAAGGCCGCCCGGTTAACCGGGCGGCCTTCTGTGGTTTTACTTACTCCTGCGTCACTTCCGTCAGCCGATACCCAAGCGGATCGACCGCCGTGTGAAGTTCATGTAGAATCATTGGTCTGGGCATAGCATCCTTCAACATGAATACCGCCGTGCCCTTCGATGCGGATGCCTTCACGTTCTTTGCTTCCGGAAACTGCCTCCGGATTGCGTCACTGATGTGCGCCTCGCACATGCCGCACATCATGCCCTCGATCTTTGCTGTATATTTTGTCATGATTGCACCCCATTCCCGCTCTCAGCGGTGTCAGCCTTGGAATCGCAGCCGTCATGATCATGATACGGACAGCTGCTGCAGTTCATACCACAGGACCCGACTCCCTTCTTCCGGTCTTTTACAACCTTGCGGGCTGCCAGAAAAATCAGCGCTGCCAGAGCTGTTCCTACTATAATATTTGCTGCCATAATTCGTATCCTCCTGCGCGAGCCGCTTTCTTTGCGGCACCTGCGGCAGAAACGTCCGGATGGACATTTCTGCCGGATCTTCTGTCTCACGCCCTCACAGCATCCCTGTGCTCAGCCTCCACATATTTCTTGTTCGGATCTCTGCGGAAGAGAAGGTAAAGCAGTCCGATGAAGAGAATTGCCGCAGCCACAGTGGCCGGGCCGAATTTCACCTGTCCGATGCCGACGCCGACCAGCTGATAGACCATGAGGGAAACACAGTATGCCGCCACATTCTGAAACAGGATAGCATACCAGAAGTACTTCCGGTTCCCCATTTCCTTAGCCATCGTGGAAACCGCCGCAAGGCAGGGACTATCAAAGCAGTTAAAGAACAGGAACGAAACCGCTGCAATACTGGTAGGGAAGAAAGCGGCGAACGCTGCATGCATCGACGTATCATATGCCTCAATTTCCGTACCAAGAGAGGAAAGCAGGCTCATCGTTGACACGATGCCTTCCTTGGCCACGAAACCGGAAAGAGAGGACGCAACTGCCTGCCATGTGCCAAACCCAAGCGGAGCGAAAATCGGAGCCAGTACACCGCCGATCACTGCCAGAAGAGAATCCTCTGCACCTACAAGCCCGAACGTTCCATTCACGATCCCGAAGCTGCCGAGGAACCACATCACAGCGCAGCACAGGAACAGGATGGTTCCTGCCTTCTTTATAAATGCCCAGACGCGCTCCCATACATGAAGAAGAACGCCCTTGATGCTCGGAATGTGATAGGCAGGAAGCTCCATCACAAAAGGAACCGGCTCCCCTGCAAAGAATTTCGTCTTCTTCAGGATAATGCAGTATATAATGACCAGACCAATTCCTGCAAAATACATCATCGGTGCCATCCACCATGCACCGCCCATCAGGAAGCCGGCGATCAGAGCAATGACAGGAAGCTTGGCGCCGCAGGGAATCATCGTCGTGGTGATCATGGTCATGCGGCGGTCTTTTTCACTCTCAATCGTCCTGGTCGACATGATACCGGGTACGCCGCATCCGGAGGAGATGAGGAACGGAATAAAGCTCTTGCCGGAGAGGCCGAATCTTCTGAAAATACGATCCATGATGAAGGCAACACGTGCCATATATCCACAGTCCTCCAGAATGGACAGGAACAGGAATACGATGGCCATCTGCGGAACAAAGCCGATTGGCGCCGCAAGACCTCCGAGGATGCCGTCAACCACCAGAGATATCAGCCAGTCCGTTGCCCCTGCCCGTTCCATGAGCGACTGTACGCCGGGCTGAATCCACGTGCCAAACAGGGTGTCATTTGTCCAGTCGGTCACATAGGTGCCGATGGTTGTGACAGAAATATAATAAACAAGGAACATCACCCCGGCAAAAATCGGCAGGGCGAGCCACCGGTTCGTCACAACGCGGTCGATTTTATCTGAGGTAGACAGCGTTCCGGCGGCATGTTTCTTTTTCACGCAATCCCCCACCAGCTTTGTGATGTAGACATACCGCTGATTGGTGATGATGGATTCCGCATCGTCGTCCAATTCCTTCTCACAGTCCCGGATATGTGCGTCCAGATGCTGCATCAGACCTTCATCCAGCTTCAGCTGCTCCAGTGCCTTGCTGTCCCGCTCAAAAATTTTGATTGCATACCAGCGGAGATTGACTGGATCAACCTTGTTCTGAATGGATTCCTCGATATGAGCAATGGCATGCTCGACGCTTCCCGTGAAGACGTGCGGCAGCTCCTGCTTCTTCCCCTCCATGGCCGCTTTCATGCACAGCTTCACCGCATCATCGATGGATTCTCCCCTCAGCGCGGAGATCTCCACCACTCTGCATCCCAGTGCCCTGCCAAGTTTTTCGGTGTCGATCTGATCGCCGTTTTTCCGGACGAGGTCCATCATGTTGATCGCGACGACAACCGGGCGCCCGATCTCCACAAGCTGTGTCGTCAGATACAGGTTGCGCTCAATATTGGTGCCATCCACAATATTGAGAATGACATCCGGCTTGTCGTTAACCAGGTAATTCCGGGAAACTACCTCCTCAAGTGTGTAGGGGCTGAGGGAATAGATGCCCGGCAGATCCTGAATGACGACATCCTTGTCTTCCTTGTATCGCCCCTCTTTCTTTTCCACTGTCACGCCCGGCCAGTTGCCGACATACTGATTGCTTCCCGTCAGCGCATTGAACAGTGTGGTCTTGCCGCAGTTCGGATTTCCCGCAAGTGCTACCTTCATTTCCATGGCTTCTGCTTTCTCTGTCCTTTCTGTCTGATAAAAACTTGTAAAACTGAACATCCTGGGTTCGCGTTGCAGTTCCGGGACAGTGTCCCGGGAATACCTCTGCCTGCCTACTCCATCTCGAGAATATCCGCATCCTCCTTGCGCAGAGATAGCTCGTATCCGCGGACTGTCACTTCGACCGGATCGCCGAGCGGAGCCACCTTGCGCACATAGATCCGGGTTCCTTTCGTTATTCCCATATCCATGATGCGCCGCTTCAGGCTTCCCTCGCCGTGGATTTTTACCACTGTCGCGGTCTGACCAACCGGAATGTCTCTGAGTGTTTTCATTGCGTTCCTCCTCAATATCCGTATTGACAAATCGGCCTTCTGAGAATGCAGGCCGCTGTGTCCATCACTGTTCCTCTTCCTTCGGACTGATCTGAATGCGGCGGGCCATTTCACTTGTAATTGCCAGCCTTGACCCTTTCAGGTTTACAATGATATTTCCATCCCCGGAGTTGCTGACGACCCTGACCACATCCCCTGTCACAAAACCGAGATCCTCGAGATGTTTCCTGATCTCTTCACTTCCTCCGACCCTGGCAATCAGCACTTCATCCCCGGTTCTGGCAAATGTTAAAGGCATCATTTACAAATCCCTTCCTTCTCCAGTTGTACATGTTTGAAAGGTGTCACTTATGTATGCTGTTTATAATAATTATTAGATTCATCTAATTGCAGGGTATAGTTTATGTTCTCTAACTATTGTTGTCAATATATAATTATGATTAATTTAATAATAATTTCATAATCGTCCTGTGCCGGGAGCAGCGTTCCCCGAATCAGCAGCAATGCTTATATAGCCATCCTGTCGGATATTTTCAGAGAATTGAAACTGCGATGTGATCGTGTTAATCTAAAGTAATATTTGTTAGTGAATGCCAATTCTGCCCCGCGCCGCGGACAGATCAGCCTTCGGGGGAAGGGAACGATAATATGAATGAGCAAAGCACAGAAAACGGAAAAAGCAGAACTGCCGGCACAGAGGTCGGCAAGACGATTGAAGATTACCTGGAGGCGATCCTGATGATCCGCGAACGTCAGGGATATGTCCGTTCCATCGATGTGGCGGAGCAGCTCGGTGTTACCAAGCCCAGTGTCACCTATGCGACCAAGCGTCTCAAGGAGGGCGGCTATATTACCATGGATCACGCCGGCATGATCCTTTTTACGGACAGCGGTTATCAGATCGCCGACAGCACCTATACAAGGCACAAGGTACTCACTGAATTTTTCATCAGTCTCGGCGTCAGCTCGGAGCAGGCGAGAACAGATGCCTGCAAGGTGGAGCATGATCTCAGTCAGGAGACGTTTGACGCACTGTGCCGTCATGCCAAAACCGGCGCTCTGCCGGAGAATGCCTGATTTTCAATCATTCCGGTTTTATGTCGATATCATCCCCGACTGATCCCATCCGCAGATAATCGCCAGAGCAGTGCCCCGTATCGGCCGGGATCTGGATCGGGGATCAAATCCAGATGATATCCTTCAGGATCAGCTGTATAGTCCGCTGCCCGCGATATTCATTGCAATTCGGCTGGTAGGCAAGATGTCCCCGCACTGTACAGACCGGATCTCTGCGGAGAAGGCTCTCGTACGTTCCGGTCCCGTAATATCCGTCCATGCTGTCGCGGACAGATTTCAGATTGCCGAACCAGAGTGCCGGCCAGCGGCTGCCGGGCTCATCCTCCACCATCAGTTTCAGCGCATTGCGATTCTTTCCCATCTCGAAGGCGCTCAGCACCGTCATATTGCGGCAGGCGAAGAGAGGCCTGCGGTTCCCGTTTCCGCACGGCTCGAGAAGATCAAACTCCTCGATCATACTCTCCGTCAGCGCGGACGGCGGGAGAACCATATCAAAATACAGCGGTTCCGTGAGTTCTATCTCCTTGAGGCGGCAGTTATCATTGAGCCGTCTCCGGAATGCGGCCAGATTCGCTCTTGGAATCGTGAATCCGGCCGCCATTTTATGTCCTCCGAACAATTTTCTCCCGTGATCCTCCGCGAACAGGTCGCTGACCCTGTTCATCTCCCCATACATATCATAGGCCTCGATGGATCTCCCTGAGCCCTTCAGCCTGTCCGGATTCTCCGCATCCGTCATCACGAACGTCGGCCGGTAATATTTTTCCTTCACTTTTCCCGCCACAATTCCGCAGATAGATTCATGGCAGTCCGGCAGATACAGAACCAGAACCTTGTCATCCGTCAGGTGTTCCTTCGCAATCCGCTCATCAGATTCGCGGATGCCCTGCTCCGTCATGGATTTTCTGCTTTCATTGAGCTCCCTCAGCTCCTGCGCCGCACGGCCTGCCTCCTCCGGATCCGTGCAGTCCGTGAAGAGACGGAGTGCACGTTCTGCGGAATCAAGCCGTCCGGAGGCATTGAGACACGGTCCGAGAATGAAGCCTGCATGCATGGCGGTCAGTCTCCTGCCCTCCAGTCCCTGCACACGGATGAGTGCCTTAAGCCCCGGGTTGGCAGTATGCTCCGCTTCTCTTAGTCCAAACCGCACGAGAATACGATTTTCATCCGTCAGCGGCATGACATCGCACACCGTTGCAAACGCCGCGAAAGTGATGAGATCAGAGAACAGTTCTTTTCTCGTTTCAAAAGCACACTCCGGATGCTCCGGCTCACAGAAAACCTGCATCAGCTTGAGGGCGACCACAGCGCCGCAGATATCCTGATACGGTGTTTCCTGTGTTCCATCCGCCCGAACCAGCTTTGGCTCGACGACCGCGTCCGCCTCCGGCAGGATCTGTCTGCGGGAGCCATCCTCCTGCAGCACGAAGGGAACCTCATGGTGGTCCGTCACGATCACGGTCAGTCCGGCCTCCTTTGCCCTCCGGATCGGTTCTGCGGCAGCGATACCGTTGTCGCAGGTGATGATTACCTGCACGCCTGCCTTCACCGCCTCCCCGATCATCCTCTCGTTGAGACCATATCCGTCCCTCATCCGGTCCGGCAGGACAAAATCGACCCGCGCTCCCGCACTGCGCAGACCCCGGGTGAGAATATAGGTGGAACAGATGCCATCCACATCATAATCGCCTATGATGCGGATCCATTTTCCGGCGTCTGCAGCGCTGCGAAGCAGCTCTGCGGCCTTCCCGATTCCGGGCAGATCAAAGGGACTGCGGAGATCTTTTATGGTCCCTCTCAGATACCGCCCGGTTTCCTCTGCGCCGATGATGCCCCGGTTCCGAATGACTCTCGCAAGGACCGGAGAGATACCGCAAACCCGTCCGATCTCTGTAAAATTTCCACCTCTGCGCATCTCAAACCATTTTGCCATGACATTTCTGCCTTCCATCCTGCGCCCCGCACCAGGTGACGTACGGCCGCCTTTTCATCTCGTGTTCGCATCAGGTGATGAGCGGCCGCCAGGAGACATGTTCTGCAAGCAGGCTTGCATCATGGCTTCTGGCTCGTCGCTTTTATAAAAAAGGAGATGCCCGCTTCGGACATCTCCCGAACTGTCAGTCTATTGGAAAGTAGCGTATCAACACCACCTTCAGACCTTTCCTTTGCTGCGTTTCCTTCCAGCCGCAGCCGCCTTTGTTCCGCCGGATTTTGCTGCCTTCTTTGCGGAAATCCTGCGAAGCTCATAGTAGAAAGCACTCGCAAGGCATACGGACGAATAGGTGCCGCTGATAATGCCGACGCCGATCGGCAGGGCAAATTCCCGGATCGAGGAGACACCGAAAATATAGAGCGTGAACACCATGAAGAAGGTGGTCAGGGAGTTGAACACACTCCTGGACATCGTCTGGGAAATGCTGGTATCAAGAAGCGGGATAATCTCCGCGTTCCTGCCCATGAGCTTCACATTCTCACGGACACGGTCGAAAATGACGATGGTCGCGTTGATGGAATATCCGACAATCGTCAGCATGCAGGCGATGAAGGTGGAACCGACCGAGACGCGCATCACCGCGTAGCAGGTCAGCACCACAAGCACGTCATGGACCAGGGCAAGCACCGAGGAGGCGCCGAACCGCCAGTCGCTGAACCGAAACCAGATATAGATCAGCATCAGAATCATGGCGATGATGACGGCCGAAAGCGCATCCGCCTTCATCTCCTTACTGATGGTGGAGCTGATGGTCTCGCTCTGAATATCCGCTTCCTTCACACCGAACGCCGACTCGAGCTGCTGATTCAGCTGCTCCCGCTCACTCACGTCCAGGCTGCGGGTCTTGATGATGACCTGATTGCTTCCTGTGACAGTCTGCACCTGCACATTGGCGTCGCCGGTGATTTTTTCAAAGACAGGGACAACCTCGTCATCCAACTCTTTCAATGTGTAGCTCTTGTCGAACGTGATGCTGGTGGATGTACCGCCGACAAAATCAAGGCTGTAATTGAGGGCCCGCTTTCCCCTTCCCGCATTGATGCCCATCGCGAGGAAGCCGCACAGGATCACACAGGCAGAGATGGTGAAGAAGAGTTTTCTGTGCTCCAGCACATTCAGCTTCTTCGGCTCCTTCCCGACGCCGTAGAACTTCACATCGGAGAGGCCGAGGTTGAACAGTGCCTGCATGAGCCACTTCGTCACAAAGAGCGAGGTGAACATGGACAGAAGAATACCTATGGCAAGCGTCTGGGCAAAGCCCTTGACAGTGCCGGAGCCGCGCAGTCCCAGAACAAGTGCGGCAATCAGCGTGGTGACATTGCCGTCGATGATGGCGGACAGTGCCTTGTTGTAGCCGATCCGGATGGCGGAATCCACCGTCTTGCCGGATTTTAATTCCTCCCGGATTCTGGCAAATATGATGACGTTTGCATCGACCGCCATGCCGATGGAGAGAAGGATGCCGGCGATGCCTGGCAGGGTCAGCGTCACCTCAAAGGCATTGATGATCAGAATTTCCAGGAATACATAGAACAGCAGCGCGATACTGGCGCACACACCGGGCAGCCAGTACACGGCAATCATCAGGACAAAAATCAGAATCATGCCGACAATGCCCGCCTTGAGGGAGGTGCTGATTGCCTCCTCGCCGAGCTGTGCACCGACCACGTTGGAGCGGAGCTCCTCAAGCTCAACTGAGAGGCCGCCGATGCGGATGGTGGAGGCCAGATTTTTCGCATCCTCAATCGTCCGCTCGCCGGTGATGACAGCCTGTCCGTTTGTGATGGCACTCTGCACCTTCGGAACGGAGATGAACTCTCCGTCATAGTAGATACCGATCGACTCGCCGTTCTTGTATGCCCTTGTCGTGGCATCCGCGAACTTCTGCTTGCCCTCATCGGTAAAGGTCAGCTCTACCACGATCTCCTGATTGTTCATGGAGTCGCTCTGGTACCCGGCCTGGGCATCGGTTACATCGGTTCCGCTCAGAACTGCGTCTCCGCTGTCGATGATTTCGGACAGACTGCGCGTCAGCTGATATTTTCCGGTGCTGGAATCATACTGATAATTCTGATTTCCGTCGTCGTCCGTCTGGCGGATGAAATAAAGAGAACCGGGCTTGCCGAGCTCCTCGAGAATGCTGTTGGCGTCTGTCACGCCGGGGATTTCGATGTTGATCCGGTCGCTCCCCTCCTTGTAGACCACAGCCTCCGTGCTGTACTGCTCCACACGCTTCTGAAGCTTGTAGACCGTGTCATCCATGTCCTCCGCGGAAGGAGTCTTATCGCCAACCGCCTGGTAGGTGATGCTGACGCCGCCGGCAAGATCAAGGCCGAGCTTCACATCGTGAATGGAGCCTTCCTGAAATTCACCGACTCCGAACAGGGACAGATAGCCCGCTCCGAGGAAGATGGCGATCATCACAATCAGGGCGATCACCGCGTTTCTCTTCTGTTTTTTCACTGGTATCTCCTTTGTGTGAACCGGAAAAATTGCCGCGGCCGCCTTGCTCTGTGATTGCCACATACTATTGTGCAAAGTGCCGCAAACGCTGATTCACAGACTTTGACATTATAGCACCTTTTCAGTACCATTGGTATATGATGTTTTGGCATATCTACGTGACTGATAACCGAATACTGCAGCAGCCTGATGTTCGTCAGCAGGCGGCAGACCTTCTCTCCTCCTGCCCGATTCTGCGGTTCCGCAGGGACATCGGCGGCAAAATCATGGAAGAACCGCCTGGCATGACAGACGCACAGCTTGCCTACTGGGTGCCGCTCCGTCTGCTGCTCTCGAAGCCGGGCACCGCTGACCGCTGCCCGGCCATCCGATGGCAGGGTGCCTCCATGCCGCTGCCCCCTGCCATTATTCCGGAGTCCATG
>Ga0256404_1002031_pt1 | contig 46065 bp, 33 predicted proteins | sample RumenRJG_01DNA_FD_185990 | JGI IMG/M metagenome (GOLD analysis project Ga0256404, IMG submission 185990) | Bovine rumen microbial communities from Lethbridge, Alberta, Canada - RJG_01 | ecosystem: Host-associated > Mammals > Digestive system > Stomach > Rumen | place: Canada: Alberta | collected... | reverse complement strand
CTGTCTGTCTGTCTGTCTGTCTGTCTGTCTGTTAAGATTGTCCTTCTTTTATTATCGCCTGTCAAGATATTCTCACTCTCTTTCTCAACCATTACAATCGGCAATATCTCAATATATAAACGGCTCTCGCAACGCCGCGTCCCGCCGCACATTTAGCACAAAGCAGAACTTATAACCATTATAGCACGCTGCGGCAAAAAATCCACCGAAAATTTCGAACTTAATCTCAAGCACCCGGATACGCGTCAATCGGTTCGCATCCACAGGTCAATCCGCCCTGGTTCCTCATTGACTTGACGAGGATCTTTCTATATAATACGAGTATGGAAATGCTGATAAACACAGGAATATTAATACTGGGGTTCGTGCTGCTGATTAAGGGAGCCGATTTTTTTGTGGACGGGAGTTCCTCCATCGCCAAAACGCTGCTGATACCCCCGCTCATCATCGGTCTGACCATCGTCGCCATGGGAACCTCACTTCCGGAGCTGTCGGTCAGCGTCGTCTCATCACTGCAGGGGAACAATGAATTGTCCGTCAGCAACGTGACAGGCTCGAACCTGTTCAACCTTGTCGTTGTTCTGGGCGCCAGCGCACTGATTCTTCCGCTGAACGTGGACGACCGGGTTCTGCGCAGGGACTTTCCCATCAGTATACTCTGCGCCGCCGGCCTGATGATCATGTGTTACAAAGGCATGTGTATCGGCCGCTTCGCGGGCACTGTTCTGTGCGTTGCCTTTGTGCTCTACATCATCTACACCGTCCGGGCCGCAACAAAATCCCGGAAGGCCAGGCTCTCTCAGCATGACGATGAGTTTCAGGAGGCCGCGCAGGAATACCGGATTCTGCCGATGTGGCAGTCGGTCCTCTATGTCATAGGCGGCGCCGTCGCCGTCAAATTCGGAGGAGATTTCGTCGTGGACAGTGCCTCCTATATCGCCAAAAGCTTCGGACTTTCCGAGACACTGATCGGTCTGACCATTGTGGCCTGCGGCACTTCCCTGCCGGAACTCGTGACCTCCATTCAGGCGACTCGCAAGGGCGAACTCGATCTGGCCATCGGCAACGTAATCGGCAGCAACATCTTCAACATTCTGTTCATTCTGGGCGTAGCCGCCTTCCTCAGTCCCATCGCCATCGTCACGGCGAATCTGGTGGATATGGGCGTGCTGATCGTCGTGAGTCTGATCGTATGGGGATTCTGCTGGACAAAAAAATCCCTCTCTCGGCGAGAGGGAGTCTTCATGCTCATCATGTATACAATCTACCTGATTTACATTATTCTGCGAAAATAGTCGGCTATCAGGCTACTGCTTCATCGTTTCAGGCGTCAGATCCCAGCCCTCTACTTCGGTGTGGAGAAGCTGATGGGCCCGGCGGGAAAGAGGTTCACCCAGGTATTCCCGGTAGGTCAGCTGCACGGTGGGGTTTTCGTGGGAGAATCGGCGAGGCAGGGTGCTGTCGATGTTATACAGCTCGCCTCCACGGATTTCCGCCATTTCCCGGCCGTCGTGTATCGGCTGTCCGCCGCCGCCGGCACAGCCTCCCGGACACGCCATGATTTCGACGAAGTCGTACTCGACGGCGCCTGCCTTGATGGCGTTCAGAAGCCTTCTTGCATTGCCGAGGCCATTGGCGACAGCCACCTTCATATGCGTTCCCGCCACAGTAAACGTGGCTTCCTTCCATCCGTTCATGCCGCGGACATTTTTGAATGCGTCAGCCGGCGGATTTTCTTTTGTGATAAGGAAGTACGCGCTGCGCAGAGCCGCCTCCATGACGCCTCCGGTAGCTCCGAAAATGACGCCTGCTCCCGTGCCCTCGCCGAAGAAACTGTCGAAGGGCATCTCTTTCAGCTCGCCGGCGTTGATTCCGTCCGCGAGGATCAGGTTGTCCAGCTCGCGGGTCGTCAGAACGATGTCCACATCCTTGAATCCGGAGCCGTTCACCTGCTCCACATCCGCCTCATACTTCTTGGCCGTGCAGGGCATCAGCGAGACGGAAACGATTCTGGCAGGATCGACACCCAGCTTTTCTGCCATATAGGTCTTGGCCAGCGCACCGAACATCTGCTGCGGAGACTTGGCGGTGGAGAGATTCGGGAGGAAACACGGGAATTCGCTTTTCACAAAGCGCAGCCAGCCGGAGCAGCAGGATGTGAACATGGGCCAGCTGTACTTTTCTTTGTCCCCCATCCTCTTAATCAGCTCGCTTCCCTCTTCCATAATCGTCATGTCCGCCGAGTACACGGTATCGAAAACATAATCAAAGCCGATCTGCTTCAGTGCCGCAACGAGCTTGCCTGTCGTCTGCTCAACGCGGTGCAGTCCCGCCTTTTCTCCCCAGGCGACGCGAACCGCCGGAGCGAACTGCACCATGGTGATTTTGTCCGGATCCGCCAGCGCGTCCAGAACCTCATCCATGTCGTTGCGCTCCCGGAGAGCGCCCACCGGACAGTGAGTGATGCACTGCCCGCACAGGGAACACCGGGCCTCATCCATACGGACGCCGTTCCTCACGCCGACGCTGGTCCGCTGGGCGGTTCCCACCATCTCCCATACATGCAGATCCTGAATGTCGTCGCAGACCTGAATGCACCGCATACATTTAATGCATTTGGAGGAATTGCGGATCAGCGGGAAATGCCGGTTCCATCGGAATTTCTCTGTAATATCCTTATAAATCGGATTGGCGATGCCGAGGTTTTTCGCGATGGTCTGCAGAGCGCAGTTGCCGCTCCTGGTGCAGGTCGCGCACTGGCAGTCGTGCTCCGAGAGAATCAGCTGCACATTCGTCTTACGGGACAGTCGGACCCTGGGGCTGTTAGTCAGAATTTCCATGCCCTCCTTCACCTCTGTATTGCAGGCGGAGAGAAGCTTGTCCATGCCGGCCACCTCCACGACGCAGATCCGGCAGGCGCCGATCTCGTTCAGTCCCTCCCAGTAACAGAGATGCGGGATGTCGATGCCCGCGCTGTGGGCGGCGTTCATAATCGTAGTTCCCTCCTGCACAGAGAGATCGATTCCGTTGATTCTTAAATTCACCATTTTACCTGCCTCCCTCCGCGGAACGCGCCAAGGCTGTTGCAGTCACACCTCAGACAGCGTCCCGCCTCCTGCACCGCCTCTTCCAGAAGCAGTCCGTTCTCGAAGCCGTCGAAATCTCTGTTCCGCTCATCCGGATAACGGGACGTGAGCTCCGAGCGGCCGCAGGGTCTTTTGTTCTCCAGAAGAGGCTCGGGAATATCGATATCCAGCTCGATTTCATGATTATAACCCAGATAATTGTCGATGTTCGCAGCTGCCACCTTCCCCTGTGCGATGGCGTTCACTGCCGTAGACGGGCCTGTAACACTGTCGCCGCCGGCGAACATGCCCGGCGTTCCTATAACGCTCATGGAGGAATCGGTATTCAGCTTTTTCCAGAGAACAGAGACGCCGGCTTTCTCAAACACGTCCGAATCAATTTCCTGCCCGATGGCGCCGACAACCACGTCACACAAAAGCCTCTGTTCTTCTTTGTCTGCCGGGAAGGACCTGGGACGACCGGAATCGTCGAACTCGCCTACCTTCTGCGGCTTGATGACCAGCGCCGATACGTTGCCCTCCGGATCTGACTCGATCCGGACCGGCGTGCGGAGCTCCAGAAGGCGGCATCCCTCTGCGATCGCGCCCTCAATCTCTTCGCTCATGGCCGTCATATCCGCCTTGCGGCGTCTGTAAACGATGTCCACATGAGAGGCGCCCAGACGCATGGCGGTACGCGCCACGTCCATGGAAACATTTCCGCCGCCGACGACGGCAACCCGTTTCCCCTTGAAATCCGGCATGTGATTGTCACCTATGGCACGCAGCATATCCACGGCAGAGTATACGCCATTGCTCTCCTCACCCTCGATTCCGATCATTTTGTAGTTATGCGCACCGATTGCGACATAGACAGCGTCATAGCCGTCCACCAGTTTCCGGATGCTTTCCTCATCATCGATATTCACGTTCAGCTTCACCTCTACGCCTGCCTTCAGAATCGCGCGGATATCCCACTCCAGCCGTTTCCGGGGAAGACGGTAGCTGGGGATTCCGTAGCGGAGCATACCGCCCAGCTGTTTCCTCTTCTCGAACACCGTCGGATTGTGCCCCATCAGCGCCAGATAGAAGGCCGCGGTCAGACCGCTGGGGCCGCCGCCGACGATAGCGACCCGCTTGCCGGTATTCGGCATTCTTCGCGGAATCGGCACCTCGTCCGAACAGTGATCTACGGCGAACATCTTCAGTCCCCGGATGTTCAGCGGTGCGTCGATCATGTTTCTTCTGCAGTGGCTTTCGCAGGGGTGTTCACAAATCAGGGCGCACACGGTGGGGAACGGGTTATCCTTGCGGATCAGCCGCACCGCATCATCGTAGCGTCCGCTGCGGACCAGCGCCATATATCCCGGAATATCAACCTCCGCAGGACATTTGGCGATACAGGGGATAGAATGCCGGGTGTCCCTCAGATGGTCGGAGCAGCGGTTTTTCTCGATATGGGATATGTAGTCTTCCCGGAAGCTCTTCATTCCCTTCAGCACCATTTCCGCCGACTCCGACCCGATCGCGCAGTCCGAGGAATTCCGGACAGACTCTGCGGTACGCTCCAGAAGGATCAGATCCTCCATACTGCTCTCCCGGCTCAGATCCAGAATATCCTCGATGATGTTAATCATCTGTCCCACGCCCACGCGGCACGGCACGCACTTTCCGCAGGACTGAGCCTGACACAGCTTCAGAAACGACGCCGTCATATCCACGGGACACTGGCTGGGCGGGCTGGCCACGACACGGCGTTCCAGGTCCTGATACAGGCGCTCCACCTCTTTCTGGGCCTGGTCTTTCTTCTTGAATTCAAGTCTGCTCATGTTCGGACTCCTCCTTTCACTTCTTTTCAGCCTCATTATATCACGGAAATTTCTTAAATGATATAAAAATCACAAAAAATAATCTATTTTTTAACAAAGTCTTCTTTCCCTTTAATTTCAATGGTCCTACGGGTGTGCAGGCGGCGGAAGCGCGAAACTGTGTTCGTGAGAAGTACCGCAAAAAGTTTTAACGAATACTCCTCAGTCCTCAGGCCCATAGATGGCGATTATTTTGTCCGAAACATCACAAAATGCGAAGGAATTCGGAAGCGACCGAATCCCTCCGCACAGAAATCAAGCCCTATCTGCCGGTATGCGCTCAGGCGCACACCGGACACATGCCGGGTGCGCATCGAAGTTGAATTACTCCGTGCCGGCAGACGGCGAAAGCCCTCACGTTCTCTACAGCCGTCTTCCCCGCCGCGCAATCCGATTCCCGTCTTCCCCGGATTCTTTTTCTGTCAGTCTGCAGACTCTCCTGATATAAAGCAGCACCGCGATCACCGCTATGACCAGCGCAACAACCCCTATAACGAATGCAACCAGAACTATGGTCGGCAGAATATCGTATATTCCCATATCCACCAGAACACCTGTCGTCTTCATCGTACTCATCCCCCTAGCATTAACATTGACAATAGCTAATATCCCTTGAGAAAAGTATAATTCATTTGCACTAATAATTCAAGTATTATTATAACTCTATATTTTGTGAAAAAACCACACTGCGCGTCCGCGCGTCTGCTCCTCTCATGTCACCCGAAAAAATTTCACTTATTTTTCATCTGTTCAAGGTTTATTTAAGGTAGACTGCATATTCTTTTGTCCATAGAGAAAAAGGTTATCAGGGTAAAATAACAGAAAGGGATTTGGGAGATGGATATTCTGAAAAGCATCGCGCGCAACGCCGCCGCGGAGGGGAACCGCGTCGCGTTCACTTCACGCGCGGGAAGTCTTACTTATGCGCAGCTATGGGAAAAATCCGGCCGCCTCGCCGGCAGAATCGACGCACAGATGGGAGACAATCGGGATCCGGTCATCGTCTACGGACATAAAGACCCGATGATGCTCATCTGTTTTCTGGCGTGCGTCAGAAGCGGGCGGGCGTACTGTCCGATGGACACCAACATGCCGGAGGATCGTCTGACATCCGTCGCGAGGGAGATCGGCAATCCGCTGATCCTCATCGCGCATCCGGAGGGCTGCGGGCTTTTGGGAACAAAAGCTTCCGCGGCAGCATCTTCTCAGGCGGAGCGCAGCGCGCAGGCGAATAACAACGCGCAGGCAGAACTCTCAGAGCAGCCGGATACCATCACGCAGGCGGAATTCCCGGAAACAGAGTACGAAATAATCTCATACGACGAGCTGCGTCGTATCACGGAAACCTCCGGAGAACCCGGACAGTCCACGCCGGAGACTTTTCTCCGCGCCTGCAGCGGCGAAGACGTTTTCTACATCATATTTACCTCGGGCAGCACCGGAAAGCCCAAGGGGGTTCAGATCACCGCCGATAATCTGAACGGCTATCTGGAATGGGCCGTAGATCTGGCGGGAGGCATTCAGCACAGCCGCGTGTTCCTGAACCAGGCCCCCTACTCCTTTGATCTGTCGGTCATGGACCTGTATCTGAGCCTGGCCACCTGCGGCAAAATCGTCTCGATCGACCGTGAGCTGCAGAACGATATTCCAAAAATGATAGACTTTCTCAGTCTTCAGCATATTGAATACTGGGTCTCCACCCCCTCCTTTGCGGAGCTGTGTATGGGAGAGCCTTCCTTTAGCGCAGACAGGATCCCGTCAATCCGGGCATTCCTGTTCTGCGGGGAGGTATTGACCAATGAGACCGCCCGGCGTCTGATGGAACGTTTCCCGGACGCGAAGGTTATTAACACTTACGGACCTACGGAAACCACAGTGTGCGTAACGCAGGTCCGGATTACCGACGCCATGGTTGCCTCGGACAGCCCGCTTCCCGTGGGCAGACCGGGCCCTATGACCAGAATAGAAACCGATCCTGAAACCAATGAGATCATTATCACCGGAAACACCGTGAGTCCCGGCTATTACAAAGACCCCGGACGTACAGCCAAGGTTTTCTCTGAATGTGAGACAAATGTCGGCGGTTCCTGCGGTCTCACCGGCGCGAGTGCGGATGGTTCCGACAGTTCCTGCGGTTCCTGCCGTTCCTATCGCACGGGGGACAAAGGCTACCTTGACGAGACCGGCATGCTCTACTGTGAGGGCCGTCTCGATCACCAGATCAAGCTCCACGGCTACCGGATGGAACTGGAGGACATCGAGGCCAATCTGGAAAAGCTTCCCGGAGTCTCCAGAGCCGTGGTCGCACCGTCCCGCAGCGGGGGCAGAATTGATTTTCTGACCGCCTTCATTATCCGCGACGGCGACGGCATCACCGATGATTATGCGGGACGCAAGACTGTCCGCTCCGGGCTCAGAGAACTCGTCCCCGCTTACATGGTACCGAAAAAGATCCGCTTCGTAGAAAAGTTCCCGATGACCGGCAACGGCAAACTGGACCGAAAGCAGCTGGAGGCGATGTCGTAAAATGCAGATGTTTGCCGATCACAGCTTCTTCGCGTGGCTGATAGTGATGACGATCCCGGCTTTCATTCTGGGCGTCTTTGAAAAACCCATTAAATACTACGGCATGTTCGCTTCTCTGGTGTTCCTCTGGCTGGCTCTGGGGCACAACACCATCGCGCTGACATACCTGATCGTTTTCTGCCTGCTGGAGTATACCATCATACAGATCTATCTGCAGCTCCGACTCGGCGGAAACAGAAGCAAAGTCCTGTACTGGCTGTTCCTGCTGCTGAGCATCGCGCCGCTGGCGACATACAAGGTGCTGGCACTGACGGGAAATCCCTGGCATATTTTCGGATTTCTGGGAATCTCCTACATGACCTTCAAGGTTGCACAGATGATCATCGAGATCTACGACGGAATCATCAAGAAAGTCAGTCCCTTTGAATACGCGTACCTGCTTTTGTTCTTCCCGACCATCACCTCCGGCCCCATCGACCGGAGCCGCCGGTTCAGCAAAGACCTGAACAGGAAAATCCCTCGGTCGGAATACCTGGAGCTGGCGGGAACAGGACTTTACAAAATCCTGCTGGGCATGGTGTACAAAACCGTGATCGCTTCGGTGCTGTATTTCCTGATGAAGCAGTACGGCATGGAGAAGGATATGACCGGTGTGCTGATTTACTATTACACCTACGGCTTCTACCTGTTCTTCGATTTCGCAGGATACAGTCTGATGGCTGTGGGCACCGGATATCTGTTCGGAATCAAGGTTCCGGACAACTTCAACCGACCATTTATCAGTCGCGATATCAACGACTTCTGGAACCGCTGGCACATCACACTGTCTCACTGGCTGAGAGATTACGTGTTCTCGCGTGTCACGATGTCGCTGATGCGCACCGGACTGCGAAAGCGCCGTCTGACCATCGCCTCCATCGCATTCATGACGAATATGCTGCTGATGGGCTTCTGGCACGGTCTGACATCGTACTATATTCTGTACGGACTGTATCACGGCGTGCTGCTCACGCTGTTTGAGATCATCCGGACCAGGTCCGGTCTGTATCGCAAATACAGCAAGGAAAAATGGTTCATCATAATCGAATGGGCACTCACACTCCATCTGGTTCTGTTCGGCTTCTTCATCTTCTCAGGGAGACTGAACGTGCTGATGCACTGGAAGGCGTGGTGACCGCCGCAGGTTTCATGAACATACATTGATTGTAAAGCGATTATATTGCGATTTACATAAATGAAAAACTATCACTCAACACACGAAAGGGGAAACTGAAATGGAAGAGAAAGTACTGAAGATACTGGAAAACATCTGCGGAGACGAGGTCGTCTCGGAGGAACCGGATATCAATCTGGTGGAGGAGCATCTGATGGAATCCTTCGACTATATCACACTGCTGATGGATCTTCAGGATCAGCTGGGGGTAATCATCTCTCCGACCGAATACACACGGGAGGAGATGGACACGCCGAACAAGATTATCGCGATCGTGAAGCAGAAACTGGAAGAGGCGTGACCGAATCCAGAGGGGGATATTGGAGATGAACAAACTTAAATCCTTCGGCGCGGCGCTGGTGCTTCTGCTCGTGTTCGTACTGATCGTGAACGGTCTTTTTGAACGCGGTTCTCTGAAGATGGACAACCGGGACTTCGGGTTCTGGTTTAACGCGTACAAAGACATGTCCTACGCCGCACTGTCGGAAAACATGGAAAAAGACACTGTTCTGCTGCTGGGTTCCTCGGAGTTCCGGCACGGCAGAAAGACCGCCTATTACCCGCGGAATATGTTCCGAAAGAGCAATTTCAAGCTTGTATCCGTCGGCGGACCGTGGAACCAGACACTCTTTCACACCATCGCTCTGGGGTCTTTGGAGAAAAAACTGAAGAGCCGCAAGGTCATACTGCTTGTTTCTCCCACCTGGTTCAAGACCGACGGCGTGGATTCCAACGGCTACGCATTCCGATTTTCTGAAACGGAATACATCCGCTTCATGGAAAACAAAGATATTCCCGATGAGGTAAAAAAGTATGTGGCGAACCGGACGGAGAGTCTGCTCCGTCCCAGTCTGGACAAATATACACAGGTGAGGCTCATCAATCGGAACCTGCTGCATAACAGCCGTGATCCCGTGACCCGCACTTTGTTCCTGATGGAAAAGCGCAAGGCCGACCGCAGAGATTACGCCGCCGTGAGCATGGCGATGAAGGCGATGAAGTTGGATCTGCCCGTTTCCGGCGCTGCAGGAGCCGAGCCGCCGCATGAACCCATGCCCTCCAATGACTGGGGCGGGATCATGACAAACGCCATCAACGCCAGCGGCCGGAGGTCCAACAATCCGTTCTATATGTCGGACAGAAGCTGGAAACAGAAATACCGGAAGATCTACCGCTCCGGGCGCAGCAAATTCGACCGGAAGACGGATGTGAATTCCCCTGAGTTCGGGGATTACGAGGCTTTCCTGAAAATCTGTCGGGCGAACCACATTGACGCTAAAATAATCGTTTTACCGGTGAACGGAAGATGGTATGATTATATCGGAACGACCAAGGCGATCCGGAAGCAGACCACAGATAAAATCATCCGGCTCGGAAAGAAGTACGGAGTGGAGACCTCCGATTTATCAAAATTTGACTATGAAAACTTTGTGACCAGGGATGCGCAGCACCCCTGGAACGTAGGATGGGTACTGATCGATGAACAGATTTATAACTTCTGTAAAGAAAATTAAAACATCCCGGGTGTTCCGGATCTTCTTCACGAAGCAGACGCTGATCTTCTTCGTGCTGATGGCTGTGCTGTACCTGTTTTCGCTGTTCGGCGGAATGTTCTCCAGCCCCGCGTTCACCTACGCAGACTTTTAAGGCAGTGAGGGACGACTTTGAGACTGTTAATCGTTGAAGATGAAAAAGAACTGGCGGACGGACTCGCCCTGCTGTTTGAACGCAGCGGATATACGGTAAACATCTGCTATGACGGACTCAGCGGACTCGACGAGATCCTGAGCGGCGTTTATGACCTCGTCATTCTGGATATCATGCTGCCCGGAAAGGACGGGATTTCTGTGCTGAAAACCGCTCGCGGGCAGGGCTGCAAGACTCAGGTGATCATGCTGACCGCGAAGTCGGAGACGATGGACAAGGTGCAGGGTCTCGACTGCGGCGCGGATGATTATCTCACAAAGCCCTTCGACGCGGCGGAACTTCTGGCCCGTGTCAGAGCGCGGATCCGCGGCGGGGACTACAGTGAATCGGAGGAACTGTCCTTCGGAGACATTTCCCTGAGCCGGGCGCGCCAGGAGATGTCGTGCCGGGATCGCAAGGTCAAACTCGGACACAAAGAATACGAGCTGATGGAATATCTGCTGGTCAACGGAGGTCATATCCTGACAAAGGATATGCTGATTTCACGGGTCTGGGATCCCGAAGAGGAGCCGGAGTACAACCACCTGGAAGTGTATATTTCCTTCCTCCGGAAGAAACTCCGCTTTATTAAGGCGAAGGTTTCCATCGTAACGACAAAGAATGTAGGATATTCCCTGGAGGAGCCGCCGCGATGATTAAAGAGCTACGAAAAAAATTTGTTATCGTGACGATGCTGCTGTTCGCGATCGTATTCACCGCTCTGTTTGCGGTGTACTGCATCTCCGACTATTACTGGAACAAATACAATACTTTGTACACCCTCGGAGAAATCGCGGAAAGCGACTCATTCCAGGAGACGCTGGACGATTCCGATATCGAGACCAGCGGGACCAATCCCATCTACGCCGTCACCGTGAAATCAGACGGAACTGTCCGGAGCATCCAGTCCAGCAACGGGAAGTATGAGAAGGCCGACATCGCGAAAATAGTCAGGGGCATCAGCGCTCAGGATGATGACACATACCAGTGGAAGGATTACCTGTATTACAGCGTCAGCAACAAAGACGGGTCCAGCTATATCGTCTTCCAGGACGCCTCCATGCAATCCTCGGACATCCGGCGGATGTTCAAGAGGGTCTTCTTCCTGCTGGGCGGACTGCTCCTGCTGCTGGGCGTCAGTCTCTACCTTTCCAGGTTCGTGACCCGACCCGCCGAGGAAATGCTGCGGCGTGAGAAGCAGTTCATCTCCGACGCCAGCCACGACCTGAAAACGCCGGTCGCCGCCATCCGCATCAACGCGCAGGTCCTGGCGGATCAGGAATCGGCCGGAGACGCGCCGGTCATCGCGATGAATAACGGGCAGCCGCAGAACGCAGAATCGGCCGCCGGAAGCACTCTGAACGCAAACGGAGGCATTCCGAACGCTGAATTGACCGGCGGAAGCACGCTGAACGCTGAGTCGGCCGCCGGAAGCACCCTGAACGCAAACGGAGGCACTCCGAACGCTGAATCGGCCGCCGGCCCGGGAACCTCGAACCGGCTCTCTGCTGACAAGGCTCGCGAGAGCAACCGCCAGCTTGTCAGCAACATCCTGACCGAAGCAGAACGGATGAGCCGACTGATTTCAGAACTGCTCTCCTTCTCCTATATAGAAGAAAAAACGCTGCACATGGATCAGACGCTGTTCTCCCTGTCCGAAGGGTGCGAGGAAGTCGCACTGTCCATGGAGAGCACCGCCTTCGAGAAGAACATTTCTCTCACCTACGACATCGGGGAGAACATCAATTACTGCGGCGACGGTGACGCCCTTCGCCGGGTATGCGCCATTCTCCTGGACAACGCGATAGAACATACGCCGGAAAACGGAGACATTCAGATGACGCTTCGCAAGCAGGGCAAGCACCCCGTCATCACAGTCGTCAACACCGGCAGCCCAATCCCGAAGGCGGATCTTCCGCATATCTTTGAACGCTTCTACCGCGTGGAAAAAGAGCGGAACGGAAAAACCGGACACTTCGGCCTCGGTCTCTCCATCGCCAAAACTATTGTCGAAGCCCACCACGGAACAATTACGGCGAAAAATGACCCCGGCCTGGTCACCTTCACCGTCCGTCTGTAAAAACAATCCGCGCGGGAAGCATACGAATGAGCGGAAGCATCCGAATTGCTACCCGCTCCGGCATAATCGTCAAAGGCCGCAGTCCGGCCGCCGCGGCAGCCGCACAGACCGGACTTCACCTCAGAAATTCATATTTTCAATGTAGAGATCATAAAACAGTGACGACCCGGCCAGCTCAACGTGCTCCGCAGATGCGGCGATGCGCTCGGCCCGGGCTTTTTCTTTGTCGCCGAACAAAGCCAGGCTGGCACCGACGCCTGCGGCGTTTCCCACCGCGATGATGCGGTCGGGCGAAATGTCGGGCAGCAGTCCGATGTTCACAGCAGCTTCCTTCCGGATATAATTTCCGAAGGCTCCGGCAAGGTAAAGATGATCCGCTTCCGCGGCCGTATGCCCGGACTTTTTCAGCAGCGCCAGAATTCCGGAAACGATGGCGCTCTTTGCGAGCTGCACCTCCCGGATGTCGCTCTGCCGCAGCAGGATTTCCGCTGAATTTCCTTCCGGATCCGGCTCCTGTAGTACGAAACACGCCTCTTCATCTCGGAGAACAAGCCGCCGCGTCAGCAGTGGAGAGGTTCCTGCAGACAAAGCCTCATCCTCAGTCAGAATCCTCCCTGTACGATCCATGAGCCCCGCGGAAAGCATGACAGAAACAGCGTCGATCAGACCGGAGCCGCAGATCCCCGCGGGCGAAACGTCTCCGATTACCTTCAGCTCGATATCAGCGCCATTACCTCCTGACGCAGGATTCGCGCCGGTGCGACCGGAATCCGCACCGGCCCGGCCGAAAGCATCGCCGCTTTCACAAAGGCTGACACCCTCTATGGCGCCTTCCGTAGCCCGCATTCCCTGGCGGATCGCGGCGCCCTCAAAAGCCGGCCCGGCCGCCGTAGAGCATACCAGGATCCGCCCCTTTTCCGTAACTGCGACCTCTCCGTTCGTGCCGATATCCACAAACACATCCAGGCTGTCTTTATTCTCCAGATCCAGTGCCAGCAATCCCGCCGTGATATCCGAGCCCACATGACCCGCGATTCCCGGCAGGAGATAAAATGCCGTCTCCGCCGGAACCCGCAGACCGAGTGCTGCCGCGCTCTCCCGAACTGCACCCTTAAACGCCGGGCGGAACGGGCTTGCCGCAAGCCCCTCCGGATCCTCACCCAGGAGCAGATGACTCATGGCAGTGTTTCCAACCGCCGTAATCTCCGTGATTTCAGTTCTTCGAACCGGCAGTTTTTCCAGAAATCCGTCCAGGATCTCGTTCAGACAGTCAATCACCAGCTGACGCATCTCTTCCAGGTTTTCCTCTTCCCGCACAGAGTAACCGATGCGGCTGATGACATCCCCGCCGTGAACCACCTGAGGATTGCGGGCGGCATCGGTTGCCAGAAACTCCCGTTTCGCAAGATCCCAGCAGAGTCCCACCACTGTCGTCGTTCCGATATCAAAGGCGATGCCGTATCCGCTTCCCGGTCGGTCGCCGGACTCTGAGGCACCGGTTTCCGAGCGGTTTGCGAAACTGCTCCCGGGCGCCGGACTGCCGTTCCCGTACGCGGGCTCATTGTCTGCAGTGCTGTCACCGGCCGCCGTTCGGAAGCCCTCCGGCATGTATGTCAGTTCACTTTTCCGGCTTCTGAGCTCCCTCAGGAGCCTCTCTCCCCTGCATTTGCCACAGGCTTCGCAGTTGCCGTCACATTTTCTGAAATCCGCCATACGCCGTCACCTCACCGTTCCGTATTTTGTTCCAGCATAAACCCCGCGCAGAAGCAGGCGATGACCAGCACATAGTCGGAGAAGCTCAGATTCTGCGCCTCACGGGAGGACATGACGGCCTTGAATACGCCGTTGATTCCAAAGCGCTGCTCCCTCACCAGATGAAACAGCCGATCCCCGCTGTCCTCAAAAAAATCCCGAACTGCCTTCTCCGCATCCATATATGCCGAGGTCTGCAGCCGGGTCATAAAAATATCAAAGTAGTTGAACGCCTTCACGCTTCCGCCGTCGTCAAGCCGGTAATCGTAATTGTGGTAGCGCCCGGAATTGTTGAACCTCCGCGTCCGGGCATAGTCCGCGCCCATATCACAGGCCTCCTCCGCAATCTCCAACGTGCATCCCTTCGCCGCGAAGTCACCCTTTATCTCGCGGATCAGAGTGTTCAACAGCTCCTCCCGATCCGGAGCGGAACCGTTATTCTTCAACTTAATTTCTTCTTCCATGCTGTCCTTCTTTCCCGTTTCACTGTCGTTTCACATGCTTTATTAATGCGTGCTCTGCTGTCGAATAGAAATGCCAATACTGCAGTGAGCACCCAGAGAGCATATCCGGCGGCCGACCGAGGCACACTGCCATTGGGACTGTGCGCCGCAGCGCTGCTGATAAACTTCTGTCAGCGCCCATCAAGTCCGACGGGGACTTAATGGGCAGACATTTATTACAAAAGAAATTGTAACGCATACGGCGGAACTTTTCAATGCGGAGGTTTCCGGGGATAATGTTTTGACAGCTTCGATTATTTCACCTGCTTTACAGCAGAGCAGACCCCAACATAACGGACGCCCTTATGCATCCTGTACGGGCGCACGGCGACATAGCATCGTCCGGAACTTCTCGGCCTGCTGATTACCTGTCTCGTATGGCGATTTCCCCGTAGAGTTTTCACCCTGGCTTTTTTCATGGATTTGCTCGCAGAGCAGAACACCTGATATCCGCTGGCATTCTGCTGCCGCCTGATTCTGACATAAATTCTTGCCCTGCCTTTTCTCCGAGCAGAAATCTTTGCCTTTCCAACAAAATAATGCGCTGTTTTGGACCACCCACTGCGCACCCAGACCGTGATCGGAGAAGCGGAGGAGGTCTCTCCCGAAGTTCCGGATGCCGTGTCGGACTCGTTTCTGACTCGACGGAATGTCTCTATGCGGATATCGTAAAGTCCTTTTTTCTTCAGTTTGCCGATCTTTACGCTGGTCTTTCCCTCGCTCCATACGGTCTTCCATTTTTCGGATCCCGCCTCGCGCCAGGCAATACGGTAATTTGTCACACCTTTAACTTTTTTCCAGCTGAGTTCCGTACTCTTCCCACTGATCCGGCTCTCCAGATCTGCAATGCTTACCCTGTCCACAGAAGGGCTGATGCCTGCCCGATCTGCCTCTTCATCCGTCGGTGTGATCGAGTCGTTGCCCTCGCCGTCTCCAGAGGCTTTCCCGGGATCTGTTTTCCCGTCTTCTGACGACTTCTCCTCACCGGAACCTGCTTTATTCTGACCGAAATAACCGCAATTGGCCAGCGTAAGTTCTGCCTTCTCGTAACCCTGCAGCGTCATATTATCATACAGATAACAGATATACTGATCGGACCAACTGATCTTGTAGCCATCTTCCACTGAACCATCGACTCCTGTCAGAAACAGCTCGTTGTTGTTCGGCGCCTTGTCGCCCTCCATGTTCGTCAGGTCCGTCAGATAATTTTTCCTGCCGATGGTAACGATATTCCACATATGCGGTCCGGAGACAGCGCCACTGACCATGTCACCGGTAACGGAATTGCAGACGATGGTTTTGTCCGTGAAATCCGTCAGATCACAAAGGTACTGAAAAGCCTTGGAGTACCCTTCACAGACCACGTTAGTGCTGCTGTCACCGTCAAAGACATAAATCACTTGCCAGGGATCGCCGTAGATGGCATCCTCCTCGTACTTCAGCACGGCATCGTAATTGTAATCCACCAGCGACAGAATTTCGTCACGATACGCCTTAAGTTTTTCAATGTCTGAAAGACCTTTATATTTCGCAACGACCGCTTTCGCATTTTCCGCTGCAGTCTGGGCGGCCTGCGTTTTCTCTGTATTCACCTCGCAGCCTGAACCGTAAGCCCTGGCGACTGTCAGTGCGAATGTCGCGCAGGCATTGTCTTCAAATACCACAAATCCTTGTTTACCGTTATTGAACGCAGCTATTTTCGGTGCTTTGAAGATTACACCTTCCGTCTTGTCATACCAGTAGAGCTCATAGGGAAAATCTCCCAGGAGCGCGGTCAGCACCGTGTACAGGTTTACTGTAAACTGCGCATTCACCGCCTGCCGTGCGGCTTCGCTGACCTTTCCCGGTTTCTCTGCATCGAAAATCGTATCTAGACCGAGATCCGCTGCGGAGTACCGGCTCTGAATCCCCAGGTCTGAAAGAGGAATCGACACGATCGTAGAGGACACCTTTCCCGCCGCAACCTTCCGGATTCGTTCCTTCAGTTTATTGTAGACGATGCGTTCTTGCCCTGTAAGTCTGCTCCCGCGTGTTATCCGGCGATTATTGTCGTCATCATCAAGCCCCATCTGCTGCTTCATGTAGCCGGTAAGAAGCTCATCACTGTCTGCCAGACGGCTGCTCTTCGCTCTCTGCGCAGGCAGATCTGTAACAGAGTCCGGATCTACCTGCCTCGGGAAATCTCCCTTTGTGGAGGCGGCAGACGCAGTGGCTGCCGGCGACAGTGCCGACGTTGCTGCCATGGCCTGTGCCGGCAGCATTATGCCTGACACCACGAGAGCGATGGTGATAGCGCCAGTCATAAATTGTTTCAATATTTTATTTTTCATTCTCTCTCCCTGTTATCTTACGCTGATCTTCTTCGTCTTACTCCAGACTGAATAATACTTCTTTCCATCTTTCTTCTTATAGGATCGAACCTGTACATATACGCGTCCCTTCTTCAAATGCCTCAGTGTCCTCCTTGCGTTTTTCTTTCCCTTCACCGTGACATTCCTGCTCTTCTGGAATTTTTCCGAGAATGCGTACCGAATCTGGTAACCGCTCCCCTTGCCGTTCTTTTTCCATCGCAGACTTACGGTTCTCTTTCCGGCGCGGGCTGCCTTCGTAATCCTCGTCCCGGTGAGACGAACTATCCTAATGACCGATGATGTTGCCTTTTTTCCCTCTGACAAAACTCTCACGCGATATAAGCAGATTTCCCCATTCTTCACCTTTCTGTCCGCCCATCGTATCGTATCAGGCTTCACGGTTTTTATCACCTTCCATGTTCCCGATGCACCGCTTCGCTTCAGGACCTGATATTCCGATGCTTTCGAAACTTTTTTCCAGGTCAGGAGAACTCCCTTTCCGGAATTCTCCGCTCTGACAGACGGTGCCGTCAGCGTTCTGTCCCCGCCGCCTGTCTCCCCCGAATCGGGCTTTGTATCCGGAGCGCTTCCATCTCTCTTCACGCCGGAGACCGCAGGATTCAAGCTCGTTTCCCGGAAATCATAGAGGATACTTCCTCTTTTCACAAGCCTGCAGGATAACAGGCCGCGAAATCCCTGTTCCGTTGCAATCTGTGGATTCCCGTCCTTATGAACGAAACCGTCGTGACTGTCGTTTACGAAAGATAACAGCCCGTCTGTCAGACTGCAGTCACCTCTGACATAGTGTTCGGGATCACCACCTGCTGCGCAGATTCCGACGATCATCTGTGCCGTTGATTCTGCACTGGCTGTTCCGTTATAGGAGACGGCGCCATTGTCATCCATCATCGACGTGACATACTCCCGGGAAATCGCCTTCTGAATAGCTTCCCGTGCTGCATCGCTTTCTTCCCGCCACATAGCAAGAGCCATGATCACCGGACCATCCGCATCAGCCCCGCCGAAACCTCCATTGGACCTCTGCCGGACGATTATCGTTCCAATCATGGAATCTCGTTCCGCCGCGGTCAGATCTTTTTTGTTCTGTGAAAGTGCCAGAAGTACATACGGCTGCGTATATATGGACAGTTCCCCGAATCCTTCGTTGGAAACTCTGTTCTTCAGAACGCTGACCAGATTCAGCGCAGTATCGCTGCTTTCACCGGCAAGAACCACTTTCCTCGGATCTGCCCCCATAGCTGTGAGTCCAAGGATGTCTTTGGCAAGAACGACTGCCGACACATCGGACTTCTGCGCATGGGAAGCCGCCTGATCGATAAAGGCCTGCCTCTGCTTATCTGTAACGCCGCCTTTTCTTCCGGTCAGTTTCTCATAGACTGCAATATCGCCGATTTTCCAGCAGGACAGATCGTCCGTGGAATGCTCAGCTGTCATATTTCTGTATATGGCATCAGCCAGTTTATCTTTGTCGATCACTGTCTCCGCAGGGTCATCAATGCCTCCATGGTCGCCCAGCCTGACGTCATAAAGTTCCAGGAATATCTTCTGCAGTGCAGGCCAGTCTGTAATCTTCGCCGTATCCAGCGCCGCCTGCTCCGCGTCGCTGTTCCCCTTCGTTTTGTTCCCCACGACATTATATTCGCCGCCGTCAGGCGTCGTGCTCCATCCGTAGTTCTCGGAAAATGTAATGTCTTTCTTCAGGCCTGCCAGTGTGCCCTGATAATGTCCGATGAACCCTCCTCTATAAGAGCTTCCCGGCGTCGTCGTCAGAGTTCCGGCACTGGCGCATTTTTTGATTACACCGCTGCCTGACCCGGCAAATCCGCCGAGTCCCTCTCCATCGCCATTTACCGATCCGGTGCAATAACTGCGCATGGTCGTATCATAATTGTTGCCGACAAAGCCTCCCGTGCTCTTTTTCCCGATAACGTCACCAGTTGCGCTGCAATCGTAGATTTTTCCGTTGTTCCCTCCGACAAAACCTCCTGTGCAAGATGCGCCGCTGACATTTCCTCTGGCTTTGCTGTCGGTGATATATCCAAAATTACCGCCCGCCAGACCGCCGGCATAGATGGCTCCGGCTGTCACATTCACGTCTGCGATACAACTGTCGACTGAACTGAGTATACTGAGCCCGGTTTTGGCGTCACTGTCCCCGTCATTGAAGCCGATGAGTCCGCCTGTATAGGAGCCGCTGGAGCTTCCCGAAAGATCTGTATTCGTCGATGTCACTCTGCCGTATACTCTGCAGTTTCCGATGGTATTCCCGACATTAGATGCGATATCCACTGTGCTGACTGTGACCGCCGCCACTCCCACGAGTGCGCCCACCGAATACTTCCCGGTAACATCCGCATTTCGGAGCACGACATTCTTCACTGTGGCGCCCCGGATGAAATTGAAGAAGCCCACATTGTTGGCCTCCGGCTTGTGAATCGTCATATTTGAGACAGTATGGCCGGCGCCGTCAAAGCTTCCGCTGAAAGGATGCGTCTTTGATCCGATTCCCCGGAAATCCGTGCCGGACAGATCAATATCCCTGGTCAGTCTGTAATTTGCCGTCAGATCTGCATTGTCGTCACAGAGTGCGACAAGCTCTGCCACCGTAGAGATCGGTATCACCTTTTTCGCCGGTTTCTCATCCGTAATATCCGCCCAGGCAGGCGCCTTGAAGAGATTCTGCATCGTGCCCTGATACCACAAAATACAGTCCCCTTCATGAATGGACGCAAGTGTCGCCGAAACGATGGAGATCTCGTCATTCACCGTAAACATCCAGCCATTCGGCGGAAGCATCCTGTTGCCGTTGATCGACTCGATGAAGCTGCCGTAATCGGGGGATACAGTGTAGTCGTAGGCCAGAAGTCCCTGCTTCTGCGCCGCGTTCATAACATCGATCAGTCTGGTATTACCGGTACTTGACAGTGTGACACTCAGTGTTTTTCCATCCTGGACAAAGTCATACTGACTTTTGTCGTAGAGCGCAATCGCCAGTTTCACCGTAATATCTTTTGTTATCTGATCCGTTGGTGCCGCCACATCCGTCAGGTACGGAAGTCCACTGTTACGTCCGTCCGCCCTCGTCCAGGAAGCACCCATCGTCGCAGCAAATCCTGCCGTCCTCATCGCGTCCAGGCTGACACCCTTCGCGCCGCCTTTCGGATTGTCAGAGGCGGTCAGATCCGTTGCGAAATAGCAGTTTCTGAAATTCTCTGCCGGAATTTCCTCGTCAAAGCCCGAGCTCCCCACAATATCCTTCGCCGCTTCTCCGCTCATGGATCCCGCGAATCCATATGCCCGTTCCGGTCTGTCCGCGGAGCTGACCCGGTTTGCTGCATAACAGTTTTTGAACGTGACCCCGCCGGAGTTGATCCGCCCGACAAATCCGCCGCTCCAGCCCCTCGTGGCTGTCACGCTGCCCAGTGCAAAGCAGTCCTCAAAGGAGCCCGTCCTTCCACCGCTGCTGTCTGTCCAGCCCGCGAACCCGCCTGCGCAGTAACTCTGCGTGTGAACGTCCATGCTTGTCCAGCATTGTCTGATCACGCCAAAGTTGTTGCCCACAAAGCCCGCATGACCATTGGCGGTCTGGCTGTTCGCCGTCAGACTGCCGCCCTGCACGCAGCTTTTTTCTATGGTTCCGAAATTCCGGCTCACCATGCCTCCTATGATAGCGCCAGTATCTGCTGTGATATTTGCGTTTCTGACAGTGCAATTCTCCATACTTCCGTAGTTGTAGTAGCACATAACCGCCGCATTGTCGCTGAACAGCACATTTGGATTCTCCACGACCACATTCTTTACTTCGCCGGCAGTCCCAATGTACCGGAACAGGCCTCCGTCTCCGTTGCTCAGAGTCAGTCCCGTAATTTTGTGGCCGTTTCCATCGAATGTTCCGTTGAACATGGCATTAATATTACCCCAGGATTTCTCCTGGTTCTGCTGCTCCGCTGTCAGTCTGCTAAAATCTATGTCCGCTGTCAGTTTATAGTTACGTGACCATGCCGCATTCTGCGCATCTGCATCTGTCTGGTATCCGGTCCCTTTGGCGGTGGTGTTGACGATCTTCATCCAGTCATCGACAGAGGAAATCTCTACTGTCTCGCTCGCTTCTGCATCGAAATGTCCCGACTCGCTTCTGGACAGTGCACTGACACAGGTCTTGCCATCATACTCACTTCCGCTGTCGTCGATAGTGAAGCCGGCACGCACAGTGAAATAGTAGTCGCCGTCTGAAGCCATGCTGCTGAGAAAGTGCATACTGAGCTTCTCTGAATCTTTGTCCAGAAGCTCCCTGCCAATAGTAAATTCGACTTTTTTCTTTCCATCCTCGTAGAGCGTCACGATATAAAAATCAGCGCCCTTCACGGCCTTCCACTCAGCAATGCGGGACACCCTGTTCCACACCAGTCCCCCGGGAGAGTCTACATAAGTTGCGGGATCGAATTCATAAGAATCTCCGCTCGCCTGAGATTCTTCACTGTCCTGATAAATGCTGCCATCACCCTCCGCCGTAACGGTAAAGACATAATTCCTGCGGCCGCTGCGCTTCATCCCGCCCAGCGCCTTTGTAAGATCATATTCTGTATTCTCGATTCCGCTTTTCTCAATGAGCGCGCGGGAGCGATCATCCGCTGTGTAGACCCGAAGGGTATAACCGGAGGCTCCGTCCACAGCGCTCCAGCAGGCTTTTACACTCCGGGTTACAAAATCATATTTGTCGCTGTCCGGTTCCCCAATGCTCCATTTCAGTCCTCCGGGAGTTTCAAGGGTTATATTGCCGACATTCTCCGGAGTTTCCCAGGCAAGCAGCGGATATCCGCCGTTCACCCGTGCTCCGCGATCCAACTGCCAGTGCTCCTTTCCCAGGGCCTCCGCGAATGCCGCCTTCTTCATATCAGACGCCGGTTTCGGTTTCCCAAGTTCTTCTGTATCGCCCGCCGCCATACCGGCACGATAATAGCAGTTCTCATAAGTTGCATATTTGCTGGAACCGATAGAGACAGCCGTCTGTGAACCGGTGATCTTGCCCGCATTATAGCAGTTCTTATAGGTGTTGCTTCTGGCGTTTCCGACTCCTGCGGCAATGTTTCCGCTGATAGACGCCGTATTATAGCAGTTCTCCAGCGTTCCGAAAGACATCTCCGGGGTTATGCCGGAAGCCCGGTGTGCCGAAGTCACCGCTCCCCGGTTGAAGCAGTCTTTAATGGTAATCCCGTCATCGGATGTTCCCAGTATACCGCCCGTGTTGCTGGAAGATCCTGTTCCGTTTACACTGGCAAGGTTTCCGCAGCAGGTAATTCTCGTTTTGCCGGAAGACTTTCCGGCGATTCCCCCAATAGCATAAGAATCCCCTCTGATCTCTCCGGACACCGTCACATTGCGGATCTGTGCTGCATTAAGGACACCGAAAAGCCCCAGTATTTTCCCGTTCTCTTTCAGTACGAGTCCACTGATCTGATGCTTCTGCCCGTCAAATGTTCCCTTAAATGTGTTATCAAGATCTCTGCCGATGGGCGTGTATTTTGTCCCGCTCAGATCTATATCCGCTGTCAGAACTGCCTGCGCTGACGACTTCTGCGCCGTGCCATCCTTCAGTTCTCCGTTGACCAGATCCGCGAACCAGCAGAGTTCCTGCGGTGTTCCGATCTGATAGATTCCATCCTTCTGCTCCGGGGCAGATGCAGCACATGCCGCAGTCGCCGTCAGCGCAAGAATCACCGCGGCAAACGCCGCGATGATTCCTGCCGTTACACACCGAAACAGTATCATTCTTTTCTCATTACTCATTTACTTTACCCTGACCTTCTTCGTCTCGGTCTGAATCCCCAGATACATATGTCCCTTATACTTTTTCACAGGGCTTACCTGAATATAATATGTTCTGCCCTTCTTCAGTCCGCGGATCTTCAGACTGGTTTTCTTCCTGCCTGCGAAGTATTTCGTTTTCCCGCCGGCCATACTCTTCTTCGCAGAATATCTCACCTGGTAGCCGGAAGCTTTGCTCACTTTTTTGACTCTGACGGTTGCAGAGCGCTTTCCTGTCCTGACACTTGCTTTCGTGCCGGCATACATTCTGTAAGTCACCCCAGACCAGTCACTTCTCTGCCACCGGGCCCCATTCTTCTGGTAAACGGCCAGTTTGAACTCATAAAGACCGTTATTCTTCATCTTGCTGATGCTCCAGGTGTTTTTCCCGGCCGTCCAGACGTACGTCCACCGTTTTGCGCCTGCCTTTCTGTATGCGATGCGGTAGTTCGTCGCGCCTTTGACCTTTCTGAATTTCACTTTCATCGTTTTTCTCTTCAGCTGTGCGGTTGTGCTGATTCCCGAGGCGCTTATTCCCGAGATGCTCCTGCTTACCGCTGCGCTGTCCGCCGTCTTATTGCCCGGCGTGACTGCATCGATATCCGCATCTTCGTTATCCCCTGTGCCGGCATGTTCTGCCGCCTCTTTGTCTGCTATGGCTTTCTGAACGAGCGCATCGGCTTCTTTCTGTGTCTTCCCGGCAGACTCCATGTCTTTGTTCGCCGCGTCCGCTGCCTCCTTCGCTTCTGCCAGCGCTTTGTCTGCAGCCTCCTTTCCCTCTTCCGTTGCAGAGGCTGCAGCCTTTTCGGCAGCCTTCAGCGCAGCCTTCGCCGCATCTGCGGATTTCTTTGCCGCCTCCGTAGCAGTTTCTGCATCTTTCCTCGCCTGCTCCGCTGCTTTCACCGCATCCTCACCGGGCGTCTTCATCGCTTCCTCTGCCGCTTCCCTGCTGGCGTCCGCTGCCTTCTTCGCACGGTCTGCGGCAGCCTTCGCCGCATCCGCCGCTGTCTTTCTGTCTGCCGCCGCATCTCTGTCGATTACTGCGACTGCCGCCTTTGCATCGGAAATCGCAGATCGCAGAGCCTCATCAGCCGCATCCACTTTATTCTGCGTAAGTTTAGTATCTTCCGATGCGGCTCTGGCGGCATCCACCGCATCTGAAAGAGTTTTCGCAGCATCTGTGTAAGCTCTGTCGCTGATCTCTTTCAGATACTTTTCCGCGGCTGCTATGTCTTCGTTCAGCGCCGTCTTATCTGTGACAGGATCCTTGATCTCCTGCCAGCTGAACACCGGATAACCGTCATTGAAATATTCCGGCGAGTTCTTCCATATTTCATCTCCTGCCGCTTCGTTCAAGCCGGCAGCCTTCGCCCTCAGAGCGTCAGCAGTGATGCCGCTGGCGCCGGTATCGCTTCCCGTTCCAACAAAGTAGAAGTTGGACGGCGGGTAACTGCTGCCTGCTTTTCCGACACACTTTCCCGTCTCAGACGTCCCGGTCACCGGTCCCACAGAGTATCCGTATTCTGCCGTTGCAAAAGTTCCTCCGGCAATCCCGCCGACGATGGATACGCCGCTGACATCTCCCGTGTTATACACATGGGACAGCTTTGAATTTGTGCCGCTGAAGTATCCGACGATGCCTCCGACCCGGTTTTTACCGAGAATCTTTCCGGTGTTAAAGCATTCGCTGATGATCGACTTGCTTCCCGTTGCAGCTCCGGCAATACCGCCCAGCTGTTCCCCTCCGGTTCCGGTAATCGTTCCGGAGTTGGAGCACTTCGTCACAGACACTGTACCGTACATATAGCCGATGATCCCGCCGGTATTTATAACACCGCTTTCACAGGAAGTGGTGATATCCGCTTCATTGCGACAGTTTTCAATATCCAGGCAGACTGCGTATCCTGCGATCCCCGCAGCATATCTGCCTGAAGTAGATACCGAGCCCTTTACTGTAAGATTCCGGATCGTCGCATGCTCTTTGGCATCGCCTTTAACCATACCGAACAGAGCGTTGTAATCCGAAGTCCCCTCAATGCTCAGACCTGAAACAGTCCTGCCGTTTCCGTCATAATTACCGGCAAATATGTAGTTATATGACTTTCCCACAGGCGTCCAGTTGTTGTCGCCCAGATCAATATCCTCTGTCTGCTTGAAATACTTTCCGTTGTATTTGTTTCCGGCATTAACCCTGGCTGCCAGCCACGCCAGCTGCTCGCCGTTTGAAATCAGATATGGATCTTCTTTTGAGCCCGAACCTGCGATTTCACTGTCCTCAGCGATCGTTTCACCGTCCCAGCTTCTGGAATATTCCAGAACTACCGGAATCCTTGACGCGCTGTCTGCACCTATGGTGATCGTCCCGCTTACTTTTTTATAGTTCTTTGCTTTAACGGTATATGTATACTCACCATAAGGCAGCCTGTACGAATTGCCCGCATCCGCCTTTATCATGCGGTCGCCGGTTCTGACTGTGATGACAGGAGTCACATCCGTCGCTCCGTCAGAGCAGGTGATATCAAAGGACACTGTCTTCCCCGGAGCATCCTCAAGCATCACTTTCTCTGTTTTTGCCTCTCCTGCGATGGTGATTGTTCCCTTTTTTTTCACCTTGCCGAATGCACTCGCCGTGTAGTTATAGACTCCGTCCCGCAGTTGAAATGTAACCTTGTTATCTCCGGGGGCTCCCACACATATTCCACCGTCCTTATCCTGCAGTAACAGTTCCGTATCCCCGGGATCCAGCACAACGGTCAGTTCATACTTTGGCGTTGTATCCTGAACCAGCAGAATCGGATAGCCGTCATTGACGGGTTGCTCCATATCCCGGCAGAAATCCGGAATCGAGGTGTCGAATTTCAGGTTTTTCAGATTTTCTTCACTGATGGGAGCCGCATTGGTGTCCGTGCCCAGGCTGTCGAGATAGTAACAGTTCGTAACGGTACCTGATGACTTTAATCCTACAAACGGGTGGGAGTCCCCGCCGCCTGATACTGCTCCGGTGGTGTAGCAGTCTGAAACAACTGCATTACTGTCGTTCAGATAACCGATGATTCCGGCCGCTTTACTGACCGCTGCCGTGATGGCTCCGCGGTTATAGCAGGCCTCGATCCTTCCTTTCCCGTAAGCATGGCCAACGATTCCTCCGATACTGTTGGCTCCGCTGACCTGTCCGAAGTTCGCACAGTTCCTGACCGCCTTATCCGAAGAACCATTGAAAATACCGACGATACCGCCCACATTATTTCCACCGGTAACAGTAACATAACTCACACAGTTTTCTATCAGGGCTGCAGAGGAATATGTGCTGTTTAATGTGCCGACTATGCCGCTGACTCCCCCGGAATTGCTGCTTCCTGCGCCGGTAACAGTACCTTTCACCGTGAGATTTTTGATGGTTCCGCCGTTCACATAGCCGAACAGACCCTGATTATAAGTCTTTGCCTCTACGTTCAGATTCGATATCGTCTTTTCGTTTCCGTCAAATGTACCGGCATACTTGCCTTTATCGGAGCCGATCGGTGTCCATGCCTCATTCCCGAGATCGATATCTCTGGTCAGTACCGCATCATAGCCTGTGCCGCGTCCCGCATTCACCTCCTGCTCCAGCCATGCCAGCTCTGCTCCTGTCGATATCTGATAAACGCCTTTTTCATTCTTCTGCGGTTCTTCGATATCATCGGATCCGCCCCAGGCCGTCTTGACTGAAAGGGGAATCATAAACGACTTTCCCTCCTCTGACACATCGCCGGTCAGATCGATTTCTCCAGTCTGCTTTGCATAATTCCTGCTCTTAAACGTATAGGTATATTTATAGCCCGTCGGAAGTTCATAGACAAGTCCGTTGCTGCCATCCTTTGCAGTCATCACCTGTTCCCCTGTCTTCACAGTCAGAGAACCTCCCTTGATAGAGGTTGCGTCACCGTCATAGCTGAAGAACGCCGATATTTTCTTGTTCGCTACAAGAGAAACGACTGTATTCACTGCTGCGCCGCCGATTTCAATGCTCCCGCTCTTCCCGGCGTAGCCGAAGGCCGAGGCTTTCCAGTAGTAGGTACCGTTCTCCAGTGTATATTTCCGTGCATTCTCTGTATCTGGAGACAGCTGCTTCTTGTATTCTGAATCACTGTAGAGGCTGAACTGCGCATCCTCCGGAGAAAGTGTGAATGTCGCGGCATAGACCGGCGCCCAGACAGCGTACAGATCGGTATCCGCCTGGATGTTTACGGATGCTTTGTCAGCATATTTTACTTCTCCGTCCGCAGAGTCTGCCCAGCCTTTGAAAATATGACCGTCATAAGAGAACGGGTTGGAATCCAGCGTTCCTGTCCCATAGAATGTTTGAGACTTCGTCTCATCCGTTCCGTTGTTCCCATGGAACGTGACCTGAGATGGCAGCGATGCTTTGAAATTTTTCAGATACATGCAGCTATTTCTTGAAGGAGAGGATCCCTGACGGTAAGCCACAGTGACAGTATCGCCCGCGTTCGCCTGTACAGAGGCACTGCCTTCTTTGGTCCCGTTGACTCCGGTCACCTTTGCTCCCCAACTTAAACAGGTGTACAGAGAAGTGTTTCCATTTTTGACCACCAGTCCGGAAGATGAATTTGTATCCATCTTATAGTCAAACGTCAGTGTCGCCGCCTTTGTAAATACAAAAGTCAGCGTTGCGCTTTTGGACGTCTTAATCGTCCCTGACTGAGAAGTGCAGCCTTTCAACCATTTGGTTCCATCGAAATCTGTTATCGTATACGGATAGTCCGTCGGTTCTGTAACCTTCGCTATCCCGTTCAGATCCGTGAAGAACTCCGAGACTGTCATCTCAGCCGACCCTCCGTCCTCTGCCATGACCGGCATCGCCGGGATCATCGTAAGCACAATAAAAAGCGACAACAAAATCATGCTGACGCGTTTACCGTTTTTCAACATACACCTTCCTCTCTTTCCGGCGCGAAAAAAGGGCGCCACACCTGTGACCCCCGTTCACCGTTCCCATTCCCACGCGTCTGTCGCCTGTATCTGACAGCCGCATACCGTTGAAATGAAAAAGAAGAGTTCCTCATCCCGACAACCGCATACCGTTCTAATATGCGGCGCCATCTGCGATGGATTCCTCTTACTGTCTGATTGTTCACTAAAACAGAGGTCTCAAATCAGAGTTGCAACTCGTCTCCCGACTGACGTTCTTTCTGCCATCTCTGTAGGCCAGCTGTTACGAACGATCACGGTTGCTGTATCAGTGGAGGATTCTCACCTCATTCCGTTAGTTACACTCATTCATTATTCAATTATGGGATCTGTAACGAACCCCCTGATCTAAGACTCATTCTATCACACATTTCACAGCCAATCAATCCCGGAGTGGGCGCTCCGGGAATTTCGGACTGTCCAGGATTCACTGAAATACTGCAGCTACCGAACCTTTACGCGCACGGTTTTGCTGTACGGACCGTATACGGTCTTGCCGCCGGACCGGACGTAAGCGCGTATGCGAACGTATCTGGTTCCTTTTTTCTGACGAATCGTCCTGGTGAGTTTTTTCGGGCGGTCAACACGGACCTTCTTTTTTCCTTTTCGGAATTTCCGATCCTTCGCCACGGTGATCTCATAACCTGTGGCGCGGGAAGCCTTTTTCCACTTCAGGGTGAGCTTCTTCCTGCCCGCCTTGCAGCTGACGCTTTTCACCTTCGCCGGCGGAGAGGGCTTCTTCACCTCCGGCCGGGGCTTGGGCTCATCCGTCCCGGACTTAGGTTTGTCTACCGTCCCGGATTTTCCCCGGTTCAGTGTCACCAGATAATCCCGGGTCGTGCTTTTGTCCTTGGAGGTGACGCGGACGTCCACGACTGTATTCTTATTCAAGTCAGCTGAACCAATTACATACTTCTGAGAATCGTCCATCTCATCCCGCCATCTGTAATCCAGTTCGCTGCCGGCCTTCAGCAGTCCGCCCTTTTCGGGATCCCGGACGTTCTCCCGCGCATACACATGCACCTCCGCTTCGGAATGCAGGGGGAGCACCCAGAGGCTGTATGTGTCCTTCCCACTCTCCAGCTGCTTCGTCTGGTACCGGTCCTGTCCCCGTGTGAGCTCGTCCAGAAGATTGTCATCGTAGCGGCCGTCCTCCGTCAGCGACAAAACACTCAGCTCCGCATCCTTCTCGGTTACCCGCACGACAGTGAAGTGGTAATCTACGCACACGGCGCCCCTCTTCACCCGCAGCCGGATCTTTGTCTCCGCGGCATCTCCCAGCTTCGCGGTCATGGTCTCGCCCTGCTCCTCTCCGTTCACTGACAGGCTGCAGGAAGTCTCCCCGTCTTTTCCGCTGACCGCCAGCTTCACAGAAGCTGCCGTATCGTCGGCAATGACCTGATAGTCCCGCATTCCCGGCTGGAAAGACACGGAAAGCGGCTTCCCTTTATCTGTCGTCAGCTTCACGCCGGACAGGAGCCGGGGCGCGATCGCCATGATGTAACCGCTGTCATTTTTGTAGTAAAGAATCCCGTCCCCGCTGACAGCCAGAGGGCTGATGCAGTTCTGCGCCTGCGCTCCCTCCGGAACAACGACCTGTTCGGCGGCTCCCGCCTCTGTCTGCCCGGGAACGTCACGGATGCACCAGATCCCTCCCGGCGTTACGACCCGATTCTATTTAACCGGCGACAGGGCTTTCAGCTCCGGATCAACGATCCGCCCCTCCTCCATGAACGACTCGCCGTCCAGCCACACGCTGGTGTTCAGACAGATTCCGTCGGTATGGGACGCGGCGTCCTGCCCGGCCGGAGGCGCATCCAGCGGGCTGACGTAGCCGATGCCCCACTCAGTGCATCCCCAGACGCGTTCATCCTCCACCACATTTCCGGTGAGAATCGCTCCGGGATTGAAGCCATAGGCGATATGTGCCATCTTGAACATCCCCGGATCCCCGAAGCTCTTCAGCCAGCTCTCATATTGAACAGCTTCGCTTCCGCCCTCTACCTTCTGAATCACGCCGTTTTCCACTGTGAGAGAAATATTCTCCGACAGCTGTTTGCCGAAGGGCGGCGTTACTGTACCGTCAAAGACAATTCTTCCGTTAACGGTTCCGAACCGCGGAACGATGTTGAACTGTCCCGGCGCCATCCACATTCCCGGCGCTGAAGCGTCGCCGTAGTCCAGCTGCATCAGGTGTCCGGGGTCAATCTCAAAGGATACATCCGTGCCCGCCGGCGTAGTCACTCTCATCATCTTCGCGCCCAGATGCTTTTCTCTCGCCGCGATCATGAACTTCTTAAGCTGCTCCAGATCGACCGAACCGATAATACGGGTGAAAACCGCTGCATCAATATCAACCAGACACATATAACGCAGGTTTTTATTGTCCCTCATCGCATTTTCAAAGGGAGTGGAGTACAGCAGCCACTGATGATTGAATTCCATCCAGACATCCGCCTTCGTCAGAACCGCAGAGAGCGCTTCCACCGGCAGATCCGGATCAGCCGCCTTCCCTACGCCTCCCGGCGTCGGCATATTAATGACCAGCAGCTTCGCGCCGGCAGCCGCCGCGCTGGAAGCCACCGCGTCCACAACATCCTCATAAGAGCAGGTGTCCGCTGTAATTACCACGGTCTCCCCCTTCTTTACCCGGAACATATCCTTCACGAGGCAGTCCGCCGCATTCTGCAGTTCATACTTAAACATTTTCATTTCCTCCTACTACTGTTGTCTTCTGTTTCGGACGAGCATTCTACTTTTCCGTCCGGATTTCACCGGAACAAAGCACTTCCGCAGCGGCTCTACCCGAGCCGGCTTTCGGCGAGGCGTAACGCCGCGATGAAGTCACTGCTTTTCCGTCCGATTCTTCTTTTGTTCCCGGATCCGTCTCTACAGCCGATCCGTCAGCTCAGCATCAACGTACCCGGGCTTATCCTGCGGCCGCCCGATAAGCTTTGTCAGAATAATATAGAGCAGTCCCGCAGCGAGAATTCCCTGTGCGAACGGAATCCCCTGCGGAATCAGCCGGATCACCACATAGCCTGCCAGCCAGGAAACGATGCCGAGCCAGTTAAAGCCCTGCGGCATATGGAAATTTTCCGGCTTTCCCCGTCCCAGAATCCAGTAGTCCGCCAGAATAACGCCCATGGTCGGCAGCAGCAGATCGCCGAGGATATACAGAAACGCCTCGAAGTGATCCGCCAGTCCCAGCAGCGCGCATACCGTTCCCAGAACGCCGGAAACCATCGTCGCCAGCCAGCGCCGGTCATCTGCCAGGCGCAGCATCAGAACCGCATTGATACCGCCCGAATAGGCGTTGGTGGTATTGGTGGTCCAGGTTGCCGCAATCAGAACGATCATGCCCAGAATCGGCAGCCCTACCATAACAAAGACCTGCGTCAGGTCATACTGCTGCGCGACACGGGTCATAACCGCCCCAAGAACGACCATCAGAATTCCCGCCGGAGAAACGCCCAGAACGCTGGAAAGAACCGTATCCCTCCTCGTGCGCTGAAAACGCGTGATGTCCGAAGCCGCCAGGCATCCCGCCGCCATGAAGCTGACAGTCAGCACAATTCCGCCGACGATGGTCATGCCCGGTTTGTCCGGGTCGTTGAACAGATTCCCCGTGCCGTACTTGTTGACCGCCAAAACCGTACCCGCAATGGTGATGACAAAAAGAGCGGGAACAGAAATTCTGTTCAGCCAGTCCAGCGCATTTATTCCGTAAACCGCGGTAACCAGCATGATGAGTCCCCATATCGCCATACTGGCCTGCGGCGGAAAGTCCGCTCCTGCGGACGATTTGATCAGACTGGAGAATGCGTTTCCGCAGACGCTGGTCTGCACCGCGAACCAGCCGATCATCGAGATGAAAATCAGCGTGCTGATGATATAACGTGTTCCCTTCCTGCCGAAACCCGCAATCGCCGTGACGCAGGTCGGACGGCCGATATCACTGCCGATGACTCCCATCAGGCAGAACAGAACCGCCACAATAACATAACCGATCACACCGGAAATAATCGCATTTTTAAAGGACATCGCCTCCACAAGCATACCTCCCAGCATCAGACTGGGAACGCAGATCATAATCCCGGCCTGAATCATGGCGACGTCGATCCAGCTTTTCCGCTCCCCCATGGGGACTTCGGCCAGAGTTGTGGTTTCCATACCGCCTCCGCCCTTTTTCATTTTATCCATTACAAAACCTCCGATTTACGATATTATAAAAGACGTACCGCTTTAGCACGTTACCGTATTATACCGCATCGGATGATGAAATTCTTTGTTTAAATTTTAAATTTATCTGTTGTATTTTGTAATTATTTCAAATCCGGTTCGTCCTTGATTCAGCCCCGGATATCGCCCATTCCCGGACATCCCACGGTTCTGCAGTCAGATCGGACGCCCTACGACATTCCGTGCAGAACCCGGTCCTCATTACTCCGGCATCTCTCCATCCAGCCCGGCTCCGATCAGCGCCCGGATTTTCATGGCGATTGCAACAGTTTCGTTAAACTTCACCGGATCCTCCGACATTCCAAGAGCAGATCTTACTTTGTTCACCCTGTAGCGGACGGTGTTCTCATGCTGCTCCAGCACTTCCGCCGCTCTTCTGTAATTTCCCTGCTGCGCGGCGTACACCTCGACGGTACGGAGCGTTTCCCGCAGATTTTCCCGGGAGATTCCGCCTTCCCGGATCCGCTCCACATACGCCTCATAAAAATCGACGGCCGCCCGTGAGTCCCGCAGGATCAGCAGCAGCTGCATGGTGTTCAGAGGATCGTAAACCTGATTTTGTATCCCCAGTTTCTCCGCGATGATCAGTGATTTTCCGGCCTCTTCCAGAGCTTCGCGCACATCACGCCGCATCATCACGCGACTCTGGCCCACAAAAGCTCCCGGCATATTTTCCAGTATCCGCTCCATCATGATCCGGCGGTGCCGCTGCAGTTCCTCCTTCGTTTCTCCGCTGAAAAGAAAGATTTTCTGCGTCTGATTTAGAACAAAGAAATCACCGGGCTCCTTCAGAAAATGTTTGTACAGCTGCAGTCTCGAGAGCTCTGAATCGAACTCTCCGCTGACGTAACAGACCGCAAGGAAGCGGCCGATCCCCGGCTTGATGCTGTTCAGGATCTCCAGGTCCTCCGCCGTCTGCTCCCGGGCGTACCGAATCCGCCCGAGCTTCAGGGCATTCAGCGCATTGGTGTTATCGAACAGAATATACTGATTGACAGTGTCCATAATCAGAGCGTAGGGCATCTCAATGGGGACGTGAACCACCGGGAAATTCTTTTCATCACAAAGCACAGCAATATCCTCTGTCAGATTGCCCAGTCCATGATCGCCCACCACAAAGAGACCCGCGCTTTTCTGCTCAATAAGCAGCCGGAAGAATTCCTGCGGGGTCTGACGGACTGAATCGTTGAACTGCTCCAGACAGGTGATATACAGGTCGCCGTCGCTCAGTATATTAGGATCGGTCACCGACTCCTCATAAGTACAGTCGAACACGGAAACCCGGCTGACCGCGCGGTCGAGACCTCCCGCTCCGCACAGAACCTCTGCCTCCCCGAAAACCGGATTCTCGAGAATCTCCCGAAGACTTACATACATAATATCCATATTGTCTGTTCCTGTTTTCTCATCAAAACTGCGTCAATCCGCGGCGCTGGCATCCGGATGCCGGATGCGTGTGCCTGAGTTCGGGCATCAGCGCGCGGACGCCAATATCCGGGTACCGGAGCCCGCACGTCGTATGTCCGGATATCGGCGCATACAGTTCAGGATCCGTGTATCCGAACACCGAAAAGCACGGGTTGCGGAAATCCGACCCGTGCTCTCCGTTTTCAGACGTTCTACGCCTCTTCAATCACTCCCACCGGGCAGTTTTCACAGGCCTCCGCGGCGCTGCCCTCACACTCCGCCGGTACCGGATCCTTGCTCGCCACAGCTACGCCGTCAACCAGCGTGAACACCTCAGGGCAGGTCGCCTCACAGACTCCGCATCCGATACATCCGTCATTTACTTTGTACTTCATCATTAATACCTCCTGTTTATTTCTCAGACACCGTTATCCGGCGCCGCGTTATCATAGTTTATCCGGCAATATCGCACTCTGCTTTTTCGATTACTGCTCCAGCATCAGGAGCAGCGCCATCTTGAATCTGCCGTCAGCCTTCACGCTATGCATGCCACCTTTCGCGAACCGGAAGTTCTCACCGGCACGGATCGGATATTCCTTTCCTTCATAGCCGATAACGCCCTTTCCCTCCAGTGCGAAAACCAGTGCGTCGCCCGGCGCGCTGTGAGGCGCGAGCCCGGTTCCTTCATCGAAGGCCATGACCACAAATTTCATGGTTTCCCCGGACGCCACATCCAGATTGACGATGCTGCCGTCCTCATACGGCACAAGATCCGCCAGTTTCAATACCTCTCCCGGTTTCACTGCCTGATTCATCGTAAACTCCTTTCCCGGAACGATTTCCGTATACACTGATCCGCCCTCTGACGCCATTCCGCAGAGGACGTCCGCCGGCGCTGTCAGCAGTTCACCCTCGCAGACCGCCATATGCGCCATGTTTCCTTTGTTCCCCAGAGAGAAATCCGTCCTTCCTCCCGCGCCGACATACAGTCTCGGAACAGGGTATGCCTCTGCGCTGATATCCGTTCCGGCGCCCAGAGAGAAAAAGGTAACCTCTGCCGGTCCCCGCAGTCCCGAGACAGTGGAGATCGTCATGCCCGTCCGCGGTGGATGCTCTCCGGCGACTGAAAATGTACCATTCATACTGATCCCTTCCTCCTTCCTGAGCTTACATTACTATATTACCACAGATGCTTCCGTAACAAATGATACGATTTCACTTTTTTCCGCCGGCATGGTATAATATGGCATATATGCCGGGGCCGGTCACGCCGTCTCTGACAATAAAACTGCAGAAACAAAGTATACTTCCGCAGAGCAGGAGGAGGTTCAATGAAGCAGGAAAAAGACCATGAAGCGGGGGGACATACAGATCTCGCAGAGAGACGCCGCCTGAAGATGAGGCGTCGCCAGAAGCAAACCGTCTGTCTCCTTCTGGCTCTCCTGCTGACAGCCGGCACTCTGCCCGCATCAGTCCTGGCCTACTCGGATCCGAGGGAGCAGGCTCATGGAATCAGTTATATTCAGACACCTTCCGGAAGGTATCTCATCTGGTCGGATCAGTACGGGCGGAAGAGTGCAAACGGCAGCTGGACTCATGATATATACGCACTTCCGGTCACAAAAGCCGGCCTCAGGAACCCTGAAGCAAACAAACAGACTCTGGTCTCCGCTCATGAAGCGCAGGAGCCGGCGTCTGCGTCCGTGGCGGGAGACGGCTCTGTGTTTCTGACCTTTGAGGACGGTAATGCGACGACTTACCGCGGTCACGACTACACGCTGGCCCAGCGCTATGCGATCTTTTCTTCTTCACTCCGGCCCGAAGTCCCCTACAATCCGCAGAAAACCACCGTCAAATGGGGCGGTCACTCCGGTCACAGCGCGAGCACAAAAAAACATCATATCGTCTTCTACTCTGAAGGCTGGGTGGACGGCGGCGCGGATCACGGCCTGGGAACCGGCGACGACGTCTGGGTATCCTCCTTCTCCGCCAACGGCCGGGGCAAACGGACAACAAAGGTCTCCGTCGGAAAGAAGCATCGTGACTGGTGGCCGATGATTGCGGCCTCCGAAAGCAAGGCCTTTCTGGTCTGGCAGCGGTACGTTCCCCGCGCCCGCGACGCGCAGCTCTGCTGCGCCGTCTACGACCCGTCCACAGGACGAAAGGGCAGAACCCGCATTCTGAAACGCCGTACAGCCTACTACTGTTATCAGGTTCAATACGCCGCGCCGATAAAGCGGTTCGTCCTCACTCTGACGGACAGGAAGGGGAAGGGCGCCTGCTATCTGTTCGACAGTAAAGGAAATGTCACCGCAAGAAAAACCGGACTGTCCGGTTTTGTCCGTGAAGCCAGTCCGGCAGTGATTAACGGATCCGCGTCGGTTCGGCTCTGTTATCCGCGGGCAAAGGGTGGCGCGGCATACCTGCGGGTCACAGGGAATTCTGTCCGGTATCTCGGCGTCAGAACCCGCGGGCGCTATATCGACACCGGAAAGGCAGCAAGAACCTGGTCCATCCGCGGAACCGCAGGCTTCTATGACCGCACAGCCCGGACCGTCTGCTTTGCCACACTGGGAAAGACACGGCTGCGCGTCGCCGTCTTCCCTGCCGCACTTTGATAAAAGTCCCGTACGTCCCAACGCAGGATGACGAAAGCCGCCGTGTATTATCAATGCACCCTACGCGGGAACGGATGCATTGCGCATCACTCCACGTCCGCTTCATTGCCCCTTCACATTTTCAGGAGCGCTCCGCACAGGACAAAATGCGACGGAAGGCAATCTCCGCGGATCCATTCGAGCTGGATCCCGCAGAGCTCCGAGAGCGTCTTCCCCACATCCCCGCCCAGGGATTCGATGGAATGCCGCATCCTCTCTTTGTTCCGGCAGGGCGCTCCCTCCGGCCTCGTGCAGCCCCCGCAGAGCTGACAGCTGCCTGCAGAGAGAGCCAGACTTCCCGGATTCTCCCGCTCCTGCACAAAAAGCTCCTCCGACAGTTGCTCCTTGACCTTCCACAAAGCCTCCGTCATTGTTTCCTTTGTTCTGTCCTCCCCAAAGGAAAGACGGTACCCCTGAATCAGAATCCGCCGATACGACCGCCACAGCTCCATCGGATCAAACTGAAAAGGCGGACACGACCATACCCGGCCGTAGGAGCCGCATTCCATGCAGCGCGGAAGAAACTCCTCCACATTCACATATCCGTCGATGTAACTCCCCATATCGGTTTCCTTCTCAAACCTCTCAAGCGAATAATTCATCTCTGCCTGCCATCCTTTCCCGGTCTCCCGCCGTCAGAAATCCGTGTTGCTGTAGGGTTTACTGCTGTAGTACAAAATCATATCCATGCGGCGAGCCGCGTCTGTATTGTCCGTCCGGACAACGCCAAGATCTATCAGCGGCATAAGGCGCGCCGAGTTCATCAGCAGCGCGTTCAGGTCGCATTCTCTGCATCTGAGCGTAAGCTCCGGGACAGGCCCTTCGCTTCCGTCGCGGACGTCATCCGGCGACCCCGCTGTTCCGCACGCAAGAAGCCGCCAGCCGCCGCGCTCCCCTCCGATATCGAGCAGCAGGAACCGCTCTTCCTTCGCGAACGCATCCAGGTATTCGATACGCGCAGTCACCGATCCCGCACCCGTGGGCCGGTTGCTCGTCACGCGGAAAAATTCAGGGTAATCCACGATTTTGTACATATACCCGATGAAGGATCTGCAGACCTGAAGATACCCGTAAGGGAGATATTCCATAGACAGGTCCTGAGGATCTGCAAGTACATGATAGAAATCGTCGCAGCCGGAGGTCAGCACAACGGACTGGGCCAGATCCGCCTGACGCCGCAAGTATTCCAGAAAGCTTTCCAGCGTTTCCGCATCCAGGCAGATCAGTTCATCTACTACAATGCGATTCTGCGTAAAGTTCGTTTCACTGGCATCCTCGAACCTGTAGCTCAGGTAGCCGGTCATCTTCTGCCCGTCATATGCACCGAGCCGGATGGAAGCGGTATCGGCCCTCATATCACCCAGTTCCTCTCCGGTTTTCCGGATCATCCCGTGCGTGCGCGCTGCCTTCTCGTTGTAGCAGGCGACGAGCGTGTCCAGTTCCTGCGCTCTGACAAAACGAAGGTCAGCGGAAATCTCTCCCTTCGGAAGATTCACTGTCGGGATATGATACAGCGAGCGCCTGCTTCCGAGTCCGTACCCCATATTCCTGTAAAACGTCATATTAAAGGGCAGCAGAGGGGCCACGGACGCCTTCATCTCAACCGCACGCGCTTCATAATACTGAACCATTTTCAGGGCAAGACCCTTTTTCTTATGCAGCGGATGAACCGCGAGCGACATGAGCCCCAGCGCCGGAACCACATTCCCGTACAGGTTCATCTGAAAATGCACCAGCTTCATCGCCGCGACGAGTTCCTCCCCGTCAAACATTCCGATATAGTCCACATCGGAAAGCCCCATATTGCGCAGATTCCTCTCCCTCTGCCGGGCCCTGCACTCCGCATCCAGCGTTTTAAACGCCGGATAGGCGTTCAGATAAACATCCAGGTATCGCTCAATATCTGAGGATACGAGCTCTCTGATTTTCAGCATATCGATTCCTCCACATTCTCCTCAAAACCAACCGGTGCATGCCCGTTAAGTCCCCGCCGGACTTAACGGGCACTGACGGCAGCGCCGCGGTGCACAGTCCAGTGGCAGTGTGCGCCGGCAGGCACCGAATACACCCCTGTAATTCTTGATATTCCAAGCATATTCGATGGCTGAGTGCGCATTAATTTCTCTCTGAATATTATATCAATAATATCATTGCCGTACAATAGCGGAGTTATGACCGGAGCTGCTGACACCTCTTCAACCTTTCCGGTTCGCCAGCGCCACATACGCGATGGACAGATCCCGGAACAGCTGGCTGTCTGAATACTCCGGATGTCCGATGCGCTCCTTGATGCGGGATAAACGATAATGGACTGTGTTTACATGACATCTCAGCTCCGCGGCCGTTGCCGTGGCGTCCCCGCCGTGCTGAATCCATGCGGCGCAGGTTCCCTCATATTCCTTCACGACCTCTGCGTAATGTGCGGAGAAATGCGTCATGGCAGGCGAATCTGCCAATGGAATCAGGAACTGATAAACGCCGATATCCGCATAAGAATGAAAAGCCATACCGGTCATAGAAGCCGCAAGCCATCCATAATAGGCCTCCCGGAAGATCTCACCGAAGCACTCATGAGAAGGACGGATTCCACTCCAGACAACGCGGAGCCTCTCGCGGGGAATCCCCAGCACGTCAGCAGTTTCACGGAATACTGCTTCGAAGGCGGAACGCTCAGACCGTCTTGCGGTCATCAGCAGGAACAGCCCGTCATCATAAGGCACCGGAAGCACCTTCGTTTTGATTCCCTTGCTCAGATAGTATGAGTTTTCAACGCGTGCGACGTCCGGCTCGCCGGAACTTCCGGGGCGAAAGTACACCGCGGCGCTGAATTCCTTTAATAACAAAGAAATACCGTGACTGATCCGATACTGGGACTCCTTTCCCAGATTCCCGCGAATCATCTGATCAACCACATCAGAGGTAAGAAATGACGAGTCGTCCTGCCGGATGGCGTAGATGATGTCAAAGATAATATTTTCAAACCAGGTGCCTTCCCGATAACAAAAAACAGGGAAAGACATTTTGTCGGCAAAGTCCAGAACCTCCTGAGGAAGCGTCTTGAAGACAACCTGCTTGTAAATCAGGGCCGCAGAACCGCGATCAGAAAGTTCTCTGACGGCCGGCAGAAGCAGGTCCGGGCGATCCTTCGCGAAGAGCAGACTGGAAAGCACCACGCTGTCCGGATTGAAGGATCCCGCGGCGTCGTATGCTACGTCCGGAGCAAACTCGTAATCCAGAATCTCCGCCGACTGAACCGGTCTCTCCAGCCCTCCGCGCCCCGCAGCCAGCACAAAGGAATCAGCGCAGGGCAGCTTTAATATGTCTTTAACCGTCAGTGCCATCGCTCTCCTCCTTATTGTATATTTCACAAATAGTATACATTAGTTTATTGAAATCTACAATAAATTATAGGGAAAACTTTTGTTAGAATAGAGACAAAGACAGGGTGCAAAAGGCGCAAAGAACGCAAAGGGCGTAAACACGGAGGTAAAAGCCATGAAAATCAAAACCTTTAAAGTGGAACAGTGGATGAACGAGTGGGAAACCAGGTGCAGGTATAATCTGGCAGAAACTTGTATCGACTCTTTGACTGTGCGGGAGCTTCTGGAGCTCTCGGGAGAGGATGTCGGGGAATATATGAAGAATCTGGCGGATACCCGGCTGACCTACAGTCATATCGAGGGATCGCCGGAGCTGCTTGCCGGAATCGCGTCGCTCTATGAAAATGTGGATGCAGAGGACATCGTTCCCCTCCACGGGGCAATCGGTGCGAACCATCAGGTCATTATGACACTGCTGGAGCCCGGAGACAATATGGTATCAGTCATGCCGACCTACCAGCAGCATTATTCCATACCGGAGTCCATCGGAGCAGAGGTTCGCGTGCTGAGACTGAACCCAGAGAACCGATTTCTTCCGGATTTGAACGAACTTCGTTCACTTGTGGATGAGAACACCAGGATGATTACCATCAACAATCCGAACAACCCCAGCGGTTCTCTGATTCCGACAGAGGAAATGCAGCAAATCGCTGAGATTGCGCGAAGCGTGGATGCCTATGTACTTTGTGACGAGGTGTACCGCGGAATTTCCGAAGACGGCAGCTATATGCCAAGCATCGTCGATATCTACGAGAAAGGAATCAGTGTAGGCAGCATGTCCAAAATCTATTCTCTGGCGGGACTGCGTATCGGCTGGTTTGTCTCCCGCGACAAAGAGCTGGTGCGTCTGGCAAGGGAAAGAAGGGATTATGACACCATCAGCTGCCCGGTAATCGACGATAAACTTGCGGCGCTTGCTCTGGCCAATAAAGAGGCGATTTACGCCAGAAACAGAGCGATCCTGCTGAAAAACCGGCGTATTTTGGACGAGTGGGTGAACGCCACCGAAGAAGTCTGGTATCAGAAACCTGTGGCCGGCACAACGGCACTGGTCTATTACAGAAAAGACATCCCCTCGCGAGATCTATGCATCGGATTGCTTAAATCCAAAGGGGTCATGTTCACTCCGGGCGAATGCTTTGAGATAGAAGGCGCCGTGCGCATCGGATACGCCTTTGACTCAGAGCTTCTGGCTGAAGGGCTGAAACTGTTCGGGGAATATCTGAAGGAAATCTGATGAACGAGGAGGTAGTAGCAATGGAAATCAAGGTACTGAGCAGAAAGGATCTCATAAACGTTCTGGAGCTGCCGGAAGTCATCGAAGGCGTAGAGGCGGTGTACAGGGCCAAGGCCAAAGGACAGGTCGTGGCATGGCCCCTTGTGGAGCACCGGTTTGAAACCGGCGCACTGATGGATATCCGCTCCGGAGGAGCATTCGGAGAAGTCGCCATTCACGGTGCGAAGCTGTTAAATAATTTCCCGGAAAACGCAGAGAAGGGGCTGCCGGTATTTACCGGCGTATTAATGGCCTTCGACTCGAAAACGGGCATGCCCATCGGCGTAATGGATGCTTCCTATATCACCAGCCTTCGCACCGGCGCAGCGGCGGCTATTGGCGCCGCCGCCCTGGCACGTCCGGACAGCGAAACGCTTCTTTTGGTCGGAGCAGGATTACAGTCCATCTATCTGCTGGGCGCGTCCATTTTGAAGCTGCCCGACATTACGAAAGTAATTGTCGCCGACCCCTATGCGCCAGAAAACGCCTCCCGATATGTGAAATCCATCGAGAAAAGGCTGAAGGAAGAATTACATATCGATTGCGGTCATGTGACCTTCCGGGCATGCGATGATCTGAAAAAAGCGGTGGAGGTCAGCGATGTCATTCTTACCGTGACCAGAAGCACAAAGCCTCTGATTATGAAGGACTGGGTCCGCCCGGGAACGCATCTGAGCTGTATCGGCGCCGACATGACGGGGAAGGAGGAGATTGATCCTCAGCTCTTTACAGTCGCCAGAGCCTTTGCGGACGATGCAAAGCAGTGCTGCGCCGTGGGCGAAATGGAAATTCCGGCCAGGATGGGGCTTATTTCACCGGACACAGTAACAGGGGAAATCGGTCAGGTTCTCATCGGAGAAGTCCCAGGAAGGGTATCTGCGGATGATATCACGATTTTCGACGCCACCGGTCTGGCTGCCCTGGATCTTGTCACCGCAAAGACAGCGGTAGAATCGGCGCAGAAAAAGCATCTCGGTACAACAGCAGAAATTTAAATAACATATGCCCGTTAAGGAGGAATACCATGAAAATTGATAACTTTGTATTGGAAAACTGGCTGAATCCTGCCTGTGACAGTGACAAGAACAAAATTTATCTGGGCGGCAGCTGTGTGCAGCCCATGACGGTGGAAGAGCTGTTCCGGCTTACCGGGGAAAGTATGGAGGGCTTCTTCCGGGAACTGAAAACGATGAATCTCGGTTATCCGCGGTTTGACGGCACTCCTCGCTGCAAGAAAGCCGTGTCCGGTTTGTACAGGGCAGTAGAGCCGGATGAGGTGATTCTGGTACATGGCGGAACGGGCGCCAATAACACGGTGGTCATGACCCTGGTGGAGCCTGATGATAATGTAATTTCCATTGTGCCCAACTATCAGCAGTTCGATTCTATTCCCCGTTCTCTGGGGGCGGAGGTGCGGAATGTGCATCTGCAGCCGGAGGCCGGATATCGTCTGGACCTGCAGGAAGTCCGCCGGAAGGTCGACTCCGACACCAGGGCGATTTTGTTCACCAACCCGAACAATCCCTCCGGAGCATTGCTGACGCTCCGGGAGATGGAAACGCTGGTGGAGATCGCCAGGAGCTGTGACGCCTGGATTGTCTGTGATGAAATGTACAGAGGTCTGGATGAGGAATATATGCCCTCCTTCGCCGATCTGTACGAGAAGGCCATCGTCACCTGCAGCTCATCGAAAATCTATTCCATGGCCGGCGTAAGGGTCGGCTGGATTGTCTGCCATGATGCGGAGATGCGGAAGAGAATCTATAATCGCCGTTCTTATGATTCTATTTGCGGCGGGGTCTTCGATGAATGGATTTTCGCTGTTGCGCTGGAGCATGCGGACAAAATCTTTCAGCGCAGCCGTTCCATCGTTAACGCCAACAAAAAAATCATCGACCGCTGGCTGGATGGCCACCCGCATCTTAAACAGTACGCCGACGCGCACGGCACCACTTACCTGATACACTATGACATCGATATGGATGCACAGGTATTCGGCGACCGTCTGCTGGATGAGAAGGGGGTACTGGTCTGCCACGGCGACTGCTTCTTTGTTCCCCATTCCTTCCGGATCACACTGTCCCACGCTGACCGGCTGGAAGAGGGACTGGCACTGATCGATGAGTTTATCGAAGAGAACGCCTGACGGCGGGAGGTAGCAAAATGCTGAAATTAAAACCGGTAACCAAAGAGAATCTGATTGAAATAACGGATCTTGAAATGGAGGATGACCAGCAGGGAAAAGGGTATGGAGTGCAGGCGCTTGAGGCCTGCTGCAAAGCTTTTAAGAAGGAATTCCCGAGCATCAGCTGTGTAGAACTGATTCACTATCCGGACAACGACCGTGCTGCAGCAGTCTATGAAAAGGCCGGGTTTCACCTCACAGGAGACTCCGTGAAGAGCGCTCCCGGACGCATCGAACGAACCTCCACAGATCCGAACCGGACATTTGAAATGGTTCGCAGAAGGTTCTATTAATCCAAACCGTGTCTGCCGATTAAGCCCTGTCGGACTTAATCGGCGCTGCTGATATCCAAGTAAGGTTTATCTTGTTTACCATATGCTTTTAAAATGTATATAGCAGTTTCCGATCAAATTAACTCTCGTTGACATTTCAGGTGATATATAGAAACTTAGTATTATTGAAAAATCGCGTATTGAAAAATCGCGAAAACAGCATATTTTCTTTCCCTTGCATTATTCTGATTTGTTCACAATATCTATGAATGCCTGCATGACCGGATTGATCCAGCGATCTCTGCTGCAAAGAAAGAATGAGTACATATCAACATCGATATCCTTGACATCGATCCTGGCGAGCGTTCCATCTTTGATATGCTTTCGCACTGTGTACTCCGGCAAAAAAGACGTCCCATATCCTCCGAGCAGCACATTGATGATTGCATTGGTTGATCCCATCTCCATAATTGGTGATAGTTCAATACCCTTCTTTTGCAATTGTTTCTCAAGTAATCTGCTGTATCCGATCTCCCTGTCGGATACGATAAAGTTGCTTGTTACGACATCCTGCAGTGGTTTCCTTTTTTTCTTCAGCAGAGGGTTTGATGGGTGTGTCACAAAGATTACCGGTTCGGGCTTTTCAGCAAAGGACGCGAAATCGGGGAAGGCGTTTCTTTCATCCATACATAACAGGAAATCCAGTTCTCCCTGCGCAAGTTTATGCATATTGTCTTCCAGATAATCCGAGACCTTTACAGTAATACGAACCTTTGGGTGAAGATGCATGTACCGCAGCAAAATCTGAGGAAGCACTTCCGAAGCATAGGATGAAGCGGAACAGATGACCAATTCCCCTTCCAATTCTTCCGAAACACCAACGGAATTTTTTGCCGCCTCTTCTGCTTTTAACAGATCGATTGCAAAAGGCAGAAATGTCTTGCCGGCCTGTGTCAGGAATATTCTTTTACCCACTCTGTCAAAGAGAGGTACTCCCAGTTCTTTCTCCAGCAATTTGATTTGTGCCGTAACTGCCGCCTGTGAGTATCCGAGACTGTCTGCTGCCTTTGTGAAATTATTGAACTCGACGATTTTGACAAATGTTGCGACGTTTTTATTTTCCATATACTCATTCTCCAATTTGCAGGTCTATTATATCATACAAACGCCACAATCGATAGATTCAATCTATTGATATAATAAAATCTATTAGTTTTACAAATCGTTTTAGCCATGCTAATCTCTAATTGAAAAGAGGTAAAACGGAGGTAGGCAAACATGAATGGATACATCGCACAGGGAATCGGGTTTGTGGCAGTAGCATTCTTCATTCTGTCATATCAGATGAAATCAAACAGATTGCTGTTTTTATTTCAGCTGATAGGATGCTCCATCTTCGCCATACAGTTCGGAGTCCTGGGTGCCTATACCGGAGCACTCAGCCTTTTCATAAATATCCTGAGAAATATTCTTCTGCTCAAGGTGAATGTCTGGACTTGGGTAAAAAGCAAAAAGATTATGATAGGCATCTTAGCTCTTCTGGCAGCGTTCACGATCTGGACATGGGATGGCTGGATCAGCCTCCTGCCGTTTGCATCGGTGGGAGTGACAACTGTAGGATACTGGACTGACAACGCACAGAAAATCCGTTTATCACAACTTATTGGATCGCCGTGCACACTGTTCTACGATGTTCTGATCCACTCCTGGGGCGGCATGCTGAGCGAATCGATCACCTTGGTCTCTATCATCATTTCGATTATTCGCTTCGGCTGGAAAAACCTGAATGACGATAGATTCAAGAGCACTGCAGACAGTGCAGCTTAAGACTCACAGGCAAAAGTCAACAATTGTATTCCAAATATGGTTAGGGTGTCAGAACCCGTTTCCACTTGCTTAATCAGTCGATGATCTGAAAGATCACTGCTCGGGATGGCTCCGTGATAATAATCTTTCGGATATCAGCTGAAAATATATCATTTGTAGTGCTGTGTATAGTGCTGACTTAGCGCTATGGATCAGGCAAATTGAGTGTGCTTCGCTTTTGCCTGCGCTGAGTTGTACGAGTACTTCCGCCTCCATTAACTGTTCGCCGAACCATTCGAGTATGCTGAGCATTGGATCCGGCTGATTCATAAAGTTGAAGAATATGCTCAGGTAGATGCGCCGGCTGAAGACTTCTGTAGCACCTTTCTCAATACCGTGCTTGAAGTCTTGCCTTAATGAGAAGGGACTCAGACAACTGCTCTTCGTGCTGCCGCTCAAAAGCAACAAATGTGCAACGATAATCTGGCTGGATGTACTCCTCAAACGAAGATCTTCAACCTATGATCACGGGATGAACTTTGCTATAGGTTCATCAGAGTGCCATCTGGTCATCAACCAGATACAGAAGAGGAATGAGCTCATACTTGAACTGTACATCGATAATAGCAAGGAATTGTTCCATCAACTGTATGAGCACAAACGCGAGATCGAAGCCGATCTGGGTTTTGAACTCGACTGGAGAGAACTACCCGAAAAGAAGGCAAGCCGAATACTGATAACTAAGAAGGTCAACTTCAACAACCGGAATAAATGGCAGGAGCAGTTCGACTGGCTCATAGAGAAGACCTTGAAGATGAGAGCTGCTTTCAAGAAGTACCTGTAATACAAGCAATAAATGGCCATCGTGCAGATCATGGTGTGCTACCCGTCAAGAGGACAGTGAATAATTAAAAAGTTTCGCGCCGCCAGTCGAGCAATCGGCTGGCGGTATTCTTATGCAGCCGCGTAGTAGCTTTCATGGTATTCAACAGGGGTCATCAG
>Ga0256404_1002029_pt1 | contig 46085 bp, 35 predicted proteins | sample RumenRJG_01DNA_FD_185990 | JGI IMG/M metagenome (GOLD analysis project Ga0256404, IMG submission 185990) | Bovine rumen microbial communities from Lethbridge, Alberta, Canada - RJG_01 | ecosystem: Host-associated > Mammals > Digestive system > Stomach > Rumen | place: Canada: Alberta | collected... | reverse complement strand
AGATAGGGGCCACCGCCGGGCTCGCCCTCGTTCTTGACCATGCCGCACACGCGCAACGGCCGGTTGAGCTTGCCGCGCAGATAGTCGGCCAGATGTGTGTCGTCCATCTGTGCAGTCTGGTCGCAGGTGGTGAACAGATACTTCTCGACAAACTCAAGAATCTTCAGCAGCTGGTCATGTGTGCAGTCGCCCTCCAGTTGGCGCATGAAGTGGGCCACATGAGCCTGAATCTGCACCAGGTAGCCGGCAAGCACCTTTTTGTGCCGTGTGGTGGCGTGGCGCAGAGACTGTGGCACAACGTTGTCGATGTTTTTGATGAAAATCACATCAGCGTTGCGGTCGTTCAAGTTCTCGATGAGTGCGCCATGGCCAGCGGGGCGGAATAGCAACGCGCCGCTACTATCGCGATAGGGAGTGTCCGCTGAGGTGACGGCAATGGTGTCGGTCGATGGCTTCTGCTCGCTCATCGTCACATGATAGGTCACGCCCCACACTTTCTCAAGCAACGGGATGCGCTGTGCCAGCAGTCGTTCAAACTCGGCACGGTGCTCGGGCGAGACCGTGAAGTGCAGAGCCACCTGGCGCTGTGCGTCGGCCGCATACTGAGCACCTTCTTCAAGATGCTCCTCGACCGGGGTGTGAACATTGCCTCCGGCAGCCTTGTGAAATTGCAGTAAGCCTTTGGGCAGACCGCCATAGTTCATGCCCTCGCTGTCAAGCAGGACACGCACCACGTCGACATGGCGGCCAGCCTCTGTGAGTTTGGACAAGGGCAGACCGTGCAACCTGACACAAGCCTTGTTTAAAGCCGGATAGAATGCAAATTGCTGGATGTGATCAAAGAACTCTCGCTCAAAGTCGGTCTCAGGGACCATACGACCCGAGTTGACAAAGGCATACAGGTCCTTGAACATGCGGCTCGCCGCACCCGATGCCGGCACAAACTTCTCAATGGTGCCACCAAACTGCTTCCACGATTGGATGCAGCTGCTCTGCTGCTGCGCTGTCAGGCGCACGATGCCGTCTTCGGCGGTGGCCACCGACTTGATGCGCAGCCACGGAAACCCCTGGGCAAAACGCGCAAGCTGGCGGTCAATCTGTGCAGTGGCGATGCCCTTGGCTGCCATCTGCTTCAAGTCTTGGTCGTTCCACATAGTGTTGCCTCTTTAATTAAAAAATTTTTCAAAATTACTACTTTTATCGGACATGGGTTTGGTCTTTCGTGCAAAAAATTTTAATTTTGCGCCTTGTTTTGCATTTTTTAGTTAATCGCCAATGGAAATGACCTACTTCACGGCCGATGAGCGGCGGCTGATGGCAACCGTCACACGACAGCTGATCACACGATTGAAACCTGTGATGACCGGCGCTGACATGCGGCGAGTCTATAAAACCCTGGCGGCGGCTGTGGCTGGTGGCCACCTTGACCGTGATGACAATGCTATCAATCCGCTGCTGCGGCAGGCATGCACCGCGTTGGTGCTGTGCCAGAGCATTGTGCCCGATCGGAACATGGCACTGGCTACGATGATCTATCCGTTGTGTCGCACTGGCTTCTTGACCAGCCGGCAAGTGGTGGACGACTATGGTCAGGATGTGGGAAAGCTGGTCAACGGACTGATCAAGGTGTCGCAGCTGTATGGCAAGCATGACGCAGTTGTCGACCAAAACTTCCAAAAACTGCTGCTCAGCTTTGCCGATGACATCAGAGTAATCATCATCATGATTGCCGACCGCCTGGTCATGATGCGAAACATTAACCATCACCCCAACGAGCAGCTGGTGCGAGACATCTCGCTTGAAGCAAGATACCTCTATGCGCCACTGGCCCATCGGCTCGGACTGTATCAACTTAAAACAGAACTTGAGGATTTGTCGCTCAAGTATCTGAACCGCAAGGTCTATGCGCAAATCGCAAGCAAACTCAGCGAGACCAAGCAGCAGCGGGAGCAATATGTCAACGACTTTGTCGAGCCGCTGCGAAAAGAACTGCTGCATGCCGGATTGAAGTTTGAAATCAAAAGCCGCACCAAGAGCATCAACAGCATCTGGAACAAAATGAAGAAACAGGGCGTTGACCTCAACGGCATCTACGACCTGTTTGCCATACGCATCATCATCGATTGCGAGCCAGAGCAGGAGAAGAAGGACTGCTGGGTGGCCTATTCGATTGTCACTGACATCTACAAGGCCAACACATCGCGGCTCAGAGACTGGATCACTGTGCCAAAAAGCAACGGCTATGAGTCGTTGCACATCACGGTGATGGGAAAAAATGACAAGTGGGTCGAGGTGCAAATCCGCACGCGTCGAATGGACGAGGTGGCAGAGCGAGGATTGGCGGCACACTGGAAATATAAGGGTATTAAGAGCGAAGCCGGACTGGACGTGTGGATGAACAGTGTGCGCGAGGTGCTGGAGGCTGGCAGCCAGGGGCAAATGGAACTCATACGCGGCATGCACATGGACCTATATGAGAAAGAGGTGTTCGTCTTTACACCACGGGGCGACCTGCTGCAACTGCCGCAGGGGGCAAGCGTGCTGGACTTCGCGTTTGCCGTGCACACCAACGTAGGAAAGCACTGCGTTGGGGCACGCATCGACGGGAAGAACCAGCGGCTGAGCTACAAGCTGCGCAATGGCGACACGGTTGAAGTCATCACATCATCGACGCAGTCACCCAAGCAAGATTGGCTGGCCTATGTGGTGACTAGCAAGGCACGCAACAAAATCAAGCAAGCCATCAACGAGTCCAGGATGCATCGGGCCGAGATGGGCAAGGAACTGCTGCAGCGACGATTCAAAAACCGCAAAATCGACCTGGATGAAGCCACCATATCGCGCATGCTCAAGCACATGGGATTCAAGACGCTGACAGACTTCTATGTCGCGCTCAATGACGAGCAGATCGACATCAACGATGTGCTCGAGCACTACCAGGCGCAGCTGCAGCGACAAGAGGAGGCTGGGGCAGGCCCGCAAGGTACAGCACAAGATTTCGTGCTGCATCGCACGGCACAGGCCGATGAACACCCCGACGACATACTCGTCATTGGTGACAATGTCAAGGGCATCAACTATCGCCTGTCGAGATGTTGCAACCCCATCTTCGGCGACAAGATTGTGGGATTTGTCGCTAGCGATGGTGCCATCAAGATTCATCGCACCGACTGCGGCAACCTGCGCCATCTGCGAGCGCGTTATCCCTATCGAATCATTCGCTCGGCATGGTCGGGAAAAATCGGCACACAGTTTGCCGCCACGCTCAGGGTCGTGGGCAAGGATGACATCGGCATCGTGTCTAACATTACGTCGGTCATCAACAAATTGGGCGACACACAGTTGCGCAACATCTCAATCCAGAGCAATGGGGCTACGTTTGAGGGATTCCTTGTCATCGGCATCAGCAGCACAGCACTGCTTGACGAGCTGATCATGAAACTGCAAAATCTGAGAGGCGTCCGTCATGTCGAGCGAAAAATGTAGGCCAAGCAGCCATCCACAGGTGCTTGCCCACGTTCAAGAAACAAGGCGCAAGCCGCACAGGCTCAAGAAGCAAGGCACACTGGCTCAAACAGCAAAGCGCAGCCGCACAGGCATGTCAGCGTATTCCGAGACGCAGCCTCGGACAACCATGCCCAGTCGTCATTTCACAACTAGCAACTCAAAATTTTCAATTCTCAAGTGATATCCATCCAAAATCTACATGTCGAGTTTGGCAGCACGGTGCTGCTCGACGACATCAACTATGTCATCAACAAGCGTGACCGCATTGCACTGGTCGGAAAGAACGGAGCGGGCAAGTCGACCATGCTCAAAATCATAGCAGGCTTGCAAAGTCCCACCAGCGGGACGGTAGCGAGACCCACCGACACCACCATCGGCTACCTGCCGCAGCAGATGACACTCACCGACACACTCACCGTGCGCCAGGAGGTGGGCAAGGCTTTTGCACATGTGCATGAGCTCGATGCAACCATCGATGCACTCAATGCCGAACTGGCATCACGTACTGACTATGAGTCGGAGGCCTATCAAGACCTCATCGATCGTCTCACGCTCAAGACAGAGGTGCGCACCATGATGCAGAGCGAGAACATGGATGCCGAAATCGAGAAAACTCTGCTGGGATTGGGCTTCGAGCGGAGCGACCTCAATCGCCCGACAGCCGAGTTCAGCGGCGGGTGGCGCATGCGTGTTGAGATTGCCAAACTGCTGTTGCAGAAGCCTGACGTGCTGCTGCTCGACGAGCCTACCAACCACCTGGACATTGACTCAATCCAGTGGCTGGAGAATTTTCTCAAAAACCGAAACGGTGCACTGGTGCTCGTCAGTCACGACAGGGCATTCATCGACCGAGTCACCAACCGAACCATCGAAATTTCGCTCGGACGCATCTATGACTACCAGGTCAACTACTCGCACTTCGTCGAGTTGCGCAAAGAGCGTCTCGAGCAGCAACGACGAGCCTACGAGAACCAGCAAAAAATGATTCACGACACCGAGGACTTTATCGAGAAATTCCGATATAAGCCCACCAAGGCCGTGCAGGTGCAGAGCCGCATCAAACAGCTTGAGAAGATTGAGCGCATCGAGATTGACGAGGTCGACACATCGCGCTTGCGCCTTAAGTTCCCGCCAGCACCGCGCTCGGGAGACTATCCGGTCATCGCCGACGAGGTGCGAAAGGACTATGGCGCGCTCAACGTGTTCAGCGGAGTGACGTTCACCATCAAGCGAGGAGAGAAAGTGGCATTTGTCGGAAAGAATGGCGCCGGCAAGTCGACACTGGTCAAGTGCATCATGGGTGAGATTCCCTTTGAGGGCGAACTCAAGATTGGGCACAATGTCAAAATCGGATATTTTGCGCAGAATCAGGCACAGTTGCTCGACGAGTCCATCACCGTGTTCGACACCATCGACCGTGTGGCTGTGGGCGACATCCGCACGCGCATCAACGACCTGCTGGGAGCATTCATGTTCGGCGGAAAAGCCAGCGAGAAGAAGGTCAAAGTGCTTTCGGGAGGAGAGAAGAGCCGCCTGGCCATGATCAAGTTGCTGCTTGAGCCGGTCAACCTGCTCATCCTCGATGAGCCTACCAACCACCTGGACATGCGCACCAAGGACATCCTCAAACAGGCCATCACCGACTTTGACGGCACGGTTATCGTCGTGAGCCACGACCGCGACTTCCTCGACGGCATGGTGCAAAAGGTCTATGAGTTTGGTGACCATCGCGTGCGCGAACATTTGTGTGGCATCTGGGAGTTCCTCGAGAAAAAGCAACTCGACTCGTTGCAGCAAATTGAGGCTAGTGACAAGAGCCATGAGCCAAAAGCCGAGAACATGCCGTCGGCCGGACGGCTGAGCTACGAGGAGCAGAAAGAGCGTGAGCGCAAGCACAAGCAAGCACAGAAGCGTGTCAAGCAACTGGAGGAGCGCATCCAGCAGCTTGAGCAGGACATCGCCGCCATCGAGCAGCAGCTGTCTGAAGGAAAGACCGATGACCCCTCAATCTATGACCGGCATGCCGCTTTGCAGAGCGATTTGGAGCAAACCCTCACCGACTGGGAGAATGCTTCAATGACGCTTGAGCAGGAGTTGACATAGGCTCTTCTTGCCAAAAAAGTCCGAAAAATTACAATAATTCCAAAACATTGATTACCTTTGTAACTCCGATATTAAATGTTCTAATTATGACCAATTTCATCTATAATCCAATTGTAGTAGTTGTAGCAGCTATCATGATTGTCATTGTCTTGTATGGCTTTTACTTATATCAGACCAAGCATAGAGACAAAGATAATGACAAGCAACCGATGACTGTCGATGACTATGTTGCTACCAACGGTGAGCCTGTCGACATGGTGGTGCTTGATGCCACGCGGTGCAACGAGCTGAGTACTGTGATTCTGGTGTATGAACACACACTGGTGGTCAATGGCACGCCAATTGATCGTGACCAAGTGACCAACGCAACATTTAATAATGGTGCTGTGCCCTATGTTGACAACCGATACCAGATTGTGTTGACCACTACTATGCCCGAACACCCAACAATTCACATTCCTGTCGGTTCCGAGGCTACCTTTGCCAGCGAAGCACTGCAACAACTCAACCAATATCTGTCGAAACCATAAAACTTAAAAACCATACAATGAAAAAAATGTTTTTTCTGACGATTGCCACTCTCATGTCGATGGGCATGGCAGCAGGCAACCTCAAGGGCGTTGACCGTGCCAACCTCGACACATCGGTCAAGCCGGGTGAGAATTTCTACAAGTATGCCTGTGGCGGATGGCAGCAGGCTCATCCGCTCGACCCGCAGTATGCGCGTTTCGGCACCTTCGACCAGCTGGCCGAGAACAGCCGCGAACAGGTCAAGGACATCATCACTCACTTGGGCACCAACAATCCTCGCGGCTCTATCAAGCAACAGGTGGGCGACCTCTATGCCCTGGGCATGGACAGTGTACGCCTCAACCGTGAGGGCAAGTCTCCGCTAGAGGCCGACCTGGCGCGTATCAAGAACGCAAAGCGCACCGAGTTCATCTCGCTCATTGCGTGGATGCACCGCGGCATTGCTGACCCGTTCTTCAACTCGCAGGTCATGGCAGACATGAAGAGTAGCAACGACAACCTGCTCTATCTGACGCAGGGCGGCATCGGCATGGGTGACCGTGACTACTATCTGGAGAAAGACGCCAATACCACCAAGGTGCGCGAGGCTTACGTCAGCTACATTGAGCGTCTGTTCACCCTCATCGGTTACAAGAAGGGTGCAGCCAAGAAGGCCGCAAAGAATGTCATGAAGATTGAGAATGCCCTGGCCCAGGTGGCCATGACACGCGAGGAAACACGCGACTATAGCAAACTCTACAACATCACCACACTCTCCCAGCTTAAGGCCGACTACCGCAACATCGACTGGGATAGCTTCTTCAGCGCACTGGGAGTACCCAAGTTTGATAAACTGTGTGTGTTTCAGCCCAAGAGCATCGCGCTGGTCAACGACATGATGAAGACGCTCAAAGACCAGGAAATCAAGGACTATTTAACCTACAAATATGTCAATGCGGCAAGCAACTACCTCAGCGACGACTTTGAGCAAGCCAATTTCGACATGTTCAGTCGAGCCATGAGCGGAAAGAAGGTCAACCAGCCGCGATGGAAACGTGCACTCAACGTGCCCAACACACTGCTGGGCGAGGCCGTGGGCCAGCTCTATGTGGCCAAGTATTTCCCTGCCGAGAGCAAAAAGAAGATGCAGAAGCTGGTGGACAACCTTAAGGTGGCCCTGGGCGAGCACATTGCCACACTCAGCTGGATGAGTCCGAAGACCAAGGTCAATGCACTGGTCAAGCTCAACTCGTTCACCGTCAAGATTGGATATCCCGACAAGTGGCGCGACTACAGCGGCATCAACATCGACCCGACCCAGAGCTACTGGCAGAACGTGCTGCAGGCACGCATCCACGAGGCAGACTATGAGTACAGCCAGCTTGACAAGCCCGTCGACAAGGACCGCTGGTGGATGACACCGCAGACCGTCAATGCCTACTATGAGCCGTCGAGCAATGAGATTTGCTTCCCGGCCGCCATTCTGCAGCCGCCATACTTTGACCCGGCCGCCGACGACGCCAGCAACTATGGAGCCATCGGCGTGGTCATCGGACACGAGATGACCCACGGTTTTGATGACCAGGGACGCAACTTCGATCACACCGGCAACATGGTGGACTGGTGGACAGCCGACGACGCGGCCAAGTTCCAGCAGCTGGCCGACAAGTTGGGCGCGCAATACAGTGCAGAAATCGTGGCTGACGATGTGCATGCCAATGGCACCTTCACCATGGGCGAGAACATCGCCGACCATGGAGGCCTGCGCGTGTCTTACAGCGCATTCAAGAGCACCGATCAGGGAAAGGCAGAGCAGCGCATCGACGGATTCACCCCCGACCAGCGTTTCTTCTTGAGCTATGCCAATGTCTGGGCAGCCAATATCACCAAGGAGGAGATTCTGCGCCGCACCAAGGTTGACCCGCACTCGCTGGGTGTCAACCGAGTGAACGTGGCCATCCGCAACCTCGAGCCCTTCTTCAAGGCTTTTGACATCAAGCCCGGTGACAAGATGTGGCGAGACCCGGCCGACCGCGTCGCCATCTGGTGACAGTCGCTAGCCAGGACAACAACAATCCCCAATCTGAACATTCAGGTTGGGGATTGTCTGTTAAGCCGATGGGATGGGGTAGGGCGCTAACCCAATGTGAACGAGTCGGCATCGCGCCACGCGGGGAACTTCTCGCGGAATTGAGCCAGCTGGGCAGGGTTCAGCTCGCTGGTGATGATGGGGCTGGTCATGCGCTGTGCAATCACCTTGCCCTTGAAGTCAACCACTATCGAGCTGCCCTCGCCATAATCCACACCATTGGGGTCGGTGCCACAGCGGTTCGCACCGATGACATAGCACTCGTTCTCAAGCGCGCGAGCGATGAGCAGCTGGCGCCAGGCATACTCGCGCGAACGCGGCCAGTTGGCCACCACTATCAGGATGTCGTAGTTGTTCCTGACATTGCGGCAGAAGACCGGGAAACGCAGGTCGTAGCACACCACCAGCTTGATATTGAAACCCCGGAAACGCACTATCGGAGCCGATGTGCGGCCGGCGTTGTAGACCTTGTCCTCGCCACCAAAGGCAAACAGGTGCTTCTTGTCGTAGAACGTCTCCTCGCCATTGGGCTCGATAAAGAATGCGCGGTTGTAGAGCTGCGCTGCTGTGCTGGCCAGGAAACTGCCGCACACGGCCACACGATGCTCCTGGGCCAAATGGTGCAGCAACCTGATTGTCTCGCCCGTGTTGCGCTCGGCAAGCTCCAGGGCTTGCTCGCGGTCGGCAGTCATAAAGCCGGTCGAGAACTGCTCGGGCACAACCACAAGGTCGGTGTCGTCGGGCATGTTCTGAAAGTGATGCTGCAGCTGAGCCAGATTGGCGGCTTTGTCACCCCACACGATATTGTCCTCGAGCAGGGTGACCTTGAGATTGCGTGATAACACTGGTTGTAAAAAATTGAGAATTGACAATTGAAAATCATTGAATCATCGAGCGTTCGGAACCTCGATAATCCGTAACTCGCGCACAGAATCCCAAAACTAGGAAACCGATATGCCAGTGGCTAAAGCCCGGTGGCAAACTGCTCGGGATGACGGCCAGTGTGTCCCTGATAATAACGTTTGATGGCGGTCATGTCGGCATCGACATCGCCTGTGGGGACGAAGATGCGGTCAATGCACACCTCGCGCGTACCATAATCAATATAGCCCAATACCACCGGCACCTGAGCCGCCTGCGCAATGCGCAGAAAACCTGTGTGCCACTGCGTGTTGCGGCTGCGAGTGCCCTCGGGAGTCACCGCTACCCACAGACGATCGCGACGGTTAAACTCGCTCACAACACCGTCGGTGACATGGGCATGACCACTGCGGTCGACAGGGATGCCGCCCATACCGCGCATCACACAGCCCATCGGGAAGAAAAACCAGGTCGACTTCATCAAAAAACTCGACTTCATCCCCACCGACCGCGTCGCCAGCTCGCCCAGCACAAAGTCCCAGTTGCTGGTGTGTGGAGCTACGCAAATCACACACTTGGGCGTCGGGGGAATGTTACAAGAAAACTTCCACCCGGCACGGTCAAGTATCCATTTTGCCAGATTCATGGCAGAAACAACGCTGGTTTACTGCTTCTTGGGCAACAGTGCGTTCATCTTGCCGACAATGGCGTTGGCCTGGTCACGGAACCACTCGGTCAGCGCCTTCTCGTCAGCTTTGTTAAACTTGTTGCCGACGCGCTTCACACCCTGGGCCTGAAGCATGGCGATGTCGATGATGATCTCGTTCCACTTCTCATAGTTCTCCTCGCTGCTGAGCAGGTCCTGTGCCATGATGCACTGGCCGGCCATCTCGCCACAAGCGCGCTGGATGGCTTTCTTTAGTTGTCTCTTGTTTGCCATAGTTAACAGAATATTAATTGTTTTAATCAGCACCTAAGTCAATTTAGCTACTGACAGATCAAAAATTTCCGCTAAAGTACTAAAAATCTATTTAACGGGCAAACAAATTGAACAAAATCAAGCCGCACCACAATGTATTTTGCAAAATAACGAAGAAAAATAACTTTTTTTGACATTGTTACTTGCACCTGTAACAGTTCACCGATTCTTCTTTCCCCCCCTGGCAGGGCAACAAACCAGTGAACAAGGTACTAAATAGGCTGGTCTTCGACCAGCATTCACAATTATGATACACCTTCAGGGGAAAAGAGGAATCGGAGTTACAAATGGCAGTGTCTATTCAGCGATTCCTCTTTCCCCCTCCCCTGGGAGGGGAGGGGTGAGGGGAGGGGTTGAGTGTCAGAGCAGGTAATCAGTTCCCCTCCTAAGCTAGGACCAATGGTGCAAGCCGAACGCATTGTGAGAACTTGTTCGCACTGTGCTGAGGCGCAGCCCATTGATGCTGGAAGAGCGGTCGGGGGGTGGTATGACAACCGCCATGGCAGGGCAAAGTAGGCTGACACACTCCCCCAAACCCCGTGACACACTCCCCCCGGCCCCCTCTAACTTAGAGGGGGAGCTGCTCAACTTAGAGGGGGAACAGCCGCTATCACAATCGGTGAATAGTCACAAATGACACTGAAAGTGTGAAAAAAATAAAAAAGCTCGCTAAATATTTTGCCATGTCAAAAAGTGGACGTACCTTTGCACTCGCAATTCGGTGATATCGTCTAGTGGTCTAGGACGCCGCCCTCTCACGGCGGAAACCAGGGTTCGAGTCCCTGTTTCACTACACAATTAATTCGGTGATATCGTCTAGTGGTCTAGGACGCCGCCCTCTCACGGCGGAAACCAGGGTTCGAGTCCCTGTTTCACTACCAACCCAAGGCTGGCTCAATGTTGAGCCAGCCTTGTTCTTGCCGTGACGACTTGACATTTTGGCAACTTGAGGTGACAACTCGCGCGGGCAAGGGTGACACATTGGCGCATTTGGCAGTTGGCACACACGTTGCAAAGCATACAGTGGTTTGTAAAAGACAATTCTAACATCTATTTAATAACGCAACTATGAAAGTTAAACCACTATCTGACCGAGTTCTCATCGAACCGGCTAAAGCCGAAGAAGTCGTGGGCGGCATCATCATCCCCGACACAGCAAAGGAGAAACCACTCAAGGGCACTGTCAAGGCAGTGGGGCAGGGCACCAAGGACGAACAGATGGTCGTCAAAGAAGGCGACACAGTGCTCTATGGAAAATATGCCGGCACCGAGATCGAGGTCGACGGACAGAAACTGCTCATGATGCGCCAGAGCGACATCCTGGCCATCGTCGAAGACTAGCATTCGATTTCGATAGACGAGTCGATGACTCTGGTCTACCAGACAATCAATTGATTTTTCAGATACTCGTAAACACAAAAAGACAACAACAATGGCTAAGATCATAAAATTTGATATCAAGGCTCGCGAAGAGCTCAAAAAGGGCGTTGACCAGCTCAGCAACGCAGTCAAGGTTACACTCGGTCCCAAGGGACGCAACGTCATTCTCGACAAGAAATATGGTGCACCGCACATCACCAAAGACGGTGTGAGTGTGGCACGTGAGGTGGAACTTGAGGATGAGTTCCAGAACATCGGCGCACAGCTCGTAAAGGAGGTCGCATCCAAGACCAATGACGACGCAGGCGACGGAACAACCACGGCAACTGTGCTGGCACAGGCCATCGTCAACGAGGGACTGAAGAATGTGGCGGCAGGAGCTAACCCAATGGATGTCAAGCGCGGCATTGACAAGGCTGTCAAGGCTGTGGTTGAGAGCATCAAGACACAGGCCCAGGAAGTGGGCGATGACCTGGAGAAAATCCGCAACGTGGCACGCGTCAGCGCCAACAACGATGACCAGATTGGCGACATCATCGCCACGGCCATGGAGAAGGTCAAAAAAGACGGTGTCATCACTGTCGAGGAGGCAAAAGGCACCGACACCACCGTCGATGTGGTCGAGGGTATGCAGTTCGACCGCGGGTACATCTCGCCCTATTTTGTCACCAACGCCGAGAAGATGGCAACCGAGATGGAGAACCCCTACATCTTGCTCTTTGACAAGAAAATCTCGGGCTTGAAGGACATCCTGCCACTGCTGCAAGGCGCAGTGCAGCAGCATCGCCCCATGCTCATCATCGCCGAGGACGTCGACGGTGAGGCACTCGCATCGCTCGTGGTCAACCGCATCCGCGGCTCGCTCGAGGTGTGCGCAGTCAAGGCTCCCGGTTATGGCGACCGACGCAAGGAGATGCTCGAGGACATCGCCATCCTCACCGGCGGTGTGGTCATCAGCGAGGAGAAGGGCCTGAACCTCGAGGGCGCAACGCTCGAAATGCTCGGAACGGCCGAGAAGGTGACGGTGACCAAGGACAACACCACCATCGTCAACGGTGCCGGCGACAAGCAGGCCATTGCCGACCGTGTGGCTCAAATCCGCGCCCAAATCGAGGTCACCAAGTCGACCTATGACAAGGAGAAACTGCAGGAGCGCCTGGCCAAGTTGGCAGGTGGTGTGGCAGTGATCTATGTCGGCGCACCCAGCGAGGTCGAGATGAAGGAGAAGAAAGACCGCGTCGACGACGCACTGAGTGCTACTCGCGCCGCCGTGGCCGAGGGCATTGTGCCGGGAGGAGGCGTTGCCTACATCCGCTGCATCGACGCATTGGAGGGACTCAAAGGCGAAAATGACGATGAGACCACCGGCATCCACATCATTCGCCGGGCCATCGAGGAGCCGCTGCGACAGATTGTCAACAATGCAGGCATGGAGGGAGCTGTCGTTGTCGACCAGGTGCGCAAGGGCACGGGTGACTATGGCTTCAATGCGCGCACCGACAAGTATGAGAACCTCTTCGAGACGGGAGTCATCGACCCCGCAAAGGTGGCGCGTGTGGCACTTGAGAACGCCGCATCAATTGCAGGAATGTTCCTCACCACCGAGTGCGTCATCGCCGAGAAGAAGGAGCCCGAACCCGCTGCACCAGCTGCACCCGGCATGGGCGGCATGGGTGGCATGATGTAAGATAAAAAACCTAAGTTTACCGCAAGGCGGCAAGGCATAGAGCCTTGCCGCCATTTTTTTGCGTATGCTGTCTTTATTCTGGTCTTTGTCGTCTGAAATCGGCCGTGCAGGCGTGCTCGGGCTGTGAAAAAAAAGAAAAGAGTGGGTAACCAAATGAGATGAGTGTGTAACAAAAAGGTTATATTTGCGTTACTATATAATACACTGCCAGTTGCCGTAGCATTGTGAATGGCCACTGGCAGGTTGTTGAAAAAAAATTTGTGCAGAATAGTTTTTTTTGCTAATTTTGCACGCTCCATGTTTTGTAATGTCGGTCATCGATAAGGCAAATCGTGGTGAATAAAACATTTTAGAATTCCTAATAATTTGAGCATCAATGTTTTGTGTGATGCTTGAAGCACCAGAGATATGTCTATAGGCGTTCAAAACACAGGCGCAATTCAGCAGACGGACGAGCAGACGCAATGGTTTGCCATGCGGGCCACCTACCACCGCGAGATGGCGGTGAGGATGATGCTGGAGAACGCAGGCATTGAATGCTACCTGCCCACCACACATCAGCTCAAGACCCTGCGGGGCCGCAAGGTCAGGGTCGAGGCACCACTGGTGAGCAGCCTCATCTTTGTCCATGCCGAAAAGCAACGACTGCAGCAGTTCAAGGCGCGTGTGCCGCACTTGCAGTATATGACCACAAGGTGTTCGGGCAAAAACGTGCCCATCATTGTGCCGCAGAGGCAAATGGACGACTTTATCACCATCACAACAAAAGCCAATAGAAACCTGCTGTTCTTCCAGCCGGGCGAGCTGAACCTGCAGAAGGGCACACCTATCAGGCTCCACGGTGGGGCGCTCGACGGGGTCGAGGGCATCTTTGTCAAGATTGACGGACGCCGCAACAAGCGCGTTGTCGTCGAGGTCGAGGGCGTTGTCTCGGTGGTATTCGAGTCGGCCGATTTGTTTCTTGAGGTCCTGTCCTGAGGGCTAATTCCCTGCTTTTTGTTTCACGACATAAATTTAAAACTATTTTTATATGAGATTCAAACTAATCGCTATGGCTGGTATCATGTTGATACTGGGCTCTTGTACCCCCAAGCTGGGATACTTCCAGGATGTCGAGGGCGGCACCGAGTACACATTGCCAAAGGTAAAGGCAGTGACGTGCGAACCCGGCGACAAGCTGTCCATCATCGTCAGCAGTCGCAATCCGCAGTTGGCCTACCTGTTCAACCTCCCGATTGTGGGCACATTCACCGGTGCTAATACCGAGATGTCGGGTAGCTCGCGCATGGCTTCCTACATTGTCGGCGAGGACGGCACCATTCAATTCCCCGTCCTGGGCGCGTTGCATGTCGCGGGACTCACACGCGAGGGAATACAACAAAAAGTGCGCAATGAGCTTGTCGACAAGGACCTGTTGAAGGATCCTACCGTGACTGTAAGCTTTTTGGACTTGGCATTTATGGTCATGGGCGAGGTAAAGAGTCCCGGACGTTATATGTTCGACCACGACAAAGTCAACCTGCTCGATGCCCTCAGCCGGGCTGGCGACTTGACCATCAATGGCGTGCGCACCAACGTGCTCGTGTGCCGTGATGAGAACGGGGTCCAGAAAAATTACCGCATCGACCTGACCAACGCCAAGGAGCTCTACAGCTCACCGGCCTTCTACCTCAAGCAGAATGACATCGTCTATGTCGAGCCTAATGTCAAGAAGGCAAGGGAGTCGACATCGACAGGCAACGCCTGGGCAAGCCCCTCATTGTGGCTGTCCACGGCGTCTTTTATTACATCTCTTTGTGTGCTAATCTTTAAGTAAACGATAACATGGAAGAAGGCAAATACACGGGTTACGGGTACGACGCAAAACCCGAGCGCGCCGATGATTTCAAGACCATCCGAGAGTGGTTGCTCCTGTGCGCGCGCAAGTGGCACTGGTTTGTCGTGTCGATTGCGATAATGTGTGCGTTGGCGCTGCTCTACATCATGCGCACGCCGCCCATCTACACTCGAACCGCTGGCGTGCTGCTCAAGTCCGACGCAGGGTCGATGTCCAGCGACTTCGGTTTCTTCTCGTCGATGGGAGCGACTGGAGGCAGGACCAATCTCTATAACGAGATGCTCACTTTCAAGTCGCCCACCTACATGATTGATGTGGTCAAAGACTTGCATCTCGACATGAACTATTCCGTTGAGGGATTCTTCCACGACGAGGTGCTCTATGGCGACAACCTGCCCATCACAGTCACTATGCCTGACCTTGAGCCAGAGGAGTTCGCTTCGATGTCTGTCACGTTGCTCGGCGATAACAAGGTACTGTTGGCCGACTTCTCACGCAGTGGACTGGACGAGGCACTGCAGCAGAAGCGCATCCAGACTACCTTTGGCAATGTTACAAGCACACCTGTCGGCAAGGTCATTGTCAACCCCACAGCACAGTACAAGGGCGCGATGAGCAAGCCTATCAAGGTCGGTCGCTGGGGACTGGAAGCTGCCACCAAGTCCTACGTCAGCAAGCTGGGCGTAGACTTTGCCCAGAAGAGGTCGTCGGTGCTCGCACTCACGTTCAATGATGTGTCGGCGCGCAGGGCCGAGGATGTGCTCAACTCGCTGTTCAAGGTCTACAACCAGAAGTGGGTCGACGACATCAACCAGCAGGCCATCAGCACGTCCAAGTTTATCGACGAGGAACTCCAGCAGATCGAGCGAGACCTGGGCTCGGTCGATGCCGACATCTCGGCTTACAAGAGCCGCAATCTGGTGCCTGATGTGGCCAGGGCATCCGAAATCAGCATGAACAGGGCCGAGATCACCAGCTCGCAGCTGATGGACTTCAGCAACCAGCTGTTCATGGCCAAATATATCAGAAAGCAGCTCAGCGACGAGAAGAGCAAATACAAGCCACTGCCGGCCAACTCGGGCATCAACAACACGTCGGTGTCGAGCCAAATCCTGGCGTACAACGAGAAACTCACCCAGCGCAACTCGATGGCGGCAAACAGTAGCGCCAACAACCCGCTGGTGGCCGACCTGGACCAAAATCTGACCGCCACGCGCGAGGCCATTATCGCCTCGCTGGACAACGTCATCGCTGTGCTGTCCAACCGCATATCAGACCTGAAGTCGAGCGAGAACCAGACGATTGGCAAGATTGCCTCATCGCCCACACAAGAGAAGTATCTGCTCAGTGTCGAGCGACAGCAGAAGGTCAAGGAGCAGCTATACATCTTCTTGCTCCAGAAACGCGAGGAGAACCAGCTGTCCAAGGCCTTCACTGCCTATAACACCAAGCTGCTCAATCCGCCGGCAGGCAGCAAGCGCCCCACAAAGCCCGTGCGATTCAATGTCTTTGCCATCGCCATCACGCTCGGCCTGCTCTTGCCGATGCTGTTGTTGTTCATCATCAGCAACATGGACACTGCTGTGCGGTCGCGCCGCGACCTGGACATGCTCAGCATCCCGTTCATCGGCGAGATTCCACTGTCCTACAAGAAGTACTCGGGACTGCTCTCAATCTTTAACAAGCGCAAGGAGGTGCGAGAGATCGTGGTCAAGGAGAAGAGCGGAAATGCCATCAACGAAGCCTTCCGAGTCGCGCGTACAAATCTCGAGTTTGTACTGGGCAAGGAGGATGGCTGCAAGGTCATCATGTTGACCTCGACATTTGCCGGCTCTGGAAAGACGTTCATCTCGGCCAACATGGCCACCAGTTTTGGCATCAAGGGCAAGAAGACACTGCTCATCGACCTGGACATGCGCAAGTCATCGCTGTCGACGTTTGTCAATTCGCCCACTAAGGGCATCGCCGACTACCTGACCGGACATATCGACAACGTTGAAGATGTCATCATCAAGGGCAGCATCAATCAGTTGTTGGATGTGATTCCTGTCGGCACAACGCCTCCCAACCCCACCGAGCTTCTGTTCGGCGGCAAGCTGGAGCCCATGCTCGAGCAGATGAGACAGCGCTATGACTACATCTTCATCGATTGTCCACCACTGGACGTAGTGGCCGATGCGTCGATCATCAACAAGTTGAGCGATGTCACCATCTTCGTCATCCGTTCTGGCCACTTCGACAAGGGCATGCTGCCCGATGTCGAGCGCATGTACCAGGAGAAGCGTTACAACAACATGGTGATGATTCTCAATGGCACATACGATGAGTATGCCGGCAACGGCTACCGCAGCTATGGCTATGGCTACGGCTACGGTTACGGCTATGGCTACGGCTATGGCTATCACAGCAAGAAATGATTTTTGATTGACTTATAGAAAACTATGAAAGCTTGTTTTATGGGGCTGGGCTATATCGGCCTGCCCACCGCGATTATTGCCGCCAGCAACGGAGTGGATGTGCTCGGTGTTGATGTCAACCCCGATGTGGTGGCCAAGACCAATGGCAAACACCTGCACTTTGTCGAGCCGGGACTACAGCAGATGCTGGAGAAGGTCATCGACAGCGGCAAGTTGCGTGCCGATGTCAAGCCGGCAGTTTGTGACGCCTATTTCATTGTGGTGCCCACACCGTTCAAGGGCGACCATCAGCCCGACGTGTCGTACGTCGAGGCTGCGACACGCACCATTATCCCGCTGCTCAAGCAGGGCGACCTCTTTGTCATCGAGTCGACATCGCCCGTCGGAACGACCGAGGCCATGGCCGAGATCATCTATCAGCAGCGCCCCGAGTTGCAGGGACTCATTCACATCGCCTATTGCCCTGAACGTGTGCTGCCGGGCAATGTCATCTATGAGCTGGTCCACAACGACCGCGTCATCGGCGGCTTGACCGACGAGGCGACCGACAAGGCCATCGAGTTCTACGCGCAGTTTGTCAAGGGGCAACTGCATCGTACCAATGCGCGTACGGCCGAGATGTGCAAGCTCACAGAGAATTCTAGCCGAGACGTGCAGATCGCGTTTGCCAACGAACTCTCGATCATCTGCGAGAAGGCGGGCATCAATGTCTGGCATCTCATCGAACTGGCCAACAAGCATCCGCGCGTCAACATCCTGCAGCCGGGATGTGGGGTGGGAGGGCACTGCATCGCTGTCGACCCCTACTTCATCACAGCGGCCTATCCGCAACAGGCGCAGATCATCGCCAAGGCGCGCGAGATCAACAACTATAAGGCCAAGTGGTGTGCCGAGCGTGTCAAGAATGCCATGCTCAAGTTTGAGCTGGACAATCGGCGCAAGCCGGTCGTGGCCATGATGGGACTGGCGTTCAAGCCCAACATCGATGACCTGCGCGAGTCGCCGGCAAAACGCATTGTCACCGACGTGATGCAAGGCCTGACCAATGCCGACATTATGGTCGTCGAGCCTAACATCAGTGAGCACAAAGTGTTCAAACTCACCAACTATCAGCAAGCGTTCGACAGGGCCGACATCGTGGTCTTCCTCACGGCTCATGACCAGTTCAAGACACTGCCGTGGCGTGACGACAAGGTGATTCTGGACTTCTGCGGCATCTATAAGTAGTTGGCATAATACCCAAGCACTTTGGCTTTAAGTTTCATCGTATATACAATGTTGGCATTCGCGTTGTGTGGGCTGGGCTGGCACGCTAGCATGGCTCAACGCAATGCGAATGCCGAGGCCGGGCGCACTGGGTTTTGGTCGTGGGAGGTGGTCCTGTCGATTGTCATCTTTGCCGCGGTTGCCGGTGCCAGATATCACACGGGGTTTGACCATGCGATGTATCTCGAGCAGTATCAGTGCTATGGCAATTATGGATTCTTCACCCGCGATTTCGAGTGGCTCTTTACCTGGGTGACGACTGCCTTCAGCCGATGCGGCATACATTTCTTCTTCTACTTTGCTTTCTGGGCGGCATTGCAAATAGGCTTGCTGCTCTATGGAGTCAAAGATCAGAAGTTCTTGATGCCATGGCTGGCCTTGGTGCTGGTGCTCAACTATTACTTCCTGAGCATGATGAACTCCATGCGGCAAATGACAGTCGCATGCATGTTTGTCGCGATGGTGCCACTCGTGCGCGATGGCAAGTGGTGGCGCTATATCATCCTTTGCCTGCTCGGCTCGGGCATCCACCAGTCGGCGCTGTTGCTGCTGGTGATGCCTGTCTTCCGAAGGCTGAATCTGCTCAAGCTGGGCAGGCTCAAGGTGCTGCTGCCCGTCTTTGCTTGCTGTGTCGTTGCGGGCATCTACCCGATTTGGCTGACATGGATTTTCTCGGGCATCACCCGCTTCTTTGCAATGTTCAACCTGGACCGCTATGAGCTGGTGGCACAAGACATTCTGGCCGGTAACTTCAGAGCGACGGCATGGGGCATATCCCATGTGTCGACACTCTTGCTGACCATCGCTGTCTTTTGCATGGCTCCGGCGCTCGGCAAGTTCTATAAGGACAATTTCTTACTGAAGTTCTCGTTCACCTGCTACTTTGTCGGGCAGTGCCTCGTGAATCTGTTCATCAACACAAGCGCGTTTTTCCTGCGGCCGTTTGAGTATATGACCTTTATGGGACTGATTGTGATAGCTTATGTCATGCACACGCTCTATGCGCAACGCCGATGGTGGCTGCTGGCGGCGTTCATGGCACTTTGTTTGTCATTTATCTATATCGAGATTGTCAAGACTGCCTTCTTGCCCCAGCTTGTCAACCAAGTCGTTCTTTATCATTTCTTCTTTCAAGCATGATTGGAAAGCTACCATCCGTGTCGGTCGTGGTGCCGGTCTATAATGCGTCGGCATTCATTGAGAAGTGCGCCGCCTCGCTCATGGCACAGACCTATACCAACCTGCAGTTTGTCTTTGTCGACGACTGTTCGACCGACGACGGAATCGATAAACTGCAGCGAGTGATTGAGGAACATCCTGGACGAGATTGCACGATTGTCAGACTCAAGCAGAATGGTGGATCGGCCAATGCCAGGCTGGTCGGGCTGCAGAACGCAAGCGCACAATATGTCATCATGGTCGACAGTGACGACTATGTGGCACACGACTTTGTCGAGAAACTGGCTGTGCAGGCGCAGCTGTCTGATGCCGATATTGTGATGTGCGATTTCTACTATGTCACACCCGGCACAACCCGGAGGGCTCATGTCGTTGACTTTGATGGCCCTCAAGATTGTATGGCTAAGGTTGTCAACGGACAAATTCACTCTAGTCTGTGGAATAAGCTCGTCAGGAAGAGCCTCTTTGACGACCATGAGATTTATCCCACACCGGGGCTGAACTTCTTTGACGATAAGTCGGTGATGTACAGGCTGATGTTTTTTGCCCGAAAGATCGAGTTCATCGACTTGCCACTTTATTATTATAACATAGCGAACGCCCAGTCGCTGATTCACAGCAAATTATCGGTCAAGATTGATTCGGCGTTCAAGCTGCTTGGGCAGATGGACGAGTTTTATCGTGTTAACAAGGTCGATGCTGACGCACTGACCGAGGCTCTCAATCAGTTTAAGTGTCTGGTCTATGGCACAACGTTGCTCTATGCCACCGACGATGAATTGGCACACTACAAAAACAGCTTCAAGCGCATCCCGACCAGGCAAATGCTTGGCTACAGCCTGCCGATGCATTTCAAAGCAGCGTTGACACTGCAAAACACGTCATTGCCGCTGAAACTTTATCGCAAGTGTTATCGATTGATTCACAATGCTATTGGTAGATTGAAATCATGAATAAAGGTCTATTCATACTGCTGCTGATTCTGCTCTACTTGGTGTCACCACTGTGCTGCCTGATTGTCTGTGTGCGTTTTTACCGCAGCGCCATCTCGCAGCTCTTCATGGTGCTTTGCGCCTTCTATTTCGGCTATTATTGCGGATTTGTCGCCGACCTGATGAAGCACTACTATAATTTTATGTATTACTATCCTGGCCATGATGTGACTGACATCATCACAAGGCCGGAGATTTACTTTATCGGCAATGACTACTATCACGTGGGTTTCAAGTTGCTGTTGTCGCGATACACCGAGTCAAGGCAGGTTTTTGGTGGAGCGGCATGTGCCATTTATACGGCCTTGTTCATCTGCTTCATGCGCCAACTGTGGCATTACATCGAGGGCAAGTTGCCCTTCGTGTGCATGATGTTGATGATTTGTGTCATTGTTGTCATTGAGTATTATTGGTATCAGGGATTGCGGTTTTATACAGGTGTGTTCTTCTTTGCAGCCTTTTATATGCGGTATGTGCGCACTAAAAAGCTCTACAATCTCGTTGTGTGTTTGCTGTGCCCCGTGTTCCACTTCTCGCTGATGGCATTGTCAGGGGCCTTGCTGCTTAACATGGCACTGAATTATGGGCATTTCTCGATTCGATATGTGTTGTTGGCGCTTTCTCTATTGGTCAGGTCGATGAATATTGATATTGTGCCCTTTATCAACACCCACCTGCTGAACTTGGGAGAGATGAGCATCGCCTATGCCGATATGACCATCAGAAATGAAGTGCTTGAACACATGGAAATGCTCAGGAGCACAGGCAACGTGGTGTATATGTGGCGCGACCTGGTCATGATTGGGTTTGGTGTGCTGATGAGCTTCTTGATCTTCTTGAGAAATAAACAGCTTGAGCATAAGTTTACGGGATTATTCTATCTGTTTTTGACTCTTTTCACCATCGCGAACTTTGGATATGGTGACTTGACATTTTATGAGCGTTTCCTCAAGATTTCATGCTTGTTTCTCTATGCCTATCTGTTCTTGACCATCACATGCAACTATGCGGTTTTCAAAAAGTCCTTCTCGTTGTTGCTGATGCTTGTCGTTTTCCCGACTGTGCTGGGCGTGAGCACGCCACTGGTGTCGCAGCGCGAATATCTGTGGCATACCGAGTTGTTTTTCGGCAATATGTTCATGGATTGGGATGGCAATGCCTTGGATATGGAATATAATTGGTAGACAGTGGTATTATGGTAAACAAATTCAGCAACGCTGTCCTGACAATCGGTTGCGATTACCGCACCACCAAGGGCGGAATCGCACAGGTGCTGGCATCCTACAGCAAGCATCTGTTCAGCCCATTTCATTTCATTGCCAATTCCAGCAATGGCGGCAAGTTTGCCAAGTTGTTTGAGGCCGCTGGGGCATGGATCAAATGTTTGACATTCCTGGCCAGACGGCCGGTCATCAGAGTTGTGCACATCCACACCGCATCGGGGGTGAGTTTCTGGCGATCGGCAGCATTCTTGTTGTTGGCCAAAGCCATGCGACGGGCGGTGGTGATGCACATTCATGGCGGCTACTTCAGGCAGTTCTATCACGCGCACAGCAAGACGGTGGGCGCCTTGCTGCGGCGCTGCGATGCATTGATTGTGCTGTCCGACGAGTGGAAGGCTTTTTTTGAGTCTTTCTGCGACAAGCCTGTTTTTGTGCTCAACAATGTGGTCGAGCCACCGGTCAAGGTGCAGGTCGAGCATGACGGTAAGGTCCATGTGCTGTTTCTGGGGTTGGTCACCAAAGATAAAGGCGTCTATGACCTGGTCGAGGCCATCGCCAGGCTTGACAATGATGTGCGCAACCGTCTGGTGGTGCACATGGCGGGCAACGGCGAGGTCGACAAGCTGAAGACCGAGGTCGACCGGCACGCATTGAGCGAATGCGTCACGGTCGAGGGGTGGGTGTCTGGCGAGGCAAAAACACGGTTGTTGAACCTGTGCTCAACCTTCGTGCTGCCGTCATACATCGAGGCACTGCCCATCTCGGTGCTCGAGTGCATGAGCTATGGCATGCCCATTATCGCAACAGCAGTGGGGGCCATACCCACACTGGTGCGGACAGGTGAGAATGGCACCTTGATTCAGCCCGGTGATGTCGGTGCGCTGGCCGACGCACTCACGCAGTGCGTCACGCACCAGGATGAGTGGGCCAAGATGGGCACCAACTCACTGAAGTCGATTGAGGCATACTATCCCGAGGCCATCCAGATCCGTCTCACCCACATCTATGAAACACTACTGAAATGTTGAAAGCAGCTATCAACGAGCATATCAAGACCTTGATGCGCAAGTGGGGGCATTGCCCTTATCATCTGTCGGCGCGACCCGATGAGCATGATTGCCAGTGTGCAGTTGACGCTGTCAACCGGGCATTGCGCGATGTGCCCTATTATCGTGACTATAAGGTGGAGGTCAAATCGGTGGACGACTTCGAGCGGCTGCCCATCATCACCAAGCGGGACGTGCTCGACGCACAGGCTCAAGCGTTCATCAGTCGCCGTGTTTGCCGATGGGCGACCATCACCAAGGAGACTGGAGGTACATCAGGAATCTCACTCACCGTTGTGCGCCGCCCGGTCGACCAGTTGCATTATCTGCAAGTGGCCAACTATGCGTTTTCACTGATCGGAAAGAATCTGAAGGTCGCCACACTGCGAGGCGAGAAACCCGGTAACGGAGCCATTGCGCAAAAGGTAGGGCCGACATTACGATTGTCATCTTATCAGTTGAACGATGCCAACCTTGACCATTATCTGCACGCATTGGAGCAAAACAAAATCTCATGTCTGCACGTCTATCCGTCGTCGGTCGTGATTTTGGCAAGACTCATCAAGCGGCGGTATGGTCATGTCGACCTGCCGGCCCTGAAAGGTGTCTTTGCCAGCAGCGAGATTTTCTCTCGTGAAGATAAGAAACTGGTCAAAGAGGCGTTCAACGGCGTGAAAATCGTTGACTTCTATGGACTTAATGAACTCTGTTGCGCTGCAATTGCAGTTGATTTCGAGCCCTATCAGTTCTTCTATGACTACGGTTTTGTTGAGTTTGTTGATGACGGGCAGAAACTGCCGTCGGGCAATCGCTTGGCAAGCATTGTGGCCACCAGTGTCATGAACAAAACCATGCCGCTCGTCAGATATGACACGCTCGATCATGTCGAGCTCAACGAGCAGGGCGAGGCCATAGCCATCATCGGGCGGACCTCTGATTTCTTGGTCAACAAGCAGCTGCAGCTCACACCATGCATCTTTGTCAACCGTGACATTTCGTTCCGCCATGTCGTCAATTTTCAGTACTATCAGGACACACCGGGAAAGTTGGTGTTCAGGGTCGTGTCTGACGGAGGCTTTGGACCTGAGGACGAAGCCAATGTCTTGACCGACTTGCGGCAGTCTTTTTTGAACATGGACACATCGGTCGAGCTGGTTGAGCAAATCGAGAAGACAAAAGTAGGCAAGCAGAAGCGACTCATCCAGCTGCTTGACATCGACAAGTATAAATAGCCGACGTACGTTTGGCGAACAAGACAATTGCGATTATTAACATAATACAATAGACAAAAGAGCTATGAAAAAATTAGTCGTTTGCGGCGGGGGCAGCAGTGCACACACGCTGATTCCGATGCTGAACGGAGCGGGCTTTGAGGTGTCGATTTTCACCTCGCGGCCCCAGCAGTGGAGCAGCCACATCGATCTGGAATGGCACGACCCGTCGGGGCGCGTCATGGCGAAATTTGAGGGACAGTTAGGCAAAGCGTCCGACAAGCCCGAACTGTTGTTCCCTGATGCCGACTATGTGGTGTTCTGCATGCCGGTGCACTGCTATCGCAAGACGCTGCACCAAATCGCCCCCTACTTGAGCAAGACAAAGACCGTGTTTGTCGGAACTGTCTATGGACAGGGAGGCTGGAACTGGATGGTGGATGAGGTCAAGCAAAAATTCAAGCTGGACAACATCGTGACCTTTGCTTTTGGCCTCATACCATGGATCTGCAGAATCATCGAATATGGTCACAAAGGGGTGACTTACGGTTGCAAAGAAGTCAACTATGCCGCTGTCTATCCCAAAGAATATTTCAAGCAGATTGACGAGGAACTGCTCGAGCACATCTGCTTTGACTGGTTCGGAAAAGGCAAGGTGATGCAGAGCGACAACTTCATCTCGCTCACACTCTCGGTCGACAATCAGATAATCCACACTTCACGATGCCTGGGCCTTTATAAGGTGCATGGAAAGACGTGGAAGTCTAAGGACGAGGTGCCCTGGTTTTATCGTGACTACGACGAGACCTCGGCGCAGCTGCTGGCTGACTTGGACGATGACTACACCAAAATCAGGGAGGCGATCAAACGCATGGCACCGGACAAGGATTTCCGTTTCATGCTCGACTACCTGGCATTGGAGCGATTCTCCTATCAGTCGCAAAATACCGACATTCGTGAGTCGTTTGTCAATTCGCAGACTCTGGTCTCAATCGGCACACCTGTTGTCCAGAACAGCGAAGGCCTGTGGGAGGTTGACCGCAACCACCGTTTCTTTATGGACGATATCTACTACGGCAACATGATCGCCAAATGGATGGCACAGAAACTGGACATTGACACACCGACAATCGATGAAATCTTGCAATGGGCACAGATGGTGCGTGGCGAGAAATTTATCGATGACAACAATCGACTGATTTTGGACAGCCCTGACCTGGCCGAGCCACTCAAGTGTGGTGTGCCCAGTGTCTATGGCTTTGAGTCAGTTGCCGACTGTATCGATTAGTCATGGCGCAGATGTCACCCATCGAGGCTTTCATCGCACTGCGCGACTATTGCGAGCGGCAGCAGTTCAAGGGCTGGGACCCATACGATGGCCTGAACTCAAAGGTGTTCCAGGCCATACCGTTTGCCTCGCGGTCGGCACTGCTGCGCCTGTGTGTCATACAGGGGTTCAAGCGTTGCCCCGTCAATCTGCGCCCGCTCGCGCTCATCGCCAAGGACTATAACCCCAAGGGCGTGGCACTGTGCCTGCATGCCTACTGCATCGTGGCGCGGCTGCTGGCCGGGCATCCCGAGGCAGCGCAGCAGCTGGGCACGCGTGATGGCGCGCTGGCGCGGGCCAATCAGCTGGCCGAGCTGCTCATCTCGTTGCAGTCGCAGGGCGACTATCACGGGGCGTGCTGGGGCTACAACTTCGACTGGCAGTCGCGCAAAAACTTTTTGTTTCCAAAATACACCCCAACTGTGGTGGCGACTACCTTTGCCGCACAGGCGCTCGAGGCCGCTTACCAGGTCACGGGAAATGAGCATTACTTGCAGGTGGCTTTGTCATCGGCCGAGTTTGTCATGCACGACCTGAAACGGACACCACACCAGGGCGGGTTCATCTTCTCTTACAGCCCCATCCCGGGCAATGACACCGTGTTCAACGCGTCGCTGCTGGGAAGCAAGCTGCTGAGCATGGCCTATCGATACACGCATCGCGACGACTATCTCAGCGCCGCGCGCAGTTCGGTCGTGGCATGCTGTGCCGGACAGCGACCCGACGGGGCATGGGCCTACGGCATGTTGCCCGTCCAGCAGTGGGTCGACAGTTTCCACACGGGCTACAACCTGGAAGCCCTGTATGCCTACGGGCAGAACACCGGCGACAGCCAGTTTCAACGGTTCATCGACAAGGGGTTTGATTACTACATCAGCCACTTCTTTGAGCCGGACGGGTGCCCCAAGTATTACGACAACCGCAAGTATCCCATCGACATCCACTGTCCGGCACAGCTGCTGGTCACCCTGTCGGCACTGGGAAAATATGACCAATATGCCAATCTGGTACAGAAAGTGCTGCAATGGACCGACGACAACATGCGCGACCGCAAGCAAGGCTACTATTACTACCAGCTAAAGCAGGGCGTCAGCTCTAAAATCTCCTATATGCGCTGGAGCAACGCATTCATGCTCTATGCCCTGGCACATCATCTCAACAACCAATACTTTTCATGACACAACACGACACAATCACAATCAATGGTGTAGACATTTATCCCTTCGACTCGGCCGACCAGCTGTTGGATTTCGTCGATCAGAACAAAGGAATTCTCGTGGCCATCAATGCCGAGAAGATCATGCACGCCACCGACGAGACACGACAAATCATCAACGACAACATCGGATATTGCGATGGGGTGGGGGCTGTCTGGGCACTCAAACAGAAGGGGCACAGCGAGGCCGTGAAGATTCCCGGATGCGAGCTGTGGCTCAAGATTGCCCAGCGCTACAACAACAGCAAGTCGTTCTATCTCATCGGAGGCAAGCAGGAAGTCATCGACGCCACCGTCCAGAAGTTGGGTGTCGACTTCAAGGGCATCAATGTCGTGGGCAGCCACAACGGATATATGGACGCCGAGGAAAAACAGAAGGTCATCGACGATGTGGTCAGCAAGAAGCCCGATGTCGTGTTTGTGGCCATGGGCTCGCCCAAGCAGGAACTGTTCATGCGCGAGATTCAGCGGCAGCACCCAGATGCCATCTATCAGGGACTGGGCGGAAGCTTTGACGTCTATACGGGCAATGTCGAGCGAGCACCAAAATGGTGGATTGACCACAACCTGGAGTTCGCCCACCGCTTTATCACCCATCCCAAGCGCTGGAAACGCTTGTTGCCCATCATCAAAATGACATTCCTGCTCTTGCTCAAAAAAATCTGATGCTCAAGATAATTCGTAATTCATCCCCTCTCTTGCTCAATGCCGGGAATTAGCAGTTCAGAGGGATTATGAATTATGAATTTTGAATTATGAATTATGAAAAAGATGAAGGTTTTACATTCGCTTATGGCTGTCGTGGCCGTGATGCTGTTCTGTTGCTGCGGCACCCATGCCGGGGCCATAGCAGCCAACGGCCAGTTCTCGACACCCAACAAGTCCTATACCGTCAGGAGCAACATCCAGGGCCAGACCATCTCGCTGGGCCGAAACACGACACTCATCTTTGATGGCGGAAAGTTGATCAACTGCACCGTCATCGGGGCCGGCACAAAAGTGGTGGTCAATGGTGTGGCGACGGTCTTTGAGGGCTGCACATTCCAGGGCACATTTGTCGACTCGCGACTGTCGGCGACCAACTTTGGCTGCAAGCCCGACATGAAAGCACGCGGCTACAGCTGGAAGTTCAAAAGCCAGAAGGCAATCCAGACCACCATCCACACCGGCACTGATAACAAGCGTGCGCTCGACGCGCTGGCGCAATTCTGCTCGCGCAGCACTGGGGTGACCATCCACTTCAACGGTGACTTTTTCACGCCCGTGGTTGACAACCGACCGGGCAAGAGCGAGGGCCGCAGCAATAAGATGGTCATCAGTGGTGCCAAAAACCTGGAGCTGTATGGCGGCAGCCTGATTCAAGGCATCTATGTCTATGACTCCGATGGTGTGTCGATTCATGACATGAAGTTTCTCGGCCTCCATGGTGTTCACGATTTCCCACCTGTGTATCACAGCAAAGCAAGCTTTAAGAACGGTTCGCGTGTCAGAGGCTACAGCATCGACCAGGCCTACAATATCACCAGTGACCAGTACAACGCATGTGGCCTCGCTATCGAGGGGGTGCGGTTTATGGCGTCAGAGGGCAAGCAGTGCAACAACCTCAAGGTCAGCAACTGCCATTTTGAGATGAGGATGTCGGGCATCATGACCGGCGAGAAGGCCTGGCATGCAAATGTCAACAACCTGACTGTCAGTAACTGCACTTTCTCGCACATCTATTTCCAACCCATCGGACTGCACGGCAGCCACACCGTTGTCGACGGGGTGCAGGCCGACTACTGCCTGCAGGGCATCGACTTTTCGACGGGGTGTAGCAACTCTGTCGTCCGCAACTCCAGGTTCACCAACTGTTTCACTGGCCCTAAGCAAGACACATCGACGTCAAAACCCGACCAAGTAGACTATAGCCATGATAACAGCATCGACAATGTCTACTATCAGATCGGTCCAAAGTTCAACTTGATTGACTATAGCCCCAATATCCTTGATGTCTCTCAAGGGCGGGCAGGAGATGTGTTCAAGTTTGACAATGTGACAATGGATGTCAACCACGATCGGCTGATGGGGGGCATCATGAACCGGGCCAACAATTTGCGCATCAGTAACCTCAAGCTCAACCTCAACCTCAACATCAGCAACAACTCAAAAAATTATGAGATGTTGCGACTGTTCACAACTGGAGGTGGCCTGGTCAATGCCAAATATTCACGACCCGCCATTCAAGTCTATGACTCGCAGCTCAATCTCAATGCTCGAGTGGCCTACATTGCTGCGGCCTCAAGTGTGTCGATGAGCATCGCGTTGACTGGCGTCAAGGTGGCTGGAAATAAAGGTTGCAACTACACATGCTTCCACACGTTGTCCAGTGTCGCGCTGTCAGATGTCATCGTGACTTGTCCGGTGGCATCTATTTCTGAGAAGGTGTCAAGTGTCAGTGTCGATCGATTGAGTCTCAAGGCAAGCAAATCGGGATTTGTATTCAACCAGGACAAGCCCAGTTCATGTGTGATCAAAAACTCGCAGATTGATGTGGCTTCGTCGCTCGTCAAGAGCAGTGCTCCCCAGCGGTTGACCGTCGACTGCAGCGACAACACCCTCAAGTGTTCAAACGTCGTGGCTATCTCATCGGCCGTCAGCGATCAAAACTCGGCCATCAAGGTCACACGCAACAATATCACAGCCACTGGGGCCAGCATAATCACCGGAGGTAAAAACATGACCTCGCGCATGATGACTGCACAGAATTTTGACGTCAGCGGCAATGACATTTCCTCGACAAAACAGGCCACGCTGATCGACACACAGGTGCCGACCAGCCTGAAGGGTCGTTTGCGCAACAATCGCGTCTCGGCCAGTGTTCGATTACCATAAATAATGAATTTGTTATGTTAAACGCCTATCATCTCTATGTGATATCTAGGTGGCTCTATCTCCACCACATACCATTTTTGCCAAAATTGGTGACACTGTTGATCTTTCTTGTCTACAACAGTAAGATTCCCTATACCGCTAAAATCGGCAAAGGAACGCGCTTTGCCTACGGTGGTCTGGGCGTGGTCATAGCCAGCAGAGTCGTTATCGGTGAGAACTGCGTCATCGGACAGCAGGTCTCAATTGGTGGAGGCAACACCCGATATCCCGGTGCAGCTGTCATTGGCAACAATGTGTATGTTGCTAAGGGGGCTATTGTCTTCGGGGGCTTTAAGGTGGGTGACAATGCCACCATCGGAGCCAATGCCGTGGTCGACAAGCCCGTCCCCGAAAATGCTATAGTTGCAGGTGTGCCGGCACGCATTTTGCGCATCAAGAATCAAGAAGAAATTCAAGCAAAATGACACATCATCACGACCAGGCGACTGCCAGGGGAATGAGGTTCCTCAAGGATTTCGGCATCTACACCATCGGTAATATTGGGCAGAGGCTATTCAACTTCATCCTCGTGCCGCTCTACACCCATTTTGTGGCGCCCGAGAATTATGGCTACTTCGACCTGTGTTTGACCTATTGCTTCCTGCTCATCCCCATCGCCACGTTGCAGTTGCGTGAGGGAGGCTATCGATTCCTGCTCGACACCGACGATGAAACCACGCATCAGCAGATTGTCTCGTTTGTCACTAAAACCATTGCCGTGGCGCTGACACTGGTGGTGGTCGTGGGCATCGCTGTCAGCCTGCTCATGCCCATCCGTTGTCTTTGGTTCACTGTTGCCATGCTGGCAACCATGGTCATCTTTGAGGTCATGGTGCAGCTCGTCAGGGCACTGTTCGGCAACAAGGTCTTTATCACCATGGGCATCGGTGCCGCATTTTTAATCTGTGTGCTCAGTGTGCTGTTTGTCGTAGTGCTAAAATGGGACATTTACGGCATCTTCTTGGCCAATATCATCTCAAAGGGGGTGATGGCCATCTGGGCCGAATGGCGCACACGCCTGCTGCGGCGTTATTGTGTCAAACCGTTTGCTCAGCTCGGTGCCATACGCGACCAGCTGCTCAAGTTCTCCCTGCCATTGTTGCCCAACGCGCTGTGCTGGTGGCTGATCAGCAGCAGCAACCGACTCTTCATCAAAGATTACATCGGACTGGAGGAAAATGGCAAGTATGCAGTGGCAGTGCGCATGGTCAACATCCTGGTCACCTTTGGCAACATCTTCTACCAGACATGGCAGGAACATGCGTTCACCTACTACAACACGCCCGGACGCAACCAGTTCTTTTCAAAGATTTTCAATTACTATTTGTGCACCCTCAGTCTGGGGGCCGTCATCTTTGCCTACGCAATGAAGATTGTCTTTCCCCTCTTCATCGCCGAGGATTATCGCGCGGGGGTCGACTATCTGTTCCCGATGGCATTCTCGACTGTCTTTTTCTGCATCACATTCTTCTTCGAGATGGGCTATCAGTGTGCCAAGGACACACTGCGGTCAATGATTTCGGTCATTTGTGCCGCTGTGCTCAGCTTTGTGCTCAACTATGTGCTTGTGCGCCAGTTCCAGATCTATGGCATCATCATGACCAGCGTCATCGTCTATCTGTTTCTGGCAGTGTACCGATGGTTCGACACCAAGCGCTATTTTGACATCAAGCTTGAGCGATATTCAATCATCGCATTTTTCATTGCACTGGTCTCGATTATCCCTTACTACTTCATTGGCGACAATATGCTCTATGCTATCATTGCGCTGGCTGTATTTGTCCCCGCCATGGTCGCGACATTCCCCGCTGGGTTGCGCCGAGAGATTGTCAGCAAAATCAAGAGGAAGCACAGCTCTTGACAGTGACGTGAATTACCTCATAACTATGATTCTGAAGTATGATTTTGAACCCATCGAATAAGAGTTAGGCCGAAATCAGTAGGCTTTTATGGCGAAGCGTTCAGTTGCCCCACGGCGATTGGACGCTTTCTGCTGCAAAAAGTGTGTGATTTCAGAAAAATGTTGTAAATTTGCGGCGCAAAAGCCGAAAGATGAAAAATAAGGTAGGATACGGACGATTTGTCAAGTGGGCACTGCTCGTGAGCGATGTCCTGCTCTTTGTTGTCATCTATATGGCGGTGGCATGGGGCATGGGGCGAAGCGACATGACGGGACACTGGCTTGCCGCTTACGCTGCCGTGGTGATGGGTGTTGTGTCCTACGCGTTCATCGAGGTGCACGAGCTGCGGGTGCTGATGGCCGACAAAATCGCGCTGAAGGCACTCAGGGCCACCATTGTGCATGCCGGCCTGTTTGTCGCCGCTTGCCTGATTGCCGACGCGCGGCTGCCATGGACGGTGTTTGTCGTGCTGTATGTGTCGCTATTTGTGGCATTGTTCGCATGGTGGTTTCTCTCGCGCAAGTTGCTCAAGATGGTGCGCGGCGTGGGGTTCAACTACAAGCGTGTGGTGGTCTTTGGTTCGGGCAGCGCCGCAAGGCAACTTATCGACGAGTTCATGTCCGACTTGGGATACGGCTATCGCATTGTCGGATACTTTGACCACGCACCCAATGCTCTGGTGCCCGAAACGATACCTTATCTGGGCGACATAGACCAGGCACTGGAGGTCATCGAGCAGCATTCGGTCGACGAGATCTATTATGAGCAGTCGGGACCCGATGGCCAACGGGACTTGGAGAAGGTGATGAACTGGGCAGATGCCAATGCCATCGACTTCTTCTTCCTGCCACAGCTGGGCGGCGCATCGATTCGACCCATGGAGGTCATCAACATGGGCAAGACGCTGGTGCTCTCGGTCAGGCCCAATCCGTTGAGCTATCCGTTCAATGCGGCCATCAAGCGGCTGTTTGACATCGTGTTCTCGTCGGTGGTGCTGATCTTGTCGCCCATCATACTGATTCCGGTGGCCATTGGCGTGAAGTTGAGTTCGCCTGGGCCTGTCTTTTTCAAGCAGCAACGCACGGGCTATCGCGGCAAGAGTTTCAATTGCTACAAGTTCCGCTCGATGCGCATCAATGCCGAGAGCGACTCAAAGCAGGCCACATCGGCCGACCCCAGAAAAACACGGTTTGGCGAGTTCTTGCGCAAGACCAGCATCGACGAGCTGCCACAGTTCTATAACGTCTGGCGGGGCGACATGTCGATTGTCGGACCACGGCCACACATGCTGGCCCACACCGAAATGTACAGCAAAATCATCGACAAATATATGATGCGCCACACGGTCAAGCCCGGCATAACGGGCTGGGCGCAGGTGCGCGGGTTCCGTGGACCCACCCCCGAGGTGTGGATGATGGAGAAACGAGTGGAGTATGACGTGTGGTATGCCGAGAACTGGAATTTCATGCTCGACCTCAAAATCATCCTGCTCACCATCATCAATGTCTTTAGGGGCGACAAAAACGCTCTCTAGGGCTAGAAACAAGGTGCGAGACGCTAACAATCGAGAACTTGCAGCCCGAAAACCGAAAACTCGTAACTCGAAACACATAATATGTTTGAAAATTTATCTGAAAAACTTGAACGATCGTTCAAGGTCCTGAAGGGACAAGGAAAAATCACCGAGATCAATGTCGCCGAGACACTTAAGGAAGTGCGCCGCGCATTGCTCGACGCCGATGTCAACTTCAAGGTGGCCAAACAGTTCACCGACACAGTCAAGGCCAAGGCTCTGGGACAGAATGTGATCAATTCGGTCAGCCCCAGCCAGCTCATGGTCAAGATTGTGCATGACGAGCTCACGCAGCTCATGGGTGGAGAGCAGGCACCGTTCAACGTGGCAGGCGACCCCGCCATCATCTTGATGTCGGGTCTGCAGGGCTCGGGCAAGACGACGTTCTCGGGCAAGCTGGCCAACAAGCTGAAAAAGGAAGGCAAGAACCCGTTGCTGGTGGCATGCGATGTCTATCGTCCGGCAGCCATCGAGCAGCTCAAGGTGTTGGGCGAGCAGATACAGGTGCCCGTCTACAGCGAGCCTGAGAGCAAGAACCCGGTGCAGATTGCACTCAATGCCATTGCCGAGGCCAAACGCAACGGACGCGATGTGGTCATCGTCGACACGGCCGGACGTCTGGCCATCGACGAGCAGATGATGCAGGAAATCACTGCCATCAAGCAGGCCATCAGCCCCAACGAGACACTGTTTGTCGTCGACTCGATGACTGGCCAGGATGCCGTCAACACTGCCAAGGAGTTCAACGACAGGCTGGACTTTGATGGCGTGGTGCTAACAAAGCTTGACGGCGACACACGCGGTGGTGCGGCACTGTCCATCAGGTCGGTGGTCAACAAGCCCATCAAGTGGGTGGGTACGGGCGAAAAGATGGAGGCAATCGACCCCTTCCGCCCAGCCGGCATGGCCGACCGCATCTTGGGCATGGGCGACATCGTGTCGTTTGTCGACCGCATGCAGCAGCAGTATGACGAGGAGGAGGCCAAGAAACTGCAGAAGAAGATTGCCAAAAACCAGTTTGACTTCAATGACTTCTTGCATCAGATCGGCCAAATCAAGAAGATGGGAAATCTCAAAGACCTGGCATCTATGATTCCAGGTGTTGGGAAAGCCATCAAAGACCTGGATATCAATGACGATGCCTTCAAGGGCATCGAGGCAATTATCTATTCGATGACACCCTACGAGCGCTCGCACCCCGAGATCATGAATGGCAGCCGGCGCCAGCGCATCGCCCGCGGCAGTGGCACCAGTGTGCAGGATGTCAACCGACTGCTCAAGCAGTTTGAGCAGACGCGCAAGATGATGCAGATGGTCAGCGCGGCAAAGAATCCGCTCAAGATGATGCGGGGTCAGCGACGCCGCTGATGCGCAAGAACAGCGAACAGAAAACTTAAAACCGAAAACGCAAAGTGCAGATAATAGACGGAAAACAAGTCTCGGCGCAAATCAAGCAAGAAATTGCAGCCGAGGTCGAGAAAATTATTGCCAACGGAGGCAAGCGACCGCATCTGGCAGGAGTGCTTGTCGGGCATGACGGTGGCAGCGAGAGTTATATGAGCTCGAAGGTCAAGGCTTGCGAGCAGTGCGGATTCAAGTCGTCGCTCATCAGGTTTGAGGACGACGTGACCGAGGCCGAACTGCTGCAGACCATCGAGCGGCTCAACCAGGACGATGATGTGGATGGATTCATTGTGCAGCTGCCATTGCCGCGGCACATCAATGAGCAGCGCGTCATCGAGGCCATCGACTATCGCAAGGATGTCGACGGCTTCCATCCCATCAATGTGGGACGACTGTCGATAGGGCTGCCCTGCTTCCGCTCGGCCACGCCAGCGGGCATCATGATGCTGCTCGAGCGCTATGGCATCGAGACACGCGGAAAACACTGCGTGGTCATCGGACGCAGCAATATCGTCGGCAAGCCAGTGGCAAGCCTGTTGATGCAGAAGGCCAATCCCGGCAACTGCACGGTCACCGTCTGTCATAGCGCGACACCCGACATCGCCCACCACACGCGCGAGGCCGACATCCTGATTGCCGCGCTGGGCAAACCGGGTTTTGTCACCGCCGACATGGTCAAGGAGGGCGCGGTGGTCATCGATGTGGGCACAACTCGCGTGCAGGACGACACGCGCAAGTCGGGCTGGAGACTGTGTGGCGATGTCGACTTTGAGCAGGTCGCGCCACGGTGCTCGTTCATCACCCCAGTGCCTGGAGGCGTCGGTCCCATGACCATCGTGTCGCTGATGCACAACACGCTGCTCGCAGCCACACGGCAGATTTATCAATAACCATTATGTTTAACGAGGTGGTCTAGGCTTGCTAGTCGTTCTAGGATGTCTAGACCACTTTGATAAAATGACACGATCATGCATTTGCTCAGCATTCTACTGCTATCGCTGGTGTCGTTGCTGCAAGGAGGCAACACGGCCAATCTGGTGTTCTTCGGCGACGCCATGCAGCATGCGCCACAACTCACGGCTGCACGGCAGGGCGACGGCACCTACGACTACTCGCCATGCTTCAGATATGTCGAGGACGACATCCGCTGGGCCGACTATGCGGTGGTCAATCTGGAGTGTCCGCTCGGTGGAGCGCCCTACACCGGCTATCCGGCTTTCAGCGCTCCTGACAGTTATGCCATGCAGCTGGCCAAGTCGGGCTTTGATTTGCTGTTGACAGCCAACAACCATTGCCTGGACCGACGCGACAAGGGCTTGCGGCGCACTGTGAGCGCACTCGACTCGATGGGCATCCCACACATCGGCACATACGCCAACCCGCTTGCGCGCCAGCGGCAAGTGCCACTGATCACCACAATCAAGGGCATCAAGTTTGCCATGCTCGACTACACCTATGGCACCAATGGCATTCCCGTTCAGGGCGATGCGGTTGTCGACCTGATCGACCGCAATCTCATCGCTCGCGACTTGCAGCTGGCACGCGAGCGCGGTGCCCAAGTGTTGTGCGTCAACCTGCACTGGGGCATCGAGTATCAGTTGCAGCCCGTCGAGAGCCAGCGCTCGTTGGCCGACTTCCTCATCGACCAGGGTGTTGACCTCATCATCGGCGGACATCCACATGTGGTCGAGCCGATGGAGATGCGACACAGCGAAAAATATAACAAGGATGTGCTGCTGGTCTACAGCCTGGGAAACTTCATCAGCAACCAGCGCGACATCGACAGCCGTGGGGGGGCCTTGGTCAAAGTGCAGGTCACAATGGTGGGTGGAAAACCGCGGGTGCATGATGCCCGCTACAAACTCTTCTTTGTCCAGAAACCCAGCTACCGAGGTGAGAACTATGTGGTCATCCCGGAAAACCGCCCAGAACTCATCCGGGCAGATTGCAGGAGCGAGTTCTCACGCTTTATGGACCGCACACACTCGTTGGTCACCAGCAAGAATCGCAATGTGCCACAAGAGCAGTGAGCTTCATTGCCACTCGAAGGTGGCGACGATGGGGTTGTGGTCGCTGGCCGATGAACTGATGCGCTTGAACGCAACCGCACGCATTTTGCCGCGATACAGGATATGGTCGATGTGAAACGGCAGGTGGTGGTCGTTGAATGTGCTCAGATAGCCGGTGTGACACTCTCTGAAAGCATCTCGCAGGTCATCGCCCACGATTGTGCGGTAGGCGTATGACTGAGGCACATCGTTCAGGTCGGTGCACAGTATCACGTTTGCGGGACTCGTGTCAAGCGAGTCCCGCAAACTCGCACTGGTGCGTTCGCGGTTGCTGAAAGCCTTGTCAAACTTGCGATAGATATTCGCCAAATTGTGCGCATTGCTCCCCACCGAGTCGAGCTCGCTGCGGCGGTGGGCATCATAGAGGGTGAAAGAGGTCATATAGGCACCCACCAAGCGCAACTGACGATTGTCAGGCAGATGGATGTCAAACGCATAGCGGTTGACACACTTGATGACGTATGGGAAGTAACGATTGCTGATGCCGGGCGGATGAAGCGGAACAGCACGGAAGGGGTGTTTTGACAACAGGTCGACGTTGTCATATCGGCTGTGAGTGCGGTAGGGATATTGCCGGTCGAGTTCTGACAGCCAGGGATTAACCGACTTGAGCTCGTCATAGCCCAGGCCGTAGGTGACCGGCTGCACAAGAATGACAAAGTCGGCGTCCTCATCCAGAATGACTCGCAGGGCAGGGTGCATCTGGGTGGTGTCGGCCCACAGACGCTGGCTGAAGGCCTCGACATTATAGCTCATGACCTTGAAGGTGCGCGACCGGTCGACATCGCTCTCTGGCAGGCTGACGGGAAACGTGGCACTCAGGCTGGGCCAAGTGGAGGCGATGGCCAGTGCCACTGCCAAAGCACATTTCCATTGGCGCCCGATGACCCAGATGACACTCAACAGCACCGAGGCGCAAACGATCGCCGGATAGGCAAGCACAGCAAGTGCCACCATCGCGCCAAAACGCGACGGCGACAGCCATCCGCCATAGCCCGACAGCAGCAGTGCTGCGATGGACAGCACTGTGATGCCCCATACGATTATGTCATGTCGTCTTGACATCAGTCGCAATCGGTAAGTGTCTGCAAAAGTACTCAATCTCATCGGTCCAGACAACTTTTGTGGCCGTTAAAAAAGAACGGGTACGATTTAGCTTACTTTTGGAGAGATTTTTTTGCCTAGAGAAGTGGCATGCGATTCTATTCAGCGATTTCTTTTTCACCCCTGCCAGGCAACTTGTCGCCATTTAGCGTTATCTGGCACACATTCAAGCGATTTTTGCCGTTACAGAATGGTCGACGGCAGTCAACTGTTAGACAAATTTGGCTGCACCTAAGCATAAAAGCAAGCTTTTCTGCGTTCGGCTTGCGCAAATTTTTTGTAATTTTGGATAAATTACGCTGCACCTCGGAAATAAAAATGAAAAACTCCGTTTCTCATTTTGTATTTCGCTCGGTTTGCAGTAATTTTGCGGCATGAAGAGCAAACTACTAGACATCGCAAAGAAAGGTTGCCGATACATCTATCTCCATGCATGGCAATATCGCAGAGCCGAGCATGTGCAGCAGCAGCGTGTCGACATGGTCAGACAGCGTGGCGAGGCACGGGTGGTGTTCATCGCCATGAGTGTGTCATTGTGGAAGTATCAGCACCTGGTCGAGACACTGCGAGCCGACCGGCGCTTTAAGGTCACTGTCGTCCTGTCGCCCGCGCTCGATTTTGACAGCCAGCAGCAGACGCGTGACGTCGAGGCATTGCGGAGCTATTTCCAGCAAAAGCAGGTGCCATACATCGACTTTGACCTCACCGGAAAAACACGGCCTTTTGACATCAAGGCCAAGCTCGACCCCGACATCATCTTCTATCCCCAACCCTACGAACACCTGCTTGTGCCCGAGCACGACTGCCTCGCTTTCTATGACCGGCTGTTGTGTTTCTATCCCTATTCGTTCATGACCGGAAAGGGGAAGCTGACCTACGACTTTCACTTTCACAATCTGGCTTGGCGCTTATATTATCCCAACGAGGAAATCAGGCGAGAGGCTCAGAAGACTGCCTGGAACAAAGGGCGAAATGTGCGCATTGTCGGACATCCTAATGGCGATGACTTCGGCGCATGGAACGGACAAGACCCCTGGAACAAGATGTCCGACTCGCGACCGCGCAAGCGCATTATCTGGGCACCACACTTCTCGTTTGACGACAAGTTTGGCCAGCTGCCGAGGGGCAACTTCCTGTGGATGGCACACTTCATGCTCGACCTGGCACAGCGATATCAAGAGTTTGTGCAGATTGCTTTCAAGCCACACCCGCGGCTGCTCACCGAGTTGTATGCCCATCCCGAGTGGGGAAAACAACGCACCGACGAGTACTATCAGCTGTGGGCCACGATGCCCAACACACAGCTCGAGACCGGGCAGTATGTCGACCTGTTCATGTCGAGCGACGCAATGATACACGATAGTGCGTCGTTTGTCATCGAGTACCTGTATACACACAAGCCTGTGATGTATGTCTCGCGCGACATTGAGCATTTTTTGACAGGGCAGACCATGCTTTCGTGCGAGGCATTCAGGCAACTCTATATCGGGAAAAACGAACGCCAAATCATCGACTTTGTCGACCAGGTGGTGCTGGGAGGCGACGATCCCATGATGCCGCAGCGTCAGGCTTTCTATCAGCGCTATCTGATGCCGCCCGATGGCAAGACCGTCGCACAAAACACACTCGACGACTTGGTGAAATCAATCGGATGGTAACTGCTGCAGATGCGGCTTTTTGAATGTGGATTATGAGCAATACGGCACCAACAGTCTCGGTGGTCATGTGCACCTATAATGGCGAGAAGTTTGTCAGCGAGCAGCTCGACTCAATCCTCGCACAGACTTGTCACATCGACGAAATCATTGTTCAGGACGACTGCTCGACCGACAACACGGTCGACATCGTGCGGCGCTACGCCCAGCGGCACTCAATTGTCAAGCTGTTTGTCAATGAGCGCAATCTGGGCTTTAACGACAACTTTCACCATGCGCTGTCTAGGGCCACTTGCGACTATGTTGCCATCTCTGACCAGGACGACATCTGGTATGCGCAAAAGCTTGAGCGGCAGATGCAGGCAATCGGCGACAAGGACATGTGCGCGACAGCCTACGACATCGGTGCATCGCGAGACTCGGCACACTATTTGGCACCATCCTCCAACATCGAACGGTATGTCTTTGGGGGTGGGGTGGCAGGGCACACCATGCTCATCTCAAGGGACTTTCTTGTTAACCGCAACCAGTGGATCGAAGGCATAACCTACGATTGGAGCCTGCTGATGAATGCCTATTTTGGAAAAGGTGTTGTCATCCTGCCTGAGGCTCTCAATTGGCACAGGAGGCATGACCGGGCTTTGGGAAATGTCTATCAGAGCCGTCCGACCGGCCGGCTGATGGCGAATGTCAAACCATACGTCTACGGCTGGAGCCACTACAGAAACCTGCAAAAAAAACAGAACTGGAAGGCAATGTATGCTTTTATCGAGCGGCACACCGACCACAATCATGACCCCCTGGCGCATCGATTGGCTACATTGCTGTTGCAGTCAGGCACGGGGCCGCTGCTCAAGTTGTGTCTCACTTGCCTGAAACATCGCAGGCTGGTCTATCCCGACCCACTCAAGACCACAGGCCTCGCCGGACGACTGAGGGCATTTGTCTATCCGGCAATCTATGCTTACGGCAATTATCACTTTGACTGGGCTGATTGACGCCGCTCCTTGACAAAGGCGATGATGTCCATCAAGATGTCGTTGCGCGTCAGCCACATCACCGACACATAGAACACGGCGGCAACAACAACCCTAACACACAACTTCAGCACGACATGGTCAATGCCGCGAGTCACTGCCCAAGTGACGCACACCATGGCCACCGTCACCACAACAATCGGCAGCAAGTCGCTCAACAAATCCTTCACGCTCAATCGAATCACGCGATGCGCCATGGCGTGCCACACCAGTGTCCATGACAGCATGACCACAACGTATGTCGCGACCATTGTCTGGATGCCATGCGAGCTGGCCAGCAACACAGCTGCAATCTGGGTGAAAATCAATGCAATGTTGGTATAGAGATAGATGTCCGAGCGACCGATGCTTGCCATGAAGTTTTGATAGACATGGTGGATGGGAATCACCGCACCGGCACAGCACAAGATGCGCAACAGCATGACTGCGTCGAGCCACTTCGGCCCGATGGTCACCAGAATGAACTCACGCGACACGAGCGCCAGCCCCAGCATCGACGGGAATGCACAGAAGGCCGTCATCCGCAGTAGCTTGCGCAGTACGCGCTTGCGCCGCTGGACATCGCCACCGGCCTTGACCATCACGGGTTGCACAATCTGGTCGACTGTGCTATAAACGGTTGTGCTGGCCAGCGTGCTCCACTTGTTCGCCTGCGAGAAATTGCCCACGTCATGGATGGGGAACAGGCGGCCCATGATAAACGTGAGCACATTGTTGCTCAGCGTGTTGGCAATGTTGGTCAACATGATGCGCATCCCGAAACCAAAAAATGACCTCAATGGCGAAAAATCGATGTGCAGCGACACCAGCCGAGGGCAGTAGCAGTAGCGGCCGGCAGTGATCAGCACGGCATAGGTCAACTGCTGAAACACCAAGCTCCAATAAGATTTGCCCATCCACGCCAGCATGATGCCCACCGCGCCCGAAACCGTCAGGGCAATGATGCACACAATGGCGGTCTCGCGGTTCATCAGACGTTTGTTCATATACCCAATGTGGGCTATGCCGAACGATGAGATGAAAAACACAAGAAACAGCGTCCTCGACACCTCGACAAGGCAGGGCTGATGGAAAAATCTGGCAATCAGAGGCGCACTGCAGTAGAGCACGCCATACAGCACCGCGCCGGTGATGACATTAAACCAGAAGACGGCATTGTAGTCTTCAAGCCTGTCGACCTTGAGGTTGATCAGCGCGTGAGCAAAGCCGCAAGTCTGGATGTTGCCGGCCAGCATGGTGAAGATGCTCAGCACGCCCACGATCCCATAGTCTGACGGGGTGAGCAGCCGAGCCAAAAAGATGCCCAGCACAAGGTTCAGCAGTTGCGTCGTGCCGCTGTTCAGTGCGCTCCAGGCCACGCTCTTGGCTGTCTTCTGTTTTAATGACTCTTCCGGCATAGTAGGCATCATGTGCTGTTTTGAAACGTCATGCGTCTGACGTTGTGAGCTGCAAAAGTAGCAATTATTCTCCTTCCACACAATTTTTTTTTGCAACGATTGGGAGGGTATAATGGTCAGTTGTGGGTTGAATGCTTTTTTAAAATGCTTGATTCATAGTGTTTTGAGACGATTTGTGCCGATTGACTTTCGTTCTTAAAGGCTGTTAATGAATTTGGTCGGTATCGATTTTTATCATAATTTTGTAGGTTGTTTTTAATGAGGACTTCGGCTCCTGGTGCATTGGGCACTGCTCAACCGACAGTCACCAACTGAGATGAAATGAAAGAAACTCTAACACCGGTCAAGGCCCAGAAGGTGCGAGACAGCAACATGGAGCTTTTGCGACTTGTCGCGATGCTGCTTGTGCTGGTCGTGCATGCCAATTTCAGGGCGCTGCCGGTTCCTGATATGCGATATACGCAGGTGCACCCTCAGTCTGCATTGTTGATGTTTATGACCGAGGGGTTCTCGATTTGTGCAGTCAACTTGTTTGTGCTGCTGTCGGGATGGTATGGCATCCACTTCAGGGCCAAACGGCTGGCAGAATTACTGTTCCAGGTGCTGTTTTTTGGCCTGCTGGCCATTGCGGTTTGTGCCGTCTGGGCTCCACAGCAATTAGGGCACGATGTGCTTGCCCACCTGTTGATGCTCACGGGTGACTATTGGTTTATCAATGTCTATTTGGCGCTCTATCTGTTATCACCGGTGCTCAATGCATTTGTCGAGCATGCCGATAAGCGACAGTTTGCCTGCGTGCTGGTCGCCTTTTTCGCATTCCAGTTTGTGTTCGGATGGGCCACAGAGGCATCACGGTGGCTCATGGCCGGATATTCGCTGCCGTCATTCATGGGCTTGTATTTGCTGGGGCGGTTCATGCGCCTGCATCCCATCAGGCTCTGGCAACTCAACCGCTGGGCCGACTTGGCCATTTATCTTGCCATAGTGGCCATCCTGACCGTGGGCGTGTTTGCGCTTAAGCGTCACACAGGGCGGGGTGGGGTGCTTTACTTCTACATCTGCCCGCTGGTCATCCTGCAAGCCATGCACCTGTTGTTGCTGTTCAGCAAACTGTCGCTGCACAGCAGGGTTGTCAACTGGTTGGCCAGCTCGGCACTCGCGGCCTATCTGACGCAATCCAGCAGTTTTATTGGCGTTTTTTACGACAAAATTATCCTGAACTGGTTCAATAATGAGCCTCGTGTTCAGTTTATTATTTATACAGGCCTGTTTGTGCTGGCGGTATTCTTGGGCTCTATCCTTATCGACAAGGTCAGGACACTGCTGTGGCGATTGGTCTGCAAGCAAATTGAAGGGGCATCTGGTCCCAAGCACAGCAAATTAATGAATAAAACTCAAGTTTCTAAAGTAGTAAAGTAGTAATGTAGTAAGGCCGTTTGTCTCGCCTGATGGCATCACGCCACGCTGCGTCTTTACTACCCACAACCAGCTCGCAGCGCGGTCTGCCAGTGAAACGGCCTACCAGCTAAGCGGCCTGAATATTAGGTAACGGCCTTACTACCATACTTCTCTACTACTCATACTACTATAGACACTTAAACAAAAAGAATATATGAAAAAAATTATGCTCGTTTTCGGGACACGTCCCGAAGCCATCAAGATGGCGCCACTGGTCAAGGCTTTTCAGGCACGGCGCGATCAAGTCGAGACCATTGTATGTGTCACGGCACAACATCGCGAGATGCTCGACCAGGTGCTCGAAATCTTTGATATCCAGCCAGAATATGACCTGGACATTATGAAGCCCAATCAAGACCTATATGATGTCAGCGCCAAGGTGCTGCTGGGCATGAGAGACGTACTGAAAGAGGCTGCGCCCGATGTCGTGCTGGTGCATGGCGACACAACCACCAGCACCATGGCGGCACTGGCAGCTTTCTACCAGCACATCCCTGTCGGCCATGTCGAGGCTGGGCTGCGCACACACAACATCTACAGCCCATGGCCCGAGGAGATGAACCGACAAATCACAGGCCGAATAGCAACCTACGATTTTGCCCCGACACCGCTCAGCCGACAGAATCTGCTCGATGAGCACACACCGCAGCAGCGCATCATCGTCACTGGCAACACGGTCATCGACGCACTCTACTGGGTGGTCGACAAGATCAAGTCGAACCCCGAGCTGAATGCTGAATTGGCCGACGGAATTCGCGCTTTTGGGTATGATGTCAATCGTCTGGAGCACGGCAAAAAGCTGGTGCTTATCACAGGCCATCGCCGCGAGAACTTCGGCGAAGGTTTCAAGAACATCTGCCAGGCTATCAAGACTTTGGCCGAACGGTTCCAGGATGTCGACTTTGTCTATCCCATGCACCTCAACCCCAATGTGCGCCAGCCCATCTACCAGCTCTTTGGCGAAGATCTAGCCAAGGGTAAAGGAAATCTGTTCTTTATCAATCCGCTGGAATATCAGTCATTTGTCTATCTGATGGAGAAGTCGCACATTGTGCTCACCGACAGCGGAGGCATTCAAGAGGAGGCTCCAGGACTGGGAAAACCCGTGCTGGTGATGCGCGACACCACCGAGCGACCCGAGGCGCTCGAGGCCGGCACCGTCAAACTGGTCGGTACCGACTATGATGCCATTGTCGACAACATGTCGCTGCTGCTCACCGACGCTGATGCTTATCACTCAATGAGCCATGCCGTCAACCCCTACGGCGACGGAAAGGCCTGCGCACGCATTGTCGACCACTTGATCAAATCGCTCGCCTGACCTCTCCAGTCTTAGGAGGGGAGCTGCCCAAAACACGAAAATCGAAATAAAAAACTATAAACTCGAAACGCTAAATGAAAGGGAAAATTTTAGTTACCGGAGGAACCGGATTCATTGGTTCACACACCACTGTCGAGTTGCAAAATGCTGGCTATGAGGTGGTCATCATCGACAACTTGAGCAACAGCAACCGCGAGGTGCTTGACGGCATTGAGCGAATCACCGGCATCAGACCGGTGTTTGTCGAGGGCGACTGCACCGACATCGACACGCTGCATAGCCTCTTCAAAGAGAATCAGGGCATACAGGGCATCATCAACTTTGCCGCGAGCAAAGCCGTCGGCGAATCGGTGCAGAAACCCATCATGTATTATCGCAACAACATCAACATCCTGCTCAACTTGCTCGAGCTGATGCCGGTCTATGGGGTGAAGGGATTTGTCTTCTCGTCGTCGTGCACCGTCTATGGTGAGCCCGACCAGAATCCCATCACCGAGGATGCTCCGACCAAGAAGGCCACATCGCCCTACGGAGCCACTAAACAAATCTGTGAGGACATCATTGCCGATGTCATCAAGAGCGGCAGCCCCATCAAGGCAATCTTGCTGCGATACTTCAATCCTATCGGCGCGCACCCCAGCGCCGAGATTGGAGAGCTGCCCAATGGTGTGCCACAGAACTTGGTGCCCTATCTGACTCAGACAGCAATCGGCATTCGTCCCATGCTCAGTGTGTTTGGCAACGACTACAACACACCCGACGGCTCATGCATACGCGATTTCATCAATGTCGTCGATCTGGCCAAAGCACACGTCCGCGCCCTTGACCGTATGCTCACCGATGAGAGCAACGACGCACTCGAGGTGTTCAATATCGGCACTGGCAACGGATTGTCGGTGCTGCAACTGATTGATGCTTTTGTACGGGCTACGGGAGTTGAACTGCCCTATAAGATCGTCGGCCGTCGCGAGGGAGACATCGAGCAGATCTGGGCAGACCCCAAGCGAGCCAACGAGGTGCTGGGCTGGAAAGCCGAGGCCACCATCGAAGACACAATGCTCAGCGCCTGGAACTGGCAGAAGCGCCTGCGTGAGCGCGGAATCATGTAATCACTTGCTTTTCTGAACGATGAAAAAACTAATTCTCTCCACCATTGTTGTGCTCATGGCCGGCATTGCTTGCCATGCTGCCACTGTCATCGACGAGATCAAGAAAATCGATGACATCACTGCCTATCATGTGCCGCGATTCTTGATCAAGAATGTGCTGGGCATGAACGGAATCATTGAGGAGGTCATGCCAGGAACCAGCATCAGCGCATTGCGCGATGTCGAGAGCATCGACTTTATCATGGCTCACAAGGGCGGTGCCAAAAAGAAGGTGCGCAAGCAAGTCGCTAAGCTGGCCAAGGACCCGGCATACG
>Ga0256404_1002028_pt1 | contig 46086 bp, 42 predicted proteins | sample RumenRJG_01DNA_FD_185990 | JGI IMG/M metagenome (GOLD analysis project Ga0256404, IMG submission 185990) | Bovine rumen microbial communities from Lethbridge, Alberta, Canada - RJG_01 | ecosystem: Host-associated > Mammals > Digestive system > Stomach > Rumen | place: Canada: Alberta | collected... | reverse complement strand
TTAAATCTTGTTCAGCTTCCGGAGTGTATTTCGCAACAAATTTTGTTTCCATACTAATATTATAGCTCTTTTTTGATTTTTGTCAACATTTTTCAAATGTATGTGTTAGTATAATCACCCCCTCTGTGTCTGTCTTGGATTATTCGGGTACGCACCGGCTTGTTGCTCGTATAAATTGCTGTCGCAATTTTAGTAACTTCGCAATCGCCTATTGCTCTTACGGGTTTCACTCACTTACGTTCGTTTCACCCTACCGAAAATCCGCTTCCCCATCCGAGGGGAGAGTTGGTTGTGTATTTGTCCACAAATCCGCTGTCTTGTCATTGCTGTATATGTTACATAATTCGATGACAAAAATTGACCTTAATATAAATAGTAATATTGTTATGCAGGGTTAAAAGACAGCTCTTTCAAAAGGAAACCTAACCGGCACATTAATTCAGAACTCGGGTTAGTAACCGACTAGAAAGGGGGCTGTATGGATAATTTCAACTTGAATTTATTATTAATCTTTTTGATTTTATACATAATAAACGGCTCTCACTTAAATAAGTAAGAACCGTTCAGAACTCTAAGGGCTGTTGGCACTTTCTCAAGGTGCCACCCTGTAACCTTATTATTTACTATTTCACAACATTTGTCAAGTGCAAGTCCTAGAAAATCACCCCCAAAATTGTCGGTTCATAATGACCGTAATAATCACCCCCTCTGTATCTCCCCTGGACGGGGAAGCGGATTTGTGTAGAGTGAAACGAAGTGAAACTCGATAACGTGAGGACAAAGTGAATGCCAGCGAAAGCGAAATGAACGCTTGTCCGAGAGAAAGCAAATCCAAGACAGCGGATTTTCGGTAGGGTGAAACGAACGTAAGTGAGTGAAACCCGTAAGAGCAATAGGCGATTGCGAAGTTACTAAAATTGCGACAGCAATTTATACGAGCAACAAGCCGATGCGTACCCGAATAATCCAAGACAGATACAGAGGGGGTGATTTTCTAGGATTTGCACTTGTTTCGGAATCCCGAACAAAAAAGATGCTGAAACAAGTTCAGCATGACAGCGGATTTTGGCAAGTGTGCAGTGAACAATGTGAACGAAACACGTCCCTGTGAATAGTGCCAATGAGCTTACTTGTTTTGAGAAAGCAAAACAAAAGCGAATAGTAGCACTATGAACCGCCAATAATCCAAGACAGCGGATTTGCACTTGACAAAACTAAAAATATAGTAAATAATATAAGTGTAGGACACACCATTAAGGATTTGAGGTAGTTTCCTTAATGATGAGCTTCACTCCTACGATGTTAGAATTTTAGTGCTACTACGAGCATTGTTAATGCTACGAGTAGCATTATTATTTTCTCCATCATAGTTTTGCCCTCCTTTCCGACCAATTTCTTCACTGTTGTGTATGTCGGTGGATAGCGTGGAGCATACCTACAAATCTATTATATTAAATTTTTAAAACACGGTCAATTTTTGTCATAGCTTAACAACAAAAGATGCTGAAACAAGTTCAGCATGACGGTAATGCGGACTTGCACTTGAAAAAATATATAAAATAAGTTATAATATAAATAACAGGTGGCTATTAGTATTACTAATATTTAATGCCTTCTTAGTTTTACAAAACTAGCACTAGGACTGCAATCGCAAGTGCTAGTTTTTCATTTTTATATAATATTGATATTATAAAAAATAAAATCAGCATTATTGATTTCGTCATAGGCATCACCCCTTTCTTGACGTCAGTACCGTCAATCAATAAGGTTTTGCGGCAACCACCTGTTTTTATTTATTTTTCAATGTACATAGTGTAATTGTAGTACATATTTTTGTGCTTATAAATACATTAAATTTAGTATATTTTAGTTATATAGACTGCTACGCTATTGCTCACAATTATAAAGCAATGACAACCAAAAACCAATTGTCATTCCGAACTTGTTTCGGAATCCCGAACAAAAAAGATGCTGAAACAAGTTCAGCATGACGGAAATGCGGATTTGCATAGAATATAGAATAAATATAAATCATTTATTGTATTTATAACATACGAAAATAGTAATATAATTGGATTCTGAACATTGAAAATTGAATAACAGGTGCAAACCATATTTTCTTTAATCTTCCGCCTAACGACTTAAAATTGTTAAAAGGTCGGCAAGAAAAAGAAAGGAGAATTTGCGTATGGATTATAATTTACTATTCATATTATTAATTCTTTTAATTGTCGTCAAAAAGTAATGCTTACCACTAAAAAGTGATAAGCAAGCTTTTTCAAAAATATGGTTACGAGGTGGCGACCTCGCACCTGTTATTTATATTATAACTCATTATATATTTTTTTCAAGAGCAGTGTATGTGCAAGACAAATAAAAATATCGTCATTATGAACGAATGTGAAGAATCTCTCAAGGACAAGACCACAAGGAGATACTTCGGAATACGTCCTTAGTATGACGAAAAAAATAGATTGCCACGCTAAACGCTGCAATGAAAGTATTATTTAAAATATAATTTATAAATAGATTCTTTTTCTAAAAATTTTATTTTTTATTGTATTTAAAATTTATTTATTTTAAACTCCTAAAGTTCCGGCAGGAATGCCTTGAGGCATCATATATGGATTGAAAGATGAACCGTATGCTTCAAATGATTGTGGTTGAGAAATCATTGACGGCATAGATGACATTGATTGTTGAGGCATCATTGACATAGTTTGTTGTTGAGCCAATTGCTGTTGTTGTTTTCTTTGAGCAATAGTAATTTCATCTTCACCAACAACTTTTTCAGCACCTTTCTTGAATAAACTGCTTATTAAAGAACCGCCTATAAATCCAACAACTTTTCCTAATAAGTTACCTGCAACAGCACCAACAGGACCGCCAATTGCTGTACCAATTGCTGTACCAATTGCTGAACCAACAGCAGTACCGGCAGCTGAACCTGCTACCCAACCAACAGTTGCAGCTCCTACTTTAGCAACAGATTTGCCAACTTGCTTCATTCCTGCTTTAAAGCCCAATTCTTGGAATGTAGGTACAACGTTTGTTAATGTTTCAGAAATACCTTCCATTAATGCAACAGAGGAACCGCCATATTTGTTGAATGCGTTTACGCATTTACCAAAAACAGGATGTTTTACTGCCATATTATTAATCCAATTACCTGCTTTTGTGATACCTAATGCATTTTGAGTTTTACCCCAAAATGAAGTAGGATTAGCATGTGTAGCTTGGTATATCTCTGCATTGGAACTCATAACTGCTCTTTGTGCTTCAGCGTAAGAACATTGTCCTTTTGCTGCTGCTTGTGCCATTGAACGAGCACTGTTATATCTTGATACTATATCAGGACTCAAACCTTTAAGCTTTTCTGCATCAGCCATTGAATCCAAAAGTTCATACGCACCGTGAGATTTTAAGAAGTTTCCTGCACTTTGTCTGAATGTATTACCGCTTTTGTATGCATCAGCCATTGTTTGATATTGTTGTACATAAGGTTGTATAGCTTGTCTGTAATTTCCTTTATTCTTTTTACACCAAGATAAACCCTCAATCGCTGTTTGAGTTAAGCCGGCTGTTAAAACAGAACCAAATGATGATGATGAATCAGTATATCCTTGCGGATAGCTTGTATAACCTGCATTATAAGAAACTGACATTAATATTACCCTCTTAAAAACTCTCTGTACTTTTATAAAGTATTTTTGGGGGTAAAAATTGCCTTTTTATAACAAACATGCAATTATTATCTTAATAAAACTTAACATGGATTAAGTTTTTATATATTCAGTTTAAATCATTTACTTGATTTTAGTAATACAATAATGATAAAATAATTTAGTTATGCTAAAAAAGACAATTTTATATAAGGATTTATAATATGATTACAACAGAAAATCTTACCGTAAAATTTGGAACGAATCCGCTTTTTGAAAATGTAAATATTAAATTTTCCAAAGGAAATTGTTATGGTCTAATTGGTGCAAACGGTGCAGGAAAAAGTACGTTTTTAAAAGTTCTTTCAGGTGAATTAGAACCGACATCAGGTGCAGTTCATATTAAAAAAGGCGAAAGAATTGCCGTATTAAAACAAGATCACTTTGAGTTTGATGAATTTCCTGTAATAGATACTGTTATTATGGGACATAAGCATCTTTATGATGTAATGAAAGAGCGTGAAGCACTTTACAATAAGCCAGATTTTAATGATGAGGACGGATTGAGAGTTGCGGATTTGGAAACGGAATTTGCAGAACTTGATGGATGGGAAGCTGAATCTAATGCTGCAACTTTGCTTTCTGATTTAGGAATAGAAGATGAATTGCATCATTGCTTAATGAAGGAATTGCCTGAAAGTAAAAGGGTTTTGGTTTTGTTAGCACAGGCATTATTTGCAAATCCTGACATATTACTAATGGATGAGCCGACAAACCACTTGGATTTAAAAACTATAAAATGGCTTGAAGATTTTTTGATTGATTTTCAAAATTTGGTAATTGTAGTATCGCATGATAGAAAATTTTTAAACCAAATTTGTACTCATATTGCGGATATTGATTTCAGAAATATAACTCTTTATACAGGTAATTATGATTTTTGGACACAAGCAAGTGCATTGATATTAAAACAAAAAGAAGAACGTAATAAAAAAATAGAAGAAAAAGCAGAGGAATTCAGAAAATTTATTGCAAGATTTAGTGCTAATGCTTCTAAAGCAAAACAGGCAACATCTCGTAAAAATATGTTAGAAAAACTTACTTTGGAAGATATAAAACCCTCAACAAGAAAATATCCGAGTATAAATTTTAAATATTCCAGAGTACCGGGAAAAGATGTTTTACATATTCAAAATTTGAATAAATCCGTAAATGGTGAACAGTTGATTAAAAGTTTTTCACTTGATGTTATACAGGGTGAAAAAATTGCATTTATTGCTAAAAATCCTTTAATTCTTACCACTCTTTTTGAAATACTTACTGGTGAAACTCAAGCAGATTCGGGAGAGGTAAATTGGGGTGTAACTGCGGAATATTCTTATTACCCGAAAAATAATAATAAATATTTTGAAACAAACTTAGATTTGATAAAATGGTTGGGACAGTATTCTAAAGAACAGCATATAAATTATTTAAGGGGCTATTTGGGAAGAATGCTGTTTTCAGGTGAAGATGCAGAAAAGTCCGTAAACGTGCTATCAGGTGGAGAACGTGTAAGGTGCATGCTTGCAAAAATGATGATTGCGGAAAGTAATGTTCTCATTTTTGATGAGCCGACAAACCATTTGGATTTAGAGGCAATAACATCATTAAATAATGCTTTGATAGATTTTAACGGAACTGTTTTATTTACTTCTCAAGATTACCAATTTATACAAACTGTAGCAGATAGAATTGTTGAAATATCACCTTATGGATATATTAATTTCCAAATGAAATATGAAGATTATCTAAATAGTCCTGATATTCAAAAAAGGAGAGATTTGCTATATAATAAATTTGCTAACAGTAAAAAATAAACATTTAAAAATAATGTTTTGAAATTATTTTAATTTTTGATAATATTTAAAAGAATATAAGTTAGGAGATAAAGTATGAAAACAATAACTGTAGGTGTACCAAAAGAAATTAAGAACTCAGAACATCGTGTTGCTATAACACCTTCAGGAGTAAAAGAATTTAAAAAATACGGACATAGATTTTTAATAGAATCAAATGCCGGCTTGGAGAGCGGTTTTACTAATGCAGATTATGCTGAGCAAGGTGCAGAAATTATCAATAACGCAGAAGATGTATGGAAAAATTCTGAAATGATAATTAAGGTAAAAGAGCCACAACCTAGTGAATACAAATATTTAAGACCTGAATTGCTTTTGTTTACATACTTACATTTAGCAGCAGAATTTGAATTGGCTCAAGAACTTATTAATTCAAAAGTAAACTCCATAGCTTATGAAACAGTAGAATTAAAAGACGGTTCTTTACCATTGCTAACACCAATGAGTGAAATTGCAGGTAAGATGTCTGTTCAAATAGGTGCATCATTATTGGAACATCATCATGGCGGCAGAGGACTTTTGCCGGGAGGAGTTCCTGGTGTTGATCCTGCGGATATAGTCATAATAGGTGCAGGAACAGTAGGTATAAATGCTGCCAAAATTGCTTATGGTATGGGAGCGAATGTTACGGTATTAAATAGGGGCTTAAAAAAATTAAGATATATTTCCGACATTTTTAATGATAATGTCAGAACACTTGTTGCTAATGAAGATAATATATACAGATGCGTTACAAATGCAGATTTAGTAATAGGAGCAGTTTTGAATGCAGGGGCAAAAGCTCCAAAATTAATAACAGAAGATATGGTAAAGAATATGAGAAAAGGTGCAGTAATAGTGGATGTTGCAATTGATCAAGGCGGTATAACGGAAACTATGGATAGAACTACAACTCATGACAATCCGTATTATGAAAAATTTGGAGTATTACATTATGCAGTTCCGAATATTCCCGGTGCTGTTCCAAGAACTTCAACTGTAGCATTGACAAACGCTACATTACCTTATGCAATTGAACTTGCAAATAAGGGATTTAATGATGCTGTAAAGCAATCAGAGGCATTATATTTAGGAGCAAATACCGTAAATGGTAATATCGTTTCTGAACCTGTTGCAGATGCTTTAAATGTTGAATATACAGAATTATCATTACTTGTAGGTATGGAATAATTCATATTACAATATATCTATAGGATCGACATCAATAATCATTTTGATGTCCTTAGGAAGTATTATTTGATGAAAAAATCTTGATATAAAGTCATGACCTTTTTCGTCCATTCTGTTTTTTATTAGTATTTGATAACGATACATTCCTTGTAAACGCTCAAATACACATATTGTAGGCCCTAATGTTTCGAGTTTCTCTGATATTCCTAATTTATCTGTCATAGTTCTTAGTCTTAATGCAATTTCTTCGGATGCTTTTTCTACTCTGAATTTATTTTCGCATGAAATGACTAATCTAACTATTTTTGAGAATGGAGGATATTCAAATTCTTCCCTTGCTGCAATTTCAGTTTCGTAAAACTTGTTATAATTTTGTTCTCTTGCTGTTTGAATAGCGTAAAAATCAGGATTATATGTTTGAAAAAGAACTTTTCCTCTAAAATCACCTCTGCCTACACGTCCTGCAACTTGTGTTAACAGTTGAAAACCCCTTTCAGATGCCCTAAAGTCAGGCAGATTAAAGCTTGCATCAGCACTAATTACACCAACAAGCGTAACATTGGGATTATCCAAACCCTTTGCTATCATCTGGGTTCCTACTAAAATATTTATATTTCCATTTTGAAAATCATTTAATATTTTTATATGCTCATTTTTTCTAACAAGAGAATCGCTGTCTATTCTTACAATATTTACATCTTTAAAAAGTTCTTTTAAATAAAGTTCTATTTTTTGTGTTCCTGTACCTGACATTTTTAAAGCATCAGAATGACATTCAGGGCAAACATCAGGAAATGGCAGTGTAAAATTACAATAATGACATCTTAATCTTTTGTCTGCTTCATGCCATATCATAGGAATATCGCATTCAGGACATTCTATAACATGCCCGCATGCCAAACATTGAGTATATGTTGAATATCCTCTCCTATTAATCAATATTATAACTTGTTGTTTTTTGTCTAAAGTTTCTTTTATTTCTGTTTGTAATGGCTTTGAAATGATACCTTTATATGCAGCATGAGAATGTTCCTGCATATTTATAACAAAAGTTTTAGCCAAAGGAGCATTTTTATATCTATGTTTTAGTTCATACATTCTGTTTGTATTTAATGCACGATAGTATGATGTTATATCTGGTGTAGCTGAGCCCAAAACAAGTTTTGCATTGTAAAATTCCGCAACTTTTTGAGCAACTAACCTTGCATCATATCTTGGTGCCGGAGAAATCTGTTTGTATGCACTTTCATGTTCTTCGTCAATAATAATTAAACCAATATTTTTTAAAGGTGCAAATACAGCAGATCGTGCACCCGCTAGTATTTTTATTTCATTTTTAAAAAGTTTCTGCCATACATCAAATCTTTCTCCGTCTGAAATTGAACTGTGCCAAATTGCAATATCATTTATGCCGAATTTTTTTGCAAGTCTTTTTGAAAGTTGAGATGCTAAGGCAATTTCAGGCGCTAAAAATAAAACATTTTTACCATGATTTATTGTATCTTGTATTAGTTTAAAATAAACTTCTGTTTTGCCTGATGATGTTACACCATGTATTAAAATCGGCTCTGAATTTGACGGAGAAATGTTCGATATTTTATTGTAAACACTGCTTTGTTCTTCTGTTAAATCAAAAAGTTCTTCTTGCTTTATATCTGAAAATATATTCAAAGGATTTCTATAAATTTCATCTTGAGTAATTTTTACGCAGCCTTTTTCTTCTAATTTTTTGACTGTTGCAGAAGTTGTTTTAGCAATTTTTAGAAACTCCGATAATTTAATTCTTTTTAGTTTTTTAGCAGTTTCTAAAATTTCATGCTGTCTTTTTTGAGTATCTCCAAAAGTAATAAATTCAAGTACCGTTTCCGTTTTTAAATTCGTATTTATTATCATTCTTAATGGTAATGCCATGTTTAAAACGGTTATAAAATCCGTACAATAATAATTTGCAACCCATTCTAATAACTTTAAGTATTCTATTGTAAATAACGGATTTTTATTTAATATTCTACTTATTTTTTTTGCTTTTATACCTTCTTGCAGATAATTTGAAAAACCGACAACAAATGCATTTACAAATCCCTGACGACCAAACGGTACAGATACAAGTTGTCCGATACAAATTGTATCTTGTATGTCATCAGGGATTAGATAACTGAATGTTTTTATACCAAGTCCTTTTATATTAACAAGAACAAGGGCATATTTGTTCACTATTCTTCCTCAGAAGTAAATTCTTTCATTGCTTCATCAATTGCATCACGCAATGTTTCAAGATTTTCTGGTGAACATGTTACACCTTTTTTGGTAGGAAGCCAAGTTTGACCGTCATCTGTAGTATAATGTATTCTCATATCTAAATATGATTTACCTTTATATTCACTTATTGCAACATGTAATTCTTCCGTAGCACTTCTTGGTACGGTTGCTATAAGTTTTTTCTCTGCCATTTTTAATCTCCTATTTATTTTTTTTTAATTATTATAATAATCTTCTTAAGTCATCAGGTCTTGATGAACGAGCCAACGCATCTTCCAATGTAATAATATGCTGTTTATATAAGCTCTTTAAAGCCATTTCTAACGTTTGCATGCCAAGTCCCGTGTTTGTTTGTAATGTTGAATAAATTTGAGCTGCTTTAGATTCCCTTATTAGGTTAGCAATAGCAGGGGTAACAAGCATAATTTCTTGAGCCATAACACGACCTTTTTTTGTTCCGTCTGCTTGTAATCTTGGTAAAAGCGTTTGTGCAAATACTGCTTTTAGAGAGGCAGAAAGTTGAACACGAATTTGCTGCTGCTGACCTTCCGGAAATACGTCAATAATACGGTCAATTGTTTGAGATGCAGATGAAGTATGGAGCGTACCAAATACTAAGTGTCCTGTTTCTGCTGCTGTAAGAGCAAGTGCAATAGTATCCTGATCTCTCATCTCTCCTACAAGTATTATATCAGGATCTTCACGAAGTGCAGATTTTAAGGCATTTGCAAATGAACGTGTATCTTGTCCTAACTCACGTTGGTGAACTACTGACCTTTTTGAAACATGAACAAACTCAATAGGGTCTTCAATTGTTAATATATGTTCACTTCTTGTACTGTTTATATAGTCAATCATCGCAGCAAGTGTCGTAGATTTACCGGAACCTGTCGGCCCTGTAACTAAAATTAGACCTCTTGGACTGTCCGCTGTCTTTTTTACAATATCAGGTAATCCCAATTTATCAAATGCAGGAACTATAGCTGAAATTGTTCTGAATGCTGCTGCATAATTACCCTTATCACGGTATATATTAACCCTGAAACGGCTTAAACCCTGAACACCATAAGAAAAATCAAGTTCCCAATCTTGTTCTAATTTTCTTCTCTGTTCATTAGATAACATAGGAAATAACAAAGTTTCAACATCATCAGCCGATAATGGAGGTCTGTCTGTTCTGACAAGTTTCCCGTCAACCCTTATTACGGGAGGCAAACCGGCAGAAACGTGTAAATCACTCGCCCCACTTTGTACTGTCAGTTCCAATAGTTCTTCAATTAGCATTAACGTATTACCTCTATCTATATCAATTATTATACTAAAAAAAAAATATTGTAAATACTTATTTGTAAAATTGTATTTTTATTATTTATTCCGATAAATTTTGCTCATATATTTATTTATTGTTTTAAAACTCTCTTTATTAAATGATTTCTAATGCTATTGTAAAGATATGTAACAAACATGAGTTGATGATAGCAATTTTTATTTTTAGCATACTTGTAAAGAGTGTGTTAGTGAAATAAAAGGAAATGTATCTTATGGCAATCAATCCGATAGGAGTAAAGCAATCATCTGCAAATCCTCAATTTACAGGAGTAGTAGATAAGGTTGTAGGAAGCAAAGCATTTGAAACAATTGCAAAATTCGCCGGTGAAAAACCTGCTGTATTTAATGCAGCTTCATCGTTAGTTTTAGCAGGGGTATTAAGACCTGCAACGATTATGGCTTTACCTGGTAAAGGAGAGAATGCAACAAAGAATAAAGCAACAGCAGCAGCACATGCTATTGCATCTGCAGCAATAGGTTTTGCTATAACATCAACTGTTATGAAACCTATTTCAGCAGGATTGAAGAAAGTTATGGGAGATACTCCAAAATATCTTCCTAAATTATCAGAAAAAATGAAAGCTGATCCTAAATTTGCAGCTAATGTAAACAAGGTATTATCATTTGGACCTGATATTTTATTAGCAGTACCTAGAGCATTGTTAACATCAAAATTGTCAGGTTATGTAAATAAAGCATTATTTGGTAAGAAGAAAAATGCAGAAGCACCTGCAGCTCAAGTAGCAAAAGCACCTGTAGCTGCTCAACCTGTAGCGCAAGCAGTGGAAGTTCAGGCAACACAACGTCCCGTTTTAGATAATTTCAAAGGAGGTACAGTATAATGAAAGTTCAAGCAATCGGTAGTGTAGCTCCAAAACAAAATGTTGCTTTTTCAGGTAAAATTGCAGATGGTGTAGCAACAGCAATTTCAAAAGTAGGTAATACTGATGCTTTTGTAAAAGGTATGGAAAAAATCGGAAGCAGCAAAAACTTAATGGCTAATTTGTCAACTGCAAGTTCTGCTGTAACAACCGGCTTATACATATACAAAACTTTAACTGATAAGAAAAAAGATAAAAACCAAAAAATTACATTTGCTATTAACCAAGCATTAACATTCGCTGTTTCAACTGCAATTACATATACTGCATTAGGTGCAATGAAAAATTCTACTAATAAGCTTGTAGGAAAATTTGCAGATGCTGTATCAAAAAGAGATGGTAAATGTTCAGAAACTTTAAGATCAGGTGCAAAAGCTGCAATTGATTTGGTAACTTGCGGTTTCATCAACAGATACTTATCACCTGTTGCAGTTACACCTATTGCAAATAAATTAGGTGATAAAGTTACAAATTTCTTAAATAAAAGAGATGCTGAAAAAGCTCAACAAAAAGAGCTTAAAGCAAATGCATAATTGAGAGAATTTTATTAATATAAAAAAGACCGTTCAGCAGAGCGGTCTTTTTGTTAATTGTAATATTTTATAGAATTTTATATTTTCTTTTTAATTCAATTATTTTTTCATAAGATTCTTCAATATTTTTTTGTAAAACTGTATCAAATTCTGATTTTTTAGCTATTGTTTCAATTGTATTTATTGTTTCATCATTACAATTGCGATATATAAACATATTTACACCTGCTCTTATAGCCATTTCGCATGGGTTTTCAAAATTATCAAGAGCTTTCATTACCATATCATCAGAACATATTACACCATTATAAAATGTTTTTAGATAATTAATTGTATTTTTACTTAAAGATGTCGGCATAACCTTTTCATCAAAGCATTTACAGTGAATATGTGCAACCATAACAATGTCGGCTAAATCTTTTTTTATTAATGTTTTAAATGGCTTTATGTGTAAATTTTCCATTTCATAAAGCGGCATATCAATTTCAGGAAGGACTAAATGGCTGTCGCAATTAGTATCACCATGTCCGGGAAAATGTTTTATGCAAGAGATAATACCATTTTTACGATAAGTTTTTATAACTGTTTCAGCACCCTTTATGACATCTTCAGCATTATTTGCAAATGCTCTTTCTCCTATTATCGGATTATCAGGATTTGTATCAACATCACAGCAAGGTGCAAAATTTAAATTTATACCATAGCTTTTTAATTCCTCAGATATGGCTTGAGTTTGTTCTTTTAAAAACAATTCTCCTTTTTGAAATGCATATTTTGCACTTAAGTATTTTTTACCGTTCCAAATATTTTGAGTTCTTTCAACCCGTCCGCCTTCTTGGTCTATAGAAAAAAATAATGATGTATCTGATTGTTTGGAAAAATATTTTATCTTATTTTTAAAATCATCCGTTGAGATGATATCATCAGTAAAGAAAATAATCCCACCAAGCCCTTTTTTGATAACGCTTTCGAGGTTATTTCCACTTGTTCCGAGAATAAACATTTGATACAATTTTTGAATTATTTTCATAAAAATAATCATACATTTAATTGAGGTCAAAATGCAAATTTTTAAGTAATATATTAATACTTAATATAAATGGGGATAAATAAAACTATGAAAAAGCTTATTATATTATCATTAATTGCTATATTTGCCATATTAACATTAACAATGGATGCTAATGCTGCAAAAAAATCATCAAAAAAACTTGATGCGGCAGCTCAGGATGAAATATCAGAAACAATTGATAATATTACAAAAAAAGTTTATTCTCACACACTTTTATCTCCTACAGATAACCAAAATATGATTGAAGTAAAAATTAAATTAGATAATCAAATGCTTGTTTCTTCTGATTTATCACTAGCACCTTTATATTACAAGGCAGGAAAGTTATATAAAATGAGAGGAATGAATCAAGAAGCAGTAGATTGTTTCCAAACAATTTTAGAAAACTTTGCAGATACGGCTCTTGCTCCTAAAGCAAGAACTCAATTACGTTCAATGGGTATTAAAATTGCAGAACCAATAAAGAACGCAACTGCTGAAGATGAGGAAGAATAATTGTTTAAAATAAAAAAGCTTAACCGAATATTTAACGGTTAAGCTTTTTTATTAATCATTTTTTGTATAAGTTTTATTTAATATTCTATATTGCACATTACCGTAGCTACCATTTTGGGGAGGTGGAACTATACCATAAGTTCCTTTAGGCGGTCTATTACCATACATTGGTGGTGGTACAATTCCGTAACCTCTCTTTGGCGGTTTGTTACCATAAATCATATTGCCATAATTACCGTACATAGGCGGAGGTACCATGCCATAAGCCCTTTTAGGTGGTCTGTTACCATACATTTGTGGTGGTACAATTCCGTAACCTCTCTTTGGCGGTTTGTTACCATACATCATATTTCCATAGTTACCGTACATAGGTGGTGGAACTATACCGTAAGCCCCTTTAGGTGGTCTGTTACCATACATTGTATTTCTGTAAATATCTGATGATGTTGTTAAATTACCTGCAAATGTTGCTGTTGCTAAAAAAGCAAACATAATAATCGCAAAAATTCCGATAAAATATTTTTTCATAAGAGTATCTCCTTTTTATAAACATATTATAACTATGTTATTAAAATTTTCATATTTTTTTATTTGAATATTAATTTTATTTTACATTTTTATAGAGTTGATGTTATTCATGCTAAACTTAATACATTAAGAAGGGAAACTTATTATGAAAATATCTAAATTATTAACTTTATGGGTTGATAATAATTTAATAACCGAATTTCAGAAAGAAAAAATTACTTCATTTATGAAAGAAAGAAGAAGAACACAATTTTTTAGACTTTTAAAATGGCTTTTTATTTTAGGTTCGATGTGGCTGATATTTGGTTTAATTGCAACGATATATAATATTTTACAATTGCATTTTATGGAAAAATTTCTAAAATTTTTAATACAATCAAGTCAATTTATTTGGCAAATTATTCAAAATATTTTTACAACTTTGCAAACATATATATTTACACCGGTTTATAATGTGATATATAAATGTTTTGGTGATAATTCAAAATATTTTATATGGGCAATAGTATCATTTATATTATATTTATTATTTACATATTTAGAAAAACGTATAAAGCCCGATAAAGATATTGATAAACTTAACTTATATGCAGAACAAAAAAGGATACTTAAAACAAATTTTACTTTTGACACTATTTCTTGCGTATGTTTATCAGCAGTATTTTGCTTATTAAATATGTTATTAATTAGTCCTGATAAAATTTATGAAAGCAGTAAGGTTTTTCCATTTTTTGATATTTTAGGTTGTGTTACATTTTTTGCTTTAGCATATATAAAGTTAAAACCTATGTATTTACTATTTGGAATTTACTTTTTAGCACTTTGTTCAGGTATGTTTTGGGGATATTCAAGTGCATGCTATTGGATTGGTGCATCAAAACCGATTATTCAATGTCTGATTGGTTTTATACTTATTTTATTAGGATACATAACAAATTTGAAATTAAAATTGAATAATACAAACGACGAAGATAAATGTAATATACAAGAAAAATTTTATTCCATATATAATTGGACAGGATTGTTTATTTTGTTTATTGCCCTTTGGATAATGTCTTTTTGGGGTATGGATTTACATCATGGAAGCGGAACGGCTGAAACATTAGAACTTTGGATTACAAATATTCTTTTTATTTTAATATCCATACTTTCAATGTATTATGGTACAAAAACCGAACAAAAAATATTTTTTAACTATGGTTTAACCTTTTTATTTATAGAAACATATACGGTTTTATGTTCAAGATTATGGGACGGATTACCTATAGGTGTTGCTTCATTATTGCTTGGTGCATTACTTATAGCAACAGGAAAAATTTTACAAAAAATTTATTTAAAAAAAGTCAAATAAGTTTTTTTAAACATGACAAAAGCTATTTTTTGTCTTATTATTATTCTATAGAAAAGGTAGGGAAGTTATGGCAAAAAACAGAATAGGAATTGATGTAGGCGGTACAAATATAAAGATAGCTCTTGTTGATAAAAAGGGTGAAATACTTTATTCAAATACAATACCTACACGTTCGGAAATGGGTTACGAATATACAATAAACAATATGAAACAGGCAATTTCAACTCTTTTAACAGAAAAGAAATTAACAGCTTCAAATATTGAAAGTATAGGTTTCGGTTTTCCGGGACAAATTGATTATAAAGAAGGTATCGTAAAAGCATTACCTAATATTCCGGGCTGGGTAAATGTTCCTATTTCAAATATTATTGAAAAAGAATTTGGTATTACAACAAAAATAGATAATGATGTAAGATGTGCTGCACTTGGAGAATTAAATTACGGTGCAGGTGTCGGGTGTGAAAATCTTATATGTATTACAGTCGGAACAGGTATTGGTTCAGGTATAATCGTAAACGGTAAATTAGTTCGAGGAGCAAGCAATGCAGCAGGTGAAATCGGACATATAAAGTTATTTCCTAACGGAGAACACCTTTGTGGATGTGGTGATTACGGTTGTTTGGAAGCTTATGTTTCAGGGCCTTCAATTGTTCAAATGGCAGAAGAATATATTCAGGGTGGAAAATCCACAAAGTATAGAGAAATGGCTAACCCTGATATAACACCGTTTATAGTTGCACAAGCTGCAGAACAAGGTGATGGTGTTGCAAGACGAATATTTACAAAAATGGGTGAATACTTAGGAACAGGACTTGCAAGTGTAGTTAATTTGTTAAATCCTGAAAAAATCATAATTGGAGGCGGTGTTGCCGGCTCAGGTGATTTATTGTTAGCGCCGTTAAAGGAAACTCTTATGAAACGTGCAATGCCTATATCAGCAGAAGCTGTTGAAATTGTACCTGCAAAACTTGGTAATCGTGCAGGTGTAATTGGTGCAAGTCTTTTAGCCGAGTCTTAATATGGCTGTATATTTTTATTATGGTGATGAAGATTTTAATATAGAACAAGCTATTAATGAAAAGAAAAATAAGCTTGATAAAAATTTTCTTGCAATGAATTATAAAAGAGTTGATAATCCTGATTTTCCAACATTAATAAATGTTTTGAGAACTCAGGGTATGATGTTTGGAAACATGCTTATTGTAATTAATTGTACAAAATATTTTGAAAAAAAAGAAACGGCTTTTTCTGACAGTCAATTAAAAGAAATTGAAGACACTTTAGCATTAAATACTGATAATATTGATATTGTTTTAATCGCAATAACTGACAGAGATGGTAATAATAAAATTGATACAAGAAAAAAATTATTTAAAATATTTGCAAAATATAATAAACAGGAATTTCCTGCTTATAAAATGAATTATTACGGAAAGAAAGATTTAGCACAATGGATTATCAAATGTGCTAAAGAACATAATATTTCGGTTGATATTTCTGTTGCAGAATATATGGTTGAACAAATAGGAAATAATCTGAGATTATTAAATAGTGAAATAGAAAAGTTAAAGCTCCTTGTTCATCCTAAAAAAATTATTACAGAAGAAGTTGTTAAAAATTATTGTGTTTCTAATGAGGATTTATTTGCATTTGCCGAATTGTTGATGTCTAATAATTCAGCAAATGCATTATCAGAATATAGAAAACTTCTTTCTAAAAGACATCCTCTTGAAATAATCACTGCAATACAAACAATTTTAAGGAAAAGAATTTTACTTAAATTAAATATTGATAAACCGATTGAAGAAATTATGCAATTGACAGCAATGTCAGAAAAACAAATAACGGCTATTATAAAAAATTCTAAAAATCAGAGTTTAAAACATTTGGTAAAATTAAAGGAAAAAATAACAAGTGCAGAATACAAAATAAAAAGCGGATTATCTGCAAATCCTGAAAGTGAGTTAGAATATGCTTTTGTCGGATAAATACAGTTTTTTTATAAATTATTTTCAAAATCTTGTAAACAATCCTAACAGAGCAATGTTCCAAAGTATTGTATTTTATGGAAATGATTTAAATACTCAATATGAAATTGCATTATATATTGCAAGAATGCTAAATTGTACAAATGATAAAAGTTTTGACTGCTCTTGCCGTAATTGTGATTGGATAAGAAATAATGAACATCCTGCCGTTCTTACAATTTCACATATTGATAACAAACCTCTTGATGATACATCAAAGACTGTTATTTCCGTAAAACAAGCTCAAATGGTAAAACAACTTCTTCTAACTTCTTCTGAATATTATCGAGTTTTTATTTTTTGTGATAAAGATAATAACGGTAATGTAACAGGTTTAAATAGTATAAACTTTCAGGAAAAAACAGCAAATGGCTTACTAAAAACTATTGAAGAACCACCTAAGAATACTTTGTTTTTCTTTTTAGCACAAGAGAAAGAGGATTTACTTTCAACTATACTATCTCGTTCACAGTGTTTTTATGTCCCGAACTTTGAAAGAGAGTCGGAAAATTATAGTATGGTAAAGGATATAATCGAAGAATATTTTTTATTAAACAGACGTGATGCATTTACAATTTCACAAAATTTGTCAGATATTTCTGATGATAAAATAAAAATATTAGACGAAATACAATGCTACATTTTATCATTAATGAAATGTAACTATAATAATAAGCCCTTTTTAGCACGTTTAATGAGTGATATTAAAGCTGTAGAAAATGCAAAATCACAAATTAAAGCGAAAGTATCACCTGTAAATGTTTTTGATAATTTATGCTTAGCAATAATAAAAAATTAAAATTATATCTTTGAACTATCGCCAATCATACCCCAAAAAAGTTTTTGTAATAAACTTCTGTTTCGTCTTTGTTCTTCAACTTGTGCATTAAGTTCTGCAAGTTCAGCACCAACAGTGCAGTTTATATATTCCATCAACGCTTTAGAGCGTTCTTCATCACTTTCGTATTGGTTTCTTATTTTTATTAATTCTCCGTTGTCTAAAAATTTTCCACCGCATTTATAACAATCATCAACTTCAATTTCTTTTTTGGCACTTGCAAAGTTTTTAACCATTTTTGCTCCGCAGTTAGGACAATATCTTGGTGCAGAGGTATCAACAACATCAAATGTTTTTCCTTGAACTTTTTCAAGTATAGGAGTAATATCTTCAAACGGTTCATCAAATTCTTTAAATTCTCTATTATCAAAGAATATTCCACCACATCCGTTTATACATATATCTAGTGTAAAGCCGGTTCTTGGTATAAAAACTTTTTCCATTTCTTTTCCGCATGCCGGACAACTTACTTTTTTAGTTGTATTTGCCATAATATCTCCTCTAAAGTCTTATGTACAGATATTAGCATATAGCAAGAAAAAAATCCATAACAATTTCAAAAAATTAAGAAAATGTTAATTCACTTGCATGTCATCTTTGTCTGTTCTATAAATAAATAGTTAAGATTACATAAAGGAGATAAAAAATGGTAAATGTAGCAATTAACGGATTCGGTAGAATCGGTCGTAACACATTAAGAGCAGCTATTGCTGAAGGTATCTTTGATAAAATCAACTATGTTGCAATCAATGATCCTGGTTTAAAACCTGAAGATGCAGCAAGACTTTTCAAATATGACTCTGTAATGGGTAAATTTGACGGTACAGTTGAAGCTTATGAAGAAGGCATTATTGTAAACGGTAAAAAAATTAAATTCTTTGCAGAAAAAGATCCTGCACAATTACCTTGGAAAGATTTAGGTGTAGAAGTTGTTGTTGAATCAACAGGTTTCTTCACAGATGCAACAAAAGCTCATGCTCATATAGATGCAGGTGCAAAAAAAGTTATTATTTCAGCTCCTGCTACAAATGAAGATAAAACAATTGTATTAGGTGTAAATGATAAAGAATACGATCCTGAAAAACACCACGTAATTTCTATGGCATCTTGTACAACAAACTGCTTAGCTCCTGTAGCTAAAGTTATAGATGAAAAATTCGGTATCGTTAAAGGTTTGATGACAACAGTTCACTCTTATACAGGCGACCAAAGAATTTTGGATGCAGGACACAAAGATCCTCGTAGAGCAAGAGCAGGTGCTTTAAATATTGTTCCTACAAAAACAGGTGCTGCTAAAGCTGTTGCATTAGTATTACCTCAATTAAAAGGTAAATTGGACGGTTTTGCTATGCGTGTTCCTACTCCTGACGTTTCTTTAGTTGACGTTGTATTTGAATTATCTAAAGACGTTACAGTAGAAGAAGTTAATGCAGCATTAAAAGAAGGTGCTGATGGACATGTATTATGCTATACAGAAGAACCATTAGTTTCATCAGACTATGTTGGAACTTCTCAATCTTCAACAGTTGATGCTTTATTAACTCGTGTAATGGGCGGAAACCAAGTTAAGATTATTTCTTGGTATGATAACGAATGCGGTTACTCTACAAGATTAGCTGAAACTACATTAATGGTTGCTGAAAAATTATAATTTATATAAATAAGCAAAAATAAAAAATGGCTTCTGTATTATACAGGAGTCATTTTTTATATGTAATACTTATTCTTATTCTTTACCATTATTCATGTTTGTGCTAATTTTGAGATATAGGAAAGGGTTATTTAATTATGACAAACGTGAATGATTTACCGACTGTATATGATGCATTACAAACAGAAAAAGAAATATACGAATTTTGGGAAAAAGGTGAATATTTCAAGGCAGATGCAAAATCTCCTAAGCCGCCATATTCTCTTGTAATACCACCTCCAAATGTAACAGGAGTATTACACATGGGACATGCATTAGATGAAACATTACAGGATATTTTAACCCGTTATCACCGTATGGCAGGTTATGAAACACTATGGATACCCGGAACAGACCATGCCGGTATTGCAACACAAGCAGTTGTAGAAAAGAAATTAAGAGCGGAGGGTAAATCTCGTTTTGATTTAGGCAGAGAAAAATTCTTAGAAGAAACTTGGAAATGGACAAATGAACATAAATCTGCAATTCTTGACCAATGTAAACGTTTAGGTGTATCATTTGACAGAACCAGAGAACGTTTTACATTTGATGAGGGCTGTTCTCAAGCTGTAAAAGAAGTTTTTGTAAAACTTTATGAAAAGGGCTTGATATACAAGGGTGCATATATTGTAAATTGGTGTCCTCGCTGTCAATCAGCTATTTCAGATATTGAAACGGAATACGAAACAGAACAAGGACATTTATGGGAAATATCCTATCCGTTAAAAGATGAACCGGGAGCAATACTTATTGCAACAACAAGACCTGAAACTATGTTTGGTGATGTTGCAATTGCAGTTCATCCTGATGATTTTAAATATAAAGATTTGGTAGGAAAAACCGTATGTATTCCGTTAACGGGCAAAGAAATTCCTATTATAGCCGATGAATATGTCGATAGAAATTTTGGTACAGGTGCTGTAAAAATAACTCCTGCACACGATCCTAATGATTATGAAGTAGGTAAACGTCATAATCTGAAGCCGGTTTGGGTAATTGATGAAAAGGGTTGTATGAAAGATTGTCCTGAAGTTCCTGAAAAATATAGAGGAATGGACAGATATGAAGCAAGAAAAGCAATAGTAGGTGATTTGCAGTATCAAAAATTCTTGCTTTCAATAAAAGACCACGAACACAATGTAGGAAAATGTCAAAGATGTAATACTACAATTGAACCGCTATTATCTGAACAATGGTTTGTAAAAATGAAGCCGTTGGCAAAAGAGGCAATTGCTGCAGTTAAAGACGGAAGAATTAAATTTATTCCTGAGCGTTGGGAAAAAGATTATCTCGGTTGGATGGAAAATATAAGAGATTGGTGTATTTCAAGACAATTATGGTGGGGACACAGAATTCCTGCATATTATAACAATGAAACAGGAGAAATGGTTGTTGCAAAGGAAAATCCTAATCCTGAAAAATTCACTCAAGATACAGATTGTCTTGATACATGGTTTTCATCCGGCTTGTGGCCATTCTCTACAATGGGATTTCCTCAAACAGAAACTGACGATTTTAAAAAATTCTATCCTACAAGCGTTCTTGTAACCGGCTTTGATATTATTTTCTTCTGGGTTGCGAGAATGATTACAATGGGCTTGGAATTTACAGGTAAAGCTCCTTTCTCTACAGTTTATATTCACGGTTTAATCAGAGATGAAAAAGGTCAAAAAATGTCAAAATCAAAAGGTAATACAATTGACCCTGTTCAAATTATTGATAAATACGGTTGTGATGCTTTGAGATTTACTCTTACATCACTTTGTACTTATGGCGGACAAGATATAAAGATTTCTGATGAAAAATTTGAATACGGAAGAAATTTTGCAAACAAAATTTGGAATGCTTCAAGATTTGTATTGATGAATTTAGATGGTGTTGATGATTTAGAGATAGATAAGGACAAATTAACTATTGCAGATAAATGGATTTTACAAAGATTGAATGAAGTTGTAAAACTTACAAACGAAAATATCGAAAATTATAGAATAGGTGAAGTTGCACATATATTATATGATTTCTTCTGGAATGAATATTGCGATTGGTATGTGGAAATTGCAAAAATTCAATTGCAAGATGAAAATATAAAATTAAATACTCAGAGAATGTTAAAATATGTTCTTGATATGTCTTTGAGATTAATTCACCCTATAATGCCTCATATTACAGAAAAAATTTGGCAGGCATTACAAGTAAAATGTAGCTCTGATGCACTTATAAAAGCTGAATTTCCAAAATATGATGAAACTCTTGATTACAAAAAACAAGCTGACGAAATGAAACTTGTATTTGAAGCTATAACTTCACTCAGAAATGTTAGACAGAGTTTTAACATATCTCCATCAGTAAAGATTAATCTTGAAATATTATCATCAGGTAATGATAAAGAGATGTTTAAGGAAGTAATACCTTATTTAAACCGTCTTGCAAGAGTCGAAGATGTAAAATTCTTAGATAACGCAGATAGTATTTCAAAAAAATCAGCAAATGTTGTTGTGTCAAAATCTAAATTGATAATACCTTTAGAAAATTTAATTGATATTGATACAGAAGTTGCACGTCAAAAAAATAAAATAGAAAAGCTTCAAAAAGAAAAAGCACCTCTTGAGGGTAGAGTAAATAATCCAAACTTTGTATCAAAAGCACCAAAAGAATTGGTTGATGAAACTAAGGCAAAAATTGCGGATTTAGAACAAAAACAAAAAGCTATTGAAGAATTTATTGAAATGCTGAAAGCATAAAAATAAAAACATAAAAAAGAATGGTAACAAATTTATTGTTGCCATTCTTTTTTTATTATAATTATTATTCTATTTAATAACAATATTAACCAATTTTTTAGGAACGACAATTATTTTAACAATTGTTTTTCCTTCAACTAATTGCTTAACTTTTTCACTTGATAGAGCAGTTTCTTTTAATTTTTCATCGTCAAGAGAAGCATCTACTTCAATTTTATCTTTCAATTTTCCGTTAACTTGAATAACCAACGTTATGGAGCTGGTTTTTGCTAAATTTTCATCATATTCACACCATTTTTCATCATGAATAGATGTTTTTGCTCCAAGTTGTGTCCAAACTTCTTCTGTTAAATGAACTGCAACAGGTGCCATTAATTTTAATAATGAAACTATCGCAAAACTGAACACTGATTTATCTTCATCATTCCATTGAGCTTTACCAACCCAATCAGAAATTGAATTTGTTAATTCTCTGTATTTTGAAATAACAGTGTTAAATTGAAAATCATTTGCTATATCATTTGTAATACCCTTTATAGCAATATGTACAGTTCTGACTAAATCATCATTAACTTTTGTCCTATTTTCAGGTATAACATAATCTAAAGAAATTTTATCTTCATTTGCAGAAATCATTCTCCAAACTCTGTTAAGGAATTTATAACATCCCTCAACCCCTGCATCAGACCAATCAAAATCACGTGCAGGAGGTGAATCTGAAAGAATAAATGTTCTTGCTGTATCTGCTCCGTAATTTTCAAATATTTCATCAGGATCAACAGTGTTGCCTTTTGATTTAGACATTTTTGAACCATCTTTTAATACCATACCTTGAGTTAAAAGATTTTTAAACGGTTCATCAAATCCAACAAGTCCTAAATCATGTAATGCATGAGTGAAAAATCTTGAATATAACAAGTGCAAAATAGCATGTTCTATACCACCTACATATTGGTCAACCGGAAGCCATTTGTCAGCAAGTTCCTTATCAAAACATTTTTCTGAATTTTTTGCATCTGCGTATCTTAAATAATACCAGCTTGAACACATAAATGTATCCATAGTATCAGTTTCTCTGACTGCATGTCCGCCGCATACAGGACATGTTGTATCTCTAAATGTTTTTGATGTTGTAATAGGAGATTTACCTACAACAGAAAAATCAACATCCTCAGGTAACAAAACAGGTAATGAATCTTCCGATACAGGTTGTATACCGCATTTATCACAGTAAACAACAGGAATTGGAGCACCCCAATATCTTTGACGTGATACAAGCCAATCTCTTAATCTGAATTGAGTTTTAAATTCTCCAAAGCCGTTATCTACTGAATATTGAGTAATTGCTTTTTTAGCTTCAGTATTTTTAATTCCGTCAAACTCATTTGAATTAACAAGAGTTCCTTCTTCCGTATAAGCTTCTTTTAAAGGAACTTCATCCGCAGAATAAATCTTATTTATGTCTTTTATATTCTGTTTCATTTCTTCACTTGCAATAACTATTTTCATCGGAAGATTATATTTTTTTGCAAAAGCAAAATCTCTTTCATCATGTGTAGGTACAGCCATAACAGCACCTGTTCCATACTCTGCTAATGCATAATCAGCAGTCCATAATGGAAATTTTTCGTTTGTAAACGGATTTATGGCATGTGTTCCTAACGGAACACCTGTTTTTACTCTGTCAGTTGAAAGTCGTTCAATTTCAGTTAACTTTCTTGCATTAGCCCTATACTGTTCAACCGCATCTTTATTTTCAGGTGTTGTAAGTTTTTCAATATCTTTATATTCAGGAGCTACAACAAGATAAGTTATACCATGAACAGTATCAGGTCTTGTTGTATAAACAGGGATTTCCAAATCATTTTCAACAACTTTAAATCTGAATATTGCACCTTCAGATTTACCAATCCAATTTGCCTGCATTGTTTTAACGTTATCACCCCAGCCGGTCAATTTGTCCAAGTCTTTTAATAAAACATCAGCATAGTCTGTTATTTTTAAGAACCATTGAGATAAATATTTTTTCTCAACAACACTGTCGCATCTCCAGCATTTACCGTCTATAACCTGTTCATTAGCAAGCACTGTTGCACATTTATCACACCAATTTACGGCTGCTTCTTTTTTGTAAGCAAGTCCTTTTTTATATAATTGTAAGAATAACCATTGTGTCCATTTATAATATTCCGGCTTACAAGTGGTAACTTCTCTATCCCAATCATAAGAAAGTCCAAGCATTTTTAACTGCTTTGTCATATAAGCAATATTTTCATCTGTCCATTCCGCAGGATTTGCACCATGCTTCATAGCGGCATTCTCAGCAGGTAAACCAAAACTGTCCCAGCCAATAGGATGCAAAACATTAAATCCCTGCATACGCTTAAAACGAGCTATAACATCTGTTATAGTATAATTTCTGACATGTCCCATGTGTAATTTACCGCTAGGGTATGGAAACATTGAAAGTGCATAATATTTTGGTTTATCACTTTCATCCGAAGTATGAAATGTGTTGTGTTCTTCCCAATATTTTTGCCATTTTTTTTCTATTTCTTGAGGAAAATATTCTTTATTCATATCTTATCCTTTTTACTCTTGTACAAAATAATTTTACCATGATAAAATAAAACAGTCATAATTTTTTTATAAAGAGGTATTACAATGCAAATCGGAGTAGATATAGAAGATAGCAACAGGTTTGAATATCGCTCGCAAAGTTTATTAGATAAAATTTTTACAAAACCCGAACAAGAGTATTGTCTTAAACAGGCAAAGCCATCTCAGCATTTTGCAGGTAAATTTTGTGCTAAAGAGGCAACTATTAAAGCTCTTACTGCTTACGGAATAAAAGGTGTTTATTTGACAGATATTGAAATATATCATGATAAAAATAATTGTCCTTGTATAAGAGTATTAAAAGATATACATAAACATCTGCATTATAAATTAAGTATTTCTCATGATAGAACGAAAGCAATTGCTTTTGTGGTTGTAAGAGGATAAGTGTTTGTGAAACATTTTAGCAAATGTTTCTTTGCCGTTTATATTATGAACAGTCTTTTAATATTATAAACTTAATTTTGTTAACTTTTTGCTAATTATATTTATTCTTTTATAATGTAAATTGATATGGATAAATTTAAAAGTTTTAACAAATTTAGAAATGCTGTCCTTGTATTAAATAATAAGCAGGAAATTATATTCAAAAATAATATTTTTGAACATGTGTTTAAAGATTATTGTAATTTTACTAAATTTTCTCATAAATTTAGCAACGATTTTTATACTCTTGATACGGAAGATATACAATCTGCTTTTCCTATAAATCAAGCAATAAACTCAAAAGAAGATTTTACTGCACTTGTTAATTATCAGAACAAAGCTGGCGAATTTTTATACTTTAACTTATATTCTTATAAACGTTCAAAATACACTATTCTTGAATTTGAGGATGTAAGTTGTCAGTTTGAACTGCAAAAATTAAAACAAGAAAAAGAAAATCTTCATAAAAATTGCCAAAATGCATTTAAAGAAATAGAAAGATTGCAAAAAGATGCTCAATCAAATCAAACACAAGCCGTAAAAATGATTTTAATTAACAAAATTTCAAATATTATTAGAGAATCAATGGATTTATCTAAAATACTTAATTCTGCATTAATTGAAACTGCAACTGTTGTAGGTGCATACAGAGCATACTATGCTTCATTGAATGATGATAATACCTTTACAATAGAACAAGCATACGGTAAACAAAAAAAAGATTTTGAAGGTAAGATAATATCCTATGATGAAGAAATTTTTAAACTCTTAAATGATAAACAAACTGTTTCAACAATGAGTTTGAAAGAATTTAATGAGGCAGTATTGTTTGAAGTTCCAATGATGCGTGTATTACTGCCAATTTATCATAGAAATACACTTTTAGGCATAATGGCTTTTATAAGTTATCAAAAAAGAGAAATTACAGAAGCTATGGATATTTTGGAAAGCGTATCTGCACAGCTCGGCAACGCAATAGCACAGGCAAAATTGTATGTTGAAAATGTAAAAACCGTAGCTCAATTAAAGAAAACATTATCAGAATTAAAAGATACCCAATTACAATTAATAAATTCAGAAAAAATGGCATCATTAGGTCAGCTGATAGCCGGTATTGCACATGAAATTAATACACCGTTTGCATCTATAAAATCTAATAATTCTATTATGAAAAAGTTGATTGACAAAATAAATCAGCAAAATATAAAGGAAATGTTTACCGAAATTAATGAAACAGATAATGAAGCTGTAGAAAGAATTAATCACCTCGTAACCTCTTTGAAAAAATTTGTAAGGTTAGATGAAGCAGAATTACAAGAAGCAGATATAAATAAAGAACTTGATTTGACATTGGCTTTAATAAGGCATGAAACTAAAAATAAGGCGCAAATAATAAAAAATTATGGGGATATTCCAATGATTAAGTGTTATCCGAACATGCTTAATCAGGTTTTTATGAATGTGCTTGTAAATGCATGCCATGCTATTGAGAATTACGGTAAGATAGAAATAACAACAAGTGTAAATAATAATATTTTAGAAGTAAAAATAAAGGATGACGGAAAAGGAATAAAACCGGAACATATTAATAAGATTTTTACAGCCGGCTTTACTACAAAAAGTGCAGGAATAGGTACGGGCTTGGGATTGGCTATTGCAAAAAAAATTATGGATAAACATAACGGAAAAATAAATGTAAAAAGTAATTATGGACATGGTGCGGAATTTTCGATAATTTTACCTGCATCTTAACAAAATTTAAACTACCGTTGTAGTAAATTCTTTATGATATGTAAATATGTGTAAGTTTACAAAAACAATTAATCTAATTATATGATTTTTTTAAATAAATACAAGACAAAACGCAAAAAAAATGTTAATATATAAGTATAAAGTGTATGGCTTACCCTTATAAGATATGTGTGGTACGCAAATACAGGTATAGCATGCATTTAAAAAGATTTATTTTTGTTAACAATACTTAATATCTTTGTAATAAAAAGCAATTTTTTATAAAAAAAACTCTTTATAGAAATATCGGTATATTATTTAGAACATGTAGGAAGGAAAAATTAAACAATGACTATCAGTGTAAACCGCAAGAAAAAGCAGGTTAAAAAATCTTTTGAAGAATTGATTACTGATTTAAGAACAAGTAATTCTGAAAAAGTAAGATATAATGCAGCAAGAGTTCTTGGTGAAATGGGAGATTCAAATGCTGTAGAACCATTGATAGATGTTTTAAAGAATGATAAAAATGGTTCTGTACGTTTATATGCTGCAAGAGCATTAGGTGAATTAGGCGATTCTAAAGCGACAGAATATTTAATTTCATCATTACGTGAAGATAGAAATGTTGATGTACGTGTAAGAGCAGCAAGAGCTTTAGGCAGATTAGGCGGAGAAATTGTTGTTGAACCGCTTGTTGAAGCTTTAAATGATGAAAACCCTCAAGTTTGTATTACAGCAACAGAAGCATTAATTGAAATTGGTGATGTTGCAACAGATGCATTAATTGCATCATTAGATCATGAAAAAGTTAATGTACGTTGTGATGCAACAAGGGCATTAGGTGAAATCGGAAATAAAAAAGCCGTAGATAAATTGATTAATATGTTACATGATGAATGGGTAAATGTTAGAATTTATGCTGTAACATCATTAGGTAAATTAAGTGATTCAAAAGCTGTTCCTGCATTAATTGAAGTTATGAAAAATCATAGCGAAAATGAATTGGTAAGAGCAGGTGCTGCAGCTGCATTAGGTGTTTTAAGAGATCAAAGAGCATTATTACCATTAAGAGAATTGATAATGGAAGCTGATGAATTAGGTGAATTAGAAGATACAGCATTAAAATCATTCAAAAAGATAATGTCAGCTAATTGGCAACAAATTCCCGGAGCTCAATTGCAAAAGAAAACTGTAGGTGTATAATTAACAATAAAAATTTTAACAAAAACGAGATTATCAAATTAGGATAATCTCGTTTTTTGTATGAGTGTTAAATACGTATGATAAAATTTGTAACATGACGTTTACAAATAAAAATGTTTGATTTATGATAAATACGGATAGAATGTGATTTTAAAAACACATTCTATTTTAATAACTAAAAGAATTAAAGAAGGACACAAAAATGGGTATTAAAGGCAGAGTAGACAAGATGGTAGTTTTAGCTTGTGAAGAATGTAAAGAAAGAAACTACACAACAGTAAAAAATAAAAAAACAAACAAAGAAAGAATGGAATTGAATAAATATTGTCCAAGATGTCAAAAGCATACATCACATAAAGAAACAAAATAGGTAAATATTATAATGAGCGTCCTTAGTTCAGTTGGTAGAACGTCGGTCTCCAAAACCGGATGTCGAGGGTTCGAGTCCTTCAGGGCGCGAATTATGGAAAAGGTATACTTATTATGAGTACAAATAATGAAACAGTAAAAAAGAATGATACAATAAAAGCAATAACTTCGTATTTTAAAGGAGTAAGAGCTGAGTGGGGTAAAATTAATTGGCCTGAAAGACAGCAGGTTATTTTAGAAACTCTTTTTGTTATAGCCATAGTTGCATCATTTACTATTGTCATTTATTTGATGGATATTATATTCAAGTGGATATTAGGTTTTATACCCGGTAATTAAGGAAGAAAAAGATGTCAGAAGAAGAATTATTTATGGATGAGGATAAAGAAGTTGTTGCAACCAGCCGAGATTTAGTCGGAGATTTGGTTGTCGGTGATGGCGTTCCTTCAAAAGCTAAAAAAACAAAAACTGCAAAACCTAAGACAGAAAGAAAGCCAAGAACTAAAAAGGAAAAAACTGAGGAAGTTTCTGAAGCAGAAGCTGAAGTAAGTGAGGAAGTCGTTGAAAAACCTAAGAAAAAAGCTGAAAAACGTTGGTATATTGTAAATACATATTCCGGTTATGAAAATAAGGTAAAAGTTGACCTTGAAAAGCGTATAGAGTATATGAATATGGGTGAAAAAATATTCAGGGTTGAAGTTCCTCAGCGTTCAGTTACTCAAGTAAAGGGTGGTAAAAAGACTGAAAAAGACGAAAAGGTATTTCCTGGATATGTTCTCGTAGAAATGATAATGGATGAAGACAGTTGGTATGTTGTTAGACATACAACAGGTGTAACAAGATTTGTAGGAACACAAAAATATCCTATTCCGGCAAAGGATAGTGAAATCAAAAAAGTTATCGGAAGAGCAACTACAGAAACTGCACAAAAGATTGAACTTGATGTTAAAGTTGGAGATAAAATCAGAATTACATCAGGGCCGTTTGCAGAATTTGTTGGAGAAATTACAGAAGTATATCCTGACAAAGCAAAAATCAGAGCAAATATTTCTATCTTTGGCAGAGAAACTCCGGTTGAACTTGAATATAAACAAATTCAAAAATTATAAATTACAATTATAAGATAATTGTGGAAGGGGTATCCCGTTATTACCACAGAAAGGATGAAAAATGGCAAAAAAAGTAGTAGGCAAAATCAAGCTTCAGATTGAAGCCGGCAAAGCAAATCCATCACCTCCTGTTGGTCCGGCATTAGGTCAACATGGTGTGAACATTATGGATTTTTGCAAACAGTTTAATGCAAAAACTGAATCACAGGCAGGTTACATTATTCCTGTAGTTATTGATGTTTATGAAGACAGAAGTTTTTCTTTTGTTACTAAATCACCACCTGCACCTGTGTTGATTAAAAAGGCACTTAACATTCCTAAAGGTTCTGCGGCTCCAAACAAAACAAAAGTTGGAGAAATTACTCGTGAACAATTGGAAGAAATCGCAAAAATAAAAATGAACGATTTAAATGCTACAACTATGGATGCTGCGGTTGAAATGATAAAAGGTTCATGCAGAGCAATGGGTGTTACGGTAAAAGAATAAAATCGAGTAAGTAACACAGTAAATGAATGGAAGGACAATATGTCCGCTAATACCACGAAAGGAAAGAACAATGTCAAAATTAACTAAAAAACAACAAAAAGTTAAAGAACTTATGGAAGGTTTCGAGCAACCTTCTTCAGGTTATGAAGCTTTGAAAAAATTAAAAGAAGTATCAGAACAAGTATCAAAATTCAATGAAACTGTTGAATGTCATATGCGTCTTGGTATTGAAGTAAAACATGCTGATCAGCAAGTTCGTTCAACAACTGTATTACCTGCAGGTTTAGGTAAAACTGTTAGAGTTTGCGTTATTGCAAAGGGTATGAAAGTTGATGAAGCAAAAGAAGCAGGAGCAGATTTTGCAGGAACAGAAGATATTATTGAAAAAATTGAAAAGGGCTGGTTTGAATTCGATACATTAATTGCAACACCTGACTGTATGGGTATGTTAGGTAAATTAGGACGTGTTTTAGGACCTAAAGGTTTAATGCCAAATCCTAAGACAGGTACTGTTACTCCTGATGTTGCAAAAGCAGTAAAAGATGCTAAAGCAGGTAAAGTTGAATTTCGTGCTGATAAGCAGGGTATGATTCACTGTCCTATTGGTAAGGTTCAGTTTTCATTAGAGGATTTAATGAAAAACTATGCAACTTTAGCAGAAGCAATTTTGAAAGCAAAACCTGCAACTTCAAAAGGTACTTATATTAAATCTGCATATTTATCTACAACTATGGGACCGGGAATTAAACTTGATTCTAAGTCTATAGCTACAGAAATAAAAGAATATACAGGTCAATAGTTATTGGGTTTCAAACTAAAATAAAAATAAAGCTTGGATGAAAAATCTAAGCTTTATTTTTTTAATTTATTCTTAATTTGAAATTATTTATTGTCCATGATAAATTAGAAGAACATTAGGAGTACACAATGAAAAATTTAGTAGTAGGGGCAGGACTTACAGGTGCTGTAATAGCGGAAAGATTAGCATCAAAGCTCGGAGAGTCGGTAACGGTCATTGAAAAAGAATCTCATTTGGGTGGGATTTATTATGATTATTTTGACGGTGAAACGAGTAATTTAGTGCATGCTAATCATTATAATGTGTTGCATACTAACATTAAATATGTATGGGATTATTTAAACCAATTTGTGGAGATGAAGCCGTTTTATTTTAGACCAAAAGCTGAAATTCAAGGTCGGCCTGTATCTATACCTTTATGTTTAACTTCTTTATATGAGATTTTTCCTAATGATTTTGCAAAAAGTTTTGAAAGTAAATTGATTTCAAAATATGGATATAATAATAGAATTACAATTTCAGATATTCATAAAAATTATGATGAGGATTTAAAATTTTTAGCTGAATATTTTTATGAAAATTTATTTAAACCATATACTATAAAACGCTGGGGAGTAAAAGAAGAAAACATTCCACCATGCTCTGAAACGTTGTATCCATTCTTTACAGGTATAGATACAAGATATTATAAAGATAAATATCAAGCTGTCCCTGAAGATGGATGGACTAAACTAATTGAAAATATGCTAAAGCATAAAAATATAAAATTAAAGCTTAATACGAATTTTTCGGATATAAATGCTGATAAATATGATAGGATATTCTATACAGGTTCTATTGATGAATTTTTCGATTACAAGTATGGAGAACTACAATATAGAAGTGTTAATATCCGAACTAAAAATGTATTAATAGATAATGCAAAACCTTATCATTCATATAATACACCTGTTAATTTTGATTTTATAAGAGTAAATAATTATAAATATTTTACTGATAATAATGAAAATGAGAAATGTACGATTGGATATGAATTTATTGAAGATTTTAAATTAGGACAAAATGAGCGTATATATCCTGTACATAACAATATTTCAAATGAAATATACAATAAATATTATCAAGAGAGTTTAAAATATCCGAATATAAAATTTATCGGAAGATTAGGAAAATTTGAATACTATGAAACTGATATGCTTGTTGCAGAAGCTATAAATGCAGTTGCAAGTCTTGTTGTAATATCTGAAAATGATGATAATAATGAAAACAGGTTAGGACTTGAAAATGAATGAAGAATATATTTCATGCGTTGATTACTTAAAATCAATAAATTTTGAAAGTATCCTTATCCGTTTAAATAAAAAATATTATGGAAAAAGAGTCTTATTATTTGGTACGGGGTATTTTTTAGATGCTGTTCTTGACAATTATGATATAAGAAAATATTTAGATATTATTGGTATAAGTGATAAAAGAGCCACAAATACGGACATATCAGAATATAAAGGTTTTAATATATATAACCCTGCTGCAATAAAAACATTAAATATTTCAGTCATATTAGATACAAGTGTTTTATTTGAAAAATCAAGAAATTTCTTAATAAACAATTGTTATGTAAGAAAAAATATTATAATAAAGCCGCTTGTTGAAGTACCATTAACAGATAGGTTTGTAAATACTATAGAAAAGATAATTATCTTATTTAAATATATTTTTATATCAGGAAATGTAATAAAAACACTTTATTATACTTTTTTTGCAAGAAAAGAAGAAATATATTCTCAGATGAATTATATAAAAAAGATAAAAAACATAAAAAAATCAAATAAGCCGCTGAGAATTGCATTTTTATGTAATGACAAATATTCAGATGATTTTGCAACATTGTATGGGAGTATTAAATCGAACGAAAAATTCAATGTATACCCTATAATAATTTTACCGAATGAAATACAAGAGAAAATTAATCATGAAGAGATTGAAAATCGGTTGTTAGCATTTAAAAATTTTAATATACAGGCAATTGACGGCTGGGATGTTGAAACAAAATCTTTACCGTGTTTACACGCATTTAAGCCGGATATAGTTATATATCAAAATTTAATGAGTATTAATGAAGATTTTTCACCTTATAATTTATCAAAAAATGCGTTGTGTTTAATGCCTGTATATGATACTAAAACTGCTGATTATGCAAAAATCGGCTCAAAATTTTATTACCGGCAAGCTGTTTGTATGTGGAAAATATTTACCAAAACAAAAGATGATAAGATTTTATTTAGTGAATATGCAAATCTTATTTTTAAAAATATTGTTGAATATAGTGAAATAGCTATTAATAAAGGTATTTTAGAATATATATTAAATTTGAAAAATAACTAACTTATCCTTGATTTTCTAACAATATTTGCAAGTTTAGAATAAAGTTCTTTATTTTTTGCACTTTCATCAATACTTGCAGCTTCTCCGATATATGCAAGTGCATCTTCATATCTGGCTAAGTGTTGATAAAACTCACTCATTTGAACGTAATAATCAGCATTGTTGACATCTAAAGAAATAGCTTTTTTTAATGTTTCTATTGCAAAATTTACATCACCTTGTTCAAATAAAGCAATTGCATTATAAAAATATCCTTCTGCATTATTCATATCAATATCTATAATTTTTTGAGCAGTATTGTAAGCACTTTCATAATCATTAATACTAATATAATTTTTTGCCTGCAAAATATAGCCCTCAACATAATTTGGTTTTAAATTTATTAGTTTTTCAATAATTTCTTGAGCATCTCCATATTTTTTGTTTGTAATTAAAATATTTGCATAATCAGATAAATAACTTTGAGAATCAGAATCAATATTTATAACTTGTTTCATAAGTTTTTCTGCTTTTTCATTTTGATTTAGTTCAACACAAATTTTTGCAAGTTCGGATAATGCAAACAAGTTATTCGGATTTTCTTGTATAACTTTATTCAAATCATCTTCTGCTTGTACGGGATTGCCGGTTAATGCTTTTATTTTTGCAGATAAAACAATAGCTGGTATATAATTAGAATTTTTCTCTAAAATTATTTTTAGTTCATTTAATGCTTTTTTGTATTCTTGTTTTTGTATGTATAGATATGCTAAAGAATAATGGTAGTCTATATTATCAGTATTTAGACATATTGCATTGTTATAACACTTAGCCGCTTCATCAAGCCAACCATTAAAAAAATACGCATTTGCTAGATTGTATATGTATTCCGAGTTTTGTGGACTAAGCTTTACAGCTTTCGTAAAATACTCAATAGCATCCTCATATTTCATTTCATCAAGTTTAAATAATCCTAAGCTATTCATTACTATTGGGTTATCATTGTTATCTTTTAGTTTATCAAAAATCATTTTTGATTTATCAAAATTTTTATTTTTGAAGTAACTGTCTGCAAGTAAAACAGACACTTCAATATTGTCTGGGTTGAGATTATGTGCTTTTTCTAAAAGCTTTATTGCACCATCATAATCTTTATTATTATAATGAATAGAAGCAAAATTAAATAGTGTAGTGCAATTAAAATCTATTTGAGAATTTTCCAATTCTTTCACTTCAGCAAAATGTTCTTCTCCGTTCAGTTCTTTTAGAATTTTTAATTTTTCAATTAAATTTTCTTCTGTAGGATATATTTCATAAATTTTATTTGCAATATTTAATGCCTCATTATAATTTTTTTCAGAAACAAGAATTTTTCTCATTAAATCAAGGCAATAAAAATGATTATTATTAAGTTCCAAAGTTTTCTCTATATAATTTTTTGCACGTTGATAATTACCAAGTAAATAATATAATTCTGCAAGCTGTGATAAAATTTCAACATTATTATTTTCAATATTAAGAGCTTTGTAAAGCATTTCTATTGCCGGTTTATAATAACCTTGTCTTTTTAAATCGAATGATTTTGTAATATATTCAATAACTTCATTATTGTTCATTATTTGAAAAATCCCTTCTTTTTCTTTTGTTTTTTTGTATTGTTATCTTTATTATTATCATTTATAATGATAAGAACTTCATCTTCTCCTGCCATTTTTAAATTATTTCTGGCAATAGCTTCTAAACTTGCGGTTTTTGAAAATTCTTTTATTTCATTTTTTAAGTTTTTATTTCGTCTTTCTGCTTCATTTCTTATCTTTTTTATTTTAACAATTTTGTTATGATATACAACAGTCTTAGATATATTTAATATAGCACTAAAACCAACTTGTATTAAGCAAATAATTAAAACAATTGTTAAAAATGAGTAATAAAAATTTCCTCCCTTTTTGTTTTTTGACTTAATAACCTGCTTTTTTGCCTGTTTTTTATCTCCTGACAAAATTTTTTTTCTTTTGGAATTTATATCTGTAATATTGTTATTATTTCTTTTATCCATACCTATACCATATTTTACAGTTGAAACTTCGTTGATATACTAAAGTTATAACTTTGACTACCTGTTGTGTGATAATAGGTTTGTCCCAAGCCCGCTTCAAATTGCATATTACTCTGTTTTTTATTTATAGTAGGTGTAAATTGAAGTATTATATCATCAGAATGACGGCTTATAGAAGGGTTTATTTTTAAATCATTTTTTAAGACAAGACCATGACCAAGTTTTAATTCAGGTGAGATGTATAAACTTTCTCTTTGTATACCTGAAGTTGTATATTGGTCTTTGCCAAAGCCGGTTAAAATACCAAAATATTTGTTGTCATATCTTGTAAAAAATTTTGTTCGATATTCTAATTGTGCAGAATCCATATCTGTTCCGAAAGTAGCTCCATAAGTTATATTGCCCGTTGTTGAAGAAACTTCTCCAAATGTTGGAGTAATTGTGTATTCATCAATTTGCGGATTATTTAACTGTTTTTGTATTTGTATTTCAGAAAGTACACTTTTATCTTGTAATATAGATTTTGCTTGATATTTTTTAGATTTATTTACCATAATCTTTGGTTTTATTGCATCTTCATCAAGAAAAACAGCACCTTCTGCATCATATTCAATTTTGCCTTTTAATTTATATTCTTCATCATTTAATAATGCTTTAGGTGTTTCCGGCATGCTATTTCTATTTTCTACAGATATAGTTTTTTCATTATCAATAGGGTTTTGTACTTTTAGTGGTTTAATTTCAACAGCTTGTACAGAACTTGTAAAAAGTAAAAATAAAAATAATGCTAAATACCTTTTCATATTGATATAATAGCTTATTTTTATACGTATTTCAATATTTTAAAGATATGTTTCAATTGTTTGTGTTATAATTCACTCGGAAATGAGGTTTTATGTTTAGTACGGAAATTAATTATGAAGTTGTAACTTATTCTGTAGGTGATACAAAAGCAGGAACAAAAATGGGAAAACTTCAGCTGAAAAATCCTGAAGATAATACGCTTTTAAATTGTATTTTGTGGGAAGAAACTATTAAAAGAATGGATTCTAAAATTTTTAGAAGCGGAAATATTTTAAGAATTGTATCAGGAAGTTTTAATGAAAAGTATAATAATTGTTTGGTTTCAGCAATTGAACTTGTTGAAGAAGCCCTAATCGGTTTAACAAATGAACAAACAACAGACTATTATAATAAATTTATAACGTATATTGATAAAATAAAAGAAGATAAAAAAAGAGAATTTTTAATAAATTTCTTTAAAGAACATGAATCTCAATTTAAGATAGCACCTGCGGCAAAAATGATGCATCATAATTATATGGGAGGTTTGCTTGTTCATACGTTGGAATGTTTACAATTTGCTGATAAAGTTGTAGAAACAGCATTTCAAAAGATTAATACAGATGATTTATATTTGGCATGCATTTTACATGATATAGGAAAAATATTTGAATATAAAATAGATACAGAGTCCGGTTTGATAGATTATAATGAAGATTTTAAAAAAGATTGGCTTACACATACTCAATATGGATTTAATCTATGTATGAATAACGGATTTAAGCAAGCAGCAAGAATGATAGCTGCACATCATGGACGCATAGAGTGGGGTGCAATGATTGATTTGAATGAAAAAGATTTAGAACCTTGTGTGTATTTAGTTCATCATATAGATGATTTATCGGCTAAGTTTGGTAAGATAAAACCTACAATGCTAAAATAAGGAGTTAAAATGAAAGTTAGTTATAAAGTTCCTGCAACATCTGCAAATATAGGTCCGGGTTTTGATTGTTTGGGAATGGCACTTCCTGTATATAACATTGTTACAATTGAAGAAACTACAGCTCCTGCTAAAAATCTTAATATAAATCTCATGAATGATATTGAAAATGCTATTGAAACCAATATTGATAACATTACAAGAGATAATAGCAATATTGTGTATAGAGCAGTGGAAGAACTTTATGGAATGGTAGGCAGAGATGTTGGAAATATAAGTATAAGTATTCAAACAGGTATTCCGGTTGCAAGGGGCTTAGGTAGTTCTGCATCTGTTATTGTAGGTGGGTTACTCGCGGCAAATGATATATTAGGTAATCCGGCTGATGAAGCTGCAATGTTATCTATCGCAACAGAAATTGAAGGACATCCTGATAATGTTGTACCGGCTATTTTAGGAGGGTTAGTTTTTTCTTCTATGCAAGATGACGGTTCTATTTTATATAAAAAGTTAAATTGGTGTGAAGATTGGATTATAACTGTATGTGTGCCGGATTTTGAATTACCTACAAGTATTTCACGTTCGGTATTGCCTAAAAGTGTATCTATGGATGATGCAATATTTAATTCAAAATGTTTGTCGATGCTAATACATGCAATTGATACAAAAGATACTAATTTAATGAAATATGCTCTGCAAGATAAATTACATCAGCCATACAGAGAAAAATTAATTACCGGCTTTAAAGAGATTAAAAATGCGTTTAAATATAATGAAACAGTATTGGGAACTGTTATAAGCGGAGCAGGGCCGTCAATTTTAGTTATTTCAAAAAATGATGATTTAGAAAATATTAAAAATGTTGTAAAAACAACTTGGGATGAGTTAAATGTATCATCTATTATAAAATCAATGCCGATAGAACAACATGGAGCTATAAAAATACAGTAATATTAATTATTATCAAAAACAAAAAATAAAGCGTTTTTCAATGAAAAACGCTTTATTTTTTATTATAAATTTTTTATGCAAAAAGGTCTAATCGTCTTTCTTGCTCTGTCATTTCATCATATCTTTTAGGACGATTTTGTTCTGCTCTTGCAACATCTTCCGGAGTTTCTCCCATTTCTCTCGGACGAGTTTCATATCTGTTTGTTGTTGGATATGAAGGAGTTTCATATTGAGATTTTCTGTAATTTTCTGCCTGTTGAGAGCGAGAAGGTACTTCCCATGGCTTTTCACCTATTTCACGTCCACGATATTCATTTGCAAAAGGATCACTTTGATGTTGACGTTGTCTTTGATATTCTTGTGCTCTTGCAACATCTTCCGGTCTTTCACCTATTTCACGATGATAACCTGAACCATAATACTGAATACCTGTAAACATTAAAATTTCTCCTTTATAAAATTACACACTATCACTTACTTACAAGAACATAAATGATTATGAATTTAAAAAATTGCATGATTATTTATAAAATTTTATAAAACTTTACAATTAATGTTGTTGTAAAAAAATGTTAAATTTTTTTTATGATAAGTCAATTATTAATATTCAGATGCTTTCTTCGGAGTATGAATTTAGGTATAAAAAGAAATAGTTTTGTTCCTGTTAAAAGTAGTTATAATTTTAAAATACAGGAACAAGATAATGATATAAATAATTGTGTTGTAAAAAGTAATTATGTTACTGTTCCGTCAGGATTGCGTTCTTATGTAAACTTTAGAGGTAATGCTCCTGCTGTTACAAAAGCTACAATTGTAACTACAACTGCTCAAGATACTGTAATACCTAAAACCGAAAACGGTGGTTACATTGTTGAGCCGGAAACACAAACAGAATTAATATATGGTAAAGATGCAATAAATTACTTAAATAAAACATCAAAATTTGATTATGATACTCAAATAACTTTTCCTGTTAAAGCAAAGGGTTCTTTATTTATTGACGGAAAAGAGGTAAAAATAAAAGAAAATTCTACCGTTTTGATAAATAAGGGTACGGAAGCAAAAGTTAATATTGAAACAGGTTATCCTCATATATTAATGACAAAAAATGAGTATCAATGGTATTCAAAACATTCAAATGCGGAAAATCAGCCGAAAAATTTAAAAGATAAATTTAATGAATTGGTGTTCCATAATTCTCATACATATAACGGTGAATTTAGATATAACATGTTTTCATCAAATAATGAAATAAATGATAGAATTGTTGGTAAACTTCGTGATACTGGTTTTTTGTCAGATGAAAGAAGCGGTTTTTGTAAGTTTAAACACTACCCTACATGGAAATATCAAAAAGAACAATTAGCACAAAAGGGCTTTAATGAGGAAGAATTAAAGGTTATAGAACCGGTATTTAATCAAGTCCGTCAATCAAAGTTGAATGCAAAACTATCTCTTTGTGCGGATGCTTCAAGTATGGATAATGAAACAATCCAAAAATTAAAGGATAAAGGTATATTATATAATAATAAAAGACATACAGATAAAATATATTGGAAAACAAACTATGAAAGTGAGTATCATTTAAGAGATGATTTAAATAGTAAAGAAATATATGGTGAAGAACAGCAAAAAGTTGTTAATGCTTGGAATGATAATAATAAAATCGGTTATGATATTACAGGATTGAAATTTATTAATGACAATGCTGCAGTTTATTGTTTGGATGAAAAAATTAACAATTGGTCAATGGAAAAGAGCTGCTGGCTTACAAACTCAACAGAGTTAGCAAGTAAAAAAGGTAATGCGCCTTCTGTAGGTACATCTATTGTACAAGCAAACAGAACTGAGCCGACACCAATGTCAAAATTAAGAAAAGGTGAACATTTACATACTCATCCTGGATTTCCTGATAAATCTCAAACCGAAATTTATATGATAACAAGTGGTTCAGCCGCATTGACTGTTGTTCGTGATGGTGTACCTCAAATAAAAGTTTTAAGAGAAGGAGAAATGGCTGTTATTCCACCTGATACGCCTCATTGTGTTAATTCAGTAATGGGTGAATATGAACAGGTCGTATCGCAAGTTCCATCTGCCTTTCATTATGGATTAGCTTTTAAACAGAATTATGATTTGCCTTACGGATACTCTGAACAAGCTCTTGAAGAACAAGCAGGAAAAGAACTTTTAAATTTATGTGAATAAAGTAGTTGGCTGAAAAATATAATACGAGAACATATTATTTATGTAAAATTGTATATAGTTGCCTAATTTTATTATTGTTATGTAAATAGTTTTGTTAAAACTCTTTTTGTAAATCAAATTCAATTTTATATAATGTAAAGATAAAATATAAAATAAATATATTTTCAAATAATTATGGTACAATTTTCCTATGAGTAAGAAGATATTAGTTGTAGATGACAACCGTGCAAATCTGGAAGAACTCAAAGTTATCTTAAAAAAAGATAATTATATAACCATTACGGTTGAAGATGCAAAAAAAGTAAGAGCTTCTGTATTAGTTTATAAGCCGGATTTAGTGCTTATGGATGTTGCTATGCCTGAAATAAGCGGGTTTGAGTTGTGTGAACGATTATTAAAAGATCCTGTTATAAAAAATATTCCCATAATACTTGTAATGGCAAGTTATAGTTTAAAGGATATAGCAAGAGGATTTCAAAAGGGAGCTGTAGATTATATAACAAAACCTTTTAATAAAACAGAAGTAAGAACACGTGTTGCTCTGCATTTAAAAATTCATGATTTAACTACTGAATTAGAAAACAAAAATAAATATTTGCAATCATTGGTTAAAAAACAAGTGAAAAAAATCTCTAAAACTCAAATGGAAACAATATTTTCATTGGCAAAGCTTGCTCAATCAAGAGATGACGAAACAGGCAGGCATTTAGAGCGTGTTCAGAAATATTGTTATGCTTTATCTGTAGAACTGTCAAAAACTTCTAAATTTAAAGATGTAATTAATAAGAATTTTATAAAAAATATAGTATATGCTTCCCCATTGCATGATATAGGTAAGGTTTCAATTCCAGATTCAATATTATTGAAACCCGGAAAACTAACCCCTGATGAATATGATAAAATGAAGCTTCACACAATATATGGTGCAGAAACATTGGAAGATGTTCATAAAAAATTCGGTGCAAATGAGTTTATAGAAATGGGCATAAGTATTGCTAAGTACCATCATGAACGTTGGGATGGAACAGGTTATCCTGAAAAATTAAAAGATGTAGAAATCCCGTTAGCCGCAAGGATTATGGCTATTGCAGATGTTTATGATGCTCTTTCTACAAAACATGTCTACAAAGAAGAATTCTCGCATGAAAAATGTGTTAAGATAATAAATGACGGCAGAGGTACTCAATTTGATCCTGATATAACGGATGCTTTTGTTATTATCAATGAAGATTTCAGACGTATAAGAAGATTATTTGAAGATAATGTAATTCTTTTGTAAAGTTTAAAATTTATCACTTGCAAATATTGTATATTTGAAGTAATCTCTAACTATATACAGCGAAAAAAGGAATAAAATAATGTCAAAACAATGTGAAAAATGCGGTAAAAAACCTTTAAAAGCAGCAAAACTTACATTTTCTCATAAGCAGAATGTACACAGACAAACTCCAAATCTTCAAACTGTTCGTGTTATAGAAAACGGTGTTGTAAGAAAAATGACAGTTTGTTCTTCTTGCTTAAAAGCAAATAAAGTTCAAAAAGCTGGCTAGTCCGTAATTAGTTTTATTAAAAAAGACGGTCATTGTTTCTTTGTCCGTCTTTTTTGTGTATAAAGATTTAGGAAATATAAAAATGGCAATAAAACCTTGGAATGAATATTTTTTAGATATGGCACGTACTTGTGCCGAACGTTCAAATTGTTTAAGAGCACAGGTTGGTGCTGTAATAGTCGGAGAAGATAAAAAAATAAAAGCAACCGGATATAATGGTACTCCTTCAAAGGTTGAATCATGTGCAGAACGTGGCTCATGCTATAGAATAGATAATAATATTCAATCAGGTACGAGATACGAAACCTGCCGTTCAATTCATGCTGAACAGAATGCTATAATTCAGGCAGGTCAGGACAGATGTCAAAATGCCACTATGTATATATGGGGACATCAGATGATATGCATTTTATGTAAACGTTTTATCGTACAGGCAGGTATAAAAGATGTTTATTTGAAAAAGGATGAAAACACTCCTGTTGTTTATGTTTCGGTAGAACAAATACGTAGAGAGCTGGAAAATTAAAATCTTTCATGTTAACTTATGTTAAGCTTAAACAGAAAATAAAGCAATTTTTGACGATAAAAACACTTAGTATAAGTACGAAGATGGTTGACAGATAACAAATGCAACCTAAGAAAGATTTTTATAATATACTCTCTCTCTCTCAATTTAAATTAAATTTTAAACCTCTCAATCGAGAGGTCTTTTTTTTTGTAAATATACCTAATTATCCGATAGTAAAAATAATATTTAGTTGTAAGTTATTTTTATGAAAGTTATTATTATCGGAGCTGTTGCTGCCGGCTCAAAGTGTGCATCAAAATTAAAAAGATTAAGACCTGATTGGGATATTGTAATATATACATCAGATGAAAATGTATCTTATTCTGCTTGTGGTATGCCTTATTATATCGCAGGTGATATTTCAAATGCTCAAAAACTCATTATAAGAACGGTTAGAGATTATGAGAATAAAGGTATAAGAGTATTTATTAATCATAAAGTTGAAAAAATTCTTCCAAATGAAAAGAGCATTTGTATAAAAAACATGAAAACAGATGAAGTCTATAAGGATTGTTATGACAAATTAGTTATTGCAACGGGTGCAGCTCCATATAGAAATATAATCGAAAATGATAATATTTCTAATATATTTGAATTTAGAACATTACAGGATGGTATAAAAATTAAAGATGCAGTTTTGAGGAGTAGAAAAGCAGTTATTCTAGGTGTTGGTTATATAGGTATAGAAACTTTAGAAGCGTTTTTAAAACAAGGTCTTTATGTAACATTAATTCAATCAACTAATCACATAATGTCTATTTTTGACGATGATATGTCTGAAATTGTTCAAAAATACATTATGCAAAAAGATTTAGAACATGTAAAAATAATTACAAATGATACTATAGACAAGTTTATTGGATTAGATAAGGTAAAAAAAGTCATTACAAAAAACGGTTTAGAAATTGATACAGATTTAGTCCTTATTGCAACAGGCGTAACTCCAAATGTCGAATTAGCAAAGGATGCAGGAATAGAATTAGGAGTTACGGGAGCAATAAAAGTTACATCAAGAATGGAAACTAACATTCCTAACATTTACGCATGTGGTGATTGTGTTGAAAAATATCATATCGTGGGAGAAGCTCCATGTTGGATTCCTCTTGGTTCAACATCAGGTAAAGAGGGAAGATGTTGTGCAATAAATGTATCCGGCGAAGTTGATGAATTTGAAGGTGTTCTCGGCTCAGCAGTTACAAGATATTTTGATTTAACAATGGCAATAACGGGATTAACCGAAAAAACAGGATTTAAGTACGGTTTTGAGCCGGTATCTGTTATTATTAACAAAAATGATAAAGCCGGCTATATGCCTGATGTAAAAAAAGTAGTTATAAAACTAACTGCAGATAGAAAAACAAAAAGAATACTTGGGGCTCAAGCTATAGGCACAGGAGATGCCGATAAACGTATAAATACGCTTACAAGTGCATTATTATCGAAAATGACAATAAATGAATTTTTAGGGGATGACATAACTTATGCTCCTCCATATTCAACAAGTATTGACCTCATGCTTACTGCAGCACAAAAATTATCCAAAAAACTTGAAAATAATTAGGCCTCAGCAGTTCTGATATTAGCAGCAGGTTTTCCCATTTTTAAAAGAATTTTTATTACTTTAGGCATTTGACATACAAAAGAATATTTACCTTTTGAAATAGAACATCTTGAGCAATCACATCCAAGTTTGTAGCATTCTAATGCCTGTTCTGTCCAATTTTGAGTAATCGATTCCGATATTTCACCGTTATTTTGCGGTTCAAATTCTTCATCTGTGTAATCTTTAACGATTTTAATGCTGATTGTCATAATTTACTCCCCTATATATCCCATAACACGTTTCATTCTAAAAAAAATATATTATATTTTAATCCTCTATTTGAATGATATTTGTTCTTTTTTATTGTTTGAATTATAATATTTTTATTAATACAAAGGAGAATAATAATGGAAGAACTTTTAAAGCAAAGTGCATCACAACAGCGTAAAGCTTTGTTAAATAAAGAAATATCAGCAGTAGAACTTGCAAATGCATCATTTGCAAGAATAGATGAAGTAGAAGATAAAGTTAAGGCATTTAATTCTTTAACAAAGGAATCCGCATTAGAAACAGCTAAAAAAGTAGATGATATGATAGCAAAAGGTGAAGAATTACCCTTGCTTGCAGGTATACCAACTGTATTAAAAGATAATATGAATTTTAAAGGTTCTAAAACAACTGCATCAAGTAAAATACTTGAAAATTTTGTTTCTCCTTATAATGCTACAGTTACAGAAAAATTATTGAATAATTATGTACCAATTGTTGCAAAAGCAAACTTGGACGAATTTGCAATGGGTAGTTCAAATGAAAACTCTGCATTTGGTAAAGTTCACAATCCTTGGAATTTAAATAAAGTTCCCGGTGGTTCATCAGGAGGTTCTGCTGCAAGTGTTGCTTCATGTGAAGCGACATTGGCTTTAGGTTCTGATACGGGTGGAAGTATACGTCTTCCTGCAAGTTTTTGCGGTGTTGTAGGTATGAAGCCGACTTATGGCAGAGTTTCCCGTTATGGTTTGATTGCATTTGCTTCATCTTTAGACCAAATTGGACCGTTTGCAAGAACTGTTGAAGATGCAGCTATGCTTTTACAGGTTATATCCGGCTTAGATGAACGAGATTCTACATCTTTGAATGTTCCTGTTGAAGATTACACAAAGAGTTTGAACAATGACATTAAAGGTAGAAAAATCGGTGTTATAACAGACCTTATGGGTGAGGGTGTATCAAATGATGTAAGAAAAGCTGTTGAAAATGCAATTGATACATACAAACAATTAGGAGCAGATGTAGTAGAGGTATCACTACCTACATTAAAGTATTCTATAGGAATTTATTATATACTTGCAACAGCAGAATGCAGTTCTAATTTAGCACGTTTTGACGGTGTAAAATACGGATACAGATGTTCTGATGCAAACAATTTATTAGAAATGTATACAAAAACTCGTGCAGAAGGTTTCGGTGCAGAAGTAAAACGTAGAATAATGCTTGGAACGTACGCTCTTTCATCAGGTTATTATGATGCTTATTATAAAAAAGCGCAAAAAATGAGACGCCTTGTAAAAGAAGATTTTGATAGAGTGTTTGAGCAAGTTGACGCATTGATTTCACCGACTTGCCCTAATACTGCATTCGATATGGGTGCAAGAATGGCAGATCCGTTGTCTATGTATTTAACTGATATTGCAACTATTTCAGCTAATCTTGCAGGTATTCCGGGAATAAGTGTTCCTGCAGGTTTTGATAGCGAAAATATGCCAATTGGTTTACAAATATTGACTCCGCAATTAAAGGAATCTGATTTGTTTAACTTCGCATATAAATTTGAACAAGAACATGATTATTATAAAACAATAGCTAAACTTTAAGAAATGTAAATAAAAATGATTAAAAAATGCATTTT
>Ga0256404_1002027_pt1 | contig 46120 bp, 37 predicted proteins | sample RumenRJG_01DNA_FD_185990 | JGI IMG/M metagenome (GOLD analysis project Ga0256404, IMG submission 185990) | Bovine rumen microbial communities from Lethbridge, Alberta, Canada - RJG_01 | ecosystem: Host-associated > Mammals > Digestive system > Stomach > Rumen | place: Canada: Alberta | collected... | reverse complement strand
AAAAGCAATGTTTACAAAGAACAAAGTATGGATATTACTTTCTGTTTTGGCACCGGCATTGATTCATGCTCTTTTCGACACATCGGTGCAGATGCTGCATTATAATGAGGATATATTCTATATAACATTTGCGGTCACAATACTTCTGATAGCAGCTTTTGTATTTGAAGTAATCATGATAAGAAAATGGTATAAGACAAAGGAACTTGATATAGATCTTCTGTCATAATAATAAATGAACATGAAACGGTTTGAAATACAATAAAGAGGTTCCAAAAGATGCTCTCGGAAGAGGTGGTCTGTTGGAACCTTTTTTGCATGGCTGCATTTTCTTATCTAAATGACATTGGGTTGCCTTGGGGTGCTTTTTCTGTCATCATGCTCCCTCTGTTATCTCTTTAGCGAGTTTCAATCCTTATAAATATATGATCATATTATTACTGTTGAATGCATTAAAATATGACATTTCCTTAGCCATCTTAGTCACAAGCCTGATTCCGATATATTTTTCCGGATCACCGTCATTATGGGCCTTGTAAAAATCTGTAGGGTTAAATTGATTACAATAGTCACGTAAGGTAAGACATATATCTCCGTCTTTTGTATAAAGCCTGTAATCTACAAACACTTTCTTTCCTGCCTTTGGTTTGCCATGAATAATGATATTTCCTGCCATCTCCTCAACAAAGCAGCCCATATGCCTGGCCTTTTTGGCATCACATCCATGGGCAAGGCAGAATTCTTCTGCGTTTTTGCTCTCTCTTACCACATCTTCTATACTTTCCAAGAAGGCATAGCTGTTTTCCCCCTCCCTGCCTCCAAAGCCCTCCGGCAGGAACATAAAGTCCTCAAGATGGCATGGCAAGCGCTTTAAGTGAATGCAGATTATAACAAATATCAGCAAAATCAGTATTGCTTTACCAACTGCAATGGATGCAAGTACACCCTTAGATCCCCAGAAACTGCCCATTGTCAGTGCAATAATCACAGGGATTATAAAGCGTTCTCCAAAATTAAAGAGATTGACCAAAAGTCTATTTCGAATTCCTTGAAGATAAAACTGAAAAGTAACAAGCAAAGTATCCATAACAAGACTGATTGCCATACACTTGAGTGAAAAGGCAGAATACATTATAACTTCGGGATCAGAGGTATAAAAGCCAGCTATGAGATCTGCAAAAATGAACAATATGGCCGCCACCGCTCCGGACAATACAATTGCCATCTTTACCGAGTACGCAAACAGGTTCTTTAACCCGTTTTTATCATTTGAGCTGTAATAGATTCCAACAATAGACAAAAGAGCTTTTCCCATGCCCAGCCCTATGCAGAACATAAGTGTATTCAGATCATTTTGCATAGCTCTGGCCGCTACTGCAGCCCCTGTTAACGCAACACTCAGATTAATCCTGCTGATAAACAGATCCCTGAGTACCGTTGCAAATTTACGAACAAGTGTAGGCATGCCCTCTTTTGCAATTTCAAATAACTGTATGAACCTGAGATTACTAAATGAAAATCTGAAGTAACTGTTTTTCCTTAAATAAAAGCTTAGCAGGAAAATCAGTTGTATATAAAAAGAAATGGTGGTTGCTATCCCCATCCCTGTAATGCCACCATGAATAAAAAAAGCATTTACAAGATCTCCGGCAACGTCACTGATGCAGAGTATAAAAGCTGAAATCGTAAAAAATGTCTTTCCGTTATCCATTACCACAAATGGTCCAATGATCTGAATAACCATTACGGCTGGGATACCAAACATATATCCGTAAATGTAGTCCTTCATCCCGTCATAAAACTTCGGATGACTCTCAATTGTTACTCCGCAGATTTTAAATATAACATCCGGGAATGTCGTGCACAGAAAAATAAAGAAAAACGCAGCCAGAATAGTAATGATAATTGATATGGAAAACAAAGCATTTGCCTCTTTACGTTTTCCTTCACCCACAAGACTTCCACAGACAACCTGACTTCCGGTGGAAATAAAACCGGAAACCAGTACCAGCGTCGAGACAAACGGCCCCACCAGTGATATAGATGATAAAGAATCAGACCCCAGGAATCTGCTGGTGATAATTCCATCTATAATAGTTGCAACGACCCCGGCAACCTGAGAAAAGATCATTGCGACAGCTGCAGAGAAATACATACTTGAAATAACATCATTATTTTTTTTTCTAAATCCGACTTTTTTCATAGGCTCTCTCAAGAAAAAACTTTAAGTACTTCATCACGAACTTTTTTACAATACTCTTCTGAAGCATGCTTCGAATATAACGCCTCAAATCGTAATTTAATAAGGAGTATTACCTTATTAAGTTCCTGCAGTTGTCTTTCTTTTTCCTCCTTTGTAACACCATTAAAATATTCCTTTTCAAAAGAGTCCCAGACAGCTTCTCTTGTTTTCCTGTCAAGTCCGTTGAAGCTACTGACCTCTCCCGTTACGGATTCCGGGGATTCAAAAAAGCTAAAATGCAAAACTCCCAGGTCAAACAGTGGAGAACCAACAGAAAAGCTTCCCATATCAATGAGCATTATTCCGTCATGGGTCTGCATAATATTATTCGTATGAAAGTCTCCATGGGTATAGGTCTGCGCCTCATCCAATTTCTGCATAAAGTTTTCAACATTTTCTCTGGTCTTTTCATCTAAATAGGTTGCATGCGGCAATGATTTTGCTATTTTTTCAGAAGACCTTGGAAAATCCTTTTCTTTTACCGTAGCGTTATGGATCGATAGTGCAAGATGTGCAAGCTCCTGACCGATTTCCTCAGACCTTTCAGGACTCTCCTGAAGCTGCTCAGACAAAGTCCTGGCACTTATCATCTCATAGATAATTCCATACCTGCCATTAACCGTTACAGCGTCAAAAGATATAGGTGTCGGAATCCCTGCCACAAAGGCTGTTCTTGCATTTCGTTTTTCTAAAAGAGCTCGCTCCTTTGGAAATCCATCATAATATAACTTCAGAATTTGGTCTTCTCCTACTCTGAAGCATTCACCTGTTGCCCCTTTTGCAAAAGGAACAAGTCCATCAATCTCTATCTGCTTAAAATCCATAGCTTCCCCCTCAGCCCACAAGTTTTTCCAATTCACTGACACTGTCTTTTATCCTGATATCCCTAAGCTCCGGCAATCCAATGCCCAGACTGGCTATCAGGAACATAAATCTTATAAGTCCCAACGCTTTTATTGTCCCTGACAACTTTATGAAATCATCACTATTTAAATCAGAATAATAATGTTTCAAAGTGTCATAATAGAGTTTTTCAGCAGCATATTTATTCAGATTCAGAAACTTTTCTGTATTATCCGGTTCATGAACATCGAAAGTAATATAGGTCATGTACAATCCTGCAAATTCAAATATGGGATTTCCCTTGCTAAGGGTATCCATATCTATAATTACTAGTTCATCTGATGTCATCATGATATTTTTCACCTGCAAGTCTCCGTGTATAATGCATTCTTCAACCGGAATAGAATTTATCTTATCCAATAACCTGTTATAAAGATCCCCGGGAAGATACTCCCTGATTGCCATAAGATGATCAATATACATATCCTTAATCCTTGGCAGATTGATTTCTGGTGCATTAACTGAATGTATACTCTTTATCAGTTTGGCATATCTTATGCAAAAATCATCTATCCTGCTTATATCTTCAGCTAAAAAATCATTACAGTTTTGGGCCTTTAACAGCTCAAAAACGGCGCCATATTTATCTCCAACCTTCACGATATCAAAAGGAATAGCTGTAGGCACCCCCAGCCAAAAAGCTTCTTTTGCCTTTTGGACTTCATCTTCAATAGAGGCAGTATCCTCTGCTTTATCATAAACTTTTATTATGGTGTCGCTATCTATTCTATAGACGCTACCCATTGCCCCTTTTCCTATTATAGGGCATCCATCTATCGAGATATTCCTCATTTTCTTTTTGACATCCAACAAGTTAGTAAAACCTGTGGTTTCAAAAATATCATAAATTTCCAGGGAAACATTTCTGACAGTTAGTTTTTCTTTTCTTTTTTTACTAATTTTTAAAAGAAAACGCAGACCTGCGCTTGAGATATACGATAGGTTTTCTGCATCAAATAAAAAGGGCGTATCATTCTTTTGCAAAATATCCTCAGTTTTCCTCTCTATTTGCTCCACATTATCTGAACTGATTCTTCCCTCAAGGCAAATGATAAGCTTATCGCCTTCAATAACGCTCTTAATCATAGCGTCCCTCCTTCACAAATATCCATTTTCTCGTTGATATAATCAACCCCCCACGCCATTATTGCCTTTTCTGCATACAGTACACTAATATTTTGTAAGCGCAAAGTGATAGCGCGTGTACTCTAATCAGACGAAGAGCGCCGGGTTACCCGATTCATCTTCGACTGTTGCTTTTTGTTTATGGCACAAAGCCTCTGCATTTTATCTGACCATGGCATCAGCTCTTCAATGCCCTCGGGCTCATTCACGTAGTCCGGCATGTATAGCAGTACTTTATTATTTTGAAAGTCTTGCTCCCATTTGAAAAGCCATATCGAGATCTGCTGGAAACTGCTTCTCTCGCATTTCTTTCTTATGTTCTTCACTAAAGCCTGCCATATTAAACTTCCTCCTCACATGATAAATCACTTTATATCCAGCCGCTTCAAGTCCTCGTCAGCTATCAGAAACCGGCGTTATCCGGTCATGACGGCTAAAGTAAATTCAATTTATATACACGATGCTTGCCCCAAACGGACACAGGCAAAGCTTTGCTATCTTAAAGAACTGAAGCCCAAATGGGATTCCAATGATGGTTACGCACAGTAGACAACCAATCAGGAAATTTCCCAAAGCAAGTTCAAAGTCTGATAAAAAGAACCATAGAACATTGAGAAGAAACGAACCTGCTCCTACCTCATTATAATTGACCGGTCTTAAGCACATACCGTAATAAACCATGAGGATCCGCTTGGAATACGATGCAGGTATATATATATCGTTGCTGATTATTTCTATTTGGCAGGTATTACAGTTACTTCACCATCTCCCCATAAATCTGCGCTACCACACTGCCAATGTTACTGCTTCCTATGTATCCAAATGGTATATTCTTCTCCCTCACGATGGCAATGAACTTCTTATAGCTTATGTGGTTAATGTAATCCGTAAAGAAATAAACCTTCTCCTTACCCTCCAGCATCCTGCTGTTCACGGTTTTATATTCATCACCCTTACTTACCGGAGCCACATTTGTCACCGGCTTCTTCTCCGGCTTCCTGTTCTTGACATTAACAGTCATGTTTGCAGGATTAAACAGGGCATCCTCAATGTCAAGCTCGTCAATCTCATCACCGATCAGATACCCTACATCATAATTCAGGCAGTCTGCCGTATCGGCCAATGCAGCTGCAAGATCATATATATTGGTGTAGAGCTGCACTTCCTCGAAGGTAAATTCCTTCTTGGGCTTCCAGGTCCTGAGCATTGCCAGGGTCCGGATCATTTGCATTTTGACACCCATGTCATTTTCAAGACATAGCCTCGGATAGACATCTACATAACCATGCTGCCTCATACATAAGCCAATGAAATCAATAGTATCCAGATAGTTTTTGATCTTTTTTCTGCGTGGAATGTTTTTCTTTTTTAACTCCTCAACCCACTCATTAATCTGCTCGGTACATTCATCGAAAAGCCCTTCTTCAAATTGCAGGAATTCTGTTTCTTTATCCTCCATGGCAAGGAATTCTTCTCTGTCGTTATTAAGGAGCTTATAAATGAAAGAACAATTCTCGTGAAGCTCAATGCCTAAGAACTGACACATTGCCACTATCCTGCCCATTGAAATGATACACGGTGCCTGATTCTCCCTCGGGGACCTCGAGGTTTTATGCGGATCCAATTTTTTGTTACTATGACATAACCACCTGGAATTATCCCAAAATTATAGGCAATAGAAATAAAACCTACTGCCTAAAAAACATCTGATATAAATCTGATATATTATACTATTTTCCCGTCACTCGAGCTCGATAAATTCAAAGTGACACTATATGAATTATGTGCATATCATCGTCAAAAACAGTTCGATTTTGAACTGATTTTATTTATTGTACTTTTTTTGCTCGATTTTGTTGTCAAAATGTTGTCGCTTCCGACAACCAAATGACAATAATGAGTTATATTGCCATTAAGCTTTCGGTATTACCCGCAAATTCCTCCTGTAATCGATTTAAGACGGATTCTCTTGATTCCAAATATAATTCCGTCTCCACATCGCTTAGTGTTTCATATACAGTTGTTTCCATCAAAATCTCTACAGCTTCATCTCTGGAACATTGTCTCCAGTTCATTATGTTTTCAACTAAATAAGCTGCTGTGGATCTTATTATTCTTTTCTGCGTTGAACTTGTTATCATCCAATCACCTGCCTCTTTATTGTGTCAAAAGACAATGTTTTAATCGCTTTTTCAGTTCTGAAGAAATACTGTTTTGGTAAGTTTTCAGGTTTCAACTCGGAGATTACTTTTTGACATATTTCTTCAGAATAGTTTTGTGCTTCAAATTCATCATAATAATCATTGATGATAGCGGTTGTTTCAGCATCAGCCGTGGGTCCAATCACTATATCAAATTCATGTGCAGATGTTTTGACTTTTCTGTTAGATATTATAAATCTTAGCCATTCAGAATCGGCCTTGTCAAACACTTTTACAGATAAGCCATTTATTTGCTCATTAAAGATCAGATTATATCTATAAGCTATTATCGGATTAAGTTTTATATGCTGTGTTTTGATCATATGCGCTCTTTTTCGTTCAGCAATATGCTTATTTCTGATAGCAATTCTTTCAGCATGTGCAGGAATTGCTGTAGCATAGAAACCTTTTCCGAAATCTTTATAACCTCGTCCTTCAGAGACATTTATTTCATCAAACAAATATATTGTACCATGGTATAGATTCTTCAATCTATATGTCCTCCCTGCATTTCAATGTATTCCTTTAAATCATCAATTATTCCCTGATTACCTGTGGAATTATAGTTTTCGTAGCAGGCATCAATATAGCTAAGAACATGATATTTTCTAAAGAGTTTTGAAAGCTCGGAAAAAGAGTAATTCCATGCTTCCGACAATAATGGAATCAACACCAATTGCATGTTCAACACTTCTTTATCTCTTGTATTCATGGTGAAAGCTCCTAATTAAACATTCATTATTTTTTATCAGCATCTACCAATTTCTCAACTCTTGCCTTATATACCATGAGTCTCAGAAGATATTCCGGCATTTTTCTTTTGCCATATTCCCAGTCGGCCATGGTCCTATATGGTATAGAATAATAATCACAGAATTCCCTACGGTTCATGCCCATTTCATCTCTTAGGTTTCTTACTTCAGCTGCTATATCCATACAGTAGTACCTCTTTCTTTTATGAGATTATTGTATCATTATTGCCGCATTGCATCAAGCGGATTGAATATACGACTGGATTGTATAGTTATGCAAAGGTCATTTCCATTAACTCTTGTGCAGCATCATTGCTTTTCACACGAATCAGATTATCATCTTCTTTAACTCGCGATAGCAGATTCATGCTTCCATACCAGACAATTTCATCATCAATTATTGCAAAATGTTCATGCATAATACTTCCATCCTTGCTATCAACAATCAAATGACAACAATGGGTTTCTTTATTCCTTATCTCTGTTCCAAACGTATTTTGTATATCTGCCACCACCGATCTTTATAATGTTCTCTGATGATAACAATTCAGACAATGCTCTTTCTACTGTTATACGACTGATATCAGGGCATTTTTCCATAATCTGAGATTTTGTTATCTCGCCGTATGTGTTCCTGATCAGATTTGCTACACGTTCCGGCTTGGAAATCCCGCTAGTCACCAATACCTGCACCCTGTCAGAGAAATCTCTGTATGCAGCAACTACAATGCCAAGCATATACTTAACAAATGGAATATAATTATTTTCATTTTCGTGCCATTTGAGAGAGCTTTCCTGTAGACATTCGTAATAGGACTCTTTAGTCTTTTCAATCAGCTGCTCAATACTGATATATTTTCCTACAATGTACCCCGCTCTATATAGCATTAACAGCGTAAGCAATCTGCTCATTCTTCCGTTACCATCATTAAACGGGTGAATACAAAGAAAATCCAGTACAAACATCGGTATCAAAAGTAGTTGATCTATTGTCCCGGAGCTAATTGCCTCATATACATTAAAATGATGCAATTGTGCTTGTGATGATGCAGTTAAACTATTGAACTAACTGTCTGAACACATCCTCAACAAGCATATTTGCGTGTCCCAAGCCTCTCAAACGAGCCGTTACAGACACGCAGAAAGCCGCCCGCAGCATTACTGCGTGTCGTCAACTTTCCAAAGTAGTATCCAAACGATTCTCCACGCGTTAATAAAAACAAAAATCTGAAAAACGTGACCGGAAATAAATAGTCACAAAATAGAATGATTAAAGATTGAAAAAGAACCTTTATAACCGAGTGGGAGTATAACACACTCCAAAATAAAAAAGCAAGTCCCCAAGGATCCGTTTCTTCCAAGCCATGCTCGGTTCTTGGTTTGCTTCACTCATCAATAACCGTCGCCGGTGGAAGTCTTTCTGAGAAAATAAATCATCAGGTTTTTGCAAAAAATTATGTTAAATGTATATTGATTTATCATGTGTTTTTTTATACATTGATTTACAGTATCTCGTTGTTTTTATAGTTTGGAGGAAAAATGGCAAAAGAACTTGTTGTGGTACTGGACTTCGGTGGTCAGTACAACCAGTTGATTGCAAGACGAGTACGTGACCTCGGAGTATATGCCGAAGTTTACGCATCTTCAATCGGTCTTGATAAGATCAAAGAACTAAATCCAAAGGGTATCATCTTTACAGGCGGACCTCAGTCTGTATATAAAGAGGAATCCCAGCACATCGACCCGGCTATCTTTGATATGGGAATACCTATCCTTGGTATCTGCTATGGTGCTCAGCTTATCGCCTATGAGCTTGGCGGCACAGTAAAGACTGCACCGGTTTCAGAGTATGGTCGTACCGAGGTGCTTATCGATGAACAGAATTCTGTTCTTCGCGGTGTTTCAGACAGCACCATCATGTGGATGTCCCACACCGATTACATTGCAGAAACACCAAAAGGCTTCAAGATCATTTCCCACACAGAGAACTGTCCTGTAGCAGGAATGGAGGACCCTGAGCGCAAAATTTATGCGGTTCAGTTCCACCCGGAGGTACAGCATTCTGTAGAAGGAAACAAGTTATTCCATAATTTCCTTTATGATGTCTGCGGCTGCACCGGCGACTGGAAGATGGAGACATTCGTCCAGGATAAGATTGACGAGATTCGTAAGACTGTCGGAAACGGCAAGGTGCTTCTGGCACTCAGCGGCGGAGTTGATTCTTCAGTTGCCGCATCTCTTATGGCAAAGGCCATCGGAAAGCAGCTTACCTGCGTATTTGTTGATCACGGTCTTCTCAGAAAGAATGAGGGTGATGAGGTCGAGGCAATCTTTGGCGACAAGGGTCAGTACGATCTTAATTTCATCCGCGTTAACGCAGAACCTGAATATTTTGAAAAGCTTCAGGGCGTAGAAGAGCCTGAGAAGAAGCGTAAGATCATCGGCGAGCAGTTCATCAGAGTTTTCGAGCGTGAAGCAAAGAAGATCGGTGCTGTAGACTTCCTCTGCCAGGGAACCATTTACCCTGACGTTGTAGAGTCAGGTCTCGGAAAGAGCGCAGTTATCAAGTCTCATCACAATGTAGGAGGCCTTCCTGAGAAGGTTGAGTTCAAGGCCATCATCGAGCCGTTACGTCTTCTCTTTAAGGATGAGGTTCGCCGTGTAGGTTTACAGCTTGGTCTCCCTGAGTACCTTGTTTACCGCCAGCCATTCCCGGGTCCGGGACTTGGCGTCAGAATCATCGGCGAAGTAACTCCCGAGAAGGTTCGCATTGTTCAGGATGCCGATGCCATCTACCGTGAGGAGATCGCAAATGCCGGAATGGATCGTCAGATAAGCCAGTACTTTGCAGCCCTCACCAATGTTCGTTCAGTAGGTGTTATGGGCGACTTCAGAACCTATGACTACGCAGTTGTTCTTCGCGCAGTTGAAACCGACGATTTCATGACTGCAGAAGTAACCAACATTCCTTTCGAAGTACTTGAGAAGTGCATGAACAGAATCGTAAACGAGGTCAAGGGTGTAAACAGAGTATTCTATGACCTCACGAGCAAACCGCCAGGGACGATAGAGCTCGAATAAAAGAAAGATGCGTGCTTGTGAGCACGCATCTTATTTTTTACTGGAAGTTCATTATAAGTGTAAGTATTCTCAGGCAGAAAAGCACGAATACTACCCACATGGTCGGGCTGACATCCTTTGACTTTCCTTCACAGGTCTTGATGATAACCCATGCAAGGATGGCAAACATGATACCTGTTGCGATGGAGTATGAAAGCGGCATCATAAGCATTGCAAGATACGCACCTACTGTGTCTGCGATGTCTCCGTCGAAGGAAATCTTCTTTGCAGAAGATACCATGAGCATTCCTACATAGAGGAGCGCCGGAGCTGTTGCAAAGCCCGGGATGGCGAGGAAAATAGGTGAAAGCAGTAAGGATACGAGGAACATGCATCCTGTTGTAAATGCTGTAAGACCTGTCTTTCCGCCGGCTGCAACACCTGCTGAAGACTCAACAAAAGAGGTGATGGTTGAAGTACCGAGGCATGCACCTGCTACTGTACCCAGTGCATCTGCCATAAGAACTCTTCCAACTCGTGGAAGCTTGCCTTCTTTATCAAGTAAACCAGCCTTATCGGCAACGCCGACTACAGTACCGACTGTATCGAAAAGGTCTACGTAAAGGAATGAGAATACGATAGCGATAAACTGTATAAGGTTCTTTGCTACCCAACCAAAGTTAAACTTGAATGCTGTGTTTGCGATGCCTCCAAGCTGTAATCCCTGTGAGAAATCCGGGATGAGGCTGTAAACTCCTGCATCGATGTCAACTTTGTACCAGCCTGCGAACTCGGCAAGGATTCCAAGGATCCATGTAGCAAGGATTCCGATGAGAACCGCACCCTTAACCTCATAGTTAACAAGTACGATGATGATAATGAATCCGATGAGCGCAAGAGCAACTCTTGGATCTGCAAAGCTTCCGAGGGTTATGGTAGCACTTCCGCCGTTAACATTAAAATAGATAATGTTTGCGCCCTGAAGTCCTATGTAGGCAACGAAGAGACCGATACCTGCGGAGATACCGTTTTTGAGGTTCTGAGGTATTCCGTTGATCATCTGCTCTCTCACCTTGAATACAGAGAGAAGGATAAATATGAGACCCTCTGCGAGAACCGCTGTAAGAGCGATGGTGAAAGGATTCTCAACATCAGCAAGCTCGCCGAGACATACGGTATAGGCGAAATATGCGTTAAGACCCAGACCTGCGGAAAGAGCGATGGGGTAATTTGCATAAAATGCCATGATGAAGGTTGCAAGTGCTGACGCAATTGCTGTTGCAACGAATACGCCGCTTCTGTCCATGACGGAACCCAGTATGTTAGGGTTTACGGCAAGGATGTATGCCATGGTCAAAAATGTTGTTACACCTGCAACGACTTCGGTCCTTACAGTTGTACCGTGTTCCTTTAGTTTAAAAAACTGTTCCATACAAAAATAGCCTCCTTGTTTTGCGGGATGATTCTTATATACTTCGCAGGTCCTGAGATCGATACGATGCATATGCCCTTTGAAAACATTGATTATTCTAGCACATAATGATGAGGAAGTCTTAAAAATATAATTTCTTGTTGACATCGGAGGGAAACTAAAATATAGTAAATTCCGAAAATCGTGAACAAGAAAATCATGATTTTTAATAAACGAGTTTTTCTCGGGTTTTCATTATCTGTTAAACCCGGATGGCTCAGTATATTTCTATAATGCCTGTATCAGAGTTAAGAGCTTCAGGGAATCGATCGTCCATCGGAGCTTCCGGTCATGCGCTTAAACCGACATTAACTTTTGGGTATCAGGCGGATCAGACCTTTCAGGTCAATCAAAAATTCAGTCAACAATAATATCATCGGTTTCAGGTTTTATATGAAGACCTGAGCTTACTTGCAGACCCTATTTCTGCGGGTCGAAATTCCAAAAATAAGGAGAATTAAAAACAATGACAAATGAATATGAAATCAGAGATGAATTATTAACTCGTGGTTATGAGGAGGCTACTATTTCCGATGTTGTGAAAAATTCAGTCCGGATGACCGGAATAACCATCAGAAAAAATAAAGATGAAATCATTTCTCCCTGCATTTATATCACGGATAAAATAAGAAATCTTGAAAATGCCAAAGTTGCCTGTGACTTTATCGAACGTCGCCTGGTAAGAAGTCAGGATCCTGATATCGGAGATCCGTGCGAGCTTATTTCAAAAGAGAATATTCTTAAAAGGGTGGCCATAGGCGTCCAGAGAAGTTCGGATCAGGAGCTGATCAAGCGTTCAACCGAATTTGAAGGCATTGAGCAGTTCCTCTTTATCTCCGGTGACAATAAGGATGGAAGTAGCTGGAAAGTAAAGCTTAGCCGGGCGCTTTTGGACAATGCAGGGCTTAGTGAAAACGAGGTTTGGGAAAGAGCTGAGAAGAATACATTTTCGGAGGAAAACATTTGCATCAAACCTATGAGAAGTGTTTTTGAGGAAATTCTCGGAAAGCTTGATGACCCCAATGAGTATGATGTGCCCATGTATGTTGTTTCAAATCAAAAAAGATTGAATGGTGCTGTGCAGATCTTCAATAAAAAAGCTGTTAAGGAATGGGCCGGAAGTCACGGGTACGACACCCTCTTTATGCTGCCCTCTTCTATTCATGAGGTTATAGTGTTGCCGGTGGAGGTGAGCAGTATGAATTTTGAAGAGCTTAATCTGATGGTCAGGGATATCAATGCCTGTGAGGTCAATCCCATCGATCAGCTCAGTGACCATGCATATATGATCGATCTGGCAGACCAAATTTTATGACAGATTAAGTATTCTAAATCTGCAGGCCAAATTTTATGACAGATTAAGTATTTTAAAACTATAGGTCATAGGTATCATGATTCAGCTTTGGTTGAAGTCGCCCTTATTATCCGCCACTTTGTGAGAGGAATCATCAAATTTAAAAGGAGTTACCTTGAGAGGTTTGGGCATATGTCTTTTGTCGTTTTCCGAAGCACTTTCGTACAGCTCAGACCTGGCAATTTCCGCACTTATATTTTTCAACAGTTCATTCAGATTTTTTTCTGTCCTGCTTAGAGGCTCCAAACTCAGAATTCCATCGAACATTGCATTGGCATCCATCTTTAAAGCATTCATTAATATGACAATTTCATGGAAGTTTGGATGTTTGCCGCTTTTGGAATGATTTTCAAACTGAGAAAGTCTAAGTGATGGTATACCTGTTATTTCTGAAAGGTTCTGCTGTGTAAGATTCAGTTCGATGCGACGTCTTTCAATGTTTCTGCATATGATACTCCAGTCAATCTTATAGTTTTTGGAATTGTAAACAGGATCTTCCGGATAGACTCTTTCGCTTTTTGCACGTTTTTTAATAAATGGCATGATTCTTCTCCTTATGCAGAAATTTTAACCTTGTTAGGAGAAAATAACATTGCTAAAATGGGTTAGTCCTAACCGAAAAAGGTATAGTTAGCAAAAATTTATATACCATAACAGGTAAGATATAGATATTAACTAAACCTTTGCGGGTTACTTAATACCACCGGGTAAGATTATATCCTGAAGTATGAAGCGGAGAATGTAAAAATGGTTACGCAAAGAGACTTGGTTAAATAATCTTGTACAAATTAAAAACAAATTTTTAAACCACAGGTTTATTTACAAGTCTTTATAAATCCGTTATTATCATTACGTATTAAGGGCTAGTACCGGTTTCGACGGGGACGATGCAGCTTTAGAAGCTATCCGAAAGACAGTCGCGTTAAACTTCAAACCTAAATATAAACGCTAACGATACAAGTTACGCATACGCAGCTTAATTGCTGCGTGGTCAGCCTCATTGCACTCACACATTGAGAACCTGGCCTCATCTATGTGAGAAACGACTTTAAGAGTTCCTCCTCTTAATGGGCGTATCAGAGGATACCGGTCATAGCAAGACGTGCACATCTTAGCTATGATGGGGAATCTTGGAAGTGTACTATGATAGTAGAAGGAGAGGGAATTTGTTTTCGGACACGGGTTCGACTCCCGTCTGGTCCACTAAAAAGGGATATCACCAGGATGATGAACATCCGGGTGAAATCCCTTTTTTTCTGTCACTTTTTAAGATATTTCTTTATATAGTGTCCGGTATAAGATTCTTTTACCTTTGCAACTTCTTCGGGGCTGCCCTTGGCTATAACGGTGCCGCCCTTCTCTCCGCCCTCGGGGCCGATATCTATGATGTAATCCGCACATTTGATGACATCCAGATTATGCTCGATCACTATAACAGTATTGCCGCTTTGGGCAAGCTTATCAAGCATGACCACAAGCTTGTGGACATCCGCGAAATGAAGTCCTGTGGTGGGCTCATCAAGGATGTAGATGGTTTTTCCGGTAGGTCTGCGGCTTAACTCTGTAGCGAGTTTGATACGCTGGGCTTCTCCTCCGCTGAGCTCCGTACTTGGCTGTCCCAGCTTTACATAACCTAGACCCACATCATAGAGAGTCTGTATCTTTCTGGTTATGGTAGGAACATTTTTAAAGAACTCAAGAGCTTCCTCAACGGTCATTTCCAGAACGTCATAAATGTTCTTGCCTTTGTATTTGACATCCAGAGTCTCTCTGTTGAATCTCTTTCCGTTACATACCTCACATGGAACATACACATCCGGAAGGAAGTTCATCTCTATCTTTACGATACCATCGCCCTGGCAGGCTTCACATCGGCCGCCCTTAACATTGAAGGAAAATCTTCCTTTACTGTAGCCATGGGCCTTTGCATCCTGAGTTCCTGCAAAGAGATCTCTGATGAGATCAAATACTCCGGTATAGGTTGCGGGATTTGATCTGGGAGTACGGCCTATGGGTGACTGGTCTATGGCGATTATCTTATCCAGCTGTTTGATGCCGTCTATACGTGTGTGTTTTCCTGCTATGATACGGGCTCTGTTTAGCTGGCGTGCCAGTGACTTATAAAGTATTTCATTTACAAGAGATGACTTGCCGGATCCCGATACACCTGTTACACAGGTGAATACACCTAGAGGAAATTCCACATCGATATTCTTTAAATTATTTTCCCGTGCACCGACAACCTTTATCCATCCGTTGGGCTTACGTCTTTTCTTAGGCACCTCTATCTTCAGTTTACCGCTCAGATACTGACCGGTTATGCTCCGGGGGTTTGCCATGATCTCGTCAATATTACCGGTGGCGATTACCTCTCCGCCCTCGGAACCTGCTCCCGGACCTATATCTATGATGTAGTCGGCAGCTCTCATGGTATCTTCATCATGCTCTACCACAAGCACTGAATTACCCAGGTCACGGAGATGCTTCAAAGTGCCGATGAGACGGTCATTGTCACGCTGGTGCAGTCCTATACTAGGTTCATCAAGTATGTAAGCTACTCCCACAAGACCGGATCCTATCTGGGTGGCCAGACGTATACGCTGGGCTTCACCTCCGGAAAGAGTTCCGGCAGCACGTGACAGACTCAGGTAATCAAGACCCACATCCAGCATGAAGGTTATCCTGTTTTTGATCTCCTTCAGGATCTCGTCAGCAATCTTATGCTGCATGGGGGTGAGCTCCAGTCCCTGTACCCATTCATTGAACTTGGTAATGGATAATGTTGTAGTCTCGTAAATATTGAGATCTCCTACTGTAACTGCAAGACTTGAGGGTTTAAGTCTCGCGCCGTGACAGCTTGGACAGGGAGTTATGCGCATGAACTGTTCATACTCTGCCTTCATCCTGTCGGAGAAACATTCCCTGTAGCGGCGGTTAACATTGGAAACAAGACCCTCGAAGGCTACATGGTGCTCGTTGCCGTTTCCGAACTGGGACTCGTAGTAAACAGTAACCTTCTCGTCTCCTGTTCCGTTTATGATGATGTCTCTGGCCTTATCACTCAGTTCATTAAAAGGAGTATCCAGACTGAAATCATATTTTTCGGAAAGAGCCTTCAGCATGGCATGGGTATAGCTTCCCTCGTCCTTTGAGTTCATCCATCCCATAACAGAGATGGCACCTTCATTTATACTCAGGCTTTCATCGGGGATCATGAGGGCAATGTCAAATTCCATTTTATAGCCGATTCCGAAACACTCGGGACAGGCACCGAAAGGATTGTTGAAGGAAAAGCTTCTGGGCTCGATTTCCTCGATGGATATTCCGCAGTCAGGGCATGCAAAACTGGTGGAAAAATTAACCGGCTCACCGCCGATTACATCCACAGTCATATGGCCTCCGCTTAACTGCATGACCTGTTCCGTTGAATCCGCCAGACGTTTTTCTATGCCCTCTCTTATGACGAGACGGTCAACTACTATTTCGATATTATGTCTGATGTTTTTCTCAAGCTTTATTTCTTCGGAAAGCTCGTAGAGATTTCCGTCGATACGTACTCTTACATATCCGGAACGACGGGCGCTGTCCAGAACCTTTTCGTGCATGCCCTTTTTTCCTCTTACTATGGGAGCAAGCAGCTGGATACGGGTTCCGTCCTTCATGAGAAGCAGCTGATCCACGATCTCATCTACGGTCTGTCGTCTGATCTCTCTTCCGCAATTCGGGCAGTGAGGGATACCGGCACGAGCGTACAAAAGACGCATGTAATCATAAATCTCGGTAACGGTTCCGACCGTTGATCGGGGGTTTCTGTTTGTTGATTTCTGGTCAATGGATATGGCAGGGCTCAGACCCTCGATCATATCCACCTTTGGCTTTTCCATCTGCCCCAGGAACTGTCTTGCATAGGATGAGAGGGACTGCATATATCTTCTCTGTCCTTCGGCATAAATGGTATCAAATGCCAGCGATGATTTACCTGAGCCGGATAATCCTGTCATGATAACAAGCTCATCCCTTGGGATGTCCAGATCCACATGCTTGAGATTGTGTTCGCTGGCTCCCCTGATCTTAATGTAATTCTTTCCCATTACTACTCCAGTTTATGTGCTAAAAAAGTAAAATGCTTTAAAAAACTCGACAAACAAATGTTTGCCGAGCAATTGTATCATGGTTGAAATCGAAAATCAATATAACGAATATACGTTTCGCTTTTATTTATGATTATTTTATATTTACATGTTTTGTGCCTGATGCAGATACATGTGTATGCGGTCTGCTATAAGTCCCGAGACGAGACCTATGAGTGCTCCGGCAACAACTCCCGCCACCATAAGTACAGGGAGATAAAACAACAGTGCCTCGCTGTGAAGCAGTAACATCGCGGCTAGAAGCTGGCCCACATTATGCATCACACCACCGGTGATACTTACCACTGTTCTTTGGAAACCGCCTATCTTTATAAGTGCGGTCATGGTAAGGAAACTGAGTGCAAAGCCTGACAGAGAGTATGCCAGAGTCGAGGCATTGCCAAACATAAAGCTTACCAGAAGGATTCTCAGGACACTTATGATTAATGTTGGCACAGCGCCCAATGTGTAAAGACCTATGACTGTAACTATATTCGGAAGTCCCAGCTTGACTCCGGGGACACCTATATTGATGGGAATCATCGCTTCTACATAGCTCAGAATCATAGCCAGAGCCAGAAGCATCCCGTATAAACTTGTTTTTCTTGATGATATTTTCATAACGGTAATTATAAGCGAAGGGTATTTTAATCGCAAGTATAAGTACTGTGTATAGCAGCGCTTAAGTTATTGCAAAGTAAAAGCGGTACCCATCCGGATACCGCTTTGCTTTTCTGTTTAGTTCTCTGATACTTTTCTTGCAAATAATATATTAATTACAATTAAGGTACGTGGAAATCTAAAAATTAAAGCTTAACTACGTTTACTGCCTGAGGTCCCTTTGCGCCATCCTGAACGTCGAACTCAACATTCTGTCCCTCTTCAAGTGACTTGAATCCATCACCTGTAAGACCTGAATAGTGAACGAAAACGTCCTTGCCTGACTCATCAGAAATGAAACCGTAACCCTTCTGATTGTTGAACCACTTAACTGTACCCTTCATTGTGTATACCTCCATAAAGTAATGCAGAATGATTTCTGCAACGGAATAAATATTAGCATAAACCAAAATCAAGGTCAATCAAATGTATACAAACCGGTCATACATTTTTGAAGGGTGAAACATAAATAAAAATAATATGGTTATTTTGCTGAATCATACAGTTCCTGAAGCTCGGCCACAGAAAAACTATAGTGCTTCTCACAGTAATCACAGAAAACATCCTGTGTTTTTTTGTCGGCGATCAGATCTTCAAGCTCCTTCTTTCCCAGGGATATAAGAGCCTTTGATACTTTTTCCCTGCTGCAGTTACAATGAAAACGTACAGGAATATGATCGTTGATCTCCAGATCCATATCACCGAGGATAAACTGAAGCATCTCTTCAGGTGTCATGCCTTCGTCAAGCATGGCTGTTACGGACTTGATGTTTGAAAGCTTTTCTTCCAGCTTTGAGATAACATCTTCCGTGGCATCCGGCATAAGCTGAAGGATGAAACCGCCGGACTGCTTTACAGTGTTGTTTGTGTTCATAAGAACACCGAGTCCCACTGAAGAAGGTATCTGCTCGGATACGGCAAAATAATATGTAAGATCCTCTGCGATCTCTCCGGTCCGGAGATCCACAGAACCGATGTAGGGCTCCTTGAGACCTATATCCTTTATAACACTGAGCTTTCCTTTTCCGAGCGCCTCTCCCACGTTCAAATGTCCTGCTTTGTTTGGAGGAAGAAGGACATTGGGATTGGAAACAAAGCCTTTTACATTGCCCAGGTTGTCGGAAGTGGCAGTTAAGCCTTTTATGGGACCGTCGCCCTTTATGGTAAGTGTGAGCACGCTTCTGTCGCCCTTTAAGTCAACACCCATCATCAGCGCTGAGCTCATAAGTCTTCCGATGGCTGCTGTACATATAGGGAAGGTGTTGTGGGTTTTTCTGCATTCCTCAACCAGATCTCTGGTTGTGCATGCAAATGCTCTGATCAGTCCATTAGCCGCAGTTGCTCTTACCACATAATCATGGCTGTCCTCGATATTTGATTGAGGGAGCCTCTCGGCTTTGAGCGGTTCAAAAGAATCCGCAGGGGTTTTATCCTGATAAGTGCCGGCGGAGGCATTACCCTCCACACCGGCACTTATGTTCGTCCTGATTTTTTCAGACATTACTGTTCAGCTCCTGCCATAGCCTTGAGCTCATTTTCCTGGTCTATGCGCATGTGGCACTTCTTGTACTTCTTGCCTGATCCGCAAGGGCACTGATCGTTAGGGTAGATCTTCTTGCCTTCTCTGCGGATGGTTCCTGAAGCCTTCTGCTTACGGTAAAGCTCATGACGCTTCTCTTCTGTAAGGATAGAATCCCATGCAGGAAGTCCGTAAAGCCAGCTTGCCTTTGCCTCTACCATGTTGTAGTAAAGCTTCTCAGGATCGATCTCAATCTTAACCTGAGTGTTCTCATCCATGGTTTCGATAGGATTGTGATATCCCTTTAAAGACTCGTCGATTCCGTCAAGTACTCCTGTGAAATGGAATACGTCGATGCCGAAGTGGTCTGCAAGCTCCTTGACAGTTCCTTCGTAAACATGTGAAGGATCCTTGAGTACTTCCTCATAGAATCCCTTCTCAAGTGCGAAGTACTCCTGCCAGAGTCTTTCCTGGTCAGCCTTTGAAAGTCCGTTGCCGTAAGCCTGGGTTCTCCAGGTTTCAAGTAATGTTGCCATAAAAATCTCCTCACCCTGTCACAGGGTTTCCTTTTTTGATAATGTTTCGGTCTGACATTATACGACAGACCACCACACTATTCTACTATATTTATCGCAAATCTGGTGTATAAATATTGTCCATATCATCAAATTCCTGATTTTCTCCGCCCATAGCCCAGATAAATGTATAATTATGGGTTGCGGAAGCACAATGAATGGACCATGAAGGTGAGATAACAGCATCATAGTTATGCATTACCAGATGTCTTGTTTCCTGAGGCTCTCCCATGAAGTGGATAACAACCTGATCCTCAGGCACCTCAAAATAGGTATAGATCTCCATACGTCTCTCATGTGTATGAGCAGGCATGGTGTTCCATACAGAACCCGGTTTAAGTTCTGTCATACCCATGCTGAGCTGGGCTGTCTTAAGTACATCGGGATGGATGAACTGGTTGATGACACGCTGGTTTGCAAGCTCCGGCTCTCCGCAAGGTCTGTGATTTGCCTCTGCCATGGTAATGAGCTTTGTTTCATAGCTTACATGGGCAGGTGCGGAAACCATGAAGAATTTAGCCGGCTTTTCAGCATCATCGGAGGAGAAAAGAACTTCCTTTGCTCCCTTTGTGATGTAAAGGCAATCCTTGTAGCCAAGCTTATATTCTGTACCGTCAACCAGGATCTTTCCGGATCCGCTTCCGATATTGAAGATACCTATCTCACGTCTTTCAAGTATATAGTGTGTTCCAAAATTATGCCAGCAATCGATGCCTTTGTCCAGAGAAACTGTTTCATGTACAGGCATACATCCGAATGTAACCATACGGTCAACATGGGAGTAAACTGCAACTACTTCGTCCGGTTTGTAAAGGTCTGTGATCAGAAATTCGTTTCTGAGTTCTTCTGTTGTGTATCTTTTTACATCTCTCTGATTTGCGCTGTATCTTATATCCATTGATAGCCTCCTGAAAAAAATGAAAATAATTGACAATAAATAATGTTCTTTTGCTTATAAAAAAGGGTCCGGAGCTCTGCCGAAAACAGGACTTCCGAACCCAAAACCATTATACATAAAAATGGCGGAATTGCAACGCTTAAAGCGCTTACAATGAAATTTTATAAACCGGTTTATCACGAGGGGGAAAATAGAGCCATTGGGGACGGTTCTCACCGGCGAGAACCGTCCCCAATGGCTCTTATCCGGACTACTTTTCTGCGTTTGTAATATTATCCGGTACCAGCTTTCCCTGATCGTCCAGGGTTACCTTCTTTTTATCGAGAAGATACTGGGTGAGGCGCTTAACGCCCTGGAGAATGATGGCCCAGATGGGAACACCGATGATCATGCCCACAAATCCAAAGAGGCCGCCGAACAAAAGGATGGAGAACAGAACCCAGAAGCTGCTGAGACCTGTTGAGCCACGAAGGATGTAGGGACCGATGATATTGCCGTCCAGCTGCTGAAGGATCAGGATGAAGATGGCAAAATACAAAGCTTTGATAGGTTCCTGTAATAGTATAAGTATGATGGACGGTATAGCTCCGATAAAGGGTCCGAAGAATGGGATAATATTTGTAACTCCCACTATTACGGAAACCAGCATCGTATATGGCATATCCATAAAGCTCAGCACCACAAAGCAGATTATGCCGATGATAAAGGAATCAACGATCTTTCCCACAATGAAGCCACCGAACATCTTGTCTATCGCTTTTACTTCATCCATCACACTTTGGGCAAATTTTTCAGGAAGGATGGCAAAAAGAATCTTTCTGGAGCTTATAAGCATGGATGACTTGGTATTCAGAAGGTAAACCATGATGATGAGACCGATGATGAAGTTCTTGATCCAGGTTACCGCTGACAATAATCCTATACCCAGGGAAGTCATAATATTTTTCAGATTAGGAAGCAGGGAGTTATTTATATAATTTTGAATGGAAGAACTTGATTTCTGTAATTCTTCGGATAAATAAGCTGTTATACCGATATCATTTGTAAAGCTCAGTATCTTATTATAAACTTGTACTCCAATACTATTAGAATCCGACGAGACTTCAAACGTCTTCAGGAATTCGTCAGGGTCGAGAGTTCGTAAAGTAATATACAGATTGCTCAACGATTTGTAAAGTTCAGGTATGATCATGGAAACGAGTCCGAATACTGCGATCAAAACAAACAGTACGGAAAAAACCGTAGCTGTGATACTGCTTATCCTTGCGATCAATTTCTGCCTTTTAACTTCGAGAGGGGTGTCTTCGATTTGGTTTTTTGTTAAGCTGTCGGTAACCTTTCCCAACGCTTTTCCTGTATATTTATTGTCAGAAATCTTTTCGGTAATACTTTTGATCTTTCTATTTAACTTCTCCCTGACTACGTGAGCTTTTTCTTCACTAAGGTTTGAAGCATGCGTCATGATCTTTTCCAAAAGTATGCCTGTATACTTATAAATAAGATTATAGGCGGGGTTCACAAGATATGCCATGACAGCACCGGTTATGATGGGTGATAAGATAGATATCAGATTGTTGAACCTGTCAGTTACAAATTTAAAATTGTGTAAGGTCAGTATAACAACAGCACTTCCCACTATTACAAGAAATGCCGTGATGCCCCATCGTCTTTGTACTTCCCACTTTTCTTTGTCCACTGCTGTCCTCCGAGATGTTCCTGTATATACCAGCTGATTACCGGCTGATGAAAATACATGCTGATACATATATTGTATAATGAATAAACGCCTGCTGAGTTGATATCTAACGATAATTAACATCGTTTAAGGATTTATAAGCTCCCATACATAGGTTTATAACCTGTTTTTCGGCGCTTTTACTAAAATGATTATAGCATAGTATAAACCAATTTCTCTTTTAATATTTAGAGTCTGGAGGTTTATTTCTCCCCTGAACACAAACAAAAAAACCGGTGAACTGTTCACCGGTTTAAAAATCATACGATTTTTTGGAGTAAGACCAAAACGCCGTACCACACGCTTGACTCCTAGCCTGTTTGCTAGGTGGGAGACCCCACGAATACCACTATAGTCCTTTACCAGATGGAAGGCATTATATTATGTATTCAGATATCGGAATCCCGTATGTCGTATTTGTAGGTTCAATTTGTGCGGCCTCGCACGTTCCAGTTATTTACTTCTTAAGCGAATTATAACAGAACACATTTTTCTGTTCAAGATATGCGTAAAACTGTCATGAAAATTTTAGAAATAAAAAAATTTCTTTTATTGTATCAGTTATCCGGTGGGCCAGGGGGACGGGGTTGGTGGTACATTTTCAAAAAATGGACCACCAACCCCGTCCCCCTGGTCCACACACCACGTCTCCATACCACCCTGGTCCACCGGCTGAACTGGTATCTTATTAATTACAGCAGCTGAATTTATGGACCTTCATCTGGTCATATATGAGAAGAAGGGTTCCGTCCTTAACGCTTATCTCCGCCTCTGTTCCCACGAATTCATTGCTTATTCCGGTGGGGATGGTGTTTTGCAGTTCCACATCATTGACGATGTATTTGAAGCCCTTTTCGGTTACTCCGCGGCACCGGTCCGACAGAGCAAGTGCGGAAAAATACCCCTGCATTTCAGCCGGAAATTTTTGAGTTTCGTTATGTATCGCCGTTATGATCTGGAATTCGTTGTAAATATATCCCCGGCAGCCACGGGCAGCCAGAAACCCAAGTATCTGAAGATTGGCAATGCTATGGTCGATACGCTTTCCGGTTCCTCCTATGATATGAAACTCCGAAAAGCCCTGTTCGAGGCCAAGTCTCACACAGGCCATCATATCGGGATCGTTTTTTATGGGATCTATGACCTTTGTTTCAATGCCGTCAACCTCCATCTGTTTAAGATGATGCAGATACTCGGCCTTTTCGGAGTCTTCATATATGTCAAGATCTCTGACCGGTCCGGTGGTGCCCGCTACTCCGTCGATATGCATTGAGTCGAAATCCCCCACCAGGAGATCCGGGTGTATGCCGGACTTTTTTAAATTCTTATAACCTGCATCTGCGGCTATGATGTAGTCTTCTTCTGTGATCTCTACGGGTATTCCGAAATAGTCACCCGCACCGACAATTATGCATCGCTTCATATATTTTGCCTTTCGTTGTTAAGGCGGAAACCCATCACTTTTAAGTTGTGGGTTTCCGCCATCGCTGTTAATAGTATAATGCTTATCTCTCTGCTCCTCATATTCCGGAAAAAGGATAATGCCTATCGCTCTCTGCTCCTCATATTCCGGAAAAAATCCGTCATCAGATGAGTACAGTCATCAAGAAGTAGTTCTGTTGTTACTTCACATTGATGATTGAACCTTTCTTCATGCAGCATATCAAGTATCGAACCACAGCAGCCGGACTTTTGACTCATTGCACCGATAACGACTCTCGGTATCCTGGCCTGGACGATAGCTCCGGCACACATGGGACAGGGCTCCAGGGTGACATACATAGTGCAGTCTTCAAGTCTCCAGTCATCAAATGCCTTACAGGCTTTTTTGATGGCTATTATCTCGGCATGCATCAGGGAACTGTGCATTTTATTACGCTTGTTGTAGCCTCTGCCAATGATGGTTCCCGGGAGGATTCCGTGGGCCTCAGCATTCTTATCTGCCTTGGTGTTTGGGTTCGTGCCGTCATAGACTATGATGCAGCCTATAGGGACATCACCGCTGATGGCAGCTTTTTGGGCTTCCCTTATGGCAAGCTTCATATACTTTTCTTCCTGGGTTAAATTCATAAAATTATCCTTATTTACCCTTTGCCTGATCCTGCTTTATGAGGATACGGATGGCTTCAATGGCAGTGCGAATGGCTTTGTCTGTGTCATGCTCTATGACATTGGAAAGTCCGGACTTCTCACGTTCCTGGTTTGACATAACGAAAAGAACCGCGCCCACTCTTACCCTGAGATAGGCACCAACTGTAAAGATGGCTGCGGATTCCATTTCTGAAGCCTTGCAGCCAAGTTTAAGCCAGGAATACCATTTGTTCAGGAGCTCGTAATTAACCGGAAGATCCTCCGGTTTGTGCTGACCATAGAAGGCATCCTTGCATTCAACAACCCCCACATGGTGTTTGAAGCCCAGATTCTCGGCGGCATTTTTAAGGGCAGAGGTCACCTCGAAATCCGGAACTGCGGGCCACTCGATGGGAGCATACTCTTTTGAAGTTCCCTCCATACGTATCGCTCCGCTTGCAATGACTACATCTCCGGACTCAACATTGAGATCCATGCCACCTGCGGTTCCTACGCGTAAAAATGTATCAGCGCCGCACATGCACAGTTCCTCAAGGGCTATGGATGCGGAAGGTCCGCCGATACCCGTTGATGTAACAGACACAGGAACCCCGTCGAGAGTTCCCGTGTAGGTAACATATTCACGATTATCCGCTACGAATTCCGGGTTATCAAAATACTTCGCAATCTTTTCGCAGCGCTTAGGGTCACCGGGCAGAAGGACATATCTGCCTACCTGTCCCGGAGCAACACCTATATGATACATGGTTTTGTCTTCTGAATAATTAATCATAGTAATCCCCATTCTGCCGTTTTGAGTTGGCGGCACAAATAGTAATGAATGATTTTTTCACACTATGCAAGCTCCAATGCAATAAGCATCATGTTGTTAAAGGATTTTTCACGCTCATCGGCGGAAAGCTCACCGGACTTGAAAAGATGATCGGAAATGGTAAGTATGGTAAGGGCATTTTTGTGTGCTGCGGCAGCATTCATGTAAAGACCGGCAGACTCCATTTCAACGGCAAGGCAGCCCATGTCTCTCCACTTTTCGTTTTTGCCCTTTCTCTTGTCGTAGAATACATCTGAGGTTAAGACATTTCCAACGTGTACATCCACCTTCAGGTTTGCAGCGGCATCAACTGCCTTTGCGAGAAGACCGTAGGATGCGATAGGTGCAAAGGTTCCCGGAAGCTCAAACTGTGATGCGTAGTTGGAATCTGTGCAGGCGCCCATGGCGATGATGACATCATTGAGATTGAGGTCGTCCTGTAATCCTCCGGCAGATCCGATACGGATAATATTGTCTACGTCATACATGTTGTAAAGCTCGTAGCTGTAGATGCCGATGGAGGGAACTCCCATTCCGCCGCCCATGACGGAAACTCTCTTACCCTTGTAGGTTCCGGTGAAGCCCAGCATATTTCTTACTGTATTGAAGCATACGGGATTCTCAAGATAGGTTTCTGCGATGTACTTTGCGCGAAGGGGATCTCCCGGCATAAGAACTGTTTTTGCAATGTCTCCAAGATTTGCTTTGTTGTGCGGTGTTGGCATTTTTCATTTCCTCCTAGAATTTATGTGTCAGTCAGAGGCCCTGACTGACATTGATTTTATCCACCGGGGACGGTTCTCACCGGCGAGAACCGTCCCCGGTGGATTTCTGTTCATTAAAGCAGGTTTTCCGGTCCGAAGCTCTCGGGGAGCAGCTGGGCCAGTGTATAGATTTTGTAGTCTTCGGTGCTCCTGGCAAGTATGATCTCGAAGGTGTCAGGATTGCAGAATTCCCTCATGACCTGCCGGCAGATGCCGCAGGGTGGGGCATACTGCAAAGGTTCACCCTCAAGTCCTCCTGTGATCACGATGCGTTTGAAATCCTTTACGCCTTCACTTACAGCTTTAAAAAATGCTGTCCTTTCGGCACAGTTTGCTGCCCCGTAGCTGGAATTCTCCACGTTGCAACCTCCGAAGATCCGGCCGTCGGAGCTTTGGAGTGCGGCCCCTACCCTGAAGTGAGAGTAAGGCGCATAGGAAAAATTACGCATATCCAGTGCTTTTTCTATAAGTGTTTTTAAGTCATTTTCTGTCATATATCTGCCTTTCCCGGAGACATGGATCGTAAATCCGGTCCGGAGATTTCAAGGTCGAAAGCATTGCTCCCGAAGAGTTCTTAATCATCAGTCTCAAGCCTGAAACCCAGAGGATATTTGCGGGGTTCCTTCTTGTTAAGTATTTCGGCACTTTCCGAGGCCGCCAGGCGGAAATCCTGTCTGGTTATGAGTCTTCCGTCATTCTGGTCGATCTCAGCCCGGAGAAGGGTTTTTGACCAGGTCATGTCAAAAAGATTTCTGACATAACGGGCGTTGGTGAACCTGCCGGATTTTGTAACCTTTTCCGGAAGCTTGTCAAAATACTTAAGGATCTCTTCACGGAGCCCATCCTCCAGACTGAACTTATTTCTGCGGACCATCCTTAGGAATATATCCCCAAGCTCCTTTCGGCTGAAGTCCTTGAACTCGATCTCACTGTACATGACACTGTCTATATCCGGAACGTCTTTACGTACCTTTTCAAGCTCCTCGTTTGTCAGGGCAAGTATCACAACCAGATTCCGGTTGGCTTCCATTTCCGAGATCAGGGTTTCCAGAGCCTCTTTATGGAAGTCATATTCAGGCTTGCTGTTTTCCTCATCGTCGTCATCAAAGTCTTCAGTGTCTTCATCAAGGTCGCTGACCATTTCTTTTATCTCCGGATATGGTTCATCTATAAAGAGAATTGAGTCCAGAGCATCTCTGCATATGCTGAGGGTTTTCGGAACTGTTTCTCCGGGAACCGTTCCCATGAGATCCTTCATGCTGTGCTCTATGATCTCACCCTTTTTGAGAATGCCTTTCTCCCGGAGGATGTCGCCGAGAAGTCTCGCAACAACAGTTCGTCCTGTTCCGGGATTACCCACAAACCTTATATTGAGAGGCTGCTTCGTTTCCGACATTTCCTTTATCAGGATATTTAACTGCTCACGAACCTCCTCGGTACCTATCATATCCACAAGCTCCTGCTCCGGAGTTGAAGTATCGTGGTGCTTTACTATAAGGTCGCCAATGTCTTTCTCGGTGATCTCCTTCAGTTCCTTTTCTTCAGTTTCCTTTTTGGCGGCTGAAGATTTAGAAGAGTTTTTCTTGTTATTTTTGTTATCTTTGTTATCGGGTTCCTCACCTTCATCTTCCGTGATGCTCTGCTCCAGCTTTTTCAGCACCATTTCCTTAACTATCTTTCCTATGGTATTCATTCCATAGAAACGTCCATCGGACTTCTCTTCCGCTATACGTTTTCTGAATATGGTCAGAGCTTCCGGGGAAATGCTGTAGCCGTAATCCTCAAGCTGGGAAACCGCTGTTTCCTCAAGAAGCTTTTGGTTAAGAGGAGGAAGTGTTACCACTTCGACAGTAAAGATATCCCCTATTACATCCGCTACCTGATTAAGGATCTTCTTCTCAACGTAGGGTATCCTGAAAACATATCTGTACATATCCTTTTGTCCGTACAGGAACAGAAGGAAATCCCTGAACTCGGGATCGTCTATCTGTCCAACCCAGGCGCTTATGTCTATGCAGTACATACTGGCTTCGGTCTGGACTATAAACTGCTTTGCCATGGTGGTGGGAAGACCTATGGATCTTCCGCAGGCAAGCTGTATCTCACAGCCGCCGTACTCTGACGGAAGCAGATTCTCGTCACGCATGAAATCGAAAAACATTGAGACTCTGGCGTTAATGCCTATATCCTGCTCTGCCGAGAAAAGATAGGCTCTGTCCTCGAGGACATCGATGAACTCCTCTGTCTGAAGAGCCGGAGCGATGCGGTTCAGGCGTTCGCAAAGTGAGATGAGACTGTCACTTCCCTTAAGGTTCTTTATTCTCTGGAAAGCCGGGGCGATGTCTCCGTCTTCTTTCTTGTTTCCGAAGGAGATGGGATCCTGACCGAGCTTTTTCTCGGATTTTTTGGACTTGACATTATCCTGCTCTTTTCCTTTTTTGGAAGGCTTGCCCACGGTGCCGGCGCCCTCTTCTCCCACAGTTACTATCTCTGTTTCATCAGAGCCCTCGGAATCCTCCTTCAGGGAGGTATCGGGGGCTGTTCTCATGCGTTTGCGGCTGGGAGCACCCTTTGCCTGTTCATGGCTGCCTTCTTCGAAGCCGGTAAGCTTCTCGGTATGGTACTCTTTACGGTCAGACTTTCTTTTATGAGCGCCTCCGGATTCCGGTTCACTCTGTCCGGATTCATCATCATCTTCATCCTCATCACTGATAGCGCTGATCCTGTAGTTAATGATGGCTTCCTGAACATCGTAATCCATCTCGAATCTGTTCTGGAGGATCTGTCTCAGGTAGTAAACTGCTTTCTCCTCGTCAAGAACATTTTCATCATAGATAAAGGTGGTTTTTGTGACTCCAAGGTACTGCACTTCCAGAGGAAGCTGCTCTGTCATGTCCTTGGCAATGATGTGTGAAGGAACACTCATGTCTTTTTCCGAAACGGCGGCAAGCCACTGCTCGTCAATAAAAACTGTTAATGCTCTCATATAGCTCTCCTGTAAACACATTTTTTTCGCAGTTTTCTCTTGCATATTAATGAAGATCCAACCGGCGCTTATATTAGCGCATATTTCATTATCTCTGACATATGCAAGTCAACACCAACCGGCATTTGTATCAGCCTAATTTTGAGAGCTGTCCTGCAATACTGCCATCGTAATTGTAATAAACGATCGTATTGTAATCAGAGAATAATAAATAGGACTCCTGATCCTTTTTGTTTGATTTAAACATTGTGATGCCGGGATGAGGAATGTTTTTTCCGACGTAGGTGTAGGTAATGGTATCAAGGCCATCATCGTCGGACAGAATTACATTGAGCTCGGTGTCGGAGTTTTCTGTAATATCTATGGTATAGTATTTGGTCTTTGTCCCATTGAAAGTAATGGGTCCGGAATATAATCCGTTGTAGCTGTTTCCGTGGAGCTGGGCAGCTCTTATTTTGGCCTGGGCTACAGTATTCTGATCGCTGCTCATGCGGTGCATGACATAGCCCTTCACAGTCCACCTGCCTAAAGGATCCACTGTGAGCCCATCCGGGGTGATGGTGTTGATGAGATAGCTGTCGGAGTTCAGGAAATAGTATCTTTCCGCCATCCCGTTTCCTGCGGTGTCGGCCCATAACCAGGCACCCTTTGCGTCCTCGATCTGCTGTAATGTCATTTCCGAACCATCTATGCCTCTCGCATTGGGATTCATAGGATAAGTAGGTTCGCTCATGCCGGTATTTGCGATGGTTCCATGTCCTACGACGGTGTAGGCGAGGGTTTCCGCGGGAAATGCGAGGAGCATGAAAAACGCCATCGAAAGCGCCTGAAGTTTAACTAAACGTTTAGAGATTGATGTCTTTGGATTATTCATAATTTCAACCTGCTATTCTATAAAATAACGAACAAAATCTTATATATAATAATAGCATAGTTGTACCGAAAGTTTGACGCATATTTTCCATAAATCATCTTTTGTAGAAAAAACTTTCATCATAACAGAAAAAGAGGACAAAACAAAAACGGCAGAAACCATGTTATCTCAAAGAGGATACCAGTTTCTGCCGTTCTGATGAATTCTGAGGTTGATGGGACTTGAACCCACACGTCAGGGACACAGGAACCTAAATCCTGCGCGTCTGCCAATTCCGCCACAACCTCGCAACTGCCATTTAATTCTAGCAAAAGAGGGGCGGATAATCCAGTGGTTTTTGACACTTTGAAATGGTACGGAAAATACAAGGCAACAGTTCAGACGGCAATGGTTCGCGAAGACCGTGGTCGGCTCTTTTCCCCACAATCCAGAGTTATTGGAACCACTGATTGACCTTAAAACTCAGAATTCAGAATATAAGTCAATGTAACCTGCCATTCATAATGACCCAAATCCTGATTACCTGAAATTGAGTCAATGTAACCTGCCCTTCAGGATGACCTAAATGCTGATTACCTGAAATTGAGTCATTATAACCTGCTATTCAGTATGACCCAAATCCTGATTACCTGAAATTGAGTCATTATAACCTGCTATTCAGGATGACTCAAATGCTGATAACCGGAATATGAGTCAATGTAATGCCTTGTTCACTGCGAAAATAAGGCATCCTGGCTGAACTGTTACAATGCAAGGGATGCGTGACGGCCCACGAGATTGAAAGTACATCCGGTACAGGCATGTTCGCCCAGACTGCACTCCGTGCATTCTGATCGTACATGTCTGTGCCGGATGTTCTTTCAACTCGCAAGCCTGGTCACACATCCCTTGCATTTTCCTCCGTTATTTAAGGCGTAAAATAATATATAAAATCAATTATTGTCGATATATATTGTGTAGATATGGATTAGTGCGAGTATCTGCCTCTCGGGGCGGAAAAATATAGAATTTATGGTGAAATATATGAAACAGATTGTTCGATTATTAATGACAGTTTTATTAGGTATATTGTTTTTGTCGGGGCAGGCTTTGGCTGATACGGCTTATACGAGAGATGCTATTTTGATGGATGGTCATCCCTATGGAGATTATCCGGGAGTTTATTCGGTTGCGGCTGTAAAGGGGGATCGGGATGCCACTTTGGGTATATCCAGTATCTCTAAAGATAATCTTAATGCTCCTACTAAGGAATCTCCCGCTATTGTTATGGGCGCTGCCGTGCCGTATGAAAAAAGGACAGGGATGACAACGTTTACACGCATTGATGGTAAAACGCTCTATGCGCCTTACAGTTATTTCCGATATTCTTTTATAAATGAGCAGGGACCGGATGGAACTACTCACACTAAGCTTTCAGGTTTTGACGGAAGTTATGTTATCATTCGTGTGGATGTAAGTAATCTTATCGAAGGTGCTTCGGAAGACAGCTTTCTTCATGTTAAACAGGAGGGTAATGCTGCCCTTATGGTTACCTTAGGTCAGGGTGGCTCCAACGGAGCGAAAACTTTTTCTGATGCAGCCGGGAATAAGAGCGGAGTGTATCCTTTGGCGGAAAATGCCAAGTCTCTTAAAGATACGGAGGGATCACTCAGAGACAAACCTTATATAGACGTTATCCTTATGTCTTCGGGAACTCTTGTGGCAGGTGCGGATACCGGAACTACGGATCCCACTCAGATAACGGCTGATTTCAAGCTTGAGTTTTATGTGGATCAGACTGAAGATTATGATCCTGATCTTGGTGATACCTACACTCCGGGATCGGGAGGCACCACCACACCAACCCTTGAACAAAAATGGATTAATAGGTATTACAACGAAGAAAAGATGCCTGCGGGCACAACAGTCACAAGCTATACCGTAAAGGGTTCGGATCTTGAGCTTGAGGTTGTAAATGAGGATGAAAATACTTCAAGAGCGATTGCTCCTGAATACTGGTCTCTTAGAAAAGCGCTGGCTTGGACAGTCTACAATAATTCACCTATAAAAATGATCTGTGAAGTGCCGGTTCTGGAAGGTCTTTTAGTGGATGGCACAGACTACATGCCAGGCAACCGAATTGTGATTTTCGATGTGAACAGCTTTGACATTCAGATCGCAAATCATCAGTCAGCTGATGCCGCGGCTCTGACTGTGAAAAATGCTACGTTGCAGCTGCAGGATCATTTCAACACTACAGGAGCTGAGCTTGCTGTAGGAAATAATGCAAGGATGTCCATACAGACCGGCGGTATTCTCATTATAGATCAGACCTGTCAGCTGGAGGTGGAATATGATGCCGCCTCCACCACCCCGCCTGCGGAAGGTGAACCCGCACCAAGTCAAACAAATCTGGACAGTGGAATCATCAGCATAGAGGATGGCGGAAAGATCATAAATAACGGTGTTCTCACCATAGAGGGAACCGAGGGAAAACCCATAGACCCGGCGACTCCAACCATACGTGATAAAAAGGATGCGGTGCTTAACATCATGGCAGGCGGAACCCTGGAGAACAACGGTTGTCTTCTCTCCTATGGCGAGCTTTACTGCATGGGAACAATAGTTAATAACGGAAAATATACAGATGTCATAGCTTCAACGGATCCCGACAAAGGCGGTTTCACTTATCACAAGGGTATACAGATTTCCTGGAAGGATGATGTGACTCAGGACAGTGTTTATATGGGGCATCTCTATGTTGGAATGGCAGCCGATGGAACCACAAGTGCTTCCGCACGTCTTGAGAATAGCGGTGACATAGTTATGGTTCCCGGAATCTTTGAGTGCTACGGAACTTTGGTCAATTCCTCCACCGGAAACATTTATCTCTGTCCTGTTGAGGAAGCCATAATCCCGATCAAGGCAACAGTTGATCAGCCTCTTATAAGAGAAAAGAGGGTTAAGCTGGGAACTCCCATGAAGAGCTACTTCTCTCTCGAAGCAGGAGGAAATCTTCAAAATGCAGGAACCCTGCGGGCGGCTGAAGTAGAGATAGTGAACAATGGCCGAACCGGAACATTAACATCAATGGGAAGTAACAACAGACTTTTCAAGGAGCTTTATCTGAGTGTCCTGGGAACTGCCGAAAACAGCGGAGATATCTTCCTGGACAGCATCAATGTTTTCGGTGAAATGAGCAACACAGGTACATTGGGTACAAAGGTAGTGATCTCTTCCAATACTACTCAGGAAGGTGTGCTGGTGGACAGCGCTGCCACGAAAATTACTGATGTTTTCAACGGGGCTTTGACTGTTGATGGCAATACAAATACCTGGAGGCATGCACAGTGTAAAGAGCTTAATATCACTCCCGCAACTCAAACCTGCGCGGGAGGAACCACACCTGCCTGGACTGCTACTCCAAAGACAGACACTCAGGGCGAAAATATCAGGTACCGGGTGGTAGTTTATTCCGGAAATACCACTGAACCTGTGACTGACATGACTCTCACAGCCAATACGGCAAATAACATTACCGGGCCGGCACTGCCATATACCAACGGAAATGTTTTATACAGATTCTATACCGATGATGGAACCAACAGTGTTTACTGCAACGCATCGGTGACCGTCAGCTCCGATCACACTACCCCACCGGAATCCTACAGGGATCTCATTTACAACGGACAGAATCAGGCTCTGGTTACAACCGGTGGTAATGCTTCCGGCGAGCTTGAATACAGACTCGGGGAAAACGGCAGCTGGAGTTCTGAGGTTCCTGTCGCAAAGAATGCAGGTACTTATACAGTTTTCTATCGTATCAAAGGAAAAACCGAAGTGGGCGGTTCTGCAGTAGTAGTTATCGGACCACGACCCGTAACGGTTTCCGCAGTAGATGTATCAAGCCCGGTTGGAGCTGAACTTACCGGAGTGACTTATACAGTCAGCGGAATAGTTGAGGGAGAAAGCCTGAACGGAATAAGTGTTTCAACAAACGCGGATAAATCAACACGGGGTATTTATACCATTACTGCTTCAGTAAGCGGAGATAATCCCAATTATGCTGTCACGACTAACAATGGCAGTTATACCGTGACAGAAGGTCTGGTGGTAACCGCAAAGGATAAATACGGAGTGTTCAGTGATGAGCTTACCTACAAGGGCTATAACATTGAGGTAACTGCTCCTTCAACAGCGGAAGTATATTACAGAGAGGACACGGAACTGACGGATGAGAATTATCAATCTTCCGGTTATACTTCCACAACAATTCCGGATCTCCCTGCCGGTGCCGGTACTCACATAGTCTATTACTACATCAAGTCAGGAAATGATGTGGTGAAAGGCAGCAAGCGGGTCATCATCGAAAAGGCACAGCAAAAGGCACCGGAGAATCTCATTACCCGTGCCGAGTCCTATAAGGATTCCGGAGACGGCATCATCAGCGGACTTGTGCCGAGGGAAATGGAATACCGTAAGGCTGACAATAATGGAACTTACACAACTGCCTACACAGAAAAAGTGTATGTAACACCGGGAATATATCTGGTACGAAGGATTGCTGATAATAACCATTACCATAGTCCGGATTGCGTTGTGACTGTTGGCGCGGGCGAATCCATTACCATTGATTTTGACAGTGACGGCGGTTCTGCTGTTGACAGCGTAACAGATATCGCAGTCGGTGATACGGTTCCGAAGCCCCTGGATCCGGTATGGAAAAGCCATAAATTTAATGGCTGGTATCATGGGGAAGAGCTGTTTGATTTTGACCGGCCTGTAACCATGTCCATCATACTTACGGCTCATTGGGAAATATATCCGCCACATGCTCATGACATGACCTACGTGGAAGAAAAGGATCCGACCTGTACCGAAAACGGAAATGCCGAATACTATATATGCTCGATATGCGGACTTTATTTTGAAGACGGTACGGGTCTTGTTGAGATCAAATATCCTCAGACCATAACCAAAAAAGCACTTGGGCACAAATGGGATAAGGGTGAAGTTACCACCGAACCGACGGAAACCGGAGAAGGCATCAGAACCTACACCTGTCAGCGTGACAGCAGCCATACAAAGACGGAAGCTATTCCTGCCACAGGAAAACACAGTATGAAAAAAGTCGAGGCCAGGGACGCCACCTGCACCGAAGACGGAAACATTGAATACTATGAATGCTCAGGCTGCGGGCGAAAGTTTTGGGATGCCGAAGGACATTCGGAAATAACCGATGACAGTTCTGTGGTTATCGAAGCCTACGGACATGAATGGGATAAAGGCATCGTGACAAAGCATCCCTCAAGATACAAGGACGGTGTAAGGACTTTTACCTGTCTTCGCAACACCGGTCACACCAAAACAGAAATCATCCCTGCAACCGGAGATGACGATAATGACGATTACAGCAAAACAACGTCAGGTACTACCATTATCGATAAGACCACTTCTTCCGGACATACCGGCGCCTGGAACAAAGACATTAACGGCTGGCACTACCTGGAAAATGGAAAAGAAGTAAAGGATTCCTGGAGGAGGATCACCTACAACGGAACTCCCGGATGGTACTATTTTGACGGAGAGGGAACCATGAAAACCGGATGGTTTGACTGGAACGGAAGCAGATATTACCTGAATCCTTTCGGAGAAGACGGGCGAATGTTTACCGGCTGGCACATGATCGACGGAAAATGGTATTACTTCGAAACAGTGCCCGGAATGAATCAGGGGCACCTGTACGTGGGCGGATGGACGCCTGACGGCTTCTATGTAAATCCGGATGGCAGCTGGGACGGAAAACCCGCGCATAAAGGAGCATAAGGACAATGTCCTGTTTCGGAAAGTCTGATGAAACTATCTGAGGATGAAAATTTAGACATTAAAAAAATGAGCGTTTGAAAGAATCGTAAAACGAGGAGGTTTTAAATGAGAAGATCAATAATAAAAAAAGCCGGCATCATACTTGCCGCCATACTGCTTTTTGCTACGGTACCGCCCTCCTCCTTTGCCAAAAACGGAACAGCAACTCCTTCGGAAATAGAGAGGGATTATGATGAGACGGATGTTGCCACTCCCTCCACCATAAGCAGGGAAACCCTCGAAGATCTCACCGGAGACTGGAGCCTTGACGATGTCACCCGCTATTCCTTCAAGGAAAACGGAAAAGGCACCCTGATACTCCCGAGACACAAGTATAACTTCCGCTACACCATAGATTCAGAAACTCTGACCCTGGATTTCGAAAATGACAGCATCGACACAGTTACCTTCAACTATTCCATGGTAGACGGAAACCTACTTCTGGAGCGCCACGAAGAATTCGGCAGCTCCTACTACGAGCTACATAAGGAGTAGAAGAAAAAGACACGCAAGGTAGCCGGAATAGTAACAGTTCAGCCGTGGCGCATGAAGGGCCGAGCCGGCGGGCATCCGGTTGAATGCGTTGAGCTGAGTCGAGAAAAATCAAAATTGGACATCTTAGAGGCTCTTGATTCCATTTTCCTTAGCCCCCTCGCCAAGTCAGATTTTTCATAAAGAAAACATCTGACATTGGCGAGGGTCTAGAGCCTCTTAGATGTCCAATTTTAGATTTTTCCGACGAAGCGACTCGCATTCAACCGGATGTCCGCCGGCTTGGCCCTGCTTGTGCCACGGCTGAACTGTTGCCCGGAATAAGCAACCTTGCGTGTCTAATTAATTAAGTATTCTCTTCCTTAGCCTGAATTCCATTCAACTCACAAACCAGATCGATCAGCGAACGATAAACCTGATACGTCAGCATCTCACGGTCCTTCTCAAGACATTCAAAAGCGATACGCGCCTTGAAGCCCCCAAACTTACCGGTGTAGGGATTCTTCTCAGGCAGCTGAGAAACACCCCAGTACTCAGGCTCCCCGATAATCTTCGGATATTTCTCGGGCAGCAGCTTCAGAGCCTCGGTGATGATCACCTCACCATCATCACGACCAATGGAACGACTGATGGGAATATCAACGATTACAACCGAATTAACACGGCTCTGATTAGTAAGATCCTTTATGGCACTATTGTTAATGATCTTAACATCATGATTATCATCATCCATGATCTTAGTAGTACGCATGCTTATGTCTGTGACGTAACCTCTGAAACCATCGATCACAACAATATCTCCTACAGTGTAATCCCCCTCGAAAATAATAAAAATTCCTGCCAGCACATCCGCGATAAGACTGTTTGCACCCAAAGTAAAGATCAAGGCTGTTGCCCCTACACCTCCGATAAGAGTTGTAGTATTGACACCGAACATGGAAAGAGCATAGATGATCAGAACGATGGTTCCCACATAAGTAAGACCACTATCGATAAGCCTGCAGATAGTCATACCCTTGGGACTTAAGTATTTGCCAAGCCTTATAAGAATGATGTCTATCAGACGCTGTGCTGCAAAGACAACACTGGCAAGCATTATACAGGTAGTGATGGTTGTGGCATTAATGCCACGGCTCCAGGTTCCGCGGACAATATTATATGTCAATCCGGCAGTATTACCATTTGTGGAAATAAACAGCACCGAAGATAAAAGAAATACAGCTATCATGAAGTTCTGAACGTATTCAAGAAGCACAGGATATTCGCTCCTTGAAGTATAGAACTCCTCCTGATTTCCTGAAATGAAAGCCTGTTTCTGATATCTGAATGTATGCTTCACCAGAGGCTGATATACCATGAACATAGTCAGAGCCGACAGTAAAAGGGTCAGGATCAGAACACCCTCCAGAAAAACTAACGCTGATTCATTTTCACTGCCTACGATCACAAAACAGTCGCCATAGGAAAAAACAACAGAATAGCATTTATTGCTTTCAAAGCCGACTATTCCTTCATAACCGTCATACAGCAGCTCTGTATGGATTCCGTGATCCTTTGCCAGGTCTCCTACCCAGTTTTTCCAGGTGCTGGCGATTATCCTGCCATCGGTTGTCTTTTCCACCGCCACAGAATGTAAGGTGTCCAGTATATGAAGATCTCCGATGATTTCCCTGATTCCGGTTTCTTTCTGAAGCTCCCTGAGCTGACGCTCTTCTGCAGACAGCTCCACCCATCCGGTGGTTTTTCCCTTGTCATCCTCCATGAGTGCCCTGTAATACCTGACAGAGGAGTCATCCGTGGACTCAGGAGACCATTGTGAATTCTTACCCGGCTGTGATAGTTGGCTTTCGGCAGAAGTGTATTTCATGCCTTTATCAACTGCATTATGAAGCAATTCGTCTGTGGAAATCAGTTTTCCTTCGGTATTGAATACCCGGATGCCGGCACCGCCAAGGGAGTGGTCCATACTATGGAGCGAATCCACATCGATTAATTTTGGGTTATCCTCAATTAATCTTGCTGCCATTTCCGCCCGATAGAGATACATATTATCAAATTCTCTTTCGATTCTGGCAGCTCTTTCATTTTCCCACTGCAGTACCTTTTCCAGATATTCTGCCTGGTCTGTTGCACCCTGTTGGGCAAGGTTTACACCGCTTATCATCTGGATTACCAGAACGCTTCCAAGAATAAGTATTCCGGTCATAAACATAGCGGAAACACTTCTTTTTACCGCAAACTTATATTCCTCCCCCTCGGGGATATCAGGCGTATATAAACGGGTCTTCCAGATTACAGAACCAAGAAGGACCATAATGGCGCCTGACAGGAACCAGAGTGCCCAGCTTCTTTTTCGTGCGAAACGGAATAAAACAGCTACTTCGGATACATTGATGACACATTCCTCATTGTCCGAATATGCCGCGCTGTAGATGAGATATTTATTGGACGGTATATTTCCTGTCTTAGGATTCAGCACCACCTTTGTGGCAGTTTTCTGCCCATTGTGTCTGGCTTTTTCCGAAAGAGCCACAGGATCAAGTGTACCGTTTGCCAGCATATCATAAATTATGCTTTTTAATGTTTCTTCCTTTTCATCCTGCGGGTAAACAGAAACATTGCCATCCTGTAAAATACAGATGTATCCGGGAAGACCGGCCTGAAGCTGACTTTGGAGTGAATATTCTGTCTCTGATAAAGCATCCCGTTCATTCAGGATATCATTGGGGAAATCCAACCGTATATAGCGTCCGTCAGAAATCCTGGCGCAGGCAAAGCCCTGTTCGGAAGAGGTATTTTGTCCGCTTATGTCCCGGTAGCTTTCCGGTGAGATCACAGTTGCCTTTTCGGCACGGAGTATATCTTCTATATAAGCAAGCTTTTCCTCTTCGCTTTCGTGCTTTTCGTCTGAATCAAAAATGAAGGATGCCTGTTCCGCCCGCTTGTCATAAACCTCTTTCAGCCACCAGTTCCACCACTCTTCCTCTTCCTGAATATGTGAGGCTTTCATTCTCGGATAATCATCCAGCCGCTGGGAAATATAATCCAGGCGGTTGACGGCATTCATCACGCCTCTCACAGGCATTATAAGAAGGAGCGCAAAAAGCGCCCCTATAATTATAATCATCCATATGCGGATGGTTGTGTGCTGAAGACTTGATGGGTCTCCCCAAAAACCTGATTTTTGTTTATTAGTCGTAGTCCTTTTCATATTTCAGTATTGTTCCGTCTTCTGCATCTACATCAAGCTCGTATTCTACGCCGCCCTGATAGAATTTGACTTCATAAACCTTCTTGCCGTGCTCGTAATCAAGCTCTACAGGCTTGGCAAAATCGATATCGGTACTTTTCAGATTGACATATGCCAAAGCTTTTGCCAATGCTTCATCCGAAGTGATAGCACCTCCTGATACATTCTTTAAAGTCTCATCATTGAGTTTCTCGGGTTTTGACATTATTCTATCCTCCTTGATATTATCCCTCAAACCTTTATGGCTTGATAAAATATGATATTCATTGAATCTATTATATCATGTATCAAGTCTCTGACGAGCTATAAGCTCCGCAAAAACACCATTATTTTTTAGAAGCTCTTCATAGGTTCCTTCCTCTATGAATCTGCCTTCATCCATAACCAGTATACGGTCACAGTTAAGGATGGTTGACAAACGATGGGCTATGACGATGCGGGTGCAGCTGAGCTTGTCCAGGGCCGCTGCTACCTTCTTTTGCGTGACATTGTCAAGAGCTGAGGTTGCCTCGTCAAATATGAGCACCTGCGGGTCTGAGGCTACAGCACGGGCAATCAAAAGCCGCTGCTTCTGACCTCCGGATATGCCGCCATGTCCTTCTGAAATCTGAGTCTGCATTCCCATGGGGAGGCTCCGTATATCATCGGCTATGCCGGCAATTTCCGCCGCCCTCCAGGCTTCCTCGAGACTTAAGCCGGGGGCTGCCAGACTGATGTTTGTATATATATCCCCCTGAATGAGGCTTCCGTCCTGTATCACCGTGCCTATACACCTTCGTACAGAAGAAAGGTCCAGGGTTTTCAGATCCTTATTGTCATAATAGACGGCACCTCTGTCGGGTTTCTCGAAGCCCAGAAGAAGCCGAACCAGGGTGCTTTTTCCGCAGCCGCTGGTTCCTACGATTCCTACGTACTCTCCTGCCGCGATCTTAAGGTTCAGATCCCGGATGACGTAGGGCATATCGGGAAGGTAGCGGAAGGATACGTTGGAAAGTTCGATATCTCCCCGCAGCTTCAGTACCTGTTTCCGGTTTCCGGTGGCCTCGGGTTCACAGTCAAGAATGGGGGCTGCCATATCAAGGATCGGCCGGATCCCCGCTACGGAAAGTGTTATTCCCGCAAAGGAGGTAATGGCTGCCATCAGTGCTCCGTAGGCTGCATTAAAAGCGATATACTCGGAAGGAGTCACGGAGCTTTTGACAGCGATATAAAACAGTGCTATGGTTCCTGCCAGAGTGACGGCAGCTGAAATTGCCTGACTGCCTCTGATGGCCATCGGCGGGTTATAGACAAGCTCCGCCGTATCCGCATACACATGTCCCCATTTGGCAAAGGCTCTTTTTTCTGCACCGGAAAGTCGTATCTTCTGCACACCGCTTATCAGCGAGAAGCTGATTCCGTTTTCGACAGCGGAGGTTTCCATTATCCGGTAACTGTGGCGAAGCTGTATCAATCCTGTCACTATGCTGATGATGATCCCTGCCAGCATGAGGATGATGGCGGGCAGCACCAGGGCTCTTGTGAAACGGAAAATCTGCGCGATGTACATAAGCGAAAAAAGAGCGCTTATCCCCAGGGAAAAAACATTTCCGAACAGAAGGCCGAAGACCTGTCCCACTGTGTTATAACGGCTGACCAGTTCACCGGAGGTATGATTCCGGAAGAAGCCTGCCGGCATATTCATTACCCTCATCATCATGGCGGCATCCAGTGAAAACGAGGTTTTAATGCTTATGCGATCCATCATCAGCTGACGACCCATGGATATGAGACCGGAAGCCGAGATGACTGAAAACATAAAGACTGCTGTACCTGTAAGAAGTGACAGGTTTCCGCTTTCCGGTATAAATCCGGTAAGTGCCCTGGTCAGATTCGTCATCAAAAGCCCGAGGAGTGTCACGCAAAGTGAAAGGAATATAAGCACCATATAATCACTAAGGTCAAGACAATCCCTGAGGTAAAAAAAGAGGTCAGTAACACCGAGTCTTCCGTTGGGAAGAGGGTTATAAAAACACAGGGCTCTGTCTTTGAAACAGGCCGAGGTATCACTGTTAACCTTGACGCGTTTTCCTGTTTCCGGGTCGTAAAAGCTGTATCCGAAAAAGGCTCCCGGTATCAGTGCCGCGGGGGTGTTGTCCTCCTTCCTGAAGGCAAGCACCGGTCCCATGGAATCACTGTACCAGTTCCTGTAAAGCTGTATTTCGCGACTCATGAGTCCTGAGGAGCTTGTGGAATACGACAGCTGTTCATCCGGATCCGTAATATCTGCCGGGATTTCAACCGGCTTTTTATGATAATATTTCAGGATTTCTTCCATGGCCTCCGCCGGTGTGGTCTCGTCGTCATCCTGTTCCGTCTGTTTTCCCAGGATCGAGGAAGCTATGTGCCGGAGAGACTCGTCCATGGCCGTCTGATCCGATTTTATACGTTGAGAGATCTGTTCACCAAACCAGCTCATCTCTTCTCCTTTCAACCGTTTTTGATCAAACGGGAATAAGCACCTTCCATTGACAGCAACTGTTCATGGGTTCCGCGTTCTGCCACTCTTCCATCCTCAAGTACTATGATTTCGTCACAGTCCCTTATGGTGGACAGACGATGGGCTATAATGATAAGAGTGATGCCCCTGTCTTTTATCGCTTTCACGAGCTCAGCTTCTGTTTTGGCATCAAGGGCAGAGGTTGCTTCATCCATTATCATGATGGAGGGATCCTGGGCAAGAGCCCGGGCAATCTCCAGCCTTTGTCTCTGACCGCCGGAAAAATCCCTGCCGTTCTCTGCCATCTTTCTGTAAAAGCCGCCTTCCCGGGCCATGATATCATCGTAAATCTGAGCATCTCTGGCAGCCAGTATCATCTCGAAGTCCTCTATGGAGTTATCCCACATCTTGATGTTATCGGCTATGGTGTCATCAAAGAGAACTATGTCCTGATCAACCACTGCCACAGAACCGGTGAAAACATTGCGATTTATGGAAGAGGCTTCATTTCCGTCAAAAAGAATTTTTCCGCTCCAGGGACGATACAGTCCGGATATAAGCTTTGATAATGTTGACTTGCCTGAGCCGGAGGCGCCAACCAGAGCTACACTGCCTCCCTTTTTCACATGCATGGAAAAATCCTTTATCAAAGGATCCTCCAGGGGTGAATAACCGAAAACGATGTTTCTTAACTCAACATCTCCGGTAAGCTTTGATGATTTGCTGCTTGTGGAATCCGGCATTATCGAAAAAACCGGATCCTCGGGATACTGCATAACATCCTCCACGCGTTCCATATCCGTACGCATTTCCTGAAGACCGTTTGCTGTGGAAATGATCTCCCTGGCGGGACTCATGAAGGAAGCTAAAAATCCCTGGAACAGTAAAATGGTTCCCAGAGTAAACCTGCCCTGCATGGTGAGCAGGACGCCGAGAATCAGAACCAGGGCATTGGCGGATGCTGAAAGGATCGTGGATATCAGCATACCGAGACGGTTCATTCTTATAAAACGGACAGTCTGTGCATTAACTGATGCCTGGAGACCTGCCCATTTTTGGAAAAACCCGGTTTCTGAACCGCTGGCTTTGATGGTCTCTATCATATGTATGCCGGATATGGTGGAAGCCGCAAGCTTTCCCTGATCACGGACCTTAACCCTTGCAATATTCACAAGCTTTCCGGTAATGATCCTTGAAACTATCAGGTTTATGAGGATGACCGTAACACCTATCAGTGTCAGAACCACACTCCACCGAAGCATAAGTACAAGATACAGGATCATCATAAACGTATGCATGATGAGAGGAGTCAGGGTGTTGACAAGGGTTGCTGCAATGGCTGCATTGGTATTCTGCCTTTGCTGCAGGTCACCGGCCAGACGCTGGGAGAAAAAATGTACCGGGAGCTTAAGAAGCTTCCACATATACTCACTTTTTCCTATGGCTGCCATCTTTCCGTTCAGCCGGAGGGAGTATACCGACTGTATAAAGCTGACCACTACACCCGCTATACCTGTAAGGGCCAGGATTCCGATAAAGGGATACAGCAGCTCCAGGTTTTCCCCCGTCAGCAGACGGTCGACGAAAAATCTGGTAAATGCAGGGTTTATGATTCCGAACAGGCTGCCTATGGTGGTCGACATGATAACAAATATAAGGGCAATCTGAGTTCCCTTTAACCGGCTTCGGACAAAGCTGTAAATGCTTGGGGGTTCTCCTGAAGGCTTCATTTCCGGCCCCGGGGTTATCTCGAGACATACACCGGTAAAGGAGCTGTCCAGTTCCTCCATGGAAATCCGGATATCTCCTTTTGCGGGATCATTGATCAAAGCGTAATTTCCCCGAAAACCCTTTAATACAACAAAATGATTCAGGTTCCAGTGGAGAATGCAGGGAAGGGTAATGTCTTCTTTCAGATTCTCTATTTCACAACGGAAACCATCAGCAGAAAAACCGTAGTGCCTGGCGGCTGCCAGCAGGTTTTTAGCATTGGAACCGTTACGTGAAACTCCGCAATCAACCCGAACCTTTTCCAGGGGGATCCACTTGTTGTAGTAAGCCATCACCATTGCCAGGGCGGCTGCTCCGCATTCAGGGGTTTCCAATTGCATGATGACCGGAACGTCGGATCTGTGTTTTATTTTTTTTTCAGTAACCTTCTTGTTATGCATAACCGGTCCTCAGTTAAAAAGCAGATTCAGTACTTTGGTCTGCTTGAAAACCACCTCCACCTGATAATCACCGTCCGGAAGCTTTGTAGGAGCTTCTGCAAAAAGCTCTCCTTTCTCGTCGGTTCCTATACTGCTTATCCTGCTTTCGGTTTCACCGGCTTTGACAGTCATTCCGCTCTCAACATTATCTGCAATCTTACTGTTTTCAAAATATATGCACATGGAACCGTTTGTGACACGGGCGTTTCCTCTGGCCAGACTGTTAATATCCGTCACGGAGCTCCAGCACAGCATGCCGATGAGCAATAAAAGTACACTTGTCAGTATCAGCCAGACCGAGGGATTTGTAACGTGGAGATATTCGTCAAGATTTTCGGGTGACGAAATCTTTTCCAGGCTTTTTTTTCTGAATAGTGAAGTTTTCATATGAAATCCTTGCTTTGTATAGTTATCAAGCGGCTTAACCGGATGTGTTTTCAGGTGAGTTAGGGCTAATAAAAAACGCGCTTCACCCTTTCAGTTTTATTTCGGCATAAAGCTGTCGGGAAATAAATAAAGGCGGGACATTTATGAAGGAATCAGCTCTTTCCTGCAGAGATTACTGTATTTATTTTCAAAGTCTTTGACAGAAACGGGCTTTGAGAAAAGGTAACCCTGATATACATCACAGCCCATGGCATTTAACATTTCAAACTGATTTGGCGTTTCAACACCCTCGGTTACGGTTCCTATGCCCAGGCGTTTAGCCATAAAGATGATGGAATCAAGAATTATCTCTCCCCTGTCTTCGTTTGAGGATTTGCTGAGAAATCCCGTGTCGATCTTTATCACGTCTGCATTGATGTCTTTAAGCATATTCAGTGAAGAATAGCCGCTTCCGAAGTCGTCGATCTCAATCAGAAATCCTGCCTCCTTAAGACGCATTATGAGATTGTTTACGGCAGAGGTGTTTTTTATGATCACAGATTCTGTTATCTCGAGGTGAAGCTTTGACGGATCCACGGCATATTTATGTACAAGATCTGTTATCACCTTGAAAACATCCATAAGCTCCACATCTTTGGGGGATATATTGATGGAAATGTGGAGGTCTTTGAATTCAGTATGCTTCCACTCCCTGAGTTTACGGATTGCAAGCTCCCATATGTAACTGTCAAGCTTACCGATAAGATCGGATTTTTCAAGAATAGGGATGAATGCATTTGGCGGAATGATGGTGTTGTTGTCTTTTCTCCATCGGGCCAGAGCTTCCGCGCCTATCAGATCTCCGTTGGGGTCCATCTGGGGCTGCAGGTAAATGCTGAATTCTCTATGTTTCAAAGCATAGTCAAAGTTTGCAATTATGGACTTTTCCGTAAGAGGCTGATGCTCTTTGTAAGGCAGGTATTCTTCGCGGGTTATTAATGATGCGGCATTTCGTATTTTTTCAAAAAAATGATATAGAAAGGGATTTATAGCTAAGTTTCCAAAGCTGAAATAAGCATAGTTGTTTAACATATATTTTTTCCTTACTTTTAAATCTGATTGAATTTTTGGGATTTGTTTTTTGACCGGATATCAAGAAGATATCGGGATTAAAAGAATTTTAAAATAAAAAAAACTTGATGAATCAATCATCAAGGAAAATACATAAGAGATGAGGCTGACGGGATTCGAACTCGCGACAACTTGATTAAAAGTCAAGTGCTCTACCGACTGAGCTACAGCCTCATAAACAGGGCCAGTTGGATTCG
>Ga0256404_1002026_pt1 | contig 46138 bp, 53 predicted proteins | sample RumenRJG_01DNA_FD_185990 | JGI IMG/M metagenome (GOLD analysis project Ga0256404, IMG submission 185990) | Bovine rumen microbial communities from Lethbridge, Alberta, Canada - RJG_01 | ecosystem: Host-associated > Mammals > Digestive system > Stomach > Rumen | place: Canada: Alberta | collected... | reverse complement strand
GCATAATTATTTATCATACAAGTTTTACGATGTCAATGTACAACTACTGCGACGACACTGTTCATTTTAAGCGACGCTACTGTTCAACTTCGCCGGCCGCGGGTGTTCAACTTTGGCGCTATATTCAGTTACTATATCTAATTGGTAAATTTTAGTAAGTTTCACTAAATGGAACAGGTTTAGCGAAGCAAAGAGGGGAAAGGGGTGAATTTGCTTTGCTAAACGGCTATTTGGTGGCGAGCGTTTCGCACGCAGCCATTTTTCAACTGTCCCCCTAGTTTTCCTACCAAGAGAAAAATGGTGGAGTGCGAATAAGAGAGCGACAAACTTTCGCACAACTAACACAACGGGGCTTACAATCGTTACGGAGAACAGTAAGCGCCCGCTCGAACTGAACAAACACACAACGAACACTTCCAATCTCTTCTTTCGATGACACGCCTTTCTGCCGTCCCTCAACCAATTCCGCACGTTACGGCAAACGCCTTACCTGTGCAGAGAGGGACGATGGGAGAGGCTCGACTGTCGTCAAGTACCTGTAGGGGTTGACAAAGTTCTTGAAAAGTGATATACTGGAACAAATGAATGAAAGGTGAATAAGTATGGATAATGAACGTAAGCAGGTGAAGCTCACAATGTCGTGTGAGATGTACGAAGAACTGCAAGAACGTGCAAAGCGTATGAGCATAAGCGTACCTGCTATGTGCTGCTACATACTGGGTGAAAAACTCGCGCAGATGAGACTGGCTGAAGGTGCTGGACTCGATGCGCTGAAAAATCTCGCAGAGAATTTTGCGAAAGCCGACACGATGAAGTAACAGCGTCCGCAACTGGCAACCTATTGGAACAGTTGCGCCGCGTTGACTGTAGGGCAGAGGGAAATGCTCTGTGAGGTCTGATTTCCAATCTCTGTTGAGGTTTTACCGTTTAAGCCGTTGAGCAATACCCCAAAAAGCAAGAATGCCATACGGAGCATTCTCGTGCAAGTGATGACAGTCTCTGTTGAGACATACCGTACAATCTCGTTTGAGCAATAACGCGGCAAGGACGGAGCAATCTCTGACAGGGAAAGGGGCGTAGGGCTAGTATTACCCTACGCAACTTCTGTTACGTGTTACAAATGTCTTTAAAGCGCTTATCTACGTTGTTTTAAATGTCACAAAAAATACCGTGTCACAGTTAACTTCTGTCACAAAATGTTTGTTTTTTTACGATGAAAAATACCTCCACGAACCAGAAAAGAGAGGGCGCTTGTAAAGGGTACAGCAACCCCAAGGAGCTAATCAAAGGTCAGTCCCAGCAGGTAAGCCCCGTTTTTAAAAAATAGAAAGTTTCACTAAATAGAAATTCATTAAATTCGGCTTAAAATCATTTTAACTTTTTATCTATATTCTAAAATATGAAAGTCAATCATTTTTTTGATTGGCTTTCTTTTTTTATTTAGCAAATTAAATTCTAATCCATAGATTTTACATTATTCGTTTACATTCTGATTTTTATTTATGCTATTTTATATTCATAGCTTTTAGCTAAATAAATTTTTTAGGAGGTACATATTATGTACATTATTCGTGGATTTAAAAAGCGTTCCGGAGAAATTGACGGCAGGAAATGGGAAAATTTTTCGCTTTTCTGTACAAAGCCTGATGATGATACCGTAGAGGGTGAAAGCGTGGCTACTGTTAAAGTTTCATCTTCTTTGCTTCAGCACACATTTCCGGATAGTTCAAAGGTGGTAGGTTCTGCGGTTGAGTTCGTCATGGAACAGCGTTTCTACGATGGTAAACCCTCAATCGTTGTGACTGCTATAAATATTGTAAAGAAAGGAGCTTGCTAAATGGAAGGTACAACAACTGCAACAACTGCAATTACTTCCGGTGTTTCTACTGTAATTGATCTTGTAGGTCAGGTCTGGACGCTCATGCTTGCCAATCCTCTTATTATGGTGTTCGTCGGTGCTGCTCTCCTCGGCGTAGCGATCGGTATACTTCGCAGACTTACTAAGGGTAGAGCTTGATTTTTCGCCCACGTCCTCAGGGCGTGGGCGTTACTTTTTTAAGGAGTATTTATGAAAAAAATCTTTATATATATATTGACTGCTATAATTGCGGTCACTTCGCTTGCGTTTCCTGTTTTTGCAGATAATAAATTTACATATGATGTAGATGCTTTATATGCTGAAGCTATGGAACTTTATAATCAGTATATGCAGAATCCTGATGATGCTGATGAGATTAATTCTATGTTTAATGCCACTTATCATATGTTTATTGTTTATCAAGATAAGTATGGTTATAAGTATTTGTCTATTCTTACTTCTCCTTATTCTGATATAAGCTATAATCCAAGTGAATCTATTGTCCGTGGTACTGAACTTTATTATACTTATTTTGAATGGAAAGATTCATCTAATTTTAGCTGCCGTCGTACTCCAGGTAATGTTGGTACATCTACCCCTTCTAATTCATTTGATAATAATATGCCGGTTGAAGCATTTTTAAAGAATTATAATTGCACTTTTACATATAACGGACAGGAATACACCGCTTTTAATATAAATAATCCTCCTGATGTATTTACTTATAGTATTGATAAGCCCGGTTTTTCTCTTTCTAATAGTGGTGAAAATTCTTTAGTTAATGTTGATATCCGTTACACTGATGATTATATATCTTGGATAAATAAAGCTGACGAGGCTTTGGGGCATGGTACAGCTGAATTTTCATATAACTTTGTTGTTTATGTATCTCCGGTAAAGCCTACAGATACAGAAAGTCTTTTATCTTCTATGCGAAATGTTAACTACATCAGTTTAAACTATGGTGAATATGTCTATGAGGGTGGCGCAGGCTCTCCGGTTCTAAATGATGAAGCTGATCCCTCTGCTCCTGCTTCTCAGTCAGGCAAAAGCCCCTGGACTCTTGCACAAGGTGTTAATATTGTAACTTTAGTTGAACCTTATTATGATATTGATACTCATAAATACATTCAGTCTACTTTTTCTATTCCTGTTAGGACTGAAAATATAAAAGGCTTTGATGAGGAAAATCCTAATTTGTATTTTCTTGTTCTTGGGTGTCATGGTAATGTTGTGCAACCTAATAAATTCAATTTTCATAATATTGAAACTGATTTAACCGGACATAATACCCCTAATGATACTTTTTCTGAATATTTTATAACTCATTCAGAAGCTGAGAATGAAACACCTGATATTACTTTTCATAATTATTATTTCCCTTTTGAATGTGTTGATAATGCTTGGGGTCATGGTTCGCAATCTACGTGTACATATAAACCGCAGATCGTAAACGGTAAAGAATATGATACTTTTGGTGGTTCTATATCCAATTATACAAATAAAGCTTTAACCCCTGATCTTCTTCATGATGAGGATATGGATAACGGTCAATGGGTCAAGCCGGAAGATTATGCAAAATGGCAACATGATTTTTATTCTAACAAAAAGTATAATAGCGAATTTTCATTTAATACGCAAACTTTAAAAGATATTTTTGATACTGAGGGTGATTTTTTTAAATTTGTGACTGTTTCTTTTAAAGTTCTCCCGGATTATGTAACTAATATTTTTATAGCTTTTATTATTGCTTCATTTGCAATTGTAATCTTTAAACGTCTTTTGTAATGGGGTGATCTGATGGATTTAGGTTATCTTTTATCTTCTCTTTTATCTCAAGCCCTTAGAGTGCTTTCTTTAAGAATAAGTTTTACTTTTTTAGGCTCTTATTTTAGCTTTTCGCTTCTTGCCGTTCTTATTGGTACGCTTATTCTTTCTTTGTCCGTTTGTTTGGTTTTGAAATTTATAAATAGGTAGGTGTTTTTTATGCAAATTATATCTTTAATTCTTACTGTTTTAGTTGTTGTTTTTATCGTCAGTTCTCTTTGTGGCTTATTTCGTGCTAAAAGGGATATCAAAAAAAACAAAACGCAGGATATGCGATCTCGTCCAAAAAGGAAAGACTTTATTAAAGGAAAATTGGGTGCTGATATTATGCCTCCTGATCTACTCAACAGCCTTAATAATCTTAGCCCACAAGAACAGGAGTTATTTCAACGTGAACTTCTTAAAAAATTCAATGGGGAGTGATCTTTAAATGTTGGTTGATATACAAAATGTAGCTATAAAGCTTCTTCAATCCCTCGGCTGTGATCTCACAGCTATTGAGCATATCACTTCTTGGAAGGAAGTAACTATACTTGGCTTTGAGTTTGTTTTTGCCTGCTTGCTCCTGTTCATGCTGTGGAAAATGCTTTATAATGCCATGATACGTTTTTTCAGTCCTAAAGCTTGGTGATCGTCATGATTTTTAATTTTTTCCGTTTTATGCTGCACTTTGCAGAAATATGCTTCTATACCGCCTACGATAAAAAACTATATAAGTATTATCGTAAAAAGTATGATTTCACCGGCTGGGGCGTTCATCTTTTTACCGGGCGTTTCGGTGCCGGTAAAACAAGCTATATGGTAAAGAAGGCTTATGATCTCGCTTACGATTTCCCACAGCTTTCTATTTTGACAAATATTAATCTGCAGAATTTTCCCGCTTGGACTAAAATAATACCTTTAAATACTGCTAAAGATATTCTTGACGCTCCTGAAAATACTCTTGTTCTCATTGATGAAATAGGAACTATTTTTAATAGCCGGGATTTCTCCGGCGGTAAATGTGCCGTGCCTAAACCATTGTTTCAGCACCTTTGTCAATGCCGTAAGCGTAAAATGATGATCTTTGGCACTGTTCAGCGTTTTAATCTCCTTGATAAGCAAATAAGGGATATTTCAGCTGATGTTACATCTTGCCATACTCATTGGGCATATCCTTTTGTGCGTTGGCAAACAGCTTATACTTTCGATATTGAAGAGTATGAAATGTATTCGGAAAATAGAACATATAAGCCCCGTGTTATGAAGTCTGATCTGATCGTTCAAAGTAATAAGCTGCGATCTCTTTATGATACTTCTGAACTGGTGAATAATATGCTTCATAAAGAATATTTATCAGATAGTGAAATTTTGTCCAATAGGGAAGGTATCAATCAAGATAATAATATTCTTGATAAGAAAACTCTTAAAACAGTACGTAAAAGAAAGTTGTGGTGATCTGATCTATGTTTGGTGCTGTTGTTGGTGCTCTGCTCGGTGTTGCCGGTCTTACTACTTTATTAGATACCATTGCTGGTACTGATGTTACAGCATGGTTTTTTGAAAAGGTTGGGTCCGTTGTTATGTATTTTGTTTCGCCTTTTGTAGAGCTATTTTTTAAATTATATGATGCTATTTTATATATTGTTCAAGGTTTCTTTTCATGAATTAAAGCCCTGTGAGGGGTAGCCGTTCGGCTGCCTCACAGGGCTATTGCTACATATGATCGTTGTATAGTGTGTTGTCATTATAATAGTTTTGAAAACCGTTTATTTCATTTCTAAAGTCATTTGAATTATTGCTTTGTTGTTCTGTATATTGTTGTGTGTTGTTACTTGTAATTGTTCTTAGATGTTGTATTATTTCTTCGTTTTGTAACTTTTGTTTATATAGCTGTTTTATTATTATATCGTTTTGCTCGTTAGCTTTCTTTGTGTATGTTCCTATATTTACTATACTTATCAATGCTCCGAGTATTAGTAAACATACAATGAAATATATCATAAATGCTAATATTTTAGCTGCGTCTGCTGGTATTCCTATGTATTCAAATATAATTACTAAAAACAGCGTGTTCATTCTTTTTCAACTCCCATATCTTTATATATTAGCCCGGTAACATAAGTGTTTAGGCTTTTTCCTTTGCTTTCAGCGTATGCTTTTATTTTCTCTCGTTCTCCTTTCTTTACATTAATATTTATTCTGTCGTATGCTTTTGTATTGTATTTGTTGCTTGCTTTTATGTGTGCTTTGCTCTGTGGTGACATACATTTCACACTCCTTTCGATTTCATTATATCATTCATGAGCTGATCTGTCAAATATAACATATCTCAATGTTAACATTTTCTTTAGTTTTATTTTACTTTATTTCTATATATAACATATCTCAATGTGTTATAATAAGATTAAAGAAAAGGGCAAAAGCCCGATAATAAAGGAGTTGCGTATATATGTCTAAAACTATGCTTACATTAAAAGACGGGTCCTGTCTTACTCGTGATGATCTTGTTCAAATAATTTCCGACGGTATTTTCAGGACTTTTGGTCTTAAAGCCTCTAAATCTGCTATCAAGCCTAAATTCTGTGATTTATCTTTTCGGCGTTGTGATGACGGTCACTTAGATTATGGCTTCAAATGTTTCTTTAAACTTCAATGCTCTGACGGTCGTTTAATATCTTACTTTTACGATTCCCTTACCTATTCTGTTTATCTTGCTTGAAAGGTGGTCAAAAATCATGAAAAAAAATTCATTTGATAGGAAAGCTGCTGCAAATATCTTGTTATTTTATCGTGAAATGGTAAGAAAAAATCAATTACAACCGACAATTGAAAACTGGTCAATGGTTTGCAATTTATATAATCGTGTTTCAACTCTTGGTTTTCTCGACATACTCTCTAAACAGTCGCAAAAAAGAGCTTCGGATATGTTTAACGAGTGCACAGTTGTAATATGAAAACAGTTTCAAGGCTCATAATTTTGAAACGATACAACGAGCTTCTTACTATATAAGTACCAGCCTTAATGGTCTTGGGGGCTTCGCTTGCCCTCTAAACCCTTCTACGTTGTTTCCCGGGGGGCTTAGCTCCCCGGGTACTCAAACTTTTTAGATGATCAACAAAATGCATCTTCATCAAAATAAAATAACCGCCGTAGGCGGTCGAGAAGTCGGGGTTAGTATTACCCCCGACTTCGTCACACGTCACAACATAGTCGCAAAACCTTTATTAATACGGCTTTGCTTTGTGACAATAACTTCGTCACAACTTCGTCACAAGGTGGTTTTTACATTGTCTAATTTTACTTGTAAATCAACTTTCTGTGTAATCAATAACCCTGAATATGAAATAACATACAAGCATGATGTAGCAGGGGAGATTATAAAAGACGATGACGGCAAGCCTGTTATACTTGAACAAATTCCAACTGAATATTACGGCTGCACACCTCAACAAATCTGTGATGATGTATTAAACAAGTGGATTTCTGACGGTGATAATCACACCGGGGCGGTTTTATACTGCGAAAGTGCTTTAGGTTTACCGCATTTGCATTGTGTTTTTGAGAGCAAGTCCACTTTCCGCCCTTTGGTAGTGCTCAAAAGGCTTTTTCCGAAAATACATATCGAGGTTACAAAAGGCACTAAAAAAGATGTTGAGGACTATATAAACAAGGTCGGAAAGTTTGAGGAAAAAGGCGAAAAGATTATAGCTAAATCGCAGGTTGGTGAAATAATCGGTTGTCAAGGTCGTCGGTCAGATCTTATTTCTATTAATGAATTATATGATCTGATCTATAATGAAGATATGCGCCCGGATCATATTTACGATCTATTCCCTCAAGCTTTAAAACAAAAGGGATTTATAGAAAGTATGTATTTTAGAAAACGTATCAAAGAAACTGATCTTGTTCGTGATGTTCATGTTACCTGGCTTTGTGGTTCTACCGGAAGCGGTAAAACTTATACTTACGTTAATCTTTGCCGTGAATATGGTGAAGATAATGTTTATATGGTATCTGACTATGACGCCCCTTTTGATAATTACATGGGTCAAGATATAGTCTTTTTTGATGAATTTCGTGGTCAATTAAAACTTGCAACTTTTCTAATTTGCTTACAAGGCTATAAACAGGAAATTCATGCAAGGTATAATAATAAAGTCGCTTTATGGACTAAGGTTTATATTTCAAGCCCTGTAACTCCTTATGAGGTTTATACACGTTATAAAGATACAGAAGGTAATCATGACAAATTGCAACAACTTTATAGGCGCATAAATGATGTAATATACTGCTGCAAGATAGATACTCCGGTTAATTCATACTTTTTTCAGTCCCGGTTTGACTGCGATTTATACGGCTCTGCTGATGATCTTTACACTAAATTTTCATCTGAAAAGTCTACATATAAGGCTTTTATTGAGATTGGACAAGCTCGGAATATTTCCGATTGTGTATATGTCAAAGAAAATGCTACAGAGTAGCGGAAAGGTGTGTTTTTATATGTTTGTTCCTATTCAAGATTGTGAGCTGCAAAGCTTCTATTTGTGGCTCAAAGGTCGGCTTTCTCCTCGTCAGCGTGACGATCTCGCCCCTGTTTTTATTTGTTGCCCTGACGAGCGTAAAAGACTTGTGCTTGAATTCTGCGATGATCTCCACGCTCAGCATCGAATTAAAGCTTTTTTAAGATATTTTCGATCAATACAATAAATAGGGAAGTGGTTATATGCGTTGTTCCTGCGTTTCCTGTCTTTGTAATTTCTGCACTAAAACAGATTGTAGATATATAAAGGTCGGTAATCGTAATATTTGTTCAGTCCGTTGCATTTATATAGATAATTCTGTACATTATGATTTTAAGCCGGTTCTTGTCTGTGATAAGTTCGTACATAGAACGATTCATAAAACTTATCGGGTCAAATTGCTTCGCTCTGGCAAGCGTAGCTTTTTAGATTCTATTTCTGTTTCAGATTTCTTAAAACTGTTGGGCGGTGATAAAAATGACAATAAAGGAAATTGAGATATTAGCTTCCAGTGATCTTTTAATGGATATGCTTGTTTATGCTCGGTGTCAGATTCATGATCTTGGTACAAAATTTAATCTTCCTGATCTGCGCTATGAGCATACAAAACTTTTTGATACCTTAAAGTCAATTCAAGTTGAGGTCAAAAATCAAGTTCCACTTTACGAACCTAAATATTTGTATAGGGCAGGGCGTCCATGCAAGAATATTAACTATTAACATTTAGTTACTTCTTTTTCAATAAAGTTTCACTAAATAGAAATTTAGTGAAACTTAGAGGAGCAGTTTAATTACAATTAGATATCATCATTATAGGCATATATATTGCACATACTGATAAACTCTTTTACTTATGGTTACAATTATAATATAAATACAATAAAAATTCTCTTAGAGCTATATACCGAAAATGTAAAAACTCTAAGAGAATTTTATAATTATATACTACTTTCAGTTTTTTCAATCGCACAATGATTATAATGGAAAGAAAAGAAAGACTGCATATTGTTATGTAATGCAATTTATTCCCATTCGATTGTTGCGCTCGGCTTTGGTGTAAGATCGAAAAGAACTCTGTTTACATTCTCCACCTCATGAGTGATCCTATCGGTAATATGCTCAAGCAATTCAAAAGGAACATTCTCAACGGTTGCAGTCATAGCATCCTTAGTATTTACAGCACGGATAATAACAGGATATGCAAATGTACGTTTTCCATCTTTAACACCTACCGACTTGAAATCAGGCACTGCAGTGAAATACTGCCAAACCTTTCCTTCAAGTCCGTTCTTGGCAAATTCTTCTCTGAGTATAGCATCACTTTCACGAACTGCCTCAAGGCGGTCACGAGTGATCGCACCAAGACACCTTACGCCAAGACCGGGTCCCGGGAACGGCTGACGATATACCATATTATCCGGTAATCCCAGAGCTTTACCCACAACACGGACTTCATCTTTAAACAACAGCTTTATAGGCTCTACAAGCTCAAATTTCATGTCCTCAGGCAGACCGCCAACGTTATGATGTGCTTTAACTCCGTCACTTTCAAGGATATCCGGATAAATCGTACCTTGTGCAAGAAATTCTATACCGTCAAGCTTACGAGCTTCTTCTTCAAATACACGAATAAACTCGGCACCTATTATTTTTCTTTTATTTTCCGGTTCTGCAACACCTGCCAGCTTGTCAAGAAATCTATCTACTGCGTCTACGTAGACAAGATTTGCATTCATCTGATCACGGAAAACAGAAACGACCTGTTCAGGCTCCCCTTTTCTCAGTAATCCATGGTTTACATGAACACAAACAAGCTGCTGTCCCACCGCTTTTATAAGCAAAGCAGCAACTACGGAACTGTCAACACCGCCGGACAAGGCAAGAAGCACTTTTTTATCACCGATCTGTGTTCTCAGCTCATTTACCTGCTGTTCGATGAAGGCGTTAGCAAGTGCCTCATTTGTGATTCTCTCCATACTTTCGGGTCTGACATTTGAATTCATTATTGATCACACTCCAATTCAATTTAATATATTCCCACAAAATGATTATAACACAGCCGCTGTGCGCTGTCAACGGCATTTTCCCTTGACAGTATTTAATTGTTGAATTATAATATAAACAATAGGAACATTTTTTTCAGATCATTTCTTTTAGAATGGAGTTTTAAGATGAAAAGTGAGTATCTTGAAGACTGCCCATATTATCTAAACGATTTTTTAACATACATGAAAGTCGTTAAAGATCGTGGCGAGCGCACTATCGAAGCTTACTACATTGATATAAGGACTTTTCTCAGGTATCTGAATATAAAGCACCGGGCAGCAAAAGAATCGGATTTTTACAGTATACCGATCAATGATACGCCTATTGAATGGCTTGAACGATTCAGTCTTAACGATGCATATGTTTACCTGGGATTTCTGGCTCAAAGCCGTGGAAATTCTGTAAAAACAAGAGCAAGAAAATGCTCAGCTCTTAAACAGCTTTATTCGTATCTTAATAAAAAAGCAATGCTGATAAAGGAAGACCCCTTAAAAGATCTTGAACTGCCAAGAATAAATCAGTCATTGCCTAAATATCTTACCACCGAACAAAGTGTACAGCTCCTTAACAGCGTAGACTCCAAACATAAAGAGCGGGATTTTTGTATTCTTGTTTTGTTCTTATCCTGCGGTATGCGTCTGAGTGAACTTGTGGGGATTGATCTTAATGATTACAGCCGTGAAAATAAGACTTTGCGCTTATTTGGCAAGGGCAGAAAAGAAAGAATAGTTTATCTTAACGATGTTTGCATACAGGCACTTGATGACTATATAAACAATCACAGACCCCAGGTAGAAAATCAGGCTGTCTTTTTATCGGCGAACAAAACAAGGATAAATAAGCGTCGAGTTCAGCAAATTGTTGAAGAACAATTAAAAAATGCCGGGCTTTCAAACCTTGGGATCACAACACATAAACTGCGTCATTCTGCGGCAACAATGATGTACAAAAACGGTGTTGACACGCTGGTATTAAAAGAGGTCCTTGGTCACAAAAGCATATCTACAACCGAGATATACACCCATATCACAAATTCAGATCTAAAAGGAGCTTCCGACGCATCGCCCATAGCGGCATACAAAAAGGATAAAAAAGATAAATGATATTTTTTCTTGCAAAAAGCAGTTCTGATGGGCTGCTTTTTGCTGACAAAACGATCCCCATATCCACTTTTGGATACGGGGATCTATTACGCACTGAAGAATGCATACGCAATCTTATTATTAGTTTTTCTTTCGTATAATAGAATTCTTTGGAACTATTATATCAGACATGATCGAAAGCTCCATAGTTGCATGGTTAGCTGTTTCAATCTCTTCTCCGGCTTCGTTATATATATGATCTGCTGAAAATCTTATCGGAGGAGAATCAGGAGGTAATATCTCCAACTCGTCTCCCCTGTTAAATTTATTTCTCTGCTGTGCATATATCCTGCCATTTGAGCATCCCTCAACAACGGCAACAACATCGTATTCCCTGATATATCCGCCGTTTTCATAATACTGACTCTGTTTGGGATGACCAAAATAAAAACCTGTGCAATATGCTCTGTGGCTTACCTTAAACACCTCATCCTTGATCCATTGAGGCAGTTTATAATTATCCGGATCGGAAATATATATATCCATTGCCTTGCGGTAAGCATTTGTTATAACAGAAACGTAGTACGACGATTTTGCCCTGCCCTCGATCTTAAAGCTGTTTATACCGGCTTTTGCAAGCTTATCAATGTGCTCGATAAGACACATATCTTTTGCGTTAAGTATGTATGTTCCGCTGTCATCTTCAAACACAGGGTAAAACTCGTTGGTTCTCTTTTCTTCCATAAGATGATACCCCCAGCGGCAAGGCTGGGCACACTCTCCCCTGTTTGCATCTCTGTTCACAAGATACTGAGAAAGAAGACATCTGCCGGAAAAACTAACGCACATTGCACCGTGCACGAAGCATTCAATATCAAGTTCATCGGGCGTTTTAGCACGTATCTCAGCAATTTCTTCAAGAGAAAGCTCTCGTGCCAGAACAACTCTTTTTGCACCCATATTGTATAATTCGTTGGCGGTAGCATAATTTACAATGCCGGCCTGAGTGGAAACATGGATCTCCATATCGGGGGCAAATCTTTTTACCATAGCAAAGACGCCAATGTCATTTACTATCAACGCATCAACACCTGCATCAACAGCATCTTTAACAAAGCCCTCAAGAGCAGGTATCTCAAAGTTTCGAGGCAATGTATTACAGGTCAGATAAAGCTTTTTACCCTTTTCATGTGTTATTTTACAGGCTTGCACAAGTGATTGTGCATCAAAATTTGCAGATGCAGCTCTCATACCAAAGCAGGTGCCGCCAAGATAGACGGCATCTGCGCCAAAGTCAAGAGCTGCGTGCAATCTTTCCATATCACCTACAGGTGATAATATTTCTAAAAGCTCAGACATTTTATACCTCTGGTTCAGGCAAGACCAGCCTTTTTAAGGTTTGCGTTATGCTCCTCAAGTGTTCTTGCAAAGAATGTTTCACCTGTGGTGAGGTTGTTACAGAAGTAATAATAATCTGTCTTTGCAGGGTTGAGGACGGCTTTTATCGCAGCAAGTCCCGGGTTGCATATGGGGCTTGCCGGCAGACCTCTGCAGGTATATGTATCATATACACTTGTATAAAAATCGACCGAGGACTGATCAATAGCCTTTTTCTTTATTACGTTATCAATATATTTTGTAGTTGTATCAGACTGAAGATTTGGGTATGTAGTCTGATCGTTCATTCTGTTTACGAAAACTGAAGCAACCTTCGGCATTTCTGCTTCAGATCCAGCCTCCATCTGTACTATGGAAGCAAGTGTAATGATCTGATTAAGAGAGAATTTGCTCTCCTTTACCTGTCGCATCAAATCAGCATTCATTGTGCTCTGGAATTGTGTACGTACAAGTTTTGTAACGTTATATGCTGTATCGTTTACGTAGAAGTTATATGTCTCCGGGAAGAAATACCCTTCCATTTTATAAAAGGCATCCTTGCTGACTCCAAGATCTTTTTCAAAGTCAAAGCCCTGGTCTTTATTGAATTCAAACAGGAAATCATCTGCTTTACATACTTTATTCTTTTCAAGGAGATTAGCAACATCGAGCAGATTCATACCCTCTGTAAATGTTATGGTAACTGTTTCCATTTTTTCACGCATTGTAGCAAGCTCTTCAATAACAGCTGCATAACCCATTGACGGTTTCAACGTGATGTCACCGGGAAAAATGGTCTGCGGTTTTTCGATTTTCAGAGCAAGTTTAAAAAGAGTTTTATTTTTTATTATACCATTTTCATAGAGCAGATCAGCGATTTTATCATTATCCGCTCCTTCAGGTATTTTAAAAATAACATCATTTTCGGATTTTCCAATGCCATAATACTCTGTAGCCACAGAAATAGCCGTCAGCGACAAAACAACCGATACAGTAAGAATAATACAGGTAAGAATAATACCACCAAATATAGATCCGTTGAATCTGCTGTTTTTTTGCTTAGAGCTTTTCTTCTTCCTTGGAGCAGGCTTTTTACGGCGTGGACGTGATCTTACAGGCTTTTTTTCGGAATTCTGAGGCATAACAACTGTAGGAGTATCATCAATTTCGTCGTCATATTCCTCTTTAGAAAAGTCTTGCGGATCGTCGATCAATTCCTCGTCAGCAGCCTCTTCACTGTCAACGTTATCTGCATATGCTTTTTCCGATGCATCTTGATCGTCTTTAATATCGTAATCAAGATCATCTTCAGACAATTTAAGATCCTGCAGATCATCTCCGAGGATATCATCTACGGTAAGATAATCTTTATTATTGGAGGATTCATATGTATCTTGATCGTTTTGCGTTTCCGCAGTATTTATGTCCTCATTATTGACATGACTCTCAAAAAGATTGTTATCGTCGGTCTGACCTGAATCATTTTCGGACACATCCTCGCCCGCCGCTACGGATTTATCAGATGGCAAGGTTTCGCCTTTATTAAGAGCAATCACTTCCTCCAATGAAAGCTTCCTGTCTTTTATATCCGACAGGTCATCGGAAGCATTTGAATTAATTTCAGATGCATTTTCTGAGCCTTCTGCGAGAATCTCCTCAAGACTCAATTCTTTATTGTCCATAAATAACTTCCTTTCCATTACCCTAAGAAAATAATTCTATCCTCTGTGACAATATTATCAACACGAATATCGTGATCATCTGCCGGTAAAGTTTCACATAGCGAAAGTTCATAGCATATGCCTGTTTTAATGCCTTTGAATCCACTAAGAAATCTATCGTAATAACCTTTCCCGAAACCGAGCCTGTTCCCTTTTTCATCATACGAAAGCGCCGGCACGGTACACAGTGAAGTTGGTTCAAAAGACATTGTGGGCTGCCCTGCAGATGGCTCAAGGATACCATATGCTCCGGGTGAAAGATCATCAAAACTATTTATCATATAAAATTCCATATAATTGGAATCACTGCAGCACCTGGGACAAAAAACCTTTTTTTCTTTTAGCGCCCGGTCAATAATGCGGTATGTTCCGACCTCAATATCAAAAGAAACATAGATCAGCAGCTCACTGCAATTCTTATACATTTCACTATTCAAAAAACGATCCGCAACAGCACTATCAAGAGCATCTTTCTCCATCGGGCCGATCATCCGGCGCTTGTTCTTATATATTTCACGAATCTGTTTCTTTGTCATACTTTGCATTGAATTGATGTTTTAATGCTATCGGATGTTTCCTTTGAAACAAGAAGCTGTACAAGTGTAAGTCCGAACTCAACACTTGCACCTGCGCCTTTTGCAGTAATGATCTTACCGTCAACTGCAACAAGATCATCAACAACATCAGCACCTTCAAGCTCACTGTTGAATTTTGGAAAACTTGTTGCTTTCTTTCCTTTAAGAAGACCTTTATGTCCAAGTATAGACGGCGCTGCACAAATGGCAGCTATATATCTATCGTTATCTGCACAAAAGTCCACAGAACGCTGTACTATTTCGCTTGCTTCAAGATTAAGCGTCCCCGGCATTCCTCCCGGAAGAACTATCATTTCAAGGTCGTCATTAAGAATTAACTCGTCCGCTGATATATCGGCAGTTACTGCAACGCCATGGGAAGATGTTACATTCATACCGCTTACACCGACAGTTTTCACGTCAGCTTTAGCACGTCTTAATATGTCGACAGGGGCAAGAGCTTCAAGCTCTTCAAACCCATTTGCAAGAAAAACATATACCATACAATTACCTCCGGCATCTATGTTGATCATTTTAACTCTTTATAAAATTCCCTGACCTCATTCATTTTTCCGCAAGTCATTTTACCCTCAGGACATCTTCCGGTCATAACACAGGAAGGACCTGCATTTTTAAAAACATTTGGTGCAACCTGTCTGCAAAGTCTGAGCATTTCATCAGCAACAGCCTTTATTTCCCACTGGGCTCTGTTGCAACAGCGATGCCTGAAGAAATTAAACAGGCTTCGTATATTCATAGTTACAACAATCTTTGTTTCACAGGCGTTTGGAAGTACAAACCTTGCATCCTCATTTGCTTTTTTTCTTGCTTTAGATTTGGCTTCTTTTTCGTCCATACCCTGGTCAAGAAACGTTTTTAAGTGCTTATTGGTAAGAATATCTGCGATTTTATTATAGCTCTCGGTAAGAGATGCCATTTGCTTGTCAAACTCGGCTTTCGCCTGTTCATCGGCTTGTATTTCAGGCGGAGTAATAAATTCAAAACCATTTTCATTCACGTAACGCTGGCTTTTCTGAGAATACGATGCAATACGGTGCCTTACCAGCTGGTGAGAACAAGCTCGTGATATACCCTCGATGCCAAAAGTAAAGCAAACGTGTTCCAAAGTGCTTTCGTGACCGATAGAAGCGATCATAGAAACGAAACTTTCTACCTTATCATCGGTCAGACCCTCTTTAAGTGATTCAATATCGCTTGACGAATAGCAAAGCTTTGCGGCGGTTGCGACGATCTTTTCCGGTTCAGGGGTATAAGCAAGCAGTTTGACTTTCATTACAGCACATCCTTTCTTACTCCATATACAGATATTATTATACCATTTTTATATATAATAGTCAACAATTTAACGACAATTTTTACACAAAAAAGACAGGAAAATATCCTGCCTTTTTATGTTTACTTTGGTTATTTTTTCATTTTAGCGGCTTCGTCAAGAAGCTGCTGTGCATTTTTAAGCAGCAACGGAGTTATGCTGTTTCCGCCCATTATTCTCGCTATCTCATTTTTTCTATCGTTTTTGCCCAGCGATCTTACTGATGTAACAGTTCTGTCACCTACGATATTTTTTTCGATCAGCAAATGATTATCTGCAAAAACAGCGATCTGTGCCAGATGAGTCACGCAAAGCACTTGACGGTATCTTGATATTTCTCCGAGCTTCATTCCGATCTTCTGAGCTGCAATTCCGCTTACGCCGGTATCTATCTCATCAAAGATCAAAGTATCAATAGAATCTTTCTGAGCAATAACATTTTTCAAAGCCAGCATAATACGTGAAAGTTCACCGCCGGATGCGATCTTAGCCATCGGTCTGGGTTCTTCACCAAGGTTAGCGGAGATAAGAAATTCAATGTTATCCATGCCTTTAAATGTAAGCTTGCCTTTTTCCTGTTTAACAACTATTTTAACATTAGGCATATTCAAAAATTCCAGTTCGTTAGCGACCTGCCGGACAAAGCGCTCTCCCGCCATCTTTCTGTGCTCAGAAAGTTTCATTGCTTTTTTTGAAACCTCAGTCAAAAGATCATTTTTTTCACTTTCCAGCTTATCAAGGCTTTGTTCACTTCCCTGCAGCTTTTCAAGCTCATCTTTAGCATTGTTCAATGATCTGAGCACGTCATCAAGCTCCGGACCATACTTTTTACAGATCTTACGAAGATCATCACTGCGCTGATTGAGCCAGTCATATCTTTTTGGATCAACATCAAGCCTGGAGTTAAGTATTTCTATTTCATCTGATATATCCTTTACTTCAATTCGTGCATTATTGAGTCTTTCGCTCAACTCACCAAGTTTCGGCATAACATCCTGGTAATTCTTTATGTAGGCGTCAGCGTTCATAAGGCTTTCAACAACTCCGGTCAAATTATCAGAGCCGGAAAGAATTGCAGATACAGCGTTAAATGCTTCGGAAAGAGCCACTGCGTTCTTGGAAACATTAAGTTCGCTGTTAATTTGTTTATCCTCATCAGGAGTTATTTTCATTTCTTCGATCTCATTGATTATTTCGTAAAGCTGAGCAATCCTGAATTGGCGCATATTTGAGTCTGCCTTAATGTGGCTTATCTCTTTTGCTATGCTTTGAAGCTTATGAAAGGAAGATTGATAATCTTCAATAAGACCCTTGGCGTCTGAATATGAGTCAAGAATATCTATATGCTTGTCCGGAGAAAGCAAAATCTGGTTATCGTGCTGTCCGTGTATATTCACAAGCAAATTGCCTACCTGTTTCAAAAGTGAGATGCTTACAGGGCGGCTGTTTATACGTGCAATACTGCCTCCATCGTTTTTTATTTCTCGTTCAAGGAAAAGCTGACCGTCATCACACGAGATCCCACTGTCATTAAGAAGCTGCAAACAAGAATCGGGTATTTTTTCAAATACTGCTGTAACAACAGCTTTATTTGCACCGGTCCTGACAATATCTTTATTTGTACGCTGGCCAAGTATAGCGTTGATTCCATTTATAAGTATTGACTTTCCTGCGCCGGTCTCACCGGTAAAGACATTAAGCTCCGGCGTAAGGTCTATGCTTGCTTTCTCGATAACAGCAAGATTTTCAATATATAATTGAGATAGCATTGTCCTTCTCCTGTTTACTTTGCAGATATAATAGCGTTTAGCTCACGCAGCAGCCTGTCTGCGTCTTTTTCGCTTCGCATCAATAAAAATATTGTATCATCGCCTGCAAGACTTCCCACTACATTTTCGATCCCCGAATCATCCAATTTAGCACAGACAGCCTGAGCCATTCCCGAATAGCACTTTATCACCACGGTATTTCCTGCGTAATCAACGCTTTTGACCGAGTCGGTTATAAATCCCAGAACCATATCAGATCCGTTCTCCATACCGCTTCTTTTCAACGAAGGAACGCTATATTTATAATCACCTGTAGGGGTTATTGTCTTAATCAGAGAAAGCTCTCTGATATCACGTGAAACTGTTGCCTGAGTAACTTTAATACCCTTTTTTAAAAGTGCAGCCTGAAGATTCTCTTGTGTATCAATATTTTCTTCGTTTATAAGAGATAGGATTATCTGATGTCTTTTCGATTTCATATAAAACTACGATCCCTTTCTTACCATGGATTAGAGTTGTCTTTTATCGGCTGCATAAGCTTTTTATTAACTGATTCAAAAAAGCTGTCACCGTTTATATCTATTATTTCCACGTACTTATCTGACTTTAGTATCGTAACGATATCTTCCTGAGACATTTTATATTTCATATTGCCGTCAACGGTAACGTTGGTCATATATGCACCGCCCGTGTAACACTTCGCAGTCAGGACACTGTCTGTATCGAAGATAATTGTTCTTGCAAACAAAGAATGTGGGCAGATCTGAGTGAATTCTATACAATCCATCTCCGGTTCAATTATAGGTCCTCCTGCGGACATTGAATACGCCGATGCACCTGTGGGAGTTGAAAAGATGATTCCGTCTGCACGCAGCGATGAAATAATATGTCCGTTTCTGCTTACTTCAAAATCAGCTATCTTACAATTATCTGTTTTTGAGATAACAATATCGTTGAGAGCCAGGTATTCGCTCTTTTGGTTGCTATGATTTGTAATTATACACGACAATAACATACGTTTGCTAAGTGTATAATCTCCGCTTACAAGCTTTTCAAGGTCGTTGATCTGAGAATGCTCAAGAGAAGCCATAAAACCAAGTCGTCCGCAGTTTATTCCAACAATTGGTTTATTATACTTAGAACACATCTGGGCACATTTAAGTATTGTGCCGTCACCGCCTACAGCGACAACAACGTCACATTCACTAAAACATTCCTCTTGCTGTGAATAACTCGCAAAAACACTATTGCCAAATACATCACAATAATCATCCGAGAGCAATATTTTACATCCATGCTTTGCGAGTATTGAGCAGGCCTTTACAACATATTCTTTGCTGTTTGCTTTATTAAGATTTGGAAAAATAAAAGCTTTCATATTAACTCCTATTGTTTAAAAAACTCAAAAGCGTCGTTAACAACGCTTTTTATATCAAAAAGATCGCTTTTATCAGATTTTTTCGAGACATGCAAAAGATATTCGATATTCCCATCTCCGCCTGTAATTGCCGAAAAAGCAGCTGCACACACAAACAGATCGTTTTTTTTAAATGCAGCCGTAACATTCCTTAAAACTTTTTCATGGATTTTTTTATCCTTTACGATTCCCTTTTTATTAAGCGCTTCCCTGCCAGCTTCAAACTGCGGTTTAACAAGGGCAACGATCTCACCGTCGTCAGAAAGGATGCTGCTTACAGAGGAAATAATCAGCTCAAGAGAAATAAAGGAAACGTCAATGCTTACGAAAGAAGGCTTTGGATCAAAATCTTTATTATCAAGGCACCTGGCATTCATTCCCTCATAGTTTAAGACCCTTTTGTCGTTCAAAAGACTTTCATCAAGCTGACCATGTCCCACATCCACAGCATAAACAGATCTTGCACCGTGGTTAAGCAAACATTGTGTAAACCCACCTGTTGATGCACCGATATCGGCACAAACCTTGTCCTTTACATCAATCGAGAACACATCGAATGCTTTGCTTAGTTTCAATCCTCCCCTGCTGACAAACGTAAGGTCGTCAGCCTCACAGTCAACTTCATCATGTTCTTTTACTTCATACGAAGCCTTGGAACATATTTTATCGTTGACTGTGACCTTGCCATTTTTTATTAGTTCTTTTGCTCTTACACGGCTTTTTGCATAGCCGTTCTCAACAAGAAAAACATCAATCCTGCTCATCGTTAATAAAAGCCTCTATTTGACTTGACATCTGTTCAGATGAAAAACCAAGTTCATTGAGTATATCGCTGCACTCTCCGTGTTTTATAAAGTGATCAATTGTAAAAGATGCAACGTTATCACAAACAGACGAATACTTTTCGCTTATTGACCCACAGTCATAAACCTCTTCAAAGAAGAATGCAACGTCATAGCCCGAAATTATCTCGGCAACCTTTTCGTTTATCGGATATATTTCAACAAGTCTTAAAAGATCGCACCGGATCCCCTTATTGTTTAAGATCTCTATAGCTGTTAATGCATTTGCCGAAAGTCTGCCGTATGTAACGATGAGATAATCCGACCCTCTCTGATAATAATAAAAAGAATCAGATGGTTCATCAGTTTTTGCAACCGGATCTTCGTTGCCTCTCGGATAGCGCAGGGCAACTATACAATCATCTTCTTTTACGGCTTTATTCAGACAAAGACACACCTCAGCATAATTAGAAGGTGAATAGATCTTTGTATTAGGAATTGAAGTAAGAAGCGGAACATCAAAAATCCCCTGATGTGTTTCTCCGTCGCTGCCAACAATACCCGCTCTATCCACGCACAAGACAACATGATAATTAGATATTGCAAGGTCATGGATCAACTGGTCGTATGATCTTTGCAAAAAAGTCGAGTACACAGCAAAAACAGGGATATATCCCATTTGTGCAAGTCCGCCGCTGAATGTAACAGCGTGTTCTTCGGCAATACCAACATCAAAAAATCTTTTGGGAAATTGTTTTGCAAAATTCTGAAGACCTGTGCCGTATTTCATCGCAGCTGTAATAGCACATACCCTGTTGTTGGAGCTGGCGATCTTACACAGTTCATTTCCCATTACAGATGAAAAGCTGTCAACAGAAACATAATCCGGATTTCCCGTAGAGATCTCAAAAGAACCGATCCCATGATATTCGCCCGGATTCTGCTCAGCAGGAGTGTAACCCTTGCCTTTTATGGTATTAACCTGGACAAGTACCGGTCTGTTCAATGCTTTTGCTGCATTAAGACCATTTTCAAGTTCACCGATATTATGTCCGTCGATGGGTCCTATATACTCGAACCCAAGGTCCTCAAACAGCGTACTGTGCAGCAGTGCGTTTTTAAAAGCATCTTTTGAGCTTTTTATTACTTTTTTCACCGGAGAACCAATAACCGGAGTTTTGTCAAGTACCTTTTCCACAGCACTTTTGGTTTTATGATAACCCTCACGTGTTCTTAATGTAGAAAGATACTTTGCCATTCCGCCTACATTTTTAGAAATAGACATTTCATTATAGTTAAGTATAATTATAATATTCGTATTACTCTTACCGGCGTTATTAAGCCCTTCATAGAAAAGTCCGCCGGAAGATGCGCCATCGCCTACAATGGCTACGGTATGATGGTCGTCCCCATTAAGCTTCATAGCCGTAGCTATACCAAGCGCAGCGGAAACCGAGTTTGAACTGTGCCCGCTGATAAATGCGTCATGTACAGATTCGTCAGGTCTGCAAAAGCCGGAAATTCCGCCTTCTTTCCTGAGGGTTGAAAATCTATCCGCTCTGCCTGTTAAAATTTTATGTGTATAAGCCTGATGCCCCACATCCCAGACGATCTTATCTTTAGGCGAGTCGAAAACTCTGTGTACAGCAACAGTAAGCTCCACCGTTCCAAGATTAGAGGCAAGATGTCCTCCGTTCTTGGAAACAGTTGTTATCAAAAGTTTCCTGATCTGTTTACAAAGATCATCGCATTGCTGCAAACTTAGTTTTTTCAGATCAGATGGCAAATTCATCTTCATAAGGTCAGGTTTATTTTTGTATGCCATATAAAACATCCCTTAAAACTTTATTTTCTTCTATTAAGCATATCTTCAGTCAGCTCTGATAAAAACAGGTTATTTTCAAACTTTGTAAGATGGCCCAATGCCTGCATCGTAAGCTGTGAAGCGATCTGTCTTGAACGGGTCTCACCCAACAATGTAACATAGGTACATTTATTCTGTTGCTTATCGCTTCCAATGGGCTTTCCAAGCTCTTCAAAGGATCCGTTAACATCAAGAAGATCATCAACTATCTGAAATGCCCTGCCTAAAGCAGAAGCATATTCAGCGGCTTGGGGAATCATTTCAAATCTTCCGGAAAGGATGACTCCCATAACACAGGCGGCTTCGATCAATGCACCTGTTTTAAGAGATTGGAGTTTATTTAGAGTTTCTATATCTATTTCTTTTCCTTCGCACATAAGGTCGATGACCTGTCCGCCTATCATTCCATCCACGCCAACACCTTTGCTCAAAACGGAAATAAGCATTACGGCGCTTTGGGCAGATATTCTTCCTTCAAGCGCAGCATTGGAAATAACCTCAAAAGCAAGAGTATTAAGAGCATCACCGGCAAGGAGTGCAATGTTTTCCGGAAAAGCTTTATGACAAGAGGGCTTCCCTCTTCTGAAATCATCATTATCCATACACGGAAGATCATCATGTATAAGAGAAAAAGTATGGATAAGCTCCAAAGCGCAGGCAACATCAAGAATACTATCTATATCCTTTCCGCCGCACATACGATAAAACTCCAGACACAAAACAGGTCTGAGCCTTTTTCCGCCCGCCATAAGAGAGTACTCCATAGCATGGCAGAGCACCCCGTAGAGTTCCGGTTTATTCTCTGTAAATTTTAAAAGCTGCTGCTCTATGGATGAAACGTACTTATCAAGCAGCTGTTTATTCACTTCGTTCATTATTCTTGTCCTCGTTCACTTGTTTTACTGTCAGCTTGGCTTCCTCAAGTGTTTTTTTGCACCTTACAGAAAGGTCTGCACCCTCTTTATAAAGGGTCAGGGATTCTTCCAAAGAAAGCTCATCGCTTTCAAGCTTTTTTACAATTTCATTAAGTCTTGACATATCAGACTCAAAACTCATTTCTTTCTTCCTTTCTGACGATATCAGATATTTTCACATCAGCTGAACTATTGGAAAACCTAATATTAATCCTGTCATTTTCTTTAAGTTCATCTGCGCTTCTGATTATAATATCGTTATTACTTACTATTGTAAAGCCTCTGGATATGGTTTTCAGCGGACTGAGCCCTTCAAGAAGTATTACATTTTTTTCAAGAGAAGACTCAAGCGCAGTCAGTCGTTTTTGAATAGAGCTTGTAAATCTTTGATTCAATCTATCAATACGTTCTGCATCCTTTTCAAGTTTCATCTGAGGAGAAGAAAGCTGCATACGGGAATCATAACGCATTATTTCATTTTCTGCTCTTTCTATCCGGGACGTTAATGCCTTTGTGATCATATCGGAAAACTTATCCACCGCAGCTAACAAATCCGATTTATCAGGAGTTGCAAGTTCGGCAGCCGCTGAAGGAGTCGGTGCTCTCAGATCAGCTGCGTAGTCAACTAAAGTGGTATCAGTTTCATGCCCAACGGCTGAAATAACCGGCGTTTTGCAAGAATAGACTGCCATTGCAACAGATTCGGAATTGAAAGGCATAAGGTCTTCGACCGACCCGCCGCCCCTTGCGATTATAATTGTATCTGCTCCGCATTCGTCAGCAGCCGAAATAGAATCACATAAATCGACGGAAGCATTCTCCCCCTGGACTCTGGTATGGAAAACACAGATTTGGCAAATCGGAAACCTTCTTCCGATTATATTGATTATATCTTGCAAAGCCGCACCGGTCGAAGAAGATATTACTGCGATTTTTCGTGGGAAAAGCGGGATATTCTTTTTTGCCGATGCATCAAAAACTCCCTTCTTTGAAAGCTTTTCCTTGACTGCTTCGATCTGCATATATAAAAGTCCGCTGCCCAGAGGAGTAACATCTGTAACTACGATCTGAAAAGTTCCGCCAGGTTCATATAATTCAACGTTACCTGTAACAAGAACGCTCATACCATTTGTAAAATCTTTTTTCAGCTTGCTGAAATTGTTTGCAAACATTACCGCTTTTACACAGCTCTGGTCATCTTTAACCGAAAAATACGCATGACCTGATCTGTTAAGCGTAAAATTTGATACTTCGCCCTTTACACAAATGCCTTTAAGCTTTACATCAGATCTTAGTTTAAAAGAAACATACTTATTTAACTGAGAAACTGTCAAAATAGAACTCATAAAGCTTTTCCTTCCTTGAGCGCACCAAAAATTGCGACACCCGCTGCGTTATCGCAGGAAAACTCCGGACTTGCAAAATACGAATCAAAGCTATCGGCAAGTATATCTTTAATTAAAGAATCTGACATAACTCCCCCGGCAAAAACAACCGGCATCTGCCCGTATTGATCCAATGCATTACGTGTAATATCACGAACACTTATCCCGATATATTCAAGGCAGAACCTTGCGATATCACAGCGATCTTCACCCTTATCCAGCATATCTCTGCACAAGTTTTCAAGTCCGGAAAGGCAGCACGAAGTCCCTTTTATAACCGGTCTGAGCTTAAAAGATCTGCTGCTTTTCAAAGCAAGCTTTTCAAGCTCCTGTCCGCAAGGAAAATCAAGTCCCAGCATAACCCCGGTCCTGTCAACAGCCTGTCCGGCTTTGAGGTCAAGAGATCCGCCAATTTGGGAAATATCAAGTTCTTTATCCTCGTTTGCTTTGCAAAGCAGAAGATCCGTCGTACCTCCGCTTACATGAAGCGCAATAAATCTTTCGCCCGAAATTGCAAGATCAAGACGATCGCAGGAATACAAAGCAGCAAGAATGTGACCGCACTGATGAGAAGTCGTGTAACATGGGATATCACAGGCAGCAGATAGCATCTTTGCAGCAGATTCACCGACAAGAAAGCAAGGCATATACGAATCTTTTACACTTCTCGGTGCACAGGAACAGCTAACATAATCTATTTTCGGAGACTCGCAAAACAGTTCCTCAATAAGCTGCGGAAGCTGCTTTGTATGATGAAAAACGGCATCAGATTGCCTGATACCCTTTTCTCCGCTTTTTACAGGAAGAAGCTTTTTTAGTGACTTTACTTTCCTCGTTTCACTGTCAAACAAAGCACAGGAGGTTGTATAATTGCTTGTATCTATGCCTAAAAACAAGCTCATTGCATATCCTCTTCCTTATTATTTACATATTCACTTTTTGAAAACGAACCCAGAACACCATTTACAAAAGAAACATCCGGTTCAAGAGCATACATTTGAGTAAGCCGCACAGCTTCACTAATAGCCACATTTACCGGCACACGCTCATCGTACATTGCCTCATAAATAGCTATTCTCAATACAGTAAGATTAACACGTGGTATCCTGCTGACAGCACGTTTGTTACTGAACATAGCAACTATTTCATCAAGCTCGTCCTTCTTACTGTCGACCCGTCTGACAAGTTCTTCTGCGTCTGCATTAAAAGCAAAATCATCCACTTCTTTTGCAGCTTTAAAAATATCTTCAAGGGGATCGTCTCTTAAAAGCTTTTCAAATAAAAGAAGGAAAGCTGCTTCCCTTACATTTTGTCTTGATGAAGACACATCAACACATCCTTTTAAAACTATTTATAACAGCACAAAGCTGACCTTTGCAAAAGCAAAAGTCAGACTTTATCCTCCGATATATGTATACCGCAAACATTGATATTGACCTTGGCAACGGTCAGTCCAAGCATATTCTGGATAGAGCTTTTTACCTTTTCCTGTATCGCTTCGGATACGGAAACGGCATTTGATCCATTTTCAAGAATTATGCCTATTGTAACCGAAATTACATCATCAACAAGGCCGATACGTATGTTGCCGAAGTTTTCCTGCTTCAGCCATATCTGTCTTGGTGTTTTCATCACAGGAGCAACAGAATATATCCCATCAGCCTCGTTGACACAGTTAACTATTATTTGAGCTATTACGTCCTGGCTTATATGCAGACTTTTTTCAACAGTTTCACTTTTATTGTTCATATATATCCTCCTCTTGTAAAGATTATGAATCGTTATATTTCGAGTGCTTATACACCCGTGTGACGAACCTTTAACAGCATCCGTCTATAATCAATAGTATTATAACATATTTATCATAAAGTTACAAGTGTTTTTATACATTTTTTTATACAAAGATATATTTGAACTTTATAAAAGCAAATTAACGTTTACGATCAAGCAACATCAAATATTCTTATATTCTCATTTGCAACGGACACTTCTGAAAGAAGTATATCCTTGATCTTCGCCGCTTCGCTTGCCATAAGCCCATCTTTTTCGCCTGTTTTAACTACAATATTGGCACTTTTCCCATCAAGATAAACAACGCAATCTTTAAAACCAGCCGCTTTTACAAGGTTTTCGATCTTCGATTCCGTTTCCATCAGACCGGAAATTGTCTGTGCTTTCTGAGAAACTGTTTTCTTTTCTTCGTCGGTAGCATCACCGCCGTCGATTATGGATTTTAGCGTTTGCACAGCTTCGTCTCTTGATGCTGTTCTGTCAATTCTTGCTTTGGCAAAGTAATCTGTTTCGTCAGATTGCTTGCTAACAAGCTGAGATTGTCCGTAATTGACCGACTGGTTTTTAACGACATCTGTTGCCTTTATCTTTCCGCCCACGGCTGAATAAGCATAATTTATGTATATTGCAAGTCCGAGAACGAGCGTCATTCCTGCCAAAAGGATTTGTTTTTTTCCAATAATTAGTGTTGGTTTTTTCATATCTGTCAACCTTTCTGTCTTATTTTTTTGCTTCAACACAGATCTTGCTGTATGAAACGTTTAGTGCTGCTGATACGGCTTTTATCACCCTCTCCTTCACGGCTTCGTTTTCACCCCCTTTACAGACCACTACTACACCGGTTATTTTAGGTCTGACTACCTTTTTGACCAATGCCTTGTCATTACCGGAATCATCCATGATAACTATCTCTGTTTTTGTATCATCTGCTGACCCCTGAGGTCCATAGTTTTGCTTTTTATCAATGTTCTCTGCGTATATATACTCAGACGTACCCTCAACGGAAATCATTACACTGCAATCACCTACTCCGGAAACATCAGAAAGTATTTCTTCAAGCTCCGTTCTTATATTTTCTTTATATGTTTCTGAATCATATATGTCTGTTTGCTTAGCATCATTTTGTGAAAAATCCGTTTTATTTTTCTCGTCACCTCTTAAACCCGAAAACGCTATGAGCATGATCCCCAAAAGGCCCATTATAACAAGCAGCTTCACTATCTTATCATTTCTGAGATATCTGTTGATTTTATCATTTATCTTGCTTTTCAATTGTGTCACCTGCAATGATGCTTATTTTTGTGTCTTTAAGTTCCGACGCTATTATCTTCTTGATTCTTTCATCTTCTTTGTCAGCATATATCGTCACCGATTGTATCACTATCTGATTATATTCATCCTTGCTGGATTTTATAACAACATCTTTGAATGGGATCCCGGCACTGTTTAGCTTATTTTTTAAATATGCAGACATCTCTTCGTTAGTTTTTTCAAGTACCGCTTTGGACTCGTACTCCATGATCTCATTGTACATGGTACTGTCATTATTAGTGTTGATCTCCTGTGACAGGCTGATCTTAAAGCCCTTGCCCGTAAAAGGATAAATTATCGTTAATAGCAGAATTATTCCGACGACCATCTCAAGATGCTTTTTTAAATTGCCTTCCGGTGAAACAATGTCGATCATAGCGCTTACAACACCAATTACACAGACAGCACACACCACAGTTTTTATGGTTCCCATTTAACCTCCTATATTGAACGCAGTAAACATGAGTATAGCAGTTGATACAGTAAAAACCAGGACATACGCAACGATCGTTCCCACCGCCAAAGAAAGAGTTGAATTAACGCTTTTAAGACATTTTGACACCTTAGTGCACCCCAAGGCATCATTCATTACAGTAGAAACAAATACCATCAGTTTTACAGCAAGCAGGGTTATAATCGGTTTTGATGCAATTATTATAAGAACTATCACACCTATGCTCCCAACCGTAGACCTGATAACTCCAAGGCTGCCTTTTACAGTCGAGTAGGCCTCTGAGACCGAGGAACCAACGACCGGGATAAAACTTGAAGCAGCGAATTTTACAGCCTTTGAGGACATATTTTCAACAGAAGCTCCAACAACGCCCTGTATTCCCATAAGTCCTGTAAGGATTGTCATGGAAAGTCCCAGAGAAAAAGCAACCGCTTTCTTTATTCCTGCTGAAATGTCTTCAAAGCATATTCTTGAATTTATGCTTGAAACAAGATTAAGCGCAAGACAGATGCTGATAAGCGGAAATAGTATTTTAGATGCAAATATACCCATCAGCTCACAAACAAACATCATAATAGCACTATAACCATTTGAACCAATCACATTTCCTCCGGCAGCGGTTATACCCGAAAACACGGGAAGATATGCCGTAAGAAAATAATTCATACTCTTTATGGAACCGTGAACTGAGCTTATTGTATCCTTAACAGTTTGTATAAGGACCATAACGGTCGTCATAAGACAAATAATGTCTGATACTTTTCCTAAGCCCTTATCCTTAATTGTTAATGTGCCAATAAAAGCAGAGATAAGGCTGATCGCTGCCATTTTTCCCAAAAGTCTGAACGGCTTTTTCACAGCGTCTTTGAAGGAAGACCATAAGCTTTCAAAGACATTTTGGGGCTTTATCCCACCAAAAGATTCCGGGGAATCTATTTTGATTTTTTCTTTTTCAAGGGTCTTTGCTATGTCCTTTGGTACACCGGAATCAAGCCTTTCACGTATCTTTTCATTTAATTCTCTGCGGCTATCATCATTTGCGCCTTTTTCACTTTGTGCAAATACACAAGGTGAGCAAACAGTTATCATTATTAAAGCAGCAAGCAGACATAATACATTTTTTAAAACATTTCCCATTTTTACAATAAAAGTCCCTTTACCATATCAATAAATGCATTAAACAGCGGAAGTGATATTATCACAAGTGCAACCTTTCCTGCCAGCATTACCTGTGTCGCAATTGCATTTTCACCGCAATCCCTGCAATAGTCTATTGTAAACTGAGTCAGATATACTACACCAAGACTTTTGATTAGGATCTTAATATATGTATTATCTATCCCCGATGTATTAAAAAGTGATTTAATTGTTGAAAAGAGCTGTGATATAAGACCGGATGAAGAAAGAAAAATCATTACGGTGATTATAAGCGTTAATATAAGTTTAAGATGTCTGCTGTCGCTTTCTATGCTTTTACAAACAATAACAGAAACAATGCAGAATCCGCAAACCGTCAGTACATTCATCTTCCAAGCCCAAATACGTTTTTTATGGTATCAAACAGTTTTCCTATCTGATTGACGATCATAAACAATACTACTATTAGCCCGGCAAGTGTGGTCATCATTGCCTGTTCATCTCTTTCAGCACGTTTTAAAAGTTGATTCAAAACGGCAACGATTATGCCTATTGCAGCAATTTTAAACACAAGATCGATATCCATTGACATTAATCCTTTATATCAACATTATTGTAAGCAATATTCCGGTGGAGAAGCCGATGGAGGAGGCAAGTTTTGATCGCCGCATCATCTCGCCTTTACAACGGTCAATAATTTCCTTTTCTCTTTCGGCAGCAAGTCTTGAATAGGTGATCTGTCCTGAATTATCGGTAGTTCCCAGTTTTGAAAAGAAGTCTCTAAGGTTGTCCTTCGATTCCACATTATCAATTTTATCCCAACATTCGATTTTATCGAGCAAATTACATCGTATATTGATGTCATGGTCACAAATACAAAGAAAGTCCAGTTGTTCAAAAGCTGATGAATTATTTAAAGAAGTGATGATCTCATCAAAGGTCATATAGGAATATTCAAGCAATACAGTTGTTTCATTATACATCTGTAAAAGCTTTTCATGAAGCCGCAGCTTTTTCAGATAGCCCAGACCAATATATTTACCTATCATCGAGCATGAAATAATTATAAGCGCCCCACCTGTCAGCTTCAGCATTTTGCTTTTTCCTTTTCCCTGCTGTTTATATCACCTGATTCAACTATTGTACCGCACTTTATTCCTGTACCGATAAGTGCATATTTACCAAAAGCCCCTGCTTTTATCAGCTTCCTTATAACAGATTTTTTTCTAACATCACTTATCCCCGCACCGTGACAGGCAGCAATAATGCTTACTCCACTGTTCAGAGCATATCCAAGTGCTTTTAGATCATCATTTGAGCCTATCTCATCGACAACTATATACCGTGGTGACATAACTCTTACTGCGATCATGATCCCGTCGTAACGATTATAAGAACTGAATACATCCGTTTTAGCTCCTACATCGTTCTGGGGTACACCACCGTAAACACAGGCTATTTCATTGCGTTCATCGATAAGACTGACAGTCAGGGTCTGCCCCAGCTGCCTTGTAAGATCACGGATCATGGTCGTTTTTCCACATGAAGGCGGTCCAATAAGCAGCAAGCCAGTTGTTTCACACGATATAAGCAATCTGTAAAGTTCGTCGGCGCAGCCTATTATTTCTCTTGCTATACGGATATTTACAGAAGAAATATCTTTTATATTCTCGATCAAAGACATATCAGAATCGGATTGTACCGCCGTTCCGCAAAATCCGATTCGACAACCACCGTCAACGGTTATATACCCATTTACGATCTCACGGTGAAAGCTGTGAACGGAATTACGCAGTGCAAGCTGATATATTCTGACTATATGTTCATCTTTTACCCCGGCACCCTTCGCAAAATCATTTGTAAGTGTACCGGATCGGGTAACAAAGTACTCTTTTAAACCTGTATTTACTGTGATCTTTTTACCTCGCCGAAGTCTGATTTCGCTAATGCTTCTAAGCTCGCAAGGCGATATTTTTTTTATGATTTCTGAGATCTCATGTGGCAAATAAGGATATATTTTTTCTATCTTACTTATTATCGTCATTTTATTTTCCTTCCTTGTCTTGTCCTATTTGATTTTATGATTGCCTATGCCGATTTATTCCGGTATATATACTCAAATTATTGTGAAATAACAACAAGCCATCATATCCAAAGCAAAACAAACAAGGATAATGCTTAAAAATCGTATGGACGTTTGCAGCCGGTGTGGTGCAGAGCAAAATTTTTCTTGCAATTTGACGCTTATTATGATATAATTAGATGATTATAATTTTTGAAGGAGATAACGAACATGGCATTTAATCTTAACGAAGATCAAAAAAAGGTTTTAGCTTTTTCTCAAAACGTAATTAACGAAGTTAAAAAAGTTGTTATCGGCAAAGACGAAATTATTATAAAGGTCCTTTTGTCTATATTATCAGGAGGACATATCCTTATAGAGGATATCCCCGGGGTTGGAAAGACCACCCTTGCCATTGCCCTTTCTAAGGCACTTTCTCTTGATTATAAAAGAATGCAATTTACACCCGACGTTTTACCATCTGATGTGACCGGTTTCTCTGTACTTGACAAACAGACAAATGAGTTCAGATACAAAGAAGGCGCTGCAATGACAAATCTGTTTCTTGCAGACGAAATAAACAGAACATCCTCAAAAACTCAGTCTGCTCTTCTTGAGGTTATGGAAGAGGGAAAGGTGACTGTTGACGGTGTCACTCACAACGTTCCTGATCCTTATATCGTTATAGCTACACAAAACCCTATGGGCTCCATCGGAACACAAATGCTTCCCGAATCTCAGCTGGATAGATTCCTGGTCAGACTTACAATGGGTTATCCCTCTTTTGAGAGCGAGATAAATATGCTTAAATCTAAAAATACTAATGTATCAACAGACGAAGTCAAAGGCGTTGCAACCAAAAACGAGATCATTCTGGCTAAAAAGACAGTTGATGATATATATGTATCAGATGAGGTCATGGCTTATATAGCTGCTCTTGCCAATGCAACCAGAAATAATTCCAGCATCAAACTCGGACTATCCCCAAGAGGATCTATTGCGCTTTTGAAAATCAGCAAAGCTACTGCTCTTCTTAAAGGCAGGGATTATGTTATACCGGACGATATCCTATATTGTTTTGAGGATGTAGTAAAACACAGACTTATATTTGAGTCACGGGCAAAGCTCAACGGAACAACTCATTCTCAGATAATCCAGACGATCATATCCAGTGTTCAGGTTCCAAGGATCAACGGTTAAGGAAGGAAAAGAGATGCTTTTTGTTTATTTGATATTACTGGTTATTTCGGTAGTGTTTTATATAATGTACCTGGGCACCTTTTCTTTTTACCTTATGATTTTTATGGTATCCATGCCGATCGTGCTTTTTGCATTGAGCTTTTATATATCAAAAAGACTGAATGTCAGTTTCAGACAAGAAATCCTTAAATGTCCCGCAAGCTCTGTAATACACCCGGAACTTATAATCGAAAATCCAACGATATTTCCCATATCCAATCTTGAGATCACACTTGAGTTCAACAGCGCTGTGGAGACAGGCAAAAATATCACAAAGATCAACACTCCCGTTCTTCCTATGGAAACACAAAATCTTAGGATGAATATTGCCTCGCTGCACATTGGAATAATTGATTTCAGAATAAAAAAATGCAGGATCTTCGATATATTAAGATTATTCCATTTTAAGCTTCGCAGTAAAGGCTTTAAACAAGGTCAAAGAGATATGTCTGTTTTCGTCTTTCCAAAATATACTCAGTTGGATAACGCTGTTTCCGATTACAGTAATTTTGGTATAGAAACAGATGAGTATTCACCGGATAAAAAAGGTGAAGACCCTTCCCAGATATTTGATATTCATGAATACATCGAGGGCGATAAACCCAACCGTATACACTGGAAGCTTACGGCAAAACAGGACAAGGTCATGGTAAAGGATTATTCACTAATGATGACCTATGCTGTCAGGATCTTTATAAATCTAAATATTTCCAGATTGCTGGATTATGATATTATTGTGGAAAGCGCATTATCTGTATCAATGCTGCTGGTTGAAAAAGGAATTGCACATACTATTGAATGGCTCGATCCGAAAACTAAAAAGCTTAAAACATATAACATCAAAAACGAGCAGGAGCATCAGGAATGTGCAGAAAGGCTCATTAACGCTAAGACTTTTATAGACGAAAGCACTGAAATAACCCATTTTACAGATGAGTCTGACATTCCTGTTTGCGGACATCTTATAGTTGTTTCAAAGCCCATGTCAGAAAAGAGCATTTCATACATCGTTGAATCCGGCTTTGCATCTAAATACACCATAGCATTAGCTCAGGATGATACAGACACAAGTGAACATTCAGATCCGAGAATTTCCGATAATTCAAATATTATTTATATCCAGAAGGATCGGATCACAGAAGCTTTTTCAGATATTATAATCTAAAACTTAGTCGGAGACGTTCATAAAATGAAAAAAAGAAAGAAAGCATATATTGATAATGGTTTTATAAGCAAAAACGGTGTATGCTTCGGAAACGACATTTCACTGCAATACACCAAGAAGCACGAGTCCTCATATTTCGGTATTGCAAGAGCGATATTTACGCTTATAACCAGCTTTGCAACTATGAGTATGTTTGCCTCATTCATACTCCAGCGACCCAATTACGCACCTATTTTTCTGTGCTGCGTCATACCGGTTATGCTGATTTGCGTGATAAGATCAAAAAACAGCGGTATAAAAACCATCGGTATAATTTTTCTGGCAGCATATTTCTTATATTTCCTATTCCAGATCAACGATATAACAGACGGTTTTTTCTGCAACGTTTATCTTTACCTTGAAAGAGCAAAACAACCAAGCGGTATACTTGGGAACTCTCTCAGCGGCATTCCAAGATCAATGTACAATGAACTTGCAGGGTTCTTCCTGCAGTTCCTGTCATCAGTAGTCAGCGTCTTAGTAACTATTGCCTGCGTTGTAAGGATCGACTTCCCAATGCTGTTTTTAACAACATTTCCGTTGTTTGAACTTGGTATATACTGGGGCTGGCAGCCACCTCTTTTATCTGTTGTGATCCTTATCATAAGCTGGATCGTTGTTATATCACTTCACACAATAAATCAGAGAACAAATAAAATAGGCAAAAAAAATACATTTGCTGTGCATGAAAAAAAGCAGACTTATTATCTTACAAATGATAAAGAAAAGTCCAAAATGTTCTTTATACTGCTTAGCTTTACAGTTATTCTGTGTGCAGCAATGATGATATTGATAATCTCGTTTTCAAATATTTTCGGACACGAAAGATCGGACAAAGTTAATGATCTTAGATCAAAGATCAACAATTTTGTCAACAACTTTTCTCTTGAAGATCTCGGCGGGCTGTTTGCTGATTATGATGGCGGTCTGGACTTTTTCGGAACTAAAGCCGTAGGCGGAACAAACGGCGGCAAGCTCGGCGAAATTGATGGCATTAGTTTTAATGGGACTACTGCGCTTGTGGTCACCACAAAACCGCTCAACGAAACCATGTATATCCGGGGATATGTTGCAGGTAATTACCATGACAACTCCTGGGATCCTGTGGATTATGATGACAGCAAGGATTTTGCAAAAGAACTTGATGAAATGGGGATAAGTCCCCAGGATATAAACTATTTCCAGCTTACAGATCTTACAAATTTCTTTGAGACCAATAATATTGCACAGAACTATACTACAGCTGAAGAAATTGATATTAAAGTCAAGGGAGCAAGCAAAAAATATGTTTACGCTCCTTACGGGACTTTGTATTCAAACGGAAAGAAGAAAAGCGAATACAAAATGCGCCCATATCTTGATTCTTATGTTAAGCTTGGAACTAATAATTACACAGTTGTATTCAGAAAACCGGGGAATGATTCGTTTGGCGAGATAAGAAACAGGATCGCTGATAAATCTGTATTCTACGACGTTAACAGCACCGTAAATAAGGAAACAGTTAAAGGATACGAGAAGTTTGTCAAGGAGAATTACAGCAAAGTTGCCAATTCTGACGGTCTTCAGGCTGCATATAAAGAAATAAACGAAAAATATCTTATAGACTCAGACAGATCCTATTCCTCAGTCATATATGCTATTAAAAGATATTTTCAGGACAACTATAAATATACCCTTGAACCGGGTAAAACCCCTTCGGGGAGAGATTTTGTAGATTATTTCCTGTCAAATCAAAAACAAGGTTATTGTTCGTATTTTGCATCTGCCGGTGTTCAGCTTCTCAGAAAATTCGGCTTTCAGGCAAGGTATGTGGAGGGATATATTGTTCTTCCCGGTATGACAAAAAAAACTAATGAAACCGCAGATGTAGATATCCCGGATAAATGTGCTCACGCATGGACAGAGGTTTATATTGAGGATTTTGGTTGGTCCGGTGTGGAATTTACTCCCGGGTATACAAATGACAATCCCAATATGACTGAAAAAGAAAAGAATCCTTACGATCAAAAGCCTCCCGAGGACAGCAGTTCTATAAACGACAGTTCTTCATCTTCATCTGAAGAATCATCTCAGGCAGAATCATCTGATCCCGACAGTACACTTTCAATTGCAGATCAAAGTTCATCTGAGGCTTCATCTAACGATACAAGCTCTGAAAGTATCTCCTCCAGCCAGTCATCCGGTGACTCAAACAGCGAGGGAGGCACAGAAAGTGACGTTGAAAGCGGCGGAGCAAACGGCAGCGGCGGAGACAACAGCGGACAAATTGGAGAGGTCTCAGACAGCAATAGCTCTGACAATAATAGTAAAACAGAAAGCAGCTCCACTGCCAGAATGATAATATTTATCGTTGCTTTTGTAATTATCTTTATAGCTGTGATCGTTCTCAGAAGGATACTGTCACTTAAAACAATGCAAAGCAATTGTCTTGAAGGAGCTTCTAAAACCAGGCTGAAACATATTGTCAGATATACGGTTAAGTATCTTGATCTCATTGGTATAAGCGGCAGTTACAATATCACCGATATGCAGCTTTGTAAGCAGCTTGATTCACAACTCAGATCAATTGATATTGATTTAACTGATAAATTGTATAACTTATTTGAAACAGCAGAAGAAGCTTATATGGGAAATCATGTAATTGATGAAAGCGACATCAAAGAAGCTTATTCCACACTCAAATATATTTCCGATGAAGTTGTTAAACCAAAGCTTAATCCGATCAAACTGTTCAGAGCAAAATTTGTAAACTGTTTGTACTGATAATAAAAAAGAGTTTGAACACACAAAAGTGTTCAGACTCTTTTTTTACTATACATAATATGATATATCAATACGGCTCGATAGTAACAGCTTTACCCTGTTTTAAAGATTCTTTGACGTCAATAAAACGCTGATTGGAGCTTCCCATAAACTTCAGCTCAAGGCTTCTCTTTGCAAGCACAAATGGTCCGTCTACTAAGTAGTCAAGTTCTTTTAAAAGCTCCATATATCCGTTTTCTTCGTTTGCATTAGCAATCAGATACTCATAAGTGTATCCTGTATACGAAATAATATTAAGCGGTGTAATAAAGCCATTATATGAACGTATCTTTTTTGCAAGCTCGGTCAAAGGTTTACATTGACAGAAAGGATCTCCCCCGCTGAAAGTTACTCCGTCAAGGAGTTTATCTTTGATTATTTCGTTGAATAGATCATCAGTATCCACAAGGGTCCCCCCGTTAAAATCATGGGTCTGTGGATTATGACAGCCTTCACAGTGGTGCGGACAGCCCTGTGTAAAAATTGTATATCTGAAACCCGGACCGTCTACGATAGATTCGTTAACTGTACCGGCGATCCTTAACTTCATATTTTTTGACACCTCCGAGAAAAAAATCGGGCTTCGTTTCATCTGCATTTGAAACGAAGCCCCAAAAGAGAGCATTTGACTATGCTTTGAGACGTTGGATTCTTTCGTGGCTTACCCTGTGGTGTTCAGCCTCAGTTCTGCCGCATTTTGGACACCTATCCCCTATGATACCCGTATATCCGCAAACAGGGTCACGGTCAACCGGGTGATTTATAGAGCCGTATCCAATGCCGACCTCTTTCATATATCTTACTACTTTTTCAAATGCAGTAAGATTGTTGAGCGGGTCACCGTCAAGCTCAATATAGCTTATATGTCCTGCGTTTGTCAACGCATGATAAGGAGCTTCAAGTTTAAGTTTTTCAAAAGCGTTGATCGGGAAATAAACAGGGATATGAAATGAATTTGTATAATACTCCCTGTCAGTTACACCTTCGATAATTCCAAAACGTTCTTTATCCATCTTTACAAATCTGCCTGACAGTCCCTCGGCAGGTGTTGCGAGAAGAGAGAAGTTCAAACCGGTACGTTTTGTTTCTTCATCCATTCTTGCACGCATACGTGTTATAATTTCAAGACCAAGTTTTCTGGAGTTCTCATCCTCGCCATGATGCTTTCCGGTGAGTGCCACCAAGCACTCTGCAAGACCTATAAAGCCCACAGAAAGTGTGCCGTGTTTAAGGACTTCTTCAACAGTATCATCATTGGAGAGTTTTTCAGAGTCGATCCAGACACCCTGTCCCATAAGGAAGGGATAATTCTTGACCTTTTTCATGGACTGGATCTTTAGTCTATGCTTGAGCTGATCTATGCAAAGCTGCATCATATCATCAAGGCTGTCAAAGAAAGCACCAATGTTCTTATTAGCTTTGATTCCCAGACGAGGCAGATTTATAGATGTGAAAGAGAGGTTTCCTCTGCCTGTAACTATTTCTCTGGATGGATCATGAGCATTAGAGATAACTCTTGTACGGCATCCCATATATGCGATCTCGGTATCAGGATTACCCTCTTTATAATACTGAAGATTATAAGGAGCATCAATAAAGGAGAAATTCGGGAACAGACGTTTTGCAGATACTCTGCAAGCAAGCTTGAACAGATCATAGTTAGGATCGGTAGGATTAAAGTTAACTCCCTCTTTTACCTTAAATATATGGATCGGGAAAATAGGAGTTTCACCATTTCCAAGACCGGCCTCTTCAGCAAGCAATATATTCTTAATAACCATTCTGCCTTCTATCGTGGTATCAGTTCCGTAATTTATAGAGCTGAAAGGAGTCTGCGCTCCGGCTCTGGAATTCATGGTATTAAGATTATGTATAAGAGCTTCCATTGCCTGATAAGTAGCTCTGTCCGTTTCTTTGACAGAAGCCTTATAAGCAAAATTCTGTATTTTCTTAACAGTAGGTGCATCAACGATCTGAACAAGAAGCTTAGCCTCAGCCTCCTGATAACCGTTATCATTAGCAAGTGTCGGAACAAAACCTTTTTCTTCCAACTGATCAACAAGTTTCTTAGCAATAGCCTGAGAATTGTCAAATCCACCTAAGAGATTCAAAGCTCTGTGGACATTATCACGATATCTATGCTTGAAAGTCTTTGCCACACCTGCAGCCATATCATAATCAAACTTAGGAATAGACTGTCCTCCATGCTGATCATTCTGATTAGACTGTATAGCAATACAAGCAAGCGCAGCATAGCTGGCAATATCATTGGGAGTTCTCAAATGACCGTGACCGGTGGAAAAACCTTTATTGAAAAGTTTAGTAAGGTCAATCTGTGTACAGGTAGTAGTAAGGGTATAAAAATCCATATCGTGAATATGGATATCCCCTTCAGAATGAGCTTTAGCATGAACCGGGTCAAGAACATACATCTCATAGAACTCTTTAGCACCGACAGAACCATATTTAAGCATCGTTCCCATAGCAGTATCGCCGTCGATGTTAGCGTTTTCACGCTTCAGATCAGAATCCTTAGCTGATTTAAAGGTCAGGTCTTCATAAACCTTCATCAGTCTTGTATTCATTTCTCTTGCACGAGTCCTTTCGGATCTGTACAATATATATGCCTTAGCAGTAGCTGCATGACCTTCATTTATAAGGACTTTTTCAACACAATCCTGTATCTGCTCAACAGTAGGCGAAGTAAGGTTCTGCTCTAAAAGCATATCAACGACCTTTCCGGAGAGCATCAAAGCTTCCTCCTGGTCAGAGCCACCTACAGACTGCGCAGCTTTATATATAGCATTTGCTATCTTCTCAATATTAAAAGTAACCGTGCGTCCGTCACGCTTTTTTATTTTAATGATCATGTTAAAATCCTCCGACAATACATAAAATAGGGTAATAGCAAAAATATATAAAACCGTAAACAATTCAGTTTATTAGTTCGTCGAGTGACCACAATATATTGTGGTTGGTTTGGAACAATTCAAAGTATATAGTATTTGCACGACTCTGTCAATGTGTTTTTTGACAAATTAGAGCGTGCTTTTTTGTTTACGTTGCACAATTTACATAAAATGTAAATCTTCCAATGCTTTAAAATGATTTTTTTGAAATTTTCATAAAGTAAATAAACTTTACAAACGACAGTTAAAAATAGCTTTGTAAAGGTTTTTGCTTTACATATAAATAGCGTAAAACAGGCGCTTTTTATATTCACCTCCTTTGGTAGGGAGTCTATTTTTATCTCTGTTTTTAAAAATCGTAAGTTATATGTTTTTTATTTATCAGGTTCAAATTTTAATTTATGTTGTAAAGCCATTCGCTTTACATGCATTTTTTTTATGATTTTTTTCATTTTTTCCTTCTTAGTTTAATATCTTTATATCATTCCTTGAATTGCTGCATATCAACTTGCACGAAGAACAAAAAAGCCTGAAATGAAAAACTACATCTCAGGCTTTTAGTATTATTATGTATTATACTACAAACAATATCATTTTGAAAGAACGCTATTTTTTTCAGCACGTTTTTAGAAAAACAGTTTTCTGCATACCGGTATATGATTATACACACACTTCTCAAAAGCATCTGCATCAGACGGCTTTCCAACTACTGTTCCGTAATGAACAGGAACTGCGATCCTGGGCTTGATATAATTTACAAAATCGGCAGCTTGTTTTGCATCCATAGTATAGGTCCCGCCTATCGGTACACATACAATATCACATTTTACAGATCTGGCTTCCGGTGTATCATCAGTATCACCGCATATATACACTCTGCTTTCATCAATAGTTACAACATATCCCAGCCAGCCATTTGATTTTGGATGGAAGGGTTTACTATGATTATATGCTGCAACAGCTTGTATTGGTATTCCTGAAACCAAAGCGGTCTGCCCCGGAACCATAGGATATATCTGATCATTATTTATTTTATTTTTCAGCATGGTATTTTTCATGCTCCGTGGTACTATATATATCGTTTTATCATTTGCAGCTTTTTCGATGTCTTTTGGTGAGAAGTGGTCATAGTGCTCGTGGGTTATAAAAACAATGTCCGCATCATGTTGTTCATCTTTCAGATCAAATGGATCAAAATACAACACTCTTGATGCATTTATCCTTATGCTGCTTTGTTCATTGACTACCAGACAGGATATATTCATATATTCTCCCCCCTTTTTTCATTCAACAGATCTTGTACTTACAACATTTACTCCTGTGTCAGATACATTTTCGATAATAACATCCCCCATTTTGACAGGCAGATCAATTTTGACAGATTTAATGTTGTTTACTACATCAAATATTTTATCCTTGGCAACTGCTTTTTCAGTCTTCACTGGTACAGGTTCACCGGATCTGGCAATTACCGTTGTTGTCACGATCCTGACAGGGGCTGTAAGCTCGGTTTTTGCGTAATTTTCACCTCGAACACAATTATTTCCTTTAACAGAAACAACTTCGCCCTTTTCGTTGACCTCTGCTTTCAGAGAGCATCCCATCGGACAACAAATGCATGTAAGCTCTTTTATCATTGTGAAGCCTCCTCTATAAATATAGTTATAGCCTCGTCCGCTTCTTCAAGCTTTGATTTTTTCAGCACCAGATCCACCATTTCGCTTGGTACAAGTATCATGGACTTTTTACGCATTAGTTCCTTTTCACCTGATTTTATAACTATACTTGTATTTTTGTACACTCCACTTACTCTGAATCTTATATGAGTAAGTTCATCGGCGCTATCAACGTTTATTTTATACGGGACAGTATACCTTACACCGTTTCCGGTTTTTATCTCTATTGTTTCTTTAATGGGCTTTTTGCCGTTTAAAATATACCTTGCAGCGCTTTCTCCGGCTCTTGCAGATTCTTCAGAAACAAAATCCACAAGGTCATGAACGTGAAGAACATTTCCACATGAGAAAACACCTTCAACACTTGTTTCAAGGCTTTCGTCCACATAAGCACCATTGGTTCTAGGATCGATCTCAACTCCGCCGTCCACTGAGAGCTCATTTTCCGGTATAAGGCCGCAGGATAGCAAAAGGGTATCACACGGATAATACTCTTTGGTTTCTTCTATGGGCTGAAGATTTTTGTCTACCTTTGCTATATACACACCTTCAAGCTTTTCTTTACCTTTAATATCCACAACAGTATGGCTAAGCAAGAGAGGAATATTATAATCATCAAGGCACTGAACTATATTACGTTTTAATCCGCTTGAGTATGGCATAAGTTCTGCAACCGCTGCAACGTGTGCCCCTTCAAGGGTCATACGCCTTGCCATAATCAATCCGATATCGCCCGAACCTAAAATTACAACTTCTTTGCCTATATTTGCGCCTTCAAGATTTATAAGCTTTTGTGCTGTACCAGCGGTATAAACGCCCTGTGGTCTGTATCCGGGGATATTAAGGGCGCCACGTGGCCTTTCACGGCAGCCCATTGCAAGAACTACCGCCTTGGCATATATAGTTTGTACGCCCCTTTTTGAGCTTATAACTGTAATGGCTTTTTTATTGCTGTCTTTTAAACATTCAACAGAGAGCACCATTGTATTGAGTTCATATGGTATCTGCTCCTGTTTGATCATATTTGCATACCTTTCAGCATATTCAGGGCCTGTAAGCTCTTCCTTAAAGGTATGCAATCCGAATCCATTGTGTATACACTGGTTTAAAATACCACCCAAACGGCTGTCACGCTCAAGTATAAGCAGATCATCTATTCCTGCTTTTTTTGCCGCAAGTGCAGCTGCCATACCGGCAGGACCGCCGCCAATGATGATCAGACTATGGTCATTCATTGTCCTGCCCCCCATTCTCAGTATATCTTCCTGTTTTTCTCACTTTTTCTATGGGTATTCCCATCTTTTGTGCAAGCAAAGCCATTGTAGTAGGTGAACAAAAACCCGCTTGACATCTGCCCATACCTGCACGTGTGCGGCGCTTTACACCGTCAAGCGTTGTCGCTCCGAGAGGTCTGTTAATGGCATCGAGTATTTCCCCTTCGGTAACGGTCTCGCAGCGGCAGACTATTTTTCCATATGCAGGCTGCTGTTTTATAAGCTCATTTTGTTCATCGACACTCAGAGAATTAAAGTGAGCAATACCCTTTCTTGTATCAATATAGTTCTTTTTACTTTCAAGGGGTATGATCTCACCGACAAGTTCTGCAAGATACTGTCCAATTGCAGGGGCGCTTGTAAGTCCTGGAGATTCTATACCTGCTGCATCTATGAAACCTCTGATATCACTGTGACCAATAATAAAATCGCCTGTATCACCCACCGCACGCAGTCCTGTAAAACTTGTGATAACCTTATTAAACGGAATGTTTTTCACCGACAGCAATGCTTTTGACTTAACATCGTCAAGACCGGATTTTGTTGTTGAAACGTTTTCCTTATCGTCTATATTCTCAGCGGTTGGACCTGCAAGGAGGTTCCCGTGAACAGTTGGAGTAACCAGTATGCCTTTTCCCATTTTCGTAGGCAGCTGGAAGATCGTCCGGCTGACCAGCGCTCCGGCAGATTTGTCCAAAAGCATATACTCACCACGACGTGGAATGATCTTCATCGGTTTATCACTGACCATTGAGTGGATCTTATCGGCATACAGCCCCGAAGCATTTATAATACACCTTGTTTTCAGTTTTTCTTTATTAGTGCTTATCTCAAACCCATCATCAAGCGTATCAATGGAAAGCACTTGAGTTGAGAGCTTAAAATCAACGCCATTTGCATAGGCATTTTCAGCGAAAGCAAGTGTCATTTCAAAAGGACATACAATTGCCGAGGTTTCCGCCAGAAGTGCTGCACAAACAGCATCCGAAAGGGCCGGTTCAAGCTTTCTCGCCTCATCTCCAGAGATTATAGAAACTCCCTTCACGCCGTTTTTATCCGCCTTCTCTTTCAATTGTTCAAGACCAGGCTTATCATTTTCATCAAAACAAAGTACCATTGCACCGTTTTGTTTATATGCAAAGTCAAGCTTCCGGGACAATTCTTTCATCATATTGCTGCCCTGCACATTAAATCTGGCTTTTAACGATCCTGGTTTTGCATCAAATCCGGCATGAACAATAGCACTATTGGCTTTAGTAGTTCCCTCGCAGACATCGCTTTCTTTTTCCAATACACAAGCATTGAGCTCATATTTTCCAAGCTCCATAGCAGCTGCACAGCCTACTGCACCTGCACCTATAATTATTACATCATACAAAGTATCACCTTCTCGTTAAAATTATATAAAAAATTTATATATCTTTTAATAATTATATCACATTTGCTTTGAAAAATCAATAGAAAAAAGGACTGATAATAAAACCAGTCCTCATATTTTTCTTATTTTTCGCTTGATGAATCAACCGCAGCGGTATAGTCCTGTTGGTGCAAGACAACACCCTCGGGATATTTATCTTTTAATACATCCTCCAGTGAAGTATTGCCCATGTATGCAAAAAACGATACTATCAGAATAAAAACGCTCATTATCATCATTATGTCAAGTCTATAACGACCTTTTCTTTTTCTCCTAAATGCCATATTACAAATCCTCCATTTAAAACAAGTATATTATACTACAATCCATGATCAATTGCAAGTGAAAAAAATAATTTTAATAAAACAAAAAGGCAGCCGGAAGGCTACCCTTTGCTTGTGTAAAAATTTTGGAGAGGATGAAACGAGCTAAGATATAATTATCTTAGTGTTCATACAATTCCTTTCTTGTCCTACAGTTTACATTATAACAACAAATACCAAAAATATCAAGAACAGATGAGTTACAGATTACTACAATTAAATTACAAATGTTTTCAATTTGTAACTAAATCACAATTTCTTAGCACCGTAGGTATCTCTGTACTCCAGCATTTTATCAAGATACTCTTTTCCTTCAACAACTCCATTTTTGATAGCTTCAATAATGTCGTTGATATTAACAATAGAATAGACCTTAACGCCAAAGTCCTTATAAGCCTGATCGACGGCAGAAAGATCGCTGTCAAGAGCTTTTTCCATTCTGTCTACGGTTATGACCATAGCGGTAACATTAACATTTGCTGAACCGGTAAGCTTGGGCATGACCTCACGGAGCGCTTTACCCGAGGTCATAACGTCCTCAATAATAACGACCTTTTCATCATCTTCTAATTTTTTACCTACAAACATTCCGCCTTCGCCATGATCCTTGACTTCTTTCCTGTCAAAACAATAGCTTACTTCCATGCCGTATTTATTGTACAATGCAACGGCTGCCGAAACCGCAAGCGGGATACCTTTGTATGCCGGTCCGAAAAGGGTCTGGGCCTCAATATTATTATCTTTTATACACTCAGCATAAAATTCTCCAAGCTTTGCAAGCTGAGCGCCGGTCTTATAGTTTCCGGTATTTACGAAATAAGGCGCTTTTCTTCCGCTTTTAAGAGTAAAATCACCGAATGTGAGCACTCCACAATCCACCATAAATCTGATAAAGTTTTCCTTATAAGTCATATTTAACGATCCTTTCGATTTATTTTACATAATAATTGTAACACACATCTGTATTTATTTCAATAGTTATTTTTAAACTTGTATATTGACAGCTTATAACCAGTAATGTATAATCATGACGGGTGATAAAATGAAAACGCTGTATATCTCCGACCTTGACGGTACATTATTAACAAGCGATCAGTGCACATCTGACTTTACCAACAAAACAATAAACGAACTTACAAATAAAGGTATGCTTTTTTCATATGCAACCGCACGCTCGTTCAACACATCAAAAATTGTGACAACCGGTTTAAAAGTAAAAATGCCGATCATAGTCTACAACGGCACACTTATAAAAGACGGCACAACAGGCGATGTACTGATAAAGAATACTTTTAATAAACAACAGGCAGAAGAGTTATTATATGACCTTATTCAAAATGGAATATATCCCATAGTTTATTCCTTTACAGATGGTACTGAACATTTTTCATATATAAGAGAAAAAGTAAGTAAAGCAGAATCGGAGTTTCTGTTTACAAGGAAAGGTGATCCAAGAGACAGACCGGTTGAGAGCCTGACAGAACTTATCAGCGGTGAGGTTTTCTATTTTACCTGCATTGATGATCAGCGCAAGCTTGAGCCGATATATAACAAGTATAAGGATATTCATAAATGCTTCTGCCAAAGGGACATTTACACAGGGGAACAATGGCTTGAGATCATACCTGAAGCCGCTTCAAAAGCTAATGCTGTAAAACAGCTCAAAAAACTTACAGGCTGCGATAAAACCGTTGTATTTGGTGATGGGATCAACGATATTGATATGTTTTTGACAGCAGATGAATCATACGCAGTAGTAAATGCCGATCCCGCTGTTAAACATTTTGCAACAGGTATTATTGCATCAAACAACGATGACGGAGTTGCAAAGTTTCTGCTTGAACACTTTGATCGGAAATAGCAAAAGCCTTGCTGCCATAAGTATGGTACTCATACAGAAGTATTATAAACGCTTTTTGGGGAAAACCCTTTTGCAAAATGGGTTCCGCTAACGGCAAAGCCGTTAGCTACGGAGAATTGACCTTTTGGTCAATTCTCTGCCCAAACCGAGAATATCCTATGGATATTCTCGTGCGCCGGCTACGCCGGTGCGCCCTTCTCCTAAAACTCTTAATGATTTTTACCC